>ERZ779894.4242-NODE-4242-length-10184-cov-5.470826_pt1 | contig 10184 bp, 6 predicted proteins | sample MGYA00511587_ERZ779894 | MGnify/ENA primary metagenome ERZ779894 (study PRJEB29588, sample SAMEA2160490) | human gut metagenome | biome: human gut; feature: human-associated habitat; material: faeces | place: Denmark | collected 2008/2010 ... | reverse complement strand
TTTTGTACTCATAAGACGACAGGATTTCATCGACTTTTGAGTAGTCAAGACCGGCTTGAGTCTGTGGGCTCATTTACGTTTTCTCCTTTACACAAGATTATTAGACCAATATCGTGACATAAATCACAATTACAAACAATATTTTACTCAAAAATCACTAATAATTCAAGCATTTATTTAGACGATACTTTGTTTGAGTCTGTCGGAACGATGTGTTGTTAAAATGTTTTTAAGCTTCATAATAGCCTGTGCATGAAGCTGGCACACACGGGATTCAGAAACATTTATAGTATCACCGATTTCTTTAAGGGTCATGTTTTCGTGATAGTAAAGAACCATTATCATTCTTTCTCTCTCGGGCAAACGTTTGAGTGCATTTTGCAATTCATGTTTGACATCTTTGTCAACAAGCTGCTCAAGAGGGTTTTTGGAGTTTTCATCCTGAATTGTATCAATTACTTCAACGCTTTCTTCGGAAGTACCTTTTTTGTCATAAATAGAAGTAACCTGCATTTCGTCAGCAAGAAGTGCCTCTATTTTTTCTTTTTCCATATTCATTGCAGCAGCAAGCTCTGTTGTTGTTGCGGCTCTGCCGAGTGATTGTTTTAGCTGTTCTGCAACCAGTTTTATTTCTTTAATTTTCTTTCTTGTTGAGCGGGGAACCCAGTCCTGTGAACGAATTTTGTCAATAATTGTACCGCGAATACGCATAAGGGCATAAGTTTCAAACCTTGCACCTTTATCAGGGGTATATTTTTCTATTGCATCTATAAGTCCTTCCACACCAAAACTCGTGATGTCTTCTATAGAAAACGTTTGCGGAAGATTCATTTTTACACGGCCAATAACATATCTGGTTAGATAAATATATTGAACAATAAGCTTATCTCTAAGAGCCTTCTGTGTCTTATCGGCAAGATATTCATGCCACAAAGCCTCAAGCTCCTCATCCGTAAGCCTTTTAATATTGTTATAAGAACTGTACTCTAATTCTTCGCTCATCTCTGTCAGATATCCAACGATTTCCCCTAATAAGTCGTCATATACATGCATGTGATGGTATATATTAACATTCTACTTATAAAGGGATATTAGGAATCATGTATTTGGAGGAATTTTTATGAAACAGTTGTTTTATCTGATTTTGAAACACACGCTGTTATCGCATCCATGAGACGTTTTACCTGTACAATATTAATGTTTTTAAACTCTTCTTTTTTAAGCGTATTTGTATGAGGAACAATGATTTTTTTGAAACCGAGTTTTTCGGATTCTTTTATGCGTTTATCAAGATTGTTAATTGCTCTTATTTCTCCGGAAAGGCCAATTTCACCGACTATCACCGTATCAGGGCTGACGCAGACGTCTCTTGCGCACGTTGCAACAGCAAGCGCAACACCTAAATCCGCGGCAGGTTCATCAATCTCTAACCCGCCGATAACGTTTACATACACATCCTGCTTACTTAAATTAAGACCTATACGTTTTTCAAGCACTGCAAGAATTTGCAAAAGACGATTGTAATCAATACCGTTAGATACACGCCTTGGCGAAGGGTAAGATGTTGTACCTACAAGTGCCTGAATCTCGATAAGCAGTGGACGTGTGCCTTCATTAGTTGCAATTATAACGCTTCCAGGAGTGTTATTCTGTGTACGTTCATTCAAAAACAACTCGCTGGGGTTTGATATTTCGTGCAATCCATCATCACACATATTAAACACCCCGACTTCATTGGTTGTTCCAAAACGGTTTTTCATACATCTTAAAAGTCTGTATGATTTATACCTGTCCCCCTCAAAATAAATTACCGTATCAACCATATGTTCAAGCATTCTGGGTCCTGCTACAACGCCTTCTTTTGTCACATGTCCTACAATAAACATGGAAATCCCCATACCTTTTGCGATTTTCATTAATACGCCTGTTGACTCCCTGACCTGTGATACACTTCCCGGTGCAGAAGAAACCTCTTCATTATACATGGTCTGAATGGAATCAATAATGACTGCTTCCGGCTTTTCGTTCTCAATAATTGCTTTTATTGTCTCAAGATTCGTCTCACATAAAAGTTTCATCTTATCTGTAAATGTTCCAATTCTCTGCGCACGCATTTTTATCTGACGCAGAGATTCCTCTCCCGAAACATAAAGCAAACTGTGACCTTTATCTGATAGCTGTTTGCACACCTGCAGTAACAAGGTAGATTTTCCGATTCCAGGGTCTCCTCCTACCAGAACCATAGAACCTTGAACCAATCCACCTCCTAGCACGCGATCTAATTCCTCAATGTTTGTTGTAATACGATTATCCTCTGTAATATCAATTTCTGAGATGGTAGCCGGTTTTATTCTTTCTTTTTGTATTCCCTGACCATTTCCAGAGATTCCTGAACTCTTTGGCAGAACCGTTTCTTCCACAAATGTATTCCATTCCTTACAGCCTGGGCACTGTCCTAACCATTTGGGGCTTTCATATCCACAGTTCTGACAAAAGAAGACTGTTTTTTTTGCTTTTGCCATTTTTTTCTCCTATATTGTCTCTATATTGCTTGCTTCTATATTGCTTGCTATGGAACAAAAACAGCCGAGGAAAATTCCTCGGCCCGAATTTGTATTTCATGTGAATGACTCGGCTGCAATTAACCAAGCTTCTTACTTAAACTGCTTATTATTTCTTCTTAATCTCAACTGCTACCTGTTCAGACTGTTCTAATTCTACACTGATGGCAAGTTTTCCACCCAGATTTGTTTTCATAACGCCTGCTTCCACGTCATCAATCTTGATAGAATATTCTGCATCTTCTTCTAATTCTACTGTAATCTGTGCATCTTTCGGTCCTTCTACTTTAAAGCTCATGCCATCTGCTTCTACATTAAGATTTAAAACAGTCGTTCCCGGAACAGATTCATATACAAACATGCCATTTCTTTCTAATTTGGTAATCTCATTATATGTTTTTACTTTATACATATCTCCCTGATACTGATAATCCGACAATTTGGATTTCTGATTTAATTCATAATCTCCAAAACTGATAGTCCCATTATCTTCTGTGCGGATCAATTCCTGTACCACTGCCATGATCTTATGTCCTCCTGAAATCTTTCGTTGTATAGTTTTAATTTTGTTAATTATAACTTATTTCTGTTTTTTTGGCTATAGAAAGTAATAAAATTCTTACGCTTTCTCCGCATCTTTTACTTCAAAGCAGATTTTCTTGTCTTTGACCTTCACCTGTACGGCATCACCGGCTTTGATCCGACCTTCAAGGATTTCTGTTGCCATCTCATCCTCAATCTTTGTCTGGATCGCACGACGCAACGGTCTTGCACCGTATTTACTGTCAAAGCCTGCATCTGCGATAAGATCTTTAGCTGCTCCGGTAACTTTCAGTATGATATCCAGCTGTTCCTGACAGCGTTTTTCCAGGTTTTTCAAAAGAATAGTAACGATCTTCCTGATATTTTCTTTATTCAGAGAATGGAATACCATGATCTCATCGATCCGGTTCAGAAATTCCGGTTTAAACATCCGCCGCACTTCTTCCATCACTCCGGACTTCATCCGTTCATAATCACGCTTTTCCGTATCTCCGGACATAAATCCAAGATGTTTCGGTTCCATGATCATCTGCGCACCTGCGTTGGAAGTCATGATAATGATCGTCTGCTTAAAATCCACTTTTCTGCCTTGAGCATCTGTAATATGACCATCATCAAGTACCTGCAGAAGAATATTAAACACATCCGGATGAGCCTTTTCAATCTCGTCAAAAAGAATGACACTGTATGGATTTCTGCGCACTTTTTCGCTGAGCTGTCCACCTTCTTCATAGCCTACATATCCGGGCGGCGATCCGATCATTTTAGAAACACTATGTTTTTCCATATATTCGGACATATCTACACGGATCATTGCCTGCTCACTTCCAAATACAGCTTCCGCCAGCGCTTTGGAAAGCTCCGTTTTTCCCACTCCGGTAGGTCCCAGGAATAAGAAAGAACCTATAGGCCTTGCGGGATCCTTTAATCCTACTCTTCCCCTTTTTACCGCACGGGCAACTGCAGAAACTGCCTCATCCTGTCCGATCACACGTTTTTTCAGAACCTTTTCCAAATTTGCAAGCCTACGGGATTCCCCCTCTGTCAGACGCTGTACAGGTATTTTTGTCCAGTCAGACACAATACCGGCAACTGCCTCTTCCTCAACTGTAAGTGGATTTTTCCGATTTTTCCGCTCCGCCTTTCTTCGGATCTTTTCCAATTCTGCTTCCGCCTCATTCTGCTTTGCCTGTGCTGCTTTTGCACCTTCAAGATCTGCATTTATGACTGCCTGTTCTTTTTGTTTCAGAATATCGTGGATCTCTCTTTCCAGTGCTTCTGCTTTCGGAGACGGACGATATCCCGCCAGTTGTACTTTCGACGCTGCCTCATCAATAATGTCAATGGCTTTATCCGGAAGAAACCGGTCATTGATATAACGAACGGACATTTTTACAGCCGCCTCAAGGGCCTCATCCAGAATCTCTACATCATGATGTTTTTCATAATATGGGCGCAACCCCTTCAGGATTTCAACAGCCTCCTCTTCTGTAGGCTCTTCCACGATGATAGGCTGAAAACGCCGTTCAAGCGCTGCATCCTTTTCAATGTATTTCCGATATTCTTCCAGTGTCGTTGCTCCGATCAGCTGGATCTCTCCACGGGAAAGAGACGGTTTCAGGATATTGGAAGCATCCAGTGCACCTTCCGCTCCACCTGCTCCGATGATCGTATGGATCTCATCAATAAAGAGCAATATTCCCTGCTGTTCGCTTACCTCATCGATCACATTTCGGATACGTTCTTCAAACTCACCGCGATATTTACTTCCTGCGACCATTCCGGAAAGATCCAGAACTACAACCCGCTTATCCTTCACAGTATCCGGTACCATTCCTGTGACGATCCGCTGTGCAAGTCCTTCGACAACAGCCGTCTTACCGACACCAGGTTCACCGATCAGAACCGGGTTGTTCTTCGTTTTTCTGGAAAGAATCCGAACCACGTTACGGATTTCATTATCCCTGCCGATGACCGGATCGAGCTTCTGGGCTCTCGCCTTTTCTACCAGATCCTGTCCGTACTTCTCCAATGTATCATAAGTAGCCTCCGGATTGTCCGAAACGACTCTCTGATTGCCGCGCACCGTGGACAATGCCTGTAAAAAACGCTCCCGCGTGATGCCGTACTCGGTAAAGATCTGCTTGATCTCCTTATTCGGATACTGCAGCATGGACAAAAACAGATGCTCTACAGAAACATATTCATCTCCCATCTGTTTTGCTTCATCCTCGGCATGGATCAGCACCTGATTTAAATCCTTGCCGATATAAACCTGACCGCCCTGCACCTTTACGCGCTTTGCCAGCGCCTGTTTGCTGCGGTCCACAAAATGCTCCTTCTGGATTTCCATCTTCTCGATCAGCTTTAAGATCAGGCTGTCTTCGATGGTCAGAAGGCTGTATAAAAGATGTTCTTCTTCGATCTCCTGATTGCCGTATTCATAGGCAAGCTTTTCACAGTTCTGCACTGCTTCTACGGATTTCTGGGTAAATTTGGAAATGTTCATACACAGCTCCCTCCTTACTCAATCTATCATGGTTTCGCCATTCGGCTCCTCTATTGGAACCTTCCGGCCGCTGTTGCTTGTTCTAGTGAAGCTATAACACTTCATCTGAATCCTACTATAACACCAGCTATTAGCCACGTCAAGAGGTGAGTGCTAATTATTTTGTGAAGATTGTGTGAATGTGTGAACTCTACAAGTCATGCTCCTGTCAGCCACTGAATTTCGTTATCTGAGATTTTCAGGATATGACAATGCTTAAGGCCATATAATACCTGTTCCTTCGTCTCATCCAAAGACTTCCAAAGTGGTGGGCGTAAATTCGGATCGAAAGAAACAATCGCACCGGATTACGATAAAATGAAAAATCCCTGTCTCCAAAAAAGATATTGTTTTTTCATAGGATTCCTATTTTTTCACGCACCATCTGTACTGCAAAGGGGATTCCCGTTTTAGGAATCCCCCTATCATTATCCACGCGTTTTCCAGCTCCATGTAAGTTTTATCATGTGTTTTCTAAACCAGATCGTATTTCACCACATCGATTTTAGCTGCACCTTCAGCAAAGAATGAAATTCCTTTTGCCTCCTGCTCTGTAAATATGACAGCCGACATAACCTGCTCGCCATCATTAATAAATACTTCTGCGCTAAATCTATCCAAAATTACACGAAGCTTTAATTCATTGGCATCTCCATTTACCAGACAGCTTCTCTGATGAACCAATGCCCGTTCGCTTCCCGAAAATTTTCTGTCAATTTTCAGGACAGACTCATCCGGGCGGAAGCACAATTCTGTATGAAACCTCTCATTTTGTGCAAAACGTAATGCGAATTTCTTATAGACATTTTCCTTATCTTCCGGACGTATCACAAGCTCCATATCTATCGTTCGTCCTTCGATTTTATCCAATGAGATCGTATCATTATTTATTACTACATTATTGTACTCAACTCTGTCTTTTCGCATCGCATCGAGTTCTTTGATCGGCGTTTGATAAAGTCTTCCGTTTTTCACAGATAATTCTCTCGGCAGACTCATTTGTGCAAACCATTTTGAGTCATTGCAACGATGAGCAATTGTGTCCCAGTTCTGCATCCAGCCAATCATAATTCTCCGTCCATCCGGGGTTCCCAACGTCTGCATTGCATAAAAATCAATTCCATAATCCACAGACTGCGCAAACTGCTCTTTTAAGGTATATTTATCCTGGTCCATTTCTCCTATGATACATAAAGTACCATTTCCGTTATGATATTCCAAGCCTTCCGGCAGCATATCCTGTGGACTGGTCAAAAGAACGTGTTTCCCATCCAGTTCAAAGAAATCCGGACATTCCCACATCTTTCCAAAACGTTTCTTATTTTTTGCAAGGATGCTGACAAATTTCCAGTCAAATCCGTTTTCGCTTCTATAAAGAAGAATCTGTCCACTTCCATCTGCCGGTCTGCTTCCGATAACACAATAGAAGTTCCCGTCTTTTCCTTTCCAGATCTTTGGATCACGGAAATCCACTTTACTTGCACCTTCCGGAAGATCTTTGGCTGTCAGAACAGGATTTTTCTCATATTTCTTATAATCTTTTCCATCTCCAACAGCCACTGCCTGTGTCTGAATATCCCTTACAGTTCCATCTTCCATTGTTTCCTGATCTACCGCAGTATAGAGGAGCAGTTGTCTTCCGTCCTCTAACTCTATTGCGCTTCCTGAAAAGCATCCAATTTTATCATAATCTTCATCCGGTGCCAAAGCTGCCGGAAGATGTTTCCAGTGAAGCAGATCTTTACTAACCACATGACCCCAATGCATACTGTTCCAGTGTGTATCGTATGGATAATACTGATAAAAAAGATGGTACTCTCCCTGATAGTATGAAAAACCATTCGGATCATTCATCCATCCGACATATGGACTCACATGAAAAGCCGGTCTGTCTTCTGCTTTTATCTGCTTTCCCTGTTCCTCTTCATATTTTCTAGCCTTTTCTAACATCTCACTCATGCAAATTCTCCTATTGTTCGTAGCGTTATTTTTCTTCACTCAATGACTTCTGATACTGATCAAAGTATTTCTGTTTAATTGAAAGATAATCAGAAAGTCCATACTGTTCCATTTTCTTCAGATAGGAATCCCACTCTTTTTCAATTCCACCATTCAGGATCCAGTCTGCTTTCTTCTGCTCTGCATATTTTTTAATATCTGTATCGTACTGAGACACTTTATTGGTATCCTCAATGCTCATAAAGACGTTTGGATAAACATACTTGCTGTTCATATCCTGCAGATAAGTTTCATGCATATTGTCTAAACGCCATTTTGCATCTTCTGGCTGTGTTACATATACATCATAATATTCATTCAGTACTGCAAGCGGACCATTTACAGATTGTGCCTCACGTACTTCTACCGGAGACTGAGTTCCAAGATCCATATGCTTCAGCATTTCTCCGCCATCTTTATTTTTGGACAGTTCAAAAATGTTAAAAGAATCCTTTTCTCCATAAGTTCCCCAGTTATTCTGCGGTGACTGAAGGGGGGCATACATCTGATCAATCCATGCGGCGGCAAGTGCTGTGTCACGACAGCTGGATGTAAGGACACATCTTCCACGATCGAATCCGCTTGTTTCGCTGTTGTTCTGTCTTGTGATATTTCTCATTCCATCCGGTCCTGTCAACGCTGGCAGCATCACATAATCTTCATTGTTATCAATATTTGCAATATCCCATGTAAAGCAGAGACCATATCGATGATTCTTTCCTTTTGCCACATAGGTGGACCACTCTTGTGTAAATGCTTCCGGGTCGACCAGATCCTCTGTTACAAGCTTATGTAACCATTGGATACCTTCTTTATAACCTTCCTGAACCGTTGTGTAAATAACTTTTCCTTCATCCGTTACAGCGAAATGATCCCCTGTATCTCCATAACCTTCTCCAAATCCATTGATCAAAATTGCAGGATCCTGATCTCCATTATTGATAATAAATGACATCGGGATTACATCACCTTCAATGGAAAATTCTTTTTCAAGTTCATCTGCATGATCACGGAATTGAATTAATACCTGTTCCAGTTCATCTGTTGTTGTCGGAATCTCAAGTCCAAGATAATCCAACCATTTTTTGTTAATATACGGGATATCTCCGATTGCCTGAATGGCTTCTTTCCCTGCTCCAAGCTGCTCAATCCATGGAAAGGAATAAATATGTCCATCCGGTGCTGTACACATCGCCCTGTATTCCGGATATTTTTCAAATACTGCCTGTAAATTCGGCATATATTTATCTATCAGGTTTTCCAATGGAATGATGATTCCCTGCTTTGCATAACGCAGCAGGTCATACTCACTCATTCCGGCATTGAATAATCCGTCCGGCAGATTTCCAAACTGGGCAAGTGCCAGGTTTTTCTTATCAGAAAACTGGTCTGATACAAAACAAGTCCAGTCAATATGAACATTTGTCTGCTCTTCCATGCGCTGAAAGATCACTCGTTCATTTGGCTCCTGTGTTGATGTAGCCGGTGCACTTGTAATAAAGGAAAGTTCTGCGGTTTCCTTCAATGGAAACTGCACTTCCGTTGCAGGTGTATCCGGGTTGATTTCAGCTTCAAGCTGCTGCTCTTTTCCACAACCTGTAACTCCCACCAGCATCGTCAGAGATAGTACAATTGCAAGTAATGCATTTACTTTTCTTTTCTTCATATCTGTATCGTTCCTTTCTTATTAGCCTTTTACCGATCCGACCATAATTCCTTTATCAAAATATTTCTGGAAGAATGGGTACATTACTAACAGTGGTAAACTTGATACTACAATGGTTGCATATTTAAGCTGTTCTGCTATTTTTGCCATTTCTGCCGTACTCTGGATATCGGCGATCATTCCCGGCTGTGGTGTATTCTGTACCAGAATAGAACGGAGCACTAACTGCAATGGCTGCAGATTTGCATCATTCAAATAAATCATTGCATCGAAATAACTGTTCCACATTCCAACGAAGGACCAGAGTGCCAGAACTGCAATGATCGGCTTACATACCTGAATCATGATTTTAAAGAAATGCTGGATCTCATTTGCCCCGTCGATCGCAGATGCTTCTCTTAATTCTGTCGGAATGGATTGATAATAAGTTCTTGCGAGAATCATATTCCATACATTAAATGCCCCCGGAATCAGGATTGCCCACACCGTATTAACCATGTGCAGCTGATTGATCAAAATGAAGGTAGGAATCATTCCACCCCCAAAGAACATTGTGATCAGGAAAATAATATTGAATAATTCTCTTCCTACAAATTCTTTTTTAGACAACGGATATGCTGCCAGCAATGTCACAAAAACAGAAATTGCTGTAAATGCAAGGGAATACAGGAAAGAATTTAAAAATCCACGCCAGATCATTGCATTCTCTAATACTCTTCGATAGGCATCTAATGTCCAGTCCTTGATTTTAAAACTCAATCCCTGGTTATTCAAAACATTCGGATCCATAAAGGATGCGAGTACCACATAAACAATCGGTATTGCTATAGAAAGGACGAATAAACCAAGAATGGTAAATCCGATTCCA
>ERZ779894.4225-NODE-4225-length-10210-cov-7.639193_pt1 | contig 10210 bp, 9 predicted proteins | sample MGYA00511587_ERZ779894 | MGnify/ENA primary metagenome ERZ779894 (study PRJEB29588, sample SAMEA2160490) | human gut metagenome | biome: human gut; feature: human-associated habitat; material: faeces | place: Denmark | collected 2008/2010 ... | reverse complement strand
ATACAAAACTACTTCTGTTAAAAATATGAAAAAGTTTAATATGTGATTAAAAACGGCTTGGAGCAACATTTTTATATAAGATATTGTGCTGGTTTTTAATAAATGCTATAATAAAAACAATAAACTATACTTAATTTAATTGGCAAAATAATTAAACATTAAAAATGTTGGTGTACAGTTTGCAATTATGATGAAATTTGAAATAGAAAAACGTGTAGAAATGCAGGATATATTTTTTTAAAGGAAGCTATATGCATACGTACACAGTAAGGAGTGGAAAATGGAAACTTTAGACAGAAAAAAAATAGGGATGAATATCAAAGTAAGAAGGATGCAGAAACTGATCTCTCAGACAGCGATGGCAGAAAAATTAGGGATCTCGCAGACACATATGAGCAACGTCGAAGTTGGCCGCGCTATGCTTAGCCTGGAGCTGCTGCTGCAGCTGAAAAATATTTTAGGCTGTACGATCGACGAACTGCTTTGTCTGGAAGATGAAAACAAACCCAGGAAAAAGAGAGTCAGGGTCATTCGTTACCTTGATTAAAGCTAAGCAAAAAGACTTTTAAAGAAAGTGGTGGGACGAATATGCAAAGTATCGATTTGAAAAAAATAGGCAATGAAATCAAAGTCAGAAGAGTAAAACAGGGCATTCAGCAAACAGCTTTGGCGGAAATGCTGGATATAACGCAGACCCACCTGAGCAATATTGAAAATGGCAGAGTCCCCGGCAGTTTGAAACTGCTGTTGAAGCTGCGCAGTATTTTCGGGTGCAGGCTGGAGGATCTGGTCGATCCGGAGTGTGATGAAGCGCCGGTCAAAGCTAATGATAGAAGAATGCGGCGCATAAAAGTAATCAGATATTATGAAAATGCCTGATAGCAGGCATGAATAAAAAACAGGTCAGCTTTTAGAAGGCTGGCCTGTTTTTTATTTATGCTTATTTTAAGTGTTGGAAAAAGGATATTGAGTGAAATTAGAATATTATTTTTATTATAAAAATACCTTGTCATAATATAATAACGGCAATATAATATATATAATATATTTTTATTACAAATGTAAAATTGCTTATAACCATAAATGTAATCGTAAATTGTTATAAATCCTGAAAGAAGGAAAAATATGGACTTTTTTAAAAAAAACAAGCTGATAGTCAGTGTTGTTGCCATTTGTATTTTGATGCTGGGCTATGTCGTATGGACTACCTTGGTAATTTTGAATATTAACCGCCAGCTTGATTATGTGGCAGGACATCCTTATAAAGCCATGTCAGAAGTAAATAAGATACAAGGGATAGTTTCGCAGACAACAGCGTATTTACCGATTCTTTTTTCTGATAGTGAAAATAATCTGGCTGAAATCAAAAATAACCTAAAAGCTGCGCAGAGAAAAAATGAAAAATCACTCACGATTTTAAAAGAAATCTATTTGGGTAATCCGCATGATCTGATAGTTTTAGAGACAGCTTTAAATGACTTGGAAAGGATTCTGCTGAAAAGTGCAGAACTTTTTGAAAATGATAGAAATGGCGATATTGAGCATGGCAGCGTTAAAGAACATTTTACAGCAGAAATTGAACCATTGAAAATACAGACGGAACAGGCTATTAAAACAGTGATGGCTTCTGCCGACAGAAGGGTACTGCTGATTAAAGAGGATACAGATGTGCGTGCTGAACGTGCTATTATTTATGCTATATTCAGCGGTTTTCTGATTGTTTTTTTAATGCTGTGCACATTAAGGAACGAATTTCAGAAAAATCGCAAACTAATGCAGCATCAGTTGGTTTTGCAGGATGCTCTGAACAGTGCTAAAAAAGCCAATGACGCTAAGCGTGCTTTTTTAGCACGGATGTCGCATGAAATCAGGACGCCGATGAATGCGATCATTGGCATGACAACTATTGCTTTTAATTATCTTGATGATAGGAAACGCTTGACTGACTGCCTAAGTAAAATAACCTTTTCTTCCAAACATCTGTTAATGTTGATAAATGATGTGTTGGATATGTCAAAGATTGAAGATGGTAAATTAAATGTCAGTTATGAAGTATTTGATTTGAAAAAAATTATGGAATCGTTAAGCGATATCCATTATCCACAGGCTGTTGCAAAAGGTTTATCTTTTGAAATGGTCATTAACGGCTTTGATGATGAAATGCTGGTCGGCGATCCGTTGCGCGTTAATCAGATATTGATAAATTTGCTGTCGAATGCCATAAAATTTACACCTCAGGGAGGCAGTATAAAACTGGAAATAAGAAAGCTGCGCTGTCAGGGTGACAGGTTATGGCTACGGTTTATTGTAAAAGACAGCGGTGTTGGGATGAAGCAAAGCTTTTTAGAGCATTTGTACGAGCCTTTTGAACAGGCCAATAATAGCGTAGCTAAAAAATATGGCGGCACTGGTCTGGGAATGGCGATTACGAAAAACCTCGTTTCGTTAATGGATGGTACGATCAATGTTCAAAGTAAAGAAGGTGAAGGGACAAGCTTCAGCGTTGATTTGCCGTTTGGTTTGACTGAAAAGGCCAAAGCAGCGGACCCTGCTCTGGATGCGCTGAAAGTGCTGGTGGTTGACGATGATCGTGATTGCTGCGAGCATGCGTCGTTTTTACTGCAGAAAATGGGAGTATATGTGGATTGGGTACTCAACGGGTTTGAAGCTGTCGGCAAAGTGAAAGTGGCACTTGAAAGTGGCGCTGGGTGTTATGATGTCTGTTTTATCGATTGGTGTATGCCTGACTTGAACGGTATTGAAACAGCGCGGCGCATTCGTGAATATACCGGACCTGATGCTTTGATAATTATTATTAGTGCTTATGACTGGTCAGAGATCGAACAGCAGGCTCGTGAAGCAGGAGTGAATGCTTTTATTGCCAAGCCGCTGTTTGCTTCGACATTATATAATACACTGTTGACAGTGGCCCAAAAGGGAAAGCTTTCGGATGATGGTGGTAAAGAAACGTTAAAATATGATTTTGCAGGAAAAAAGATATTGCTGGCAGAGGATAACGAACTTAATGCAGAGATAGCAATAGAATTACTGAAGCTGGCAGGATTGCACGTAACACATGTGGAAAATGGCCAGGAAGCTGTAGAAATGTTCCTGCAATCTGCTCCCGGTGAATTTCTGCTTATCTTGATGGATATTCAGATGCCGCTACTGAACGGTTATGATGCGGCTAGAAAAATAAGGACTTCGAAACATACTGCGGCTGCATCTATACCAATTATCGCTATGACAGCTAATGCATTCAGAGATGATGTTCAAACTGCAATAGATGCAGGTATGAACGGGCATATTGCGAAACCAATTGATGTCGATGCTTTGTATAAGATGATAGCTAAATATATGTAAATCATATTTGGAAATTACAGTGAACGTACAGCAATTTGCTGTACGCTTTTTTTTGTTCGGTAAGAGCTATAGAAAGGATAAGTCTGAAAAGTTCACAAGTCAGCGGAAATTTTTGTGGTATATTAATAAATAGAGTAACAGAAAAATCTTGTTTTGAGAGTGAGCGCCATGACTTTAAAACAAAGTAATTATAAATCGATAACAGCTTTACTGCTGATACTGGTTATTGCTGTCGGCGCAGTCTGGTCCCCTCTATATGTAGAGGCCAGTCACGGACATGACTGCAGCGGAACAGCTTGTCCGGTGTGTCTGACGATCAGCGTTATCGGCAGCTGTCTTAATTATGTTCTGCCGGCGCTGCTGCCATTGCTGCTGAGTCTGTCAGCTCCGGCTGAAAGTGTTGGAAGCAGGGCTTTGCCTGCCAGTCTGGCAAGGCTGACGCTGATCGGGCTGAAAGTGCGTCTTGATAATTGAGAACTGCCAAAATTTATTTTAAATAAATTTTGGAGGTCGTACCTTGAAAAATAAATTTGTTTATATCGTTACTATCGTTCTGGCTGTGCTGTATCTTGCGGCGGGGCATTATTTTGCTGTGCAGGGTTTAAGCTTTTTTAAAGAGAAATCGCCTACTGACGTTGTTGAGGCAAGGGTAGTGAAGATTTTACCGGCAGCAGCCGGGGCTAAATTTGAGCAGATAAGATTTGAAGCCGAATTATTGTCAGGAAAGCAGGAAGGCGTCAAAGTGACGGCTGCGCAGAATAAAGCCGGCAGTTTTGCGGTTGGGCGCGATGTAGCCGTTGGCGATAAGGTGCTGCTGCTGCCGGGACAGAGCAGTCAGGGTGAATGGAGTTATGCCGAGCATCTGCGCAGTAATGTACTGATGTGGCTGTTTGCTGTTTTTGCTTTAAGTATTATCGCTTTTGGACGGATGCAGGGCGTAAATACTTTGATCTCTCTGATTTTTTGCTGCCTGTCAATCTTTGCGGTTTTTGTGCCGGCGATACTGTCGGGCAAGAACGTTTACTGCTGGACGATCCTGACCTGTGCTTTTATTGTCGTGACTAATCTGCTGCTGGTGAATGGCATCAGCAGAAAAACGATCGCGACTATTTTGGGCTGTATCGGCGGACTTGTCATTGCGGCGCTTATCAGTGCGTCTGCAGACAGTTTTTTGCAGCTTACGGGGCTGGTAGACGAGGATTCCATGTACCTGCTGTTTTTGAATCCTGCTGACCCGGTCGATCTGAAAGCGATCATATTCAGCGCGATCATTATCGGCGCTTTGGGAGCGATCATGGATGTGGCGATGGATATCGCTTCGGCGCTGAACGAGCTGGCGGCTACTACTGCTGAACCTACGAGGAAAATGCTGCTGCAGGCCGGCAATAATATCGGCCGCGATATCCTGGGCATGATGTCCAATACGCTGATCCTGGCATATATCGGCGGTTCACTGACGATAGTTTTGCTGTTCTTTGCCTATAACCATTCGCTGCTGTATCTGCTGAACAAGGAAATGGTGGTCGTAGAGATCCTGCAGGCCGTTATCGGCAGCTTTGGCATCCTGTTTACGATCCCGTTTACTTCTTTTATCTGCAGCAGGCTGTATGTAAAAAAGGCCGGAAGACGTCATAAGTCAGGCTTGGAAAATAAAATATAAATTATACGGCAAAAATCTTGCAGGAATTGATTTGATGTATTATAATAAACCGTGCTGAAAAATTATATAAATTTGTAGACTTGGTAGAAGAAAATAAAGACCGCTTAGCAAAACTTTTATCAGAAGAAACAGGAAAACCAATTAAAGAAGCATATGCAGAAGTTTCTAATGTAAAAATTGGTGTACGTGGTTTTGTAGAAAGAGCAAAACATTTATATACAGAAAGCATTCCTGCAGGAAGTGAAGCAGGACAAGAGAAAACAATGCAAATTGTACAAAGAGAGCCTCTTGGTGTAGTAGTTGCTATTATTCCATTTAACTTCCCAAGTGACTTATTCTGCCAAAAAGTACCACCTGCATTAATGATGGGAAATAGTATTATTGTAAAGCCATCTAATTATAATCCATTAACATTAATAGAATATGTAAAATTAATGATAGAAGCAGGTGTACCAGCTGGTTGTATCCAAATCTTAACAGGAGATGGACCAACAGTAGGTCAAGCCTTAGCAGGACATCCAGGAGTACATTTAGTATCTTTAACTGGAGGCACAGGAGCAGGAATTCAAACCATGGGAACTGCTTCTAAAAACTTAACCCATGTAACTCTAGAATTAGGTGGAAATGATGCATTCATTTTCTTAGAAGATGGAGATATGGATTTAGCAATTCCAGAGGTAAAATGGGGAAGACTTTATAATGGTGGACAAGTATGTTGTGCAAGTAAAAGATTTTTAATTCATAATTCTAGAAAAGCAGAATTTATTGAAAGAGTAAAAGAATTAATTGCAAGCTTAAAAATAGGTGATCCTTCTAAAATGGATACTGATATGGGACCTATGATTAATATTAATGCTGCAAAACGTATAGAAGATCAAGTAAACCAAACCATTAGCCAAGGAGCAACTCTAGTTTGTGGTGGTAAAAGAGAAGATGCTTACTATGAGCCAACTATTCTAGATAATGTAACCAAAGACATGGATATTATGAAAGATATGGAAGTATTTGGACCAGTTATTCCAGTACTTGGATTTGATAATGTAGAAGAAGCAATTGAAATTGCTAATCAATCTTCTTATGGTCTTTGTGGTTGTGTCATTACCAAGGATTATTCAAAAGGAATTCAAATTGCAAATAGACTAGAATGCGGTGGTGCAATTGTAAATGGTGCAAGTTTCTATCGTTCATTTGAAATGCCATTTGGTGGATGGAAACATAGTGGTATTGGTAATGAGGGTGTTCTTACTACTTTGCAAGAAATGTCACGTATTAAGACTGTAGTTTTGAAAAATATTCTATAAAGGATATTTGGCTCCTATGTAAATTAAAAGGATGACATATGATCTTTCTCTTATATATATCATATATTCTAACAATGCCTTTTTCATCACCAAACACAACTTTATCTACGCTGCTACATATTGCTTGAATCGTGTTGTTTGCTATTGATACCCCAATATTTTCAAATTTTTTTGTGACTAGATTTAGAATATAAAATGAGTTATTACCATTGTCTAAACATAATAGTTTTTCATCACTTATGCACCCCAAAAAAGAATTTATCTCAAAATCTGAAATCGTAAAACTGCAAATTTTATTTTTTTTGCAGTCAATAAACATTATTGTATTATTAGAACAGGTTATGAACTTTTTATCCTTTATAAGTATAGAACAATTTATTTTTTCTGAACATTCGGAATAATTAGAATTGTTATATAAAACTTTTTCTATATTCTTTGAGTCATAGTCATATATAACAATAGAATGATTTTTAAATTGCATAATAAACTTATTCTCATTCCTAAACGGATATATACTTTCCAACACCGAACATATCTCTCCGTAAGGGTGATTAATATTTGGATGGAAAGAACACTGTTCTTCTATACAAACTTGATCAATTGAGGCTATATAGTCATTAACTGATTTTGAATTTATAATATCCAATATTATAAGGGAATCCCGCATTGGCTCTTCTTTTTCATTTTTTGCGAGAAAAAGCTTATAATCATTAAGGAGTTTAAAACACCAAAAATCCGATATATCATATTTTTTGATAAACTCTCCGTTGTTTTTAAATATTTTTATAAACACTTTTTCTTTTGAAGGAAGTTTCCCAAGTTTTAAAAAAGCAATTGCAAAGCATTTATTATCAGGTGAAATAAGTATTTCATGAAAATTAGATTTCTGATTAAATCTTATCTTTGTTTCTTCAACAAACGTATCACCCGTTATCCTACAAATATATATTGTATTCGCATTAAAATAAATCAGCGTGTTGTTATCCGCATTTATCTCAAAATCTTCTGCATCTACATTTTTAATTTGCATGCCAGTATCAATATTATAGACTGTTAATACTCCTTTTTCTCTTATTTTGTCAAATGCGCTGAATTTATGCTCTACAAATTTAGTTAAAGTAAGCAAAACATTTTTATAAAACCGACACTTTTTTGTAACATATCGGTTATCGTCAATGTCATTAATGTATGCCGAGAATGAATTATTATTGATAAAATTACCAAAACAAAGTTTACTACCACAGAACTTTCCATTCTCATAATTGCTTGTAATAAAATTGCATTGAGTCAAATCTAGGTAGGAATAATCAGCAGTAATACAGTTATTTCTACAAGTTTTCATTATATCTATCAAATTACGAATAACGATCGGTTTTTCATTTAATAATTTGTAATTGTTTTGCAAAAAATATTCAACAGGAGATTCCGCCCAAGTTTCAAGATTGTTTTTTGCTTCAAAATCACATTCGCATTTACGGTCGTCGCTATCAATATTAGCATAATCTCTGGAGTATAAATGCGTTTCATCATATTCCCGTATAAGCTCTCCAACGAATTGTCTGATATTTTCATCTAAATCAATTTCAAGTTCATTTATCAATCCCGCGTTAATAAAATTAATGACTTGCTTTGCAGCAAAGAAATCACGATAAATATTATGCATTTCGTACCCATTAACCGTACGCTGTAAAATGGCTATATTATCGCAGCATATTTTCTCTATATCGTAAATGTTTCTGGAATATTCCCCAAGATACTTTCCTTGCTTTTCAATATCAAGAAGGCTTTTAAAATAATCAACATCATCTACTAAGTGCTCCATTTCTTTTCTTGTAATCGTGAAGTTCTCATTTTTATACATTTTAAAAGCCAGTGCCGGCATAAAATATAACAGTATAAATTCCGCTAAAAGGTCATTGATTCTTTCGTTTGGGCGTAATTTATCCAAACTGTGAAATATGAAATTATCAAGAATATCACCTTTTCTCACTTCTTTTTCACTGAACAACTCAGGAAACGGGTTTCTTTTTCCGTAAGTTTTAGAAAAAGCAGACATATAAAGCGGCGATCTCAGTATATTTACAAGGCTCTGATTGACCTTTTCTAAATCAAAATCCATATCAAAATGCTTTTTAAGATATAATTTAATTTGAGCATTATTAAGTCCAAGCAGTGATATGCGTTTAAAACCCTTGAAAATGTCGACTTGCTCATTCAACCTTGAAGAAAGGATGATCCTGACATTCTCTCGTTGTGCAAAATTACTTATTTCACTATTGATATTAAACCTTGCCGAAACAGGAACTTCATTATAGCCATCAATTAGAATATAGTACTTGTATTTATACTGCATTGATGGTGCCTGATCAGTAAATAAATTTTCAGCATCGGATTCTTTGGTATCAGAACCGGAATATTCTGTATAAATATAATGGATTAACGGCTTATTAGAAAACTGGTCAATTTTCTTTACATCAATATACAATGGCACAATTTTTTCTTTCTGCGCCAAATCCAAAAGATAGGCTTGCAGGCAACGCATTGCTGTAGTTTTGCCAAAGCCTCCTTCTGCATAAACGAGCACATTTTTATTATCAAACCTATTTTCAATGAATTGTTTTACTAAAGGAGATTGCTTGATTTTTTCAAATGGAATCATATGCTTACCTCTTTAAATTTTGTATACCATAACTTAAAATAATACATATTAAGTATACATCATAATTTTTTTACAATCAATAAGTAAACCCCGAACTCATTTTATATTTTGAGTTCGGGGAAATCATTATGTATATATCAATTAACAAATTTTAAGTCTCGTCCTGTAAATTGATATCGCCGTTTTCGATTCCTTTTCCGATTGCTTCAATAATGCGGTCAGTTAAAAGATTTGAAAGCAGTGACAACATTGCTTTTCCTTGATCGTCTATATCAACAATTTCAAAAAGGCGGTCAAAATTTTCTTTGAAAATTTGATACACATCAGGTTCGGTAACTATGAATTCTGTGTTATTTTCTACGCTTTCGCGTTTTTCATCAATCAACTTTTGTGTAGCGATCAGTATATTCGCAATAACTGAATAGTTGTTAGAGAGTTTAAAAACTCTTGCAAACCACGCTTCGTTAATTGTCTGGATCAGTTCTTTTTGTAAATCCGTAAAATGTTCCGGAAAATTAATTTCTGTTTTCATTACAATGCTCCTTTTTTATTTATGTTCTCACCGGGCGCATAAAGCGTCCGGCAACAATATGTACTAACAATCCGTTCCACTTTCATCATTATTATCATCATGACCAAGATGCCTGATCAGATCCATGACATCAATATTTTCACCATCAAATTCATCATCAAAATCAAATGAACGATGTTCATGAGCCTTTTGGAACAAGCTGCGCAGCTTGTTTGTTTCGTTATCATCCTTTCTTTTAATCTGCGCTCCCCTTGCTATCTGCATAAAATCGTCATATGTAGAAGCAAACAGCGAATATGCTGTCAATTCCATATCTTCAAATACATCCGTTGTAATAGGGCTATCTTTAAAAGAAGATTCAACATGAGTATAAACATCGCCTCTGTCGATATCTACCCTAATATTACCGACTTTATATTTTTCAGATTCACGAGCAGCATATTCCGCTGCCATGTTTCTATACGGCTCAGGGATAGTAATTCCAGAGTAAATCTCAAATATCAAAAACTGAATCGTATCATCAATACGAATTTTGAAAAAAGTTCTTTTGCCTTCTGTAACTACCTCACAAAGAAATCCAGTCATCTCGTCATCATTGATGATTTCTCCAACCAGATTGTAGTGACCCTGCATCAGATAATCTCTGACATTTTCTGTGGTCAGTTCAAAATTTGTGCTCATAATAAATACCTCCC
>ERZ779894.4221-NODE-4221-length-10230-cov-3.439509_pt1 | contig 10230 bp, 7 predicted proteins | sample MGYA00511587_ERZ779894 | MGnify/ENA primary metagenome ERZ779894 (study PRJEB29588, sample SAMEA2160490) | human gut metagenome | biome: human gut; feature: human-associated habitat; material: faeces | place: Denmark | collected 2008/2010 ... | reverse complement strand
ATGATTAAATTTCTCTCTCATAAGCACACCTCCACTTCTTTAGCTTCATTATATTGGAAAGCAGGGGAAAGGACAAATCTGCGAAAAAGGACAAAAATAAGCGTACCACTATTTCTAATGATACGCCTATCCTCATTAAATCACTTCAAAATGCTTCAACGCATCCTTTATCGCTTCCACTTTCTCCACTGTCGGATGCTTCCTCGGCTGTTTCAATTCTTCTACCGCATTAGGAGCATCATACATTGGCAAGCCTAAATCTCTCTTTACCTCTGCGATATATGCGGTATGTACCTTGAAGCCGTATTTAGCTTCTATGTACTCCTTTATCATTTTGTAGGTCACTCGTTCCTTGGGCTTGTATTCTTCGGCTCTTTTAGCGATATTATCAAGCGGAACTTTTCCCTCACCCTCACCAAACTCAACTTTTACGTTGATATGTCCGTCTGGCTTTTTGTGGGAAAGCAGTACTACCGTCTCCACATGTACGGTATGAGGAAACTGATCCACCCCCTGCACCTTCTTAACTTCATATCCTTCCCCCCGCAGATATTTCAGATCCCGGGCCAGAGTCGCAGAGTCACAACTTACGTACACGATCCGTTTCGGCTGCATCTTTACCATCGTAGCCAGTACGCTCTCTTCGCATCCTTTCCGTGGCGGATCCACCACGATCACATCCGCATAGATGCCTTCTTTTTCGTATTTTTCCGGCAACACTTCTTCCGCTTTTCCTACAAAGAATTCTGCATTGGTGATATGATTCAGCGTTGCATTTCGTTTTGCATCCTCGATGGCAGCCGGGACAATTTCCACACCATAGACCTGTTTTGCTTTCTGGGCGAGGAAGAGGGAAATTGTTCCGATTCCGCAGTAGAGATCCCAGACCGTCTCATTTCCGGTGAGGCCTGCGTATTCCAGGGCAAGGCCGTACAGCTTTTCCGTCTGCGCCGGGTTGACCTGGTAGAAGGACAGCGGGGAGATCCGATATTTTACGGTTCCAATATAGTCGGTGATATACCCCTGTCCCCACAGGCAGCGGATTTCTTTTCCCATGATCACATTGGTCCGCTCACGGTTTGCGCTTAGGGTAATGCTTGTCATGCCTTCGAGTTCTGTCAGCGATTTGATGAGTTTCTCCTCGGCCGGCAGTTTCTTTCCGTTCACAACGAGACAGACCATAATCTCTTTCGTCATAAATCCAAACCGGATCAGCACATGGCGCACCAGGCCTTTGCCGGTCTCCTCGTTGTATGCCGGAACGCCGTTCTCCTCCATCCAGGCAAGAATGCGGTTCAGAATCTCCTCGTTCTGCTCCACGCCGAGATAACAGTTCCGGTTTTCCATGATCTGATGCGTTCTTCCCGCATAAAATCCCGTAATCAGCTTTCCATTTCTATCCTGCCCGATCGGAAACTGGGCTTTGTTTCGATAGCGGAACGGATTTTCCATCCCCACGATCGGCTCCATCGGGATCTCTGTCATGCCGCCGATGCGCTGGAGATTTCCGGCGATTTTCTTCTCCTTAAAGCGAAGCTGCTCCTCATAGTCGAGCATCTGCAACTGGCATCCGCCGCACGGACGTGCAACCGGGCAGACCGGCTCAACACGGTGTGCGGACGGCTCGATCAGGCGCATCAGGCGCGCGTAGCCGTAATTTTTCTTTGCTTTGATCACTTTTACCTCGGCAAGATCGCCGATGACGGTGTCCTTGACAAAGAGGGTATAGCCCTCGCATTTGCCTATACCCTCTCCGTCGTGTCCCATATCTTCAATTTTCACCGTCAGTACATCATTTTTCTGATAGCTCATGAAAAGTCTCCTGTTCTGCGGATGTTGGACTCAAAGAACCGATTGTAGCCAAGCCACTCATTGCCGGCCGGCGCTGCGTCAAACAGCTCGGTCAGGGTTTCCATTTTGGCATCGGCATTGTCCGCCAGGTTCAGCGCTACCGCCTCTACCATTGCCGGTTTTTTCGGGGAACCGTATTCCAGCTCGCCGTGGTGCGCCAGAATGCAGTGCTTTAACTGATTCTCGAGTTCCTGTGGGAAACCGTCGATCTTCTGCGCCGCATCGTGTACCATCTCCGCACCGATCATGATGTGGCCGAGCAGCTGTCCGTCATTGGTGTAATCGTTCTGCGGGAATAAGGAGAGTTCTTTCGTCTTTCCGATATCGTGCAGAATCGCTGCCGTAATCAGCAGATCGCGGTTCAGAATCGGATACGATTTTACCATAAAATCGCAGAAACGGGTGACACTTAACGTATGCTCTAAAAGGCCGCCGACGAATCCGTGATGCACGCTTTTTGCTGCAGAGCTCATGCGGAACCGTTTTGCGGTCTCCTGATCCTGGATAAAATAATACGTCAGCAGTTCGGAGAGATACTGATTTTTCACCGTTCCGATCCAGGAGAGCAGCTCCTGATACATCGTATTGATGTCGTAACGGCTCGTCGGCAGATAGTCCGCCGGATTATATTCGCCCTCTTCCGCTTTTCTTGCATTTTTAATGGAAACCTGAAGTGCTCCATTGAAACTGGAAACATCTCCCATAATATCTACATAATCCAGGGCTTCAAATTCACGGATTCCCATAGAATTCGGATCCCAGATTTTCGCATCGATCGTACCGGTTTTATCCTGTAAGATCACGTTTTCGTACTGTTTTCCGTTTTTGGTAACAGCCGACTGTTTATGTTTGCAGAGATAAATTCCGGAAATGCGGTTTCCTTCCCGGAGTTCGTTGATATACTTCATAAAAATAAATCCTCTTTTTCTAAAATAAATGCGGAAACAGTGTTCCGTTTTTGTTTCTATGATGCCGTTTTTATGATGCAAAGCCTGTGCTCCTGCATGCCTTACCAATTCTACCAGATTTTCCTGCAGAATGCACGTATTTTTTCATCCGCCAGTGGAAAACCATTCGAAAAGAAAAGCTTCCGGAAGCCCCACCGGCTAAAACCGGCTTTTTCTGCTCCCGAAAGCCTCTGTTTTTTATACTTCCCCCATCGTCACATCAAACGTCATCTCCGCATACCCTTCGGCGCCTTTCCGCATCGCCGTCACGGTAACCACGTCTCCTGTGCTGTATTTGCCAAGCTGTTCATGGTACTGTTTGATCGTCTCAACCTTGTGCTCCCCGAGCTTTACAATCACATCGTACTCTTTCATGCCCGCCATCATCGCCGGAGAATCGTCTGCGACGCGGCTGATGAGAACGCCTTTTGGAATGCCGGTTTTATCGGAAAGTTCTTCTGTGACATCCTGTCCGCGGATGCCGATATACGCGCGGCTCACGTTGTTGGAAAGATTTTCGATCAGCTTTTTGATCTGGGAAATCGCAATGCCCGTCACCACGTTGTTTCCCTTGGCACTGTAACTCTGCGCAATAATGCCGACGATTTCGCCGTCAAGATTTACCAGAATGCCGCTGCCGTCCGTGCTGCCGAGGATGTCGGTGGTCAGCAGATTGTACTCATTGTCCAGCGCGGAAATCTTGTTCGTAACCGAAGTCACCACACCGTACGCAATCGAATTGCTGTAGCCGACCGGGCTTCCGACAGCCACGACCGGGTCACCCTGGCTGACGAGATACGAACTGCCGAGCGGCGCAACCGCAAGACCGTCCCGTGTTTCCTCATCCAGCTTCGATTCATCCACCTTCACAATCGTAAGGCCGGTGCTCGGATCGTGGCGCTGGTATGTGGCATCCACCATCGTCTCGTCCCAGAAGGTGACCTGAATCCGCTCCACATTTTCCACGATGCGGTATTCCGTCAGAATAAAGAGATCCTGCCCATTGTCCGCAACAATCAGACCGGAAATCTGCTGCTGGTTTTCATAGTTCTGGTTAAAATAGTCCATCTGATTGGTAATGCCGATGACAGTAACCAGCGCTCGTTTTGGTTTTTCCGTTACTTCCAGCATATCCTGGTAGAGCGCTTCATAATTTTTCAGGCTGCTGTCCTTTTCCTCCGCATCCGTTTCCCCATCGACACCGAAAACCTCGCTGCCCTCCTCCGGCTCTTCGGAAGTGCTGCTTTCCGTTCCCCCTGCCGCTCCGTTCTCCTCTGTGCTTTCGGAAACCGTACTTTCGGATACACTGCTTTCTGAAGTACTGCTATCCACTGTAGAACTGCTGATTTCCGAACCGGAGCCGCTGCTGTCTACCGACGCACTCGCCGAAGATGCGGTAATTGTCTCATCCGGCTCCTGTCCGCTGTTTGGATCCTCATCTCCCGGGATATCCACTTTCGCCGGCGTCTCTTCCCTGGTAACTGCTTCTGCAATCTTTGGCTCTGTCACCGCAAATACCGCGGCCGCAACCAGACCGCCAAGCGCCGCAAGTGCCAGCCATCCGGCAATCAGAAGAACAATCTTTTTCCAGTCGGGCGGCTGCTTTTTGATGCTCTCTTTCATGAATTTGTAAGGTTTTGGGTCATTTTCCATACATTTCTTTCTCCATACATCTGTATTCCATACCGAACTGCTCTGCGCATATGCGCTTCCGCAATCTTCACATATATAAAAAACTTTACCAGATAGATATGAACATTTTATGAAGACTGTTACATTTTTTTTCTCATTTGCGCAACATCCTGCATTTTCTCGTTCTTGGGGTTTCTTTCTTTTCTTTTTTAAGGTATAATTGGGGGAGTGGAAAAACCTGTGACCCACATTCCACTTCCGGTCTGTACTTCCCGTGAAGATATATGATCAGATCGCTACTGTTCACTCAGCAGTGAAACACTTGCTGTTTCGCTGCGTAAGAAAGTGATTCAGGTGTGAGCAGCCCTCCTTTTGCGAAGCAAAACTTTAAATGAGGGCTGCGAATGTTACAGTTCGCAGGGTACCTGTGAACTGTAACATCAGATCCGTGCGGTATTGCATCAAAAATACCGCGTTATCTGTAGACAATGACTGAATTATGAATTACGAAAAGGTAAGTATTATGAATCAGAAAGCATTAAAAACGCTCGAATACGACAAAATTATCGAACAACTGGCTTCGTATGCCAGTTCTCCGCTGGGCCGGAAGAAATGTCTGGAGCTCGTTCCTTCTTCTTCCCTCTCCCAGATTACGCGGATGCAGCACGAGACACACGACGCGCTCACCCGGCTCTTTAAAAAAGGCCACATTTCCTTTGGTGATGCCAAAGATATCCGCGGCGCATTAAAGCGTCTCGAAATCGGCAGCTCCATGAACATCACGGAGCTTCTGCAGACCGCCGCACTTCTGGAAAACACGGCACGCGTCAAAGCGTACGGCCGCCGCGAAAATGCGGACCAGACGCCGGACAGCCTCGAAGATCTCTTCGAAACACTGGAGCCTCTGACGCTGCTTTCCACGGAAATCCGCCGCTGTATTCTCTCCGAGGATGAAATCAGCGATGATGCAAGCCCGAATCTACGCCGCATCCGTCGTTCCATCAAATCGTGTGAGGAAAAAATCCACAGCCAGTTAATCTCGCTCGTCAACGGTTCCTACCGCACGTATCTGCAGGATGCCGTCATCACGATGCGCGACGGCCGCTACTGTATCCCGATCAAATCCGAATACAAAGGCCAGGTTCCTGGCATGGTACATGACCAGTCCTCGACCGGTTCCACCTTCTTTGTCGAGCCGATGGCCGTTGTCAAACTGAACAACGATATCCGTGAGCTGGAAATTGAAGAAGCAAAAGAAATCGAGGTCATCCTCTCTACGTTGAGTGCCCAGGCAGACCTGCACCGCGATGAGATCCGTTACGACCTCGAAAACATGGTAGAGCTTGACTTCATCTTCGCGCGCGCCGCTCTTGCAATGGAGCAGAACGCCAATGAGCCGATCTTCAACACCGAAGGTAAAATCCACCTGCGCAAGGCACGCCACCCGCTGATCAATGCGAAAAAAGTCGTTCCGATTGATCTGTCGCTCGGCGAAGATTTCGACCTTCTGATCGTCACCGGACCGAATACCGGCGGTAAAACGGTTTCCTTAAAGACGGTCGGACTCTTAACACTGATGGGCCAGTCCGGACTTCACATTCCGGCACTCGACCGCTCCTCCCTTTCCGTTTTCGACGAGGTTTACGCCGATATCGGTGATGAGCAGAGCATCGAGCAGTCGTTGAGTACCTTCTCCTCCCACATGACGAATGTGGTTTCCTTCCTCGACAAGGCAGACCGCAATTCCCTCGTCCTGTTCGATGAGCTCGGCGCCGGTACCGACCCGACAGAGGGCGCAGCGCTTGCCATCGCGATCCTCTCTACGCTCCACGAGCGCGGCATCCGCACCATGGCAACGACACACTACAGTGAACTGAAAATCTATGCCTTATCCACACCGGGCGTGGAGAATGCCTGCTGTGAATTCGATGTCGAGACTTTAAGCCCGACATACCGCCTGCTCGTCGGCGTTCCTGGAAAGAGTAATGCGTTTGCGATTTCCAGCAAACTCGGCCTGCCGGACTACATCATCAACAAGGCAAAAGACGAAATCAGCGAGCAGGATGAATCGTTTGAGGACGTTCTGACCACTCTCGAGCAGAACCGGATCACGCTGGAACGCGAAAAAGAAGAGCTTGCCCGCACCCGCGCGGAAGTCGAATCCCTGAAGCAGAGCCTTGCCAAGAATCAGGAACAGATCGACGCAAGAAAAGAAAAGATGATCTCCAATGCAACCGAGGAGGCACAGAGAATTCTCCGCGAGGCGAAGGAATACGCCGACCAGACGATGCGCGATTTCCAGAAATTTGGAAAAGAGAATGTTTCCGTCCGCGAAATGGAGCAGAAACGTACCGCTCTGCGTGAAAAGATGAACAAGCTCGATAAGAAAAAGGCGAAGGAAGTGCCGAAGCGCACCGGAAATCTCCGCCCGCAGGATCTTCATCTCGGCGATGCCGTCAAAGTCTTAAGCATGAATCTGAAAGGTACTGTCAGCACCCGCCCGGATTCGAAGGGAAATCTCTTCGTCCAGATGGGTATCATGCGGACCAAAGTGCATATCTCCGACCTTGTGCTGATTGACGAGGCTGTCATCACCGGCCCGTCCATCTCCCGCACAAGCAGCGGAAAATCGAAGCTTTCCAAGGCTGCCACGATTTCTACCGAGATCAATCTGCTCGGAAAAACGGTGGATGAAGCGGTTGCCGAACTCGACAAATATCTCGATGACGCTTATCTCTCCCATCTGCCGAGTGTCCGCGTTGTCCACGGAAAAGGAACGGGCGCACTGCGGAAAGGCATTCACAATTATCTGCGCCGCCAGAAACACGTAGCGGACTTCCATTTAGCGGAATTCGGCGAGGGCGATGCCGGCGTTACGATTGTTACGTTTAAGAAATAAAAACTCAGTAAAATATGGGACGGAACGCATACTGTATGCGGTTCCGTCCTGTCCCCAGTGAAGGAGAATCTTTTATGGCTTCCAAACAGAAAATTCTGATCGTCGATGACGATAACAATATCGCAGAACTGATTTCTCTCTATCTGACCAAGGAATGCTATGACACAAAAATTGTAAACGATGGAGAAGAGGCTGTCCGGGAGTTTCACTCCTTCCAGCCGAACCTGATTCTGCTCGACCTGATGCTGCCCGGCATGGACGGCTACCAGGTCTGCCGCGAAATCCGGCACGATTCCGATGTTCCGATCATCATGCTCTCGGCAAAGGGCGAGGTGTTCGACAAAGTCCTCGGCCTGGAACTCGGCGCGGATGACTACATCATCAAACCATTTGATTCCAAGGAGCTCGTTGCCCGTGTGAAAGCAGTGCTGCGGAGATTTCAGCCATCACGCACGATCCCGGTGTCCGCGACCGCAGGAAAATGTGTCGAGTACCCGGATCTTATCATCAACCAGACGAACTATTCCGTCATTTACCAGGGCCGCACCGTCGATATGCCGCCGAAGGAACTGGAGCTTCTCTACTTCCTTGCTTCCTCACCAAACCAAGTCTTTACGCGAGAACAGCTCCTCGACCATATCTGGGGCTATGAGTACATCGGCGATACCCGCACGGTAGACGTTCATATCAAACGTCTCCGCGAAAAAATCAAGGACCATGCCTCCTGGGCCATCACGACGGTCTGGGGCATCGGTTACAAGTTTGAGGTTAAAAAATAATGCGACGCACGCTTTACCGGAAATTAATTCTCATTTATGTCATTCTCGCCATTGCCGGCTTTACGCTGATCTCAACGGTCGGCTCCCGCATGGTGGAGGACAGTCTGGTCTCCAGCGCGAGCACCAGTCTGTACCGGGAGGCCACGCAGATCGCTTCCAAACAGGGCGACCTTTATTACCACAGTGAGCGTTCCCTGACGGATCTTTACAATTCGCTCAGTGCACTGGCTTCCTATCACAATTCCCAGATCTGGCTCATCAGCGCAGACGGGGAAATTCTGCTGAACACGGCAGCTGCACTCGATGAGGAAAACCCGGAGATCATCGACGGTTTTGATCCGGTTGCGCTCGGCAGCGAGTATTACAGCACGGGAACGTTTTTCGGCTATTTCGAAGACAAGATGCTGAGCGTCATGGTTCCCGTCACCTCCGATTTCCGGATCAATGGCTATGTCGCCATCCACCTTCCGCTGCAGGACGTCTATCAGCAGAGGGAAAGTCTGCTGGCACGGATTGACTTTCTGTTCCTGCTCGTGTTCGGACTCTCGTTTGTGATTCTGATCTTTTTCTCCCTCGTCGTGTACCGGCCGCTGAAAAAGATCATCAACGGTGCAAAGGAGTATGCCTCCGGCAACCTGACCCACAAAATTGATGTTAAATCTCACGATGAGATGGGGTATCTCGCTTCCACGCTGAACTACATGTCCGGCGAGCTGAACAAGACCGGCGAATACCAGCGGAAATTTGTGGCGAACGTCTCTCACGACTTCCGCTCACCGCTGACCTCGATCAAAGGCTACGTGGAGGCGATCCTTGACGGAACGATTCCGCCGGAAATGCAGGAAAAATATCTGAAAATCGTTCTGTTTGAGACAGAACGGCTGCACAAGCTGACGCAGAGCCTGCTGACGCTGAACGACATCGACGATAAAGGGAATATGCTCGATCTGACCTCGTTTGACATCAACGCCGTCATCAAGGATACCGCCGCTTCGTTTGAGGGAACCTGCACGAAAAAGCGGATTTCCATTTCACTGATCCTCGCATCGCGCACCTTATACGTCTGCGCCGATATGGGAAAAATCCAGCAGGTGCTGTACAATCTCATTGATAATGCAATCAAATTCAGCAACAACGATTCCACCATCACAGTTGAGACAACGGAGAAGCACGGCAAAGTCTTCGTCTCCGTCAAGGACACCGGCTGCGGCATTCCAAAGGCAAGCATCACGAAAATCTGGGAGCGCTTCTACAAGCTCGACGCCTCCCGCGGCAAGGACCGCAAAGGAACGGGACTTGGGCTTTCGATCGTCAAAGAGATCATCACTGCGCATAACCAGAATATCAATGTCATCAGTACAGAGGGCGTTGGTACCGAATTTATCTTTACACTCGCCAAAGGCGAAGCACCAAAATAAGCCCCTCCGCCGAGGGGCTTTTTTGCCAGACATATCAAACTAACTCTGGAGGTAATTTTCACTATGAACCCAAACACCATTGATTCCATCATCAAACAGCTCATTGCATCCCACACCACCATTTCCACCATGGAAAGCTGCACTTCCGGCCTGATCGCCTCCCTGATCACCGACACCGAAGGCGCCTCCGCCATTTTCCCCGGCGGCTACGTCACGTATCTGAACGAAACCAAAGTCTTCGTCGGCGTCGACCCTTCCGTCATCGAAATCCACGGCGTCTACTCCCCCGAATGCGCCGAAGCCATGGCCCGCACAGTACAAGAAAACCTGCACACCGCCATCGCCATCGGAATCACCGGCACAACCGGAAATCTCGACCCCAACAACGCTGACAGCGTACAGGGCGTCGTCTACTTCTGTATTTTATACAAAGCCCAAGCCCACACCTTCACCTTCCAGACCAACGTCTCCGGCATGACCCGCCACGAAATCAAACAGCTTTACGCCGAGCAGGTCTTCGCCGAATTGGAAATGATCTTAACTTCTTCCTTATAAAAAGAATGCAGCTCCCTCTTTTCTTCCGGAAACTGCATTCTTTTTATTCCCATTCAATAGAATCCATTACTTTCTGCATTGCTGTCATGACTTTTGCGGACAGATATGCGGAAGGCAATTTCTTTTTGGAATATGCCCATACAGGGTCA
>ERZ779894.4219-NODE-4219-length-10237-cov-3.520919_pt1 | contig 10237 bp, 6 predicted proteins | sample MGYA00511587_ERZ779894 | MGnify/ENA primary metagenome ERZ779894 (study PRJEB29588, sample SAMEA2160490) | human gut metagenome | biome: human gut; feature: human-associated habitat; material: faeces | place: Denmark | collected 2008/2010 ... | reverse complement strand
GTTTCCTTCTGGATGCTTTCAAATACGGAGTTCCGCCTCACGCCGGACTGGCTTATGGTCTTGACCGTCTGGTTATGCTCATTGCCAAGGTTGACAGCATTCGTGACGTAATTGCATTCCCGAAGGTAAAAGATGCATCCTGTCTGATGACTCAGGCACCGCAGCGCGTAAGCGAAGCACAGTTGGACGAGCTGGGACTTGAAGTTGAGAAAGAAGCTGCTCCAGAGACTGAGGAATAAGAAAAGAAATACAACAAGAGATAACTTAGCTTATAACTTGGAATAAGCTGACTGAAAAATCCTGCCTGCAAAAATGGGTGGGATTTTTCTTATGGAAGAATGTTGTCACGCTCTGGCAGGCATGGACTTTGGGTTCGCTGTCAGCACAAATAAAAACGCCCCTGCACAAGTTTGCAGAGGCGTAAATTTTAACTATATCATCCGTTGGTTTCCTGCTTGTCTTCTACCGGGCTGGAACTTAAAGTTCCAAACAATGCCTGTCCAAACACCGTTCCTGCGTCTTCCAGTTTCCAGGAAGCACCGTCGTTGATCAGTGTGAAAGTTGTTTCCACTGTTTTAGTAGCTGTATTTTCTTCAATATATTCAAGAAGCAGACTGTAGGACTTTTCATATCGTTTTTGGGCACCGTCGATAACAGCATCCACAGAGGCAAGATAGGAATCCAGCTCCTTCTGATAATTTTCCAGAATAGCATCGCTGTCAAAGGTGGTAATATTGGCTGTAACTGTGGCTGTATAGCCGGAAACAGTGGTTTCCCCAATAGAATAATCAAAGGTGGAGTGAACCTGTTTTACCAGTGCTTCTGCAAGGCTGATCTTTGCAGGGTCTTCTGTGCTGATAATGGAATCTGCATTTAAATAATTGCCCAGTTCCTCTGCAGACATATTTTTCAGGGTATTCAGATAAACTAAGATTGTGTCTTCCGGTGATAAAATATCCGGGTCTGTGAGATCGTTCATAAGACCGCCGACAAGGTCATTTTCCAGTGTATTGGTGCGCCGGATCTCCCAACTGGTTTCGCCGTCTTTATCTGAGGCGTCTAAGGAGATGGTGCAGTTACGCTCCACAGTCTGGTAGTCATTACTCTTAAGCAATTCATTCAGAAGCGTGTAGCGCTCTTCAAGGGAAATGGTCTGTTCCGTGGCTTCTTCAGAGGAAGCGGACTGGGAAATTTCATGCTTCAGCTGCGCCTTGGAAAAATCTTCAGCAAGCGCATGGGCATCCAGAGTGACCAGCCTGAGATTCGCCTGTGCGGATTGTTTGTCCTTGTCTACGTTAACATCCAGAATTTTATAATCAAAATCCTGGAAAAAGAGAGAAAAGACTTCTTCAATATCAGAAGAAATAGTGATATCTTCGGGTTCACCGGGGAAAAGCTTCTGGTAGGAGATGTATTTCTGTGTGGTAATGGAATCCAGATCCTTTAGCTGATCCAGTTCCTGTTTTACTGCGTCCTCGATTTTTTTCTCCTCCTTGCTGGTACAGCCGCATAGTGAAAAAGTGCAGAGAAGCAAAAGAAGAGGAAGCAGAAATCTGACTGACTTCATACAGAGTTCTTTCCTTTCAAATTATTACGTAAAATGTTTATAAAACTTTTTTATTATACCATTTTTTTTCATAAAAGTCAAAAATGCCTAAAATTTAGACGATATTTCTAAAAAAAGAGTGAATAAATTGTGAAAAATGCATTATCAGCTTAGAATGCTTTTCTTTTGAGGCTGAATCTGTTATTATAAACAGGGTAAATGCAGATGACAGATGTGGAGATATATCTGTTATAATTGCAAAAGATATTGAAAAACCATTGAGTTATCGTATAGGAGGTAACCATGAAGAAAAAAGGTTTTGTCATCGGAGGGTTGATCATTCTTGCTGGAGCAGCTGGTGCCGGTGGCTGGTATTACTATAAAGAGAATTATGGGGATTCTGCAGCGGCTTCTGGTGAAGTTGCATATGTGACTAAGATCAGCACTCTTCTTGGGGAAGATTCCGGAGTGCTGAACCGGTTCGCAGGCGTAGTAGAACCTCAGGAGACGGTAAAGGTAAATATTGAGAACAATCGAACTGTTACCGAAGTGAAGGTGAAGGTTGGAGATGAGGTAAAGAAGGGACAGCTGCTTTTTGAATACGACCTGAGCAGTATCCAGGATAGTCTGAAGGAAGCCCAGCTGGCTCTTGATCGTCTGAAGAATGAAGCACTCAGCCTCAATACGCAGATATCCACTCTTGAGAAAGAGAAGAAGAAAGCCAATAAGAACAACCAGCTTTCTTACACCATTGAGATTGAGACCAATAAGATGAACCTGAAGAAGAACGAGTATGACCAGGTGAGCAAGCAGGCAGAGATTGATAAGCTGCAGGCCGCTACCACCAATACAGAAGTACGAAGTGAAATCGATGGCGTCATCCAGAAAATCGATACCAGCAAGCTGGGAAGTGACGACGGAGATACTCTGGATGACAGTATGGGAGCTGATTACGGAAGTGATTCTTCTGATAATTCTTTTATTACCATTCTCAGTACAGGTGCTTACCGTATTAAGGGGCAGGTAAATGAGCAGAACCGGAAAACGGTTGTTCCAGGCTCCGCAGTTATTGTACGATCCAGAGTTGATGAGAATCAGATCTGGCATGGAACTATGGGGGCTGTGGACGAGCAGAATTCTACGAACAGCAGTAGCAGTAATTCCTATTTTGGAATGTCCAGCAGTGATGATACTACAAATTCCAGTACCTATCCTTTCTATGTAACTCTGGATTCATCAGAGGGACTTATGTTAGGACAGCATGTATACATAGAAATGGATGAGGGACAGGAAGAGCAGAAGAAAGGTATCTGGCTGGGAGATTATTATATTGTGGATGCAGATACAGAAAATCCATATGTGTGGGCTGTAGATTCCAAGGGAAGGCTGGAGAAGCGCTTCGTTGTTCTTGGACAGCATGACGATGATCTTTCAGAATATGAGATCGCGGATGGCCTTACTGAGGATGATAGTATTGCATTCCCGTCAGACAGCCTGGTAGAGGGAATGCGGACAAAGGACGTATCTGAGATGACAGATGAGGATCTGGAGGCTGTTGATATGGAAAGTAATCTGGATGGCAGTGAGTACTCAGACGGAGATACCATGGAGCCTATGGATGGAGACTATTCCAGTGCGGACTTTGAGACAGGTGTTTCTGATGAAAGCATGGATGCAGCCATTGATGGTGATTATACAGACTTTTCAGAAGATTTCTCAGATGAAGATTTTATAGAGGATGATTCAGAAGGGGACGATTACGAAGACTTTACAGATGAGAGCATTGATGAGCCTGGACAGTATGGTTCTGATGATACGGAGGCCGCAGGATGATACTTGAACTGAAGGGGATTTATAAAGATTACCAGCAGGGAAAAATGATTGTCCCCGTATTGAAGGACGTAAACTTTTCCATGGAAGAGGGCGAATATGTAGCCATCATGGGACCTTCCGGTTCTGGTAAATCTACATTGATGAATATAATCGGTTGTCTGGATCAGGCAACCAAGGGAATTTTTTTCCTGGATGGGCAGGACATCAGCAAATGTTCTGAGAATGAGATGTCAGATATCCGTCTGAACAAGATTGGATTTGTATTTCAGAGCTTTCATCTGCTGCCGAGACAGTCTGCTATTTCCAATGTGGAAATGCCGCTGAACTATGCTCATGTGCCGAAGAAGGAGCGACGCGAGCGCGCTTTTGCAGCACTTGACAGGGTGGGGCTTGCAGACCGTGTGGATTTCAGACCAAATCAGCTCTCTGGTGGACAGATGCAGCGAGTTGCCATCGCCCGTGCCATTGTAAATAATCCAAGACTTCTTCTGGCTGATGAGCCTACCGGTGCACTGGACAGTAAGTCTGGCAGACAGGTTATGGAGCTTTTCCAGAAGCTGAATGATGAAGGCGTTTCTGTTCTTATGATCACTCATGATCCGGATATTGCAGCACATGCCAAGCGGGTAGTTATGATCCGTGATGGTGAGCTTCAGGAAAAGAGGTGATCCTATGGGAAAAGCGAAGAAAATTATAATAGGTGTGGTAGTCACAGCTCTTGTCGGAACCGGTATTGGCGGTGGACTGATGTATGTACGGAAAGGAAGCCAGAAGGAAGTGCTGGTGGCAAGCGTCAGTGATCTGGCAGGCGAGAGATATGATTCCGATACCACATTGAGCGGAACTGTATATGCCAATGCAACACAGAGGATTTCCGTAGAGAAAGACATGATCATCCAGGAAATTTATGTGAGCAAAGGGGATGAGGTAAAGCCTGGAGACAAGCTGATTTCTTTTGACATGACGCTTGTGGAAATGGAATTGAACATTGCCAAGCTGAAGCTTCAGAAACAGCAGCAGGATCTTGCTGCTGCAAAGAAAAGACTTACCAGCCTGCAAAATGGCGGACCGATTCTTGATTCCGATTCTTCCTCCGCAGACAACCTGATTGATTCAGGAGAGGATTCTACAGAAGATGACAGCTCAGATCTTACGGGAGATGATGAACTGTCTTCTGCAGTAACCGCTTCTGATCATTATCTGGCAGCTGTTTTGCAGCCAATGCTTCTGGCTGCTGTGACAGATGGATTTGCAGACGCTCAGGCAGTTGGAAATGAAGAAATTACTTCTGCAGATACCCAGGAAGTGGGAAGCGAAGATATTGGTTCTGCAGATGAAATGACAAGCGGTGACACAGGAGATCTTTCTGCTGATACAGAAGCTGATTCCGGAGATGATTCTGAAGACGATTCAGAGTATAGCACCGGCGATCCGGGTACTGCTTCCGGATTTTATGATGAACCTTCCAGTGATGGTTTTAGCAGTAATATTTCAGACACGAATCAGGGAGGATTTTCAGATGGAAGCAATTCTGGTTCCGCACAGAATAATGCTACCGTTGGAAATGACGGATTTGTAGATGGAGAGGAACCTTTTTACCTGACTCTGGATTATGATACAGAACCTTATCAGGGAACAGGAACCGAAGAAGATCCTTATCTGTATCTTTGTTCCAGTGCAAAAGGCAAGGTTAATGTAACCGGGGCTTTTCTGAATAAGATGGCTGGCTATAATGCTGACGGAACCATTCTTCTTCATCCGGGCGGATACTGGTATCTGCTGGAATTCCATAAGAAGGATACCATTGCTGATTATACCAACAGAAAAGGATCCTGTACCGGATACTATCTGGTCGATGGAAATATGCTCAGCAATCCGGTTGACCGTTTTGCAGAAATGGATTTTACCCTTGACGGGGCTATGCAGTATGATAATGGAGATGACGAGCCGGATATTCCTGGTGATGGAGGTAGTGGTGGCGGAAGCTCTTCCCTGTCCCGTTCTGAGGCCATTAAGATCCAGAAGAACCGGATTGCCAGTCTGGAACTGGATGTGCAGGAGAGTGAGATCAGTATCAGTAAGCTTCAGAAGAAAGCTGCCAGACAGCTGATCACCAGTAAGCTGGATGGTATTGTAACCACTGTGGGAGATGCAGCTACAGGTACCAATTCAGAATCTGATTCCTTTATGATCGTTAAGAGCAAAGACGGCTATTACGTACAGGGAACTGTAGGGGAACTTATGCTTGACCAGGTGAAGGAAGGCACAATTTTGAACTGTAATTCTTATGGTGAGAATGGATATATGAATTTTGAGGCTGAGGTGATCCAGGTTTCTGATTATGCAGTTGATGGAGACAGCTCCTATTATTACTATGGAGACAGCAATCCAAATGTTTCTTCTTATAATTTTACTGCCAAGATCACAGATGACACCGTGCAGGTAAGTGTTGGAGACTGGGTGGATATCCAGCTGGAACAGCAGGCGCAGAGTACTGACGGCATTGTTCTTTCCAAGGCTTTTGTCCGTACGGAAGACGGCGTAAGCTATGTGTACAAGGATGACAATGGTGTGCTGAAGAAACAGATCGTTAAGGTAAAAGAGAATGTAAACGGTGGTGCTTATGTATTGGTAAGCGGCGGCTTGTCCATGGATGACAAGATTGCATTCCCTTATTCGAAATCCATTAAAGAAGGTATGAAGACAAAGGAAGGATCGCTGGATACGTTTATGGGATATGATTCCACATCATATGGCGGTCTTGGTTAAGGAGGGATTTCATGTTTGAAAATATACGTCTGGCATTCCAGGGAATCTGGTCACACAAGATGAGATCTTTCCTTACAATGCTGGGTATTATTATCGGTATTGCATCTATTATTGCCATTGTTTCCACGATTAAGGGAACGAGTGAGCAGATTAAGGATAACCTGATCGGTTCTGGAAATAACACGGTAAATGTAACTTTGTCACAGGGTGACAGTGCTTACAGTGTGGATTATTATGATGGCAGTTCTTCCGGCTCTACACCGATCCTCAGTCAGAGCCTGAAGGATGAAGTGTTAAAAACAGACCATGTGGAGAATGCAACATTTTTTTACAGCAGAACAGACTACAACAGCAGTGTTTACTATGAGAACAGCAGTTTTTCCGGTGGTAAGGTCTATGGCATTGATACCAATTATCTGAATACCTGCGGTTATCAGGTTCGTTCCGGAAGGGGATTTGTACAGGCTGACTATGATAATTTCCGCAAGGTGGCACTGGTGGACAGCTATGCTGCTGATACCATGTTTCCGGGAGCGAATCCGGTGGGAAAAATCATTGAGATCGGTTCTGAACCCTATACAGTTGTAGGAGTTGTACGCCAGTCGGCTGACAGCCTGCCCAACATGGATACACCGAGTGATTTCAACAGCTATTATGAAAATGTAATTGGAACCGTAATGATTCCAAATAAATGCTGGCCGATTTCTTACAAATTTGATGAGCCTGAGAATGCGATCGTCAAAGTAGACAGCACGGACAACATGAGTGAAACAGGTTCAGCTGTGGCGAAAATCCTGAATAAATCTATCAGCAGCACTGGCAGTGGAAGCAGCGGCTTCAAGTATAAAGCAGATGATGTTATGCAGCGGGTAAAGGATCTTCAGGATTTAAGTGAGAGCACCAACTCCCAGCTGATCTGGATCGCAAGTATTTCTCTTCTGGTTGGAGGTATTGGTGTTATGAATATCATGCTGGTATCTGTAACCGAGCGTACCAAGGAGATTGGTCTGAAGAAGGCAATTGGTGCCAGAAAGAAGGTGATTCTGGGACAGTTCCTGACGGAGGCAGCAGTACTTACCAGTGTTGGAGGTATTATCGGAGTTGTTCTTGGAATCGGACTTTCAAAAGTAGTATCCAAGGTGGCAGGCTCACCTACAGCCATCAGCGTTCCGGCGATTATAGGCTCTGTAGTATTCTCTATGCTGATCGGTATCATCTTTGGTCTGCTTCCTTCTGTTAAGGCGGCCAACCTGAATCCGATTGATGCACTTAGAAGTGAGTAATGGTTAATATTTTGCAATAAATGTTAATATTGTTATAAAAACGAACGGCTGAAAGCATAAATTAGATGATTTGTGCTAACGGCCGTTCTTTTTATGAGTCAATTCATGTGTCCAAGTATGTTTTTTTGTTATTTGGGTAAAGTGGAGTGTGCAGATTGTGGAAATGCTTTTAGGACAGGCTATAGACAATGTTATGTTTCGCCGGTTAAAATTTTGCAAAATATAAGGAGAAACATGATATACTTGTTTAGAGATTACATAGAGATTCCTTTGGTAGGATTATTGCATACCACTGGAAGGAGATTTTTAATATGCAAAAATATAAAAAATGGAAACAAGTTCTGTCTGTTTCTACAGCAGTATGTCTATGCATTGCGGGAGCGGGAAGCCTGATGGGCTGCGGCAGTACTGACGGAGGAAAGGACAAGGCAGATTCTGTGGAATCCAAAGCAATGGGACGGTATCTGGAGAATGAACTGTCTGTGCCGGAAGGATGTATGGAGATCGTGGATTTGCAGGTTATGAAAGAGGGAAGCCTGAAAATGCTTGCAAGAAACAGCGATTACGAATTGATGCTCTACCAGTCCTCTGACAAGGGCAAGACCTGGGAGGATGGGAAGGCGGTTGCCGGTTTTTTCGGTGTGGAAGGGGAATCCATTTATAAAGCAGCGCTTGGGAGAGACGGAAGTATTCTGATTGGCGTGTATATAGAATCTGAAGATGAGAACAGCATGGGAAGTATGGAATATTATTATTGTCCCGCTGACGGTGAAGGAAAGAAGGTTGAAATCGGAGAAGATTTGGATGAAACCATGGCCTGGAGTATAGATATTGGGGAAAATGGCAATCTGTTTTTACAGATTTCAGGAAATGGAATCAGGGAAATCAATCCTGTTGACGGGGCTGTGGTTCATGAGTATGAGAAAGGAAAATCCACAGATTATATGTGCGTGACTTCAGAGTATCTGATCGTGATTGCAGATGGAGATGTGCATTATTATGATGTGGCTTCCGGTAAGCCGGCAGGGGGAGGCGATGCACTGACTGCGCAGCTGAAAAAGACTCCTGCAAATCTGGAATTTGGAAATTCCTCCGGTACTGCTTTGCTGTTTTTGGATGGTGATGAGAAAAACACCATATTCTATGTGGATCAGACTGGTTTATACCGCTATGCATTTGGCGGCAATGTAATTGAGCAGGTAATTGATGGAAGCCTGAATTCCATAAGCTCTTCGAATAAGGCATTTAACTGTATGGCAATGGATCAGGAAGGCGTGTTTTACATTGGGGAAATTGATTACAGCTCCGGTTTAAATTGCGGAAGGCTGGTTTCTTATAAGTATTCTGCAGATACTCCAACTGTACCGGATACAGAGCTCACCATATATTCCCTGGAAGAGAATTCCGGTATTCGACAGGCTGTTGTTATGTTTCAGAAGAAATATCCGGATATTTATCTCACACTGGAAACCGGAATGTCTGGAAACGATGGTGTAACACGTACGGATGCGTTAAAAACACTGAATACGGAAATTATGGCAGGAAAAGGACCGGATATTTTGATTCTGGACGGAATTTCTTCCGAAACCTATGCAGAACAGGGAATGCTGGAGGATTTAAGTGGAATTCTGAAAGAGGCAGGATTACTGGACAACATAGAAAGTGCTTATACAAAAGAGGATGGAAGTATCTATGAGATGCCAGTGAAATTTGGAATTCCTATGATAGAGGGAAACAAGGAGGATGTGCAGGCAGTGACAGATCTGGCTTCTCTTGCTGATGTGCTCACGAAGCACAAGGATGAATATGGACTGACTTCGGAAAACATCTATAAGCTGCCCTTACTTTATTCCATGTATCCACAGGCACTTCTGGAAAAACTGGCAGATAACAATTCCGCAGCATGGATGAAGGCGGATGGAACTCTGGACGAAGAAAAGATCAAGGAATTTCTGGAACAGTCCGAAAGAATTTATCAGGCTGGAAAGGATGCTATGGATGAATTAAAGGCTGCTTATCCACAGGCTTTTGATGACAGTGAACAGCCAGTATATGAAAGAGCTGGCAGTATTTCGGGAGAAACTGCCGTGCTGCTTTCCCGAAACTGTGAATTTGCTTTAGGTGATATTTTTTCGCCTTTGGATTTTGCATTTGTAAATTCTATGGCAGAGATAGATACTTCCTTGGCCTATGCACTTTGGAATGGGCAGATGGCAAATTGTTTCATTCCGATCAGCCGAATCGGAATCAGCTCCAGAGCTTCCCAGAAAGCTGCTGCTGAGAAATTCGTGGAATATTTATTTTCCGAGGAAGGACAGATGCTTTCCAGAGAAGATGGTTTCCCTGTAGTGGAATCTGTTTACAATGGAGAGGACTACTGGAATCAGGGAGAGGCTGGAAACGTGTTAGTTACTGGCGGCAGCAGTAACAGCGAGAACGGTCAGGAATTGGTATACAGTATAAAAGTTCCGTCAGCTGATAAGGTGAATGAATTAAAACAGCTTGGAAAAATGCTTACAACTCCGGTTTTGGATAACACGATCATTACCAGTGCTGTCTGTGAAAACGGAGTGCGTTACCTGAATGGGGACATCAGCCTTGATGAGGCTGCAAATGCAGTCATGCAGCAGGTGAACCTGTATCTGGCAGAATAGAAGGAGTAAGAGATGTTTAAAAAGCTTCACAGGCAAATGACCATATTTGCATCACTGATCACAAGCGGAATACTGATCCTGATGGCAGTTTCCTGTCTTGTGATCTCCGAGAGAGGGCTTACCCATAATACTTACGAGAGATTTTTAAATAA
>ERZ779894.4204-NODE-4204-length-10256-cov-2.461131_pt1 | contig 10256 bp, 9 predicted proteins | sample MGYA00511587_ERZ779894 | MGnify/ENA primary metagenome ERZ779894 (study PRJEB29588, sample SAMEA2160490) | human gut metagenome | biome: human gut; feature: human-associated habitat; material: faeces | place: Denmark | collected 2008/2010 ... | reverse complement strand
GGATGTCCACCGGAGCGGCTTCATTAAAGACTATTGATTTTTTATCGAATCCGAAAGCAGGATTATGTTTTCAGGAGAAGGGGGACAGTGTGGCATTGATGGGAGAAGTGGAAGTCGTGACAGACGAGAAACTGAAGCAGGAACTTTGGCAGGACTGGTTTATCGAACACTTTCCCGGTGGTCCTACAGATCCGGGCTATGTATTGCTAAAGTTCACCGCCAATCACGCAACCTACTGGATTGAAGGTACCTTTATTCATAAAAAGCTTGACTAATCTTGATCTGGAGCGATTATAAAATTGACAGGTAACGGTACATTTGTGTACGAAAAAAGAGAAAGACATTCCCAAAGTAAGGACTGTTTTTCTCTTTTATGTTTAGGCTGGAAGACGTGTTTTTCGTCTATCTGGCATTCATTTAGAATTCAAACTTTTCCAGTTTCATTTCAGCTAATTCCTGAATGATACCTACGTATTGTGCAAAATGAGCGGTTTTTTCGTGTGCTGCTAATACTTCAGCATTCTGCCATGTTTCGCAAATCATGAAAACATCACGGCGGGTACTGCTTTCAAAAGTATCGTAAGCAATGCATCCTTCTTCTTTCAAAGAGCAGGCAGTCAGTTCTTTTGCTGCCTCAATCGCTTTTTCGCGGTTTGTTTCGTTTACACGAACAAAAACATTTAATCTGATCATAGTTCTTTTATTATTTATGTGATTAAAAAGAATGGTTTCATCACTGTGTTTGTGAAGAACCGAAGGCAAAGATAGTATTTTTCTGTAGCTTCCTGCAGGCTGTTTTCAAATTTTCATATAAACTTCACATAATCATAAAAAATCGGTTATATTTGCATCTGAATTCTAAAAGCAATGATTTTGGGCACAATTCTTAAATTTGTTATAGCTTAATATTAGCCTCATAAACCACAGGCTAATTTCTTTCGTTTGAGTAGTTCTATACTTGAACAGGTTTTTCATTTTATCATTTTTATTATTCACTGCATCGTTTTTCAAAACTGATGCAATTAAGGTATTCAGGCTTTTAGTCCGGTTTATGCTAATCAGATGGGAGTGGTGGGTGCGTTGAGAATGAATGGAAAATTTCGTAAGAAATAGTAAGCTGAACATAGAAGAAGAAATAAAAAGGATTGAGCTTCAGACGGTTGATCCTTTGGATAGAATCAGGCAGATCATTGGTGTCGTACAGGTTTCACTGACCTCGCTGAAAACAACTGTTGCCGGATATCAGTTTCGAAGTGCTGAAGAAGAGATTCTTTTCTTTAAAGTCTCGAAACCGCAGATTTCCGGTCTGTTGATGTTTTATGTCCGTTTGTATCAGATTGAAAAGAATCGTATCGACAAATCTCTGTCATCCCAATGCAGATATCTGAAGATTGAATTGGAGAACCTGCAAAAATCATTTTTGAATAATGACTTTTATGAATATTACCGTGCCGGTCGAACAGAGCTTGATAACCGCTATTTTATTCGGGAGAATTATGATATTCTTTCTGATATACATTGTCATCTACTGGATAGAGATATTTCTTTTACCACCTTGCATGACTCGAGTGTTGCAGAAATTCTGGCGAATAATCGCTTGATAGAATATGTGTCGGAGGAAATAGAGCAGCTGACAGAGAAACTTCATCTTAAATTCACTTCCATTGTAGACAGTAAACTGTTGCAATGGACGGACAGTAAAGTTGCTTTGGTTGAGTTTATCTACGCCTTGTATGCAGGTAAATGCTTTAGTAATGGAAATACGAGTTTGAAAGACATTGCTTTTTGTTGCGAAACACTGTTTAATATCGAGATAGGTGATTTTTATCGTATATTCTTGGAAATCAGGAATAGAAAGAAAAGCAGAACCCAATTTCTGGATAAGTTGAAAGAACAGATTATAAAGATGATGGATGAGCTTGACAGATAAATTTCAGGGCGTCTTGTGACATCTTGTGAATTATACAAATGGCTATTATCCAACTTTGCGGAGAAATATAATTGATTCACAAAGAAAGATAATCGCTTTTGTATAGTTATGGAAACAACATTTACATGGGAGATAAGGGTGAAGAATTGCCCCTTATTAATTAAGAAATGCAGTCACTGTGATAGTGACCGCTTTTATTGCAGTGATAAGTTCAGGATGAATGCACAGAAGAAAAACATTGATGTCTGGCTGATTTATAGATGTGTGAAATGTGATAACACTTGTAATATGACTCTGTTGTCACGAACTAAACCCGACTTGATTGATAAAAAGCTCTTTCACAGCTTTTCTATGAATGACAGGGAAGTTGCCTGGCAATATGCCTTTTCTGCCGGAGTGGCAAGTAGGAATAATCTTCAATTAGATTATGACAGTGTTGAATATGAGGTGATAAATACCGTCTCTTTAGAAGACATCCTGAATATGAGTAGTGAGATCATAAGTATCCAAGTCAAGTGTGATTTCGACTTGAGCCTTAAATTATCCTCATTGATAAAAAGATGTCTGCCTCTTTCCAGTACCCGCTTGAAGCTGCTGTTTGAAAAAGGGTATATTTCTTTACTTTCCGGCAAAACATCTTCCAAGTGTAAGGTAAAGAATGGCGATACTATTTTGATGGATCGAAAAAGCCTGATTGATTTCTTGGGATAAAATCGGTTTTACAGTTTTTTTTAATAGCTTTGTGAAATGATAATTCGCATTCTGTAAAAGAGGTTGTACTATTAAGATGGAAGATATGAAAAAGGTATGTTTATTAGCTTTTGTTTTGTTTACTTGGAGTATCGTTGTGAATGCACAGGAAAGTGATGGACGATACGTTGAAGTGACCGGTTCTTCTGAAATAGAAGTCGTTCCGGATGAGATTCATTTTCTGGTTCAGATTAAGGAGTATTGGCAAGAAGAATACACCGGTAAATCAAAAAAAGAAGAAGATTTTCATACGAAAGTGCCATTGGCAATGATAGAGAAAGATTTGCGTAAAAGTTTGCGCAAAATAGGAATAACGGATGATGCTATCCGCACACAGGAAATAGGAGATTATTGGCGTCAGAGAGGAAAGGAGTTTCTGATAGGTAAGCAATTGGATATCCGGCTTACGGATTTTGAGCAGATTAACTCTATTATTCGTTCAGTCAATACGTGGGGAATTGAGTCCATGCGCATCGGAGAACTCAAACATAAGGATTTGCCAATGTATCGGAAACAAGGTAAGATTGAAGCACTGAAGGCTGCCCGTGAGAAAGCATCTTATCTGGTGGAAGCGATGGGGCAGCAGTTGGGTGAAGTGATTCGTATCATCGAACCTGCCGATAATAACATAAGCCGTTATCTTCCTTTCGAAGCGCAGAGCAATGTAAGCATGGGTGCGGCAGCTACCGAGCAGTACCGGGTTATCAAGCTACGGTATGAAATGATGGCTCGTTTTGCCATTAAATAAAAATAGTCTATCTTTGTCGCATGACAAGAAATAATAAATCGGATTTGGTTTAGTAAACAATCTGTGTTTCTGATACAGATTGTCCTTTCGTTTGCTCTCGGATGATTCCTTCCGGGAGTACTCTTTATGTCTTTATAATTTCAATTCTTAACTTGCGTACAAGGGTGCTAAAAGCATCGTGGTGCTTTGTAACGTGTACGCTGTATACATTAAGATCATGAATAACGAAAATCAAACAATTCACAAATTCGACTTTAATTTAAACTGGTATGGCTGGAATGATAAACTAAGCCAACTAAAACAAGAATCACTCTACAGCACTCTTCCTCATGGACGTATATCCATAGTACATCGTACCTGCTACGAGGTCGTTTCCGAAAACGGATTGTTTCAGTGTGAACTCACGGGAAACATGATGTATGGGAAATCTGATGCTGAATTACCCTGTACGGGTGATTGGGTGCTTTTTCAACCATTTGATGAGAATAAAGGGATTATTGTCTATATGCTACCTCGTGAGCGGACATTGTATCGCAAGAAAAGTGGTACAGTTGCCGATAAGCAGGCCATTGCTTCTTACGTCGATAAAGCATTTATTGTGCAGAGTCTTGACGATAATTTCAATGTCCGCAGAGTAGAACGTTTTATGGTTCAGGTATTAGAAGAAAACATCAAGCCTGTATTGGTACTTAATAAATCCGATTTAGATTTTGACAGGCAGAGTGTTGAAGAACAAATAAATCATATCTCCAATCAGATACCCGTATTTTTTACGAGCATTCATCAACCCCAAACGATTCTCCGGTTGCGGGAATCCATATCAGAGGGAGAAACTGTTGTGTTTGTCGGTTCTTCGGGTGTCGGGAAAAGTTCTCTGGTAAATGCACTCTGTGAAAAATCTGTGTTGCTTACCTCCGATATAAGCCTGTCCACAGGAAAAGGCCGGCATACATCAACCCGTCGGGAAATGGTATTGATGAATGATTCGGGTGTTTTAATCGATACTCCGGGTGTGCGTGAATTTGGCTTGGTTATCGACAATCCAGACTCACTGGCCGAAGTACTTGAAATCTCTGACTATGCAGAATCGTGCCGTTTCAAAGATTGCAAGCATATCAACGAACCGGGTTGTGCTGTTTTAGAAGCAGTCAATAGCGGTGTGTTAGATTATAAAGTTTATGCAAGCTATCTGAAACTTCGCCGGGAAGCGTGGCACTTTTCTGCTTCCGAACATGAGAAACGTAAAAAGGAGAAGTCCTTTACAAAACTTGTAGAAGAAGTAAAGAATCGTAAGGCAAATCGCTGATTTCTATTTAAACGATGCAGGTATTGGAATTTATTTTTTTCTTTAAAAGAGCAAAAAAGTTTTAGTTGCGCAAAAAGGCTGCGCACCACTGCATCTATCTTTGTCGAAGAAACAAGAAAACAGGTCAAGTACGGGTTACTTCAACACACTCTTTAAGGTAGAACATTACCAGTACGATTATCCGTTTTCCTGTTTCGTAAAGGGGCAGTAGCTCAGTGGGTAGAGCATCATACATAATCTTGAGATTATCCTGATGAAAAAGGTCAATTAAGATTTACTTCTATCCTGTGACGGTCGTCGGTTCGACTCCGGCCTGCTCCACAAAAAATAAATATAGAGGTAGGACAGCAGCTTCGGGATTATCTGAAATGAGGTCAACCGGGGCTTACTTCTTAACGGTGGATAACGCTGGTTCGAATCCGGCCTGTTCTACCTCTTTTTATCAACTAAGGTCAAGGAAGACTTACTTCAAAACCGCAGGAATGCTCCATTGATTCACAGTCTTCCGATTACCTTACTTAAAAAAACAAAGTTATGAATAAAGATTTGTTGAAAGTGTCTATCAGGCAGAATGCAATCTATTTGCCTTTGATAGAAGAAGAGAAAAAGCAGGAAGAGTTGACTTCGACTACCATTGCATTGGTAGCCCAACTCCGTAAAGTAGGATATAGCTTGTCCGAAGAACTGCTGCATGCCATTAATCAGTTATATCCGACTCAACAGATGATGATTCTTCAGGTGATGAAAGAAGCATTGGGCGTGACGCTAAACTGGTCTCCATTGGTGAAAGGGTGGGATGTACCTACCGGAGAAACGCGCTTGGATCATCTGGTTACATGGATCGCTAACCTGTTTAATAGCCAGAAAGGCGTTAAACTACCTTGCGGACACGTGATCCCTGATAATACATTCCCTATGGAACGATACAATGGTTGTCCGTTCTGCGGAACCCCGTTCCAAACGGCTACTATGGAATATTTCGGACAGGGAAGTAAACTGAAAGTGCTGGAACTTTGGCAGGACAAGGAGCTGAATGCTTTTTTCTGTGACTTGCTTGAATCGCGTACAGCTCTTGATACCACACAAGCGGATAGCTTGAAAATAATGCTTGGCGAACTTCCGTTACCGGCAGTCGGAATCAAAATGAAGGAGACATTGATGTTGGTGATAGATACATTGGTGGAACAGGATAGAGCGCAGGAAGCGCAAATCTATTTCTCTACTCCGAATGATATATTGCGTTATCTGTGGTATAAGAAAACCGGATTCCTGCAAATCATAGAGCCTAAGACTATTATCCGTAAAACAGGTAGAAACAACACACATATATGTGGAGTTTTGGATAAAAGTCGTTCGGCAGCTCAAGCGAAGCGTGAGGAGTTGAAGTTGAAATATACGCGTCGTGAATGTAAAATGGTAGCTCTTTGGTTGAACAACCTGACAATGGCTCCGGAGAAGGCTTGCGAAATCATGCATCCGAAAAGAGAGATGTGGGTACGTATGATACGTGCGTTGCGTCTGGCGGAATATGCCCGTAAGCCGGAATTCGGAAATTTGAAGGAATTGATGGATATATTCTACCGCGAGGCATATACCGTTTGGCAGGGAGAAGTGGAGCGCAACCGTTTGAAGGCGGATGCGGAACAGACATTTGCTTTGTTAAAGCAGCGACCGGGTATGTTTGCACGTTCTTTATTTGCGAATATGCTTTGGTTCGGAGCGGAAGAGACGTTGGCTGCATTTAAAGAAGTGGTTCATTTGTTGCCGGCACGTTTGGTAGTTACTTTGGGTATGTATGCGGAGAGCTACTTTGAACCGGGACGTAAGAGAATGGTGAAACCTTTAGGGGGGAATGCTCTTTTGATAGAACCACATTATTTGGTGGGTCTGTATATGGAGGATCAGCTAAAAGCGATGGTGAAGGATGTACAGGATTTGTGTAAGGAAGTCGTAGCTGCCCGTTTCGCCAGTGCAACTGTCGAAAGTGAAAACAAAAGTATGTATATTGACCCTATGTTGTTCCATATTCCGTTGGCTATCGGCGATCGTAGCGAAACAATTCAGGATACTTCCTGTGCTTTGCAGGGAACGCGTTTCCCGGTAAAGGGGGATAAAGTGCGATTGTTTATGCAGTGGGGAAAAGGGCTTCCGGCACAGCATCTTGACATGGACTTGAGTTGTCATATCACTTTGCCTTCCACAACAGAAGTTTGTTCCTTCTTCAACTTGCAAGCTATTGGCGCTAAACATAGCGGGGATATCCGAAGTATTCCTAATAAGAAAGGTACTGCTGAATATATCGAGCTGGATTTGAATGAACTGAACCGTGTAGGTGCGGAATATGTCGCTTTCACTTGCAATGCATATAGCAACGGGACTATCTCTCCTAATCTGGTGGTAGGTTGGATGAACTCTGCCTATCCAATGAAGATATCGGAAAGAACAGGAGTAGCTTACGATCCTTCTTGCGTACAACATCAGGTACGTATTTCCCAAAGTTTGCAGAAAGGGCTTGTTTTCGGAGTTCTGAAAGTGAAAGAACGGGAAATCGTTTGGCTGGAAATACCTTTTGGTGGACAGACGATTCTTTCTTTGGATACACAGACCATTGAAAAGTATCTGGATAAGCTGGAAGCGAAAACAACTGTTGGTGAACTGTTAGCTGTCAAAGCACAGGCACAGGGATTGAAGTTAGTTGATATTCCGGAAGCGGACGAGATATATACTCGTGAATGGGCATTGAATACTGCCGCTGTGACTAAATTACTGTTGGGTGATTAAATTCTTGGGAGGAATTGTCTTTTTCCTCCTAAGATTTAAAGGTCGTATCGCATAAAGTTATACCTTTGTATGCGATAGATTAATCGTCTGACTATAGTGTACTTTTCGTCTGACTGTAGTTTAATTTTCGTCTAACTATAGTCAGACGAAAGAGAAACTATAGTCAGACGATTAATTTTATGTATAGTTAGGACTAACTTCTCGTATTGAAGAGATTAAATGTTAGTCAAAAGGAGTATAAATACATAAACCTAATAAAACGAAGATACTTATGAGTGCAAAGTATGATTTATATGAGACACCGGACGTTCAGAATACAGGAGAACAACAACCGCTTCATGCCCGCATTGTCCCAAGCGGAACCTACTCGAAAAAAGAGTTTCTGGAACGTGTGTCCCACTCTTCCCAAACATTTAATTATAATGTGATAGATGCAGTGGTAGGAATTGTGATCGATGAACTTGCCGAAGCTTTATCAGAAGGATATGTTGTAGAACTTGGCGAACTCGGGCATTTTAGCATCTCTTTGAAATGTACGCATAAAGTAATGACTAAACGTGAGATTCGTGCCGAATCAATCTGTTTTGATAACGTGCATTTGCGCACTTCCAAAGGGTTCAAAAGGAAGATTAAGCGTGAAATAGAGTTGGAACGTGTGGACAAATCCAAACACTCTTCTCAAAAAGTGGAATTTTCTATGGAGCAACGCCAACAGCTTTTACAGGAATTTCTAAAGAAAAATGGTGGTATTACCCGATTGGAATATAGTAGCCTGACCGGACTTTCCCGGCTGAAAGCAATAGATGATTTGAATATTTTCATTGAGAAAGGGATTCTTCGTAAACGTGGAGCTGGAAGAACCGTGTTTTATGTCTGGCAACATGAAGAATGATAATCAACTAAAAAATCCTCGTGCTGTTACTGACAGCTTTGTGTTTTTTGTCATTCACGGTAACACATATTAAGATGTATAACTTGCTGATTATTTTTCATACTGTTATATTTGTCCCGCTATTCTATTAATCAATAGAGGGAGAATGTATCAAAAGAAAAATATAAGGGTATATATAGCATGGATGTTATTCATGACATTCATTCCCTTCTTTGTAGTGAAGACCTTTCACTATCATGGAAGTGAGGATGAAAAGTCGTGTTCCCATGCAAAGCATTCTCACCAATCATCTGATGATTGTGCGATCTGCCAATACTCCCTTTCTTTCTTTACTGAACCTCAACCGATAGAATTTCATTGCACACTGACGCTCGTGCCCTACGAGCCGATTATTTACCAGGATAAGGTTGTTTGCAAACGAACTTATTCGCATCATTTACGCGGGCCTCCGGTCGCATGATTACATACTCATATTTTCAATGGAGATAGATTGGCTTTCAATCTATCCTTACATTCATTTTACACATTAAATAAAAGATTGTAATTGATGCGTATCGGAATTATTTCGGGCGTAATAGGGCTATTTGTAACCTTATCCGTCCATGCACAGAAATCCGATTCAATCAAGAGCATGCTTTTGCCTGATGTTGTGGTAACCGAAACGTACCAGCAACGTCAAGCGAAAAAGTCTGCCCTTACGGTTGATGTAGCCGATCAGGATTTTTTGCGCAAACATTTTACAGGAAACTTCATGCAGGCGATGGAGAATATTCCCGGAGTACAGGCAATGGATATTGGTTCGGGCTTCTCCAAACCGATGGTTCGCGGAATGGGATTCAACCGGATTGCTGTATTGGAAAACGGAATCAAACAGGAAGGACAACAATGGGGAGCCGATCACGGACTAGAACTGGATGCTTTCAATATCGGAGCAGTCAATGTATTGAAAGGACCCTCCTCACTGCTTTATGGCAGTGATGCAATGGGAGGAGTGATTGATGTTGTTCCGTCGGCTGTTCCTGCTGATAATCGTGTATTCGGAGATGTCACACTGCTGGGTAAATCAGTCAATGGAACCATCGGAGGATCACTGATGCTGGGAATCAGGAAGAATGCCTGGTACTCCCATATTCGTTATTCGGAACAACATTTCGGTGACTATCGTATTCCGACGGATTCTATTGTCTACCTGACACAAAGAATTCCCATATATGGGCGTAAACTCAAGAATACAGCAGGCATTGAACGCAATATCGGACTTTTTACCCAATATCAACGAAGAGCCTATAAAGCGAATTATGCTGTGAGTAATGTATATCAAAAGACGGGATTCTTTCCGGGGGCACATGGCATACCCGATGCGTCACGTGTGGAAGATGATGGAGACAGCCGTAATATTGAATTGCCATTCAGTAAAGTGAATCACCTGAAAGTGACCACCCACCAGCAATATGCATGGGAGAAACTGATCTTGTCAGGCGATTTAGGTTTCCAGAACAATCACCGTGAAGAGTGGAGTGCTTTCCATACTCACTATGGTTCGCAACCCGCACCGGAGAAAGACCCCGATAAGGAACTTGCTTTTAATCTGAACACTTTCAGTGCTTCGGTGAAAGCTCGTTTTATTGGTTCTTCTTCGTGGGAACATATATTGGGGTGGGATGGACAACATCAACGGAACGACATTTCCGGCTATTCGTTTTTACTGCCTGAATATCGCCGTTCCACTACCGGAATGCTTTGGCTTACGACATACAGACCCAACAATGTGTTTTCAGTCAGCGGAGGAGTGCGATATGACTACGGATATATGAATATCTCTTCGCATGAAGATACTTACCTTGCCGAT
>ERZ779894.4198-NODE-4198-length-10259-cov-6.207566_pt1 | contig 10259 bp, 5 predicted proteins | sample MGYA00511587_ERZ779894 | MGnify/ENA primary metagenome ERZ779894 (study PRJEB29588, sample SAMEA2160490) | human gut metagenome | biome: human gut; feature: human-associated habitat; material: faeces | place: Denmark | collected 2008/2010 ... | reverse complement strand
GGAGATAGTCGCCCACGGCCCGGCCCAGCTCCCGCAGGTCCAGGGCCTCCTCCGGCGTGTCCCGGCCGGATACGCAGTCCCCCAGCTCCTCCAGGGACACGGCGTAGGCCGACCGCTTCACCCGGCCCCGGGCCCGCCAGCGGTCGATGGACAGCTGCCGGGTGATATGGCCCAGATAGGTGGACAGCACCCGGGGCCGGTGGGGCGGCATGGCGGCGGAAATCCTCCCCAAAGCGATCCGGCTTGACCGGCGTTTTCCGCGCGGCCTCCCGGCTGTCCTCCCGGTCCGCCAGGATGTGGAAGGCGATGGCCGACAGATACCGGCCATATTGCCGGTCCGTCTGGCGGATGGCCTCCTCATCCCGCTGCCAGTACAGGGTCACGATGTCGCGGTCCTCCATGGTGACATTCTCCTTTCGAGTTGCTTCTGCCTGTCATCCCGTCAAAAAATCTCGGCGGTTTCGCGGAAAAGGGGAAAAATTTTTTTATGCTGCCTCTATTATGCCGCCGGAGCCGGGGCCCGTCAAGACAAATGCGCCGAAAGGGCTTGCCCAAACGGTCCCCAGGCGGTATAATGAAGAAAATATAGTCGCAGGAGGACGTTTTTATGGGAATCGTGGTGCTGGGCGCCGTTTTTGTGGACATCAAGGGATACCCCACGTCCACCTATATCCCCGGCGGGCGCAATGTGGGCCGGGTGGAGCAGGTCCCCGGCGGCGTCAGCCGCAACGTGGTGGAGGACATCGCCAACGTGGAGCTGCGCCCCACGTTTGTGAGCCTGGTGGATGACACCGGCCTGGGCTCCGACGTGGTACGCCAGCTGAAAAATCACAAGGTGAACACCGACTATGTACTGCCCACTCCCGACGGCATGGGCACCTGGCTGGCGGTGTTCGACAACCAGGGGGACGTGTGCGCCGCCATCAGCAAGCGCCCGGACCTGCGGCCCCTGATCGCCCTGCTGGACGAAAAGGGGGACGAGATCTTCCGGGACGCCGACAGCATCGCCCTGGAGATCGACATGGACAAGGAGATCGTCAAGCGGGTGTTCCAGTACGCCAGGAAGTACCAAAAGGACGTATACGCCGTGGTGTCCAACATGAGCATTGCCGTGGAGCGCCGGGACTTCTTGCAGCAGACCAGCTGCTTTGTGTGCAACCAGCAGGAGATGGGCATTCTGTTCTCCGACGATTACAGCGAAAAGACCCCGGATGAGCTGCAAAAGATCCTGGCCCTGAAGATCCGCAGCGCCCGCATTCCCCGGATGATCGTTACCATGGGGGCCCAGGGGGCCGTGTACGCCAGCTGTGACGGGGACCAGGGGGCCTGTCCAGGCCGCAAGGTGGACGTGAAGGACACCACCGGCGCGGGAGACGCCTTCTTTGCCGGAGCTACCATCGGCCTGACCTATGGCAAGACACTGGCCGAATCCTGCGAGATCGGCACCCGCCTGGCGGCCTCCACCATCTGCACCAGCGGCAACGTGTGTCCCCGGTTCCTGCCGGAGGAGTTCGGCCTGAACGTGGCGGTAACGGACTGAGGAGGGGCATATGAAACGGATCGACGAGTGCACGGATATGACCATGCTGGTAGCCCTGCTGGTGCTGGGTATTCTGCTGGTCATGGGGGCGTACCGCATTTTCTCCTTCCTATGCGAACATGCGGCCCTGGACGCCCGGACCTTCCTGCTGGGAGCAGCGTGCCTGCTGCTGGCGGTTGTGGGCTTTCTGCTGGCCCGGCGCAGCTTCCGGCGGCTGCAATACCTGCGGGACAACGGCGAATAACGTGTAAAGTAAAATGCGGTGCAGTCTCCGAAAAGGGACTGCACCGCATTTTACTTAATTATAACTACGTTTTCAAAACTGCAGGAACCCTGCGGGAGCGCCCAGATGTCGCACCAGCAGCTGCCGCACAGGGACAGCCACGTCTCCCACGGCCTCCTCCGCCTGAGCAAACAGCATCACCATCATGGCAGCGTTGGGGAAGGGGCAGAACTCGCCGGGATTGCACAGGGAGATCAGCACCATGCCCAGATACGACACGGCCAGCGCCTGCACGAACGGGTCGCGGCCGCCCTCCCGCAGCAGAGCAATGCGGTCGTGAAGCAGCCGTCCGTAGGCTACGATGCCCACCAGGCCCATACTGCCCATGACCTGGGCCACGCTGTTGTGGTAGAACACCATGCTGCCCTCCACGCCGCTGAATACATCGGCGTTCCGGGTGCTGCACAGGCCGATGCCGAATACCGGATGCCGCAGGAAATCATCCACCGCCCGGGCCAGAAACTGGAGCCGGTCGGAGTTGCTGTCCTGGATGTCCTCGCCCATACGGCTATGGAGCACCCATTGCAGCACCACGGGGCCCGCCGCCAGGACAGCGATCCCGGCGGCCACGGCCAGGGCCGTCAGGCACCGGCGGCTGATGACGCCGTGACGCATCAGATACACGCCGCACAGGGCCAGGATCACCGCGCCGAACAGCAGCGCGCTGCGGCTGCCCGTCAGTGCCAGGGCCAGAGCCATCACCCCGCCGGTGACCAGATGGCCCCGGTGCTTCAGGCTCAGATAAAACGGCATAGGCAGCGCCGTCAGCAGAACGGATGTGGCAAAGTTCCGATAGGACAGATACAGCACACCGACCACGGCTCCATTTGCCAGCCACGCCTTCAGATAGGCCAGCAGCACCGCCAGAGCCATGCACATGCCCAGGGCGCAGAAAATCCCGGCAAACCGCCGGTGCAGGTCATAGGTCCGCTTCTCTGTCAGGTGGGAGCGGAACAGCACATACAGCACCAGCATCCCCACCCCCAGGCCCAGGGTATAGTACAGGGACAGAGGCTCCACGGCCTGCTTCCGGGTGATCACGTCGCAGCCGCCCAACAGGGTGGCGATGGACACCAGGGCCAGGCCCATGCCGCTGCGGCCCAGGCGAAGCGTCACCGGCCACACGGCAAAGTGCCACAGAAGCGCCAGCACCAGCGGCGGCACCAGGGCCGCGCAGGGCAAGAAGTCCGACAGCTGCCCGTAGCACTGGGTGGACATGAGAAACGCCATGAAAAACGGGCACACCGGAGCCAACAGATCCGGGCAGGCGGCCAGCAGCCAGATGACGATGCAGCCCAGGGCCACCACGCCATAGACCGGCTGCCCCGCAGCCATAAACGCCCCCGCCACCGTCAGCAGTACGGGAAAATACGCGCGGCTCAGCCAGAACCGCTGTGCATACCGGCTAAGCCGGGAAAAAAATGTATACAAAGTCCGGCGCGCCCGGGCCCACAGGCCCCCCGCCAGATCAAGAGACGGCATCCACATAGCACACTGCGCTCCTTTACCGCAGAAACTACCTTTTTAGATACTTGGAAAAATTCTTTTTTCATCGTCGGGCCCGGCGCATCCCTTCCTGTCAGGTGCGGGGCCTCAAACCCACTTCCCAGGGTATTATATCATAAAAAGTTTGAAAAATTTGTAAACATTTGGGGCATTTCGTCACCCATAAGGGCCCAGCGTCCCAGTATTGCGTACTTTATCACGTTTAGACTCGTCTGTCAACCCGGAAAATCAACATTTTTCTCCCGATAAGTCTCTTGTTCGTTGTACAGTATCGTGCCGCATTGTCCATTACCGGCGCACACTGCCCCGCAGCACCCAGTATATGGCCCCGCTGCTGCCGCCATGCAGGCGAAGCGGGTAAAAAATCTCCCCGGCAGACTGGCTGCCGGGGAGATTTTTATTCGTTTGCGTTAAGCCGCTGGGCTGTTCAGCACTTCTCGTAGATGGTGGCAACGCCCATGCCGCCGCCGATGCACAGAGTGGCCAGGCCGCGCTTGGCCTCGGGGCGCTTCTGCATCTCGTGCAGCAGGGTGACGATGATCCGGGCGCCGGAGGCACCCACGGGGTGACCCAGAGCGATGGCGCCGCCGTTGACGTTGACCTTGCTCATGTCAAAGTGCAGCTCGCGGGCCACAGCGATGGACTGAGCGGCAAAGGCCTCGTTGGCCTCCACCAGGTCCATGTCCTCGATGGTCAGGCCGGCCTTCTTCAGAGCCTGACGGGTAGCGGGCACGGGGCCCACGCCCATGATCTTGGGATCCACGCCGCCCTGGCCCCAGGAGACCAGCTTGGCCATGGGCTTCAGGCCGTACTTCTCCACGGCCTCGCCGGAGGCCAGCATGATGGCGGCAGCGCCGTCGTTGATGCCGGAGGCGTTGGCAGCGGTGACGCGGGGCTGGCCCTTGTCAGCGGCATCCTGGATGCCGGTGGGCTCGAAGGTGTTCACCACCTGGGGATTGGGGGACTCGGGGCTGACGGGGAAGGCGCCGCGCAGCTTGGCAATGCCTTCCTTGGTGACGCCGGCCTTGGGATACTCATCCTTGGCGAAGGGGACCATTTCCTTCTTGACCTTGACCATCACGGGGACGATCTCGTCGTCGAAGCGGCCGGCCTTCTGGGCGGCCTCGGTCTTCTGCTGGGAAGCGGCGGCGAAGGCATCCTGCTCCTCGCGGGTGATGCCCCAGATATCGTTGATGTTCTCGGCGGTGGTGCCCATGTGATAGTTGTTATAGGCGTCCCACAGGCCGTCCTTGATCATGGTGTCCACCAGCTTCTTGTCGCCCATGCGAGCGCCCCAGCGGGCGTCCATGGAGGCAAAGGGAGCGGCGCTCATGTTCTCGGTACCGCCGCAGACCACCACGTCGGAATCGCCGGCCAGGATGGAGCGGGCGCCCTCGATGACAGACTTCATGCCGGAGCCGCAGACCATGCCCACGGTGTAAGCGGGAACGGAATAGGGGATACCGGCCTTGATGGCCACCTGGCGGGCAACGTTCTGGCCCTGGGCAGCGGTCAGGATGCAGCCGAACATAACCTCATCCACGTTTTCGGGGGCGATATTGGCACGCTTGAGGGCCTCCTTCACCACCACGGCGCCCATCTCGGCGGCGGGGGTGTTCTTCAGGGAACCACCGAAGGAGCCGATAGCGGTACGGCAGCAATTGACGACATACAGATCTTTCATGATGGAATTTTCCTCCTACATTTGGTTTTGGGGTTCTACTCTGTACCTATATCGTAGTCATTTTCGGTCGAATAGTCAACCCCCAGAATTGCTCCGCGCTGAAAAATCGTAGGACTGAACAGGAAATAACCCGGTTCGTTTGTTAGTTTGACTAAAAATTAACAAACTGTTTTCCTCAGGAGAGAGCCGAACGGGCCTCCTGGAGCCTGGTATAAAAGGCGCCGGGGTCCAGCTTGTTGAACAGGCGGGTGTTGTATTCCACCTTTGCATCGGCCACGGCGGCCTTGATTTGCGTTTCAAACAGGGCATTGACCACGGCGGACTGGTCCAGCTCCTTGCCCACGGCCACATACAGGGCGCTGCCGGTGTCGATGACATCGCTGACCTGGCCGGGCTCCAGCGCCGACACGGCGGCGGCCAGGGTCTCGCCCATGTCCCCGGCGGAGGCTGTGACGCCGGCCTCCGTCACGTCCTCCATGCCCAGCTGGCCCGCCAGGTCCAGATATGCGGCGGTAACGTCCTGGGCGTCCCGCAGCTGCTGGGCAAAGCTCTCGGCCGCCAGGCGGGTGTTGTCGTCATCCTGGCCGTCCAGGGGCCAGTACAGCAGCAGACTGGTGGCATAGCCCTTCTGCCGGGCCAGGGCGTCAATGTCCTCCTGGGCAGGGTACAGAGCGCTGCCGGGGGTACAGAACGCCTGACGCACCCCGGCATACAGGTAATAGCCCCGGCTGATGGCGTCGAACATGGCCTCCGACACGCCCATGCCCTGGATCTGCTTGCTGTAGGCCTCCTGGCTGCCGTAATAGGTGATATACTGCTGGCGCTGGTTTTCCAGGGCCTCCCGGTCGGCGTCGGACAGGGTCACATTCCCCCGCTTGGCCCACTGGCGGACCACGGCGTACAGCTTCACGGTCTCCAGGGCGTCCTGCTTGGCATAGGCCCCGTAGGTCATCCCCTCGGACAGCTCCGCGTCAAAGTCAAGGTCCTGAACGTTGTACGCCAGATACTCGCAGTCATAGGCCAGCCAATACAGATACTCCTCGGCGTCAATGGTCTCTCCGTTGACGGTCAGCAGCTCGGCGTCGGGCCGGATGCCGCTGGCCTGATAGAACAGGCCGTCGGTGCGGTGGCCGTTGGTAAGGATACCGCTGGCGGAAATACCCACCACCAGCAGTGCGGACAGGACCACCGAGGCGGCCAGACGGATCCATGCTTTTTTCATAAGTTATCTCCTTCCCGGGCAGCTTTGCCCAGCTCTTCTTTTTTCAGCCGCAGCTCCTCCGTCAGCTTCCCGGCAGCGGAGAGGGCGTCCTCCCCGGGGGCCAGGTGCAGCCGGAGCCGGGGAGGCTCCCCGGCGGACAGACGCAGGCGATTGCGGTAGCCGGGCATGGAGCACACGGCCATCAGACTGGGTACGTCCACGCGGCTGTCAAAGGTGAAGGCCACCACACCGGCCCTCTGGGTGATATCGGTGATGAACACCTCGGCGGCGGCAGCCCGCAGCAGGGCCACGTCCAGCAGGGCCATCACCGGCTTGGGCGGGTCGCCGTAGCGGTCCGTCAGCTCGTCCACCAGGTCCGACGCCTCCTCCGTGGTGCGGATGGCCGCCATGCGGCGGTACAGGTCCATGCGCTGGTGGGCGGAGGGCACATACCGCTCCGGAATGTGGGCGGAGGTGGCCAGGTCCGCCGAGCAGTCGGGGCGGATGTCCTTTCCCCTCCCCTGCTGCTCCAGCACCGCGTCGTTCAGCAGCCGCAGATACATGTCGTAGCCCACACTCATCAGATAGCCGGACTGCTCCGGGCCCAGCAGGTTCCCCGCCCCGCGGATCTCCAGGTCCCGCATGGCGATGCGGAAGCCGGAGCCGAAGGTGACGTACTCCCGGATGGCGGACAGCCGCTTGGAGGCCACCTCCGTCAGCACCTTGCCGGGGCGATAGGTCAGATAGGCATATGCCCGGCGGGCGCTGCGGCCGATGCGGCCCCGGATCTGGTGCAGCTGGGACAAGCCCAGCCGGTCCGCGTCCTCGATGATCAGGGTGTTGACGTTGGGGATATCGATGCCGGTCTCGATGATGGTGGTGCACACCAGCACCTGGATCTCGCCGTCGGCCATCTGCTGCATGACGGAGCTCAGCTCCCGCTCGGCCATTTTGCCGTGGGCAATGCCAATGGCCGCATCCTCCCCCAGCCACTGCCGCAGGCGTCCGGCGGTGGACTCGATGTTCTCCACCCGGTTGTGCAGGTAATATACCTGGCCGCCCCGGCTCAGCTCCCGGCGGATGGCCTCGGCAATGACGGGCCACTCGTGCTCCATCACATAGGTCTGCACCGGCTGGCGGTCGTGGGGCGGCTCCTCGATGGTGCTCATGTCCCGGATGCCGGATAGGGCCATATTCAGAGTCCGGGGAATGGGGGTGGCGGACAGGGTCAGGGTGTCCACCTGCCGGGCCCGCTCCCGGAGCTTTTCCTTGTGGGTAACGCCGAAACGCTGCTCCTCGTCGATGACCAGCAGCCCCAGGTCGTGAAATTGCAGGTCCTTCTGCAGAAGCTTGTGGGTGCCGATCAGCAGGTCCACCTTTCCCGCCTGGGTCCGGGCCAGAATGTCCCGCACCTGGGCGGGGGTCCGGAACCGGGAGAGCACCTCGATGTTCACCGGGAAGGACCGGAACCGGTTCACCGCCGTGGCATAGTGCTGCTGGGCCAGGACGGTGGTGGGCACCAGAATGGCGGCCTGCTTGCCGTCCAGAATGCACTTCATCACCGCCCGCAGGGCCACCTCGGTCTTGCCGTAGCCCACGTCGCCGCACAGCAGCCGGTCCATGGGCCGGGGCTGCTCCATATCGGCCTTGATGTCCCGGATGGCCTGGAGCTGGTCGTCGGTCTCCGTGTAGGGGAAGGCGTCCTCAAACTCCTGCTGCCAGGGGCTGTCCGGCGAGAAGGCATGGCCTGCCAGCCGCTGGCGCTGGGCATACAGCCGGATCAGTCCCTCGGCCAGGTCCTTGGCGGCGGCCTTGGCCTTGCGGGTGGTCTTGGCCCACTCGGTGCCCCCCAGCTTATTGAGCTTGGTGCGCTCGTTGTCCTCGCCGGGGCCGATGTACTTGCTGACCAGGTCCAGAGACGTGGCCGGAACGTACAGCACGTCCTGCCCGGCGTAGGCGATCTTGATATAGTCCTTTTCCACCCCGTCCACCGGCATGCGCAGCATGGCCACGAACCGGCCGATGCCGTGATGGGCGTGGACCACCAGATCCCCGGGGGTCAGGTCCGTGTAGGACTGGAGCTTCTGCTGATTGCTGTCCCGCCTGGGCCGGGGCTTTTTGGCCCGGCCGGACAGGGGCGTGGTCAGCTGCCCCTCCGTCAGCACCGCCAGCCGCCCCTCCGGATATTCGCACCCGGCGGACAGGGCTCCCACGGCAATGAGCACCGTGCCCTTTTCCGGGGACTTTTCCCCGGACAGGTCCACGGCGGCGGGGATTTTCCGGTCCGCCAGCATCCGGCGGAGGTTCCGGGCCCGGACCTCGCCGCCGCACAGCACCATCACCCGGTAGCCCGACGTGAGATAGTGGGTCAGGTCCGTGCAGGCCAGCTCCAGGGAGCCGCCGTAGCTGGACAGCTGCTTGGCCGTCAGCTGGAGAAGGTCCCGGGGCTGCAGCAGCTGCCGCCCGGTGGTGAGACCGTCCAGCTGCACCACCGGATGCTTTTCCAGCCCCAGGGCCAGCTCCGGCTCCGAGGCGGCAAAATCCGCCAGCTCACCGGCCAGAAAGCCCGCCTCCATCCGCATCTGCACCCTGCTGGACAAGCCGGAGCGCCGGTCCAAGCCCATCACCGCCGACTACGTGGGCTTCTCCATCCCGGACGCCTTCGTGGTGGGCTATGGACTGGACTATGATGAGAAATACCGGAATCTTCCGTACATTGGGATTTTGAAGCCCAGCGTGTACGGAGGATAAAAGATAATGCCCTTTGTTTTCGGCCGCGGCGTGTACGTGGGCGAAACCGCCGCCTGTGCGGCGCGTCGAGGGACAAGGGGAAATTTGAAATCTGAAGCCGCGGCCGGCCCGCGGCGGGAAGTAAGAGGAAACGACTGTGAAGCAAGCAAGCAGATTTCGGGGCATACTGCTCTATGGGATCGTCATCCTGCTGCTCCTGTGGAGCTTCAGCGCCTTCAGCGGGGCCCGGCGGGAGGGGTATGTCACCTATTCCCAGATGGTGGAGTACTTTGAGGATGAGCAGGTGACCCAGTTCACCGTGGGGGAGGACGATGTGGTCACCCTGACCCTAGCGGATGGCAGTGTGCGCTACCACGCTCTGGCCAGCCTGGAGCTGTTCCACGCCGACCTGGGGGATCTGATCCAGGCGCAGCGGGAGGCGGGCACCCTCACCTACTATGAGTACCAGCAGAAGACCGAACTGCCCCAGTGGGCGCTGGTGGTGCTGCCGGCGGTGGTGTCGGTGGTGCTGGTGATGATCATCTGGTGGATGATGGCCATGCGCCAGCAGAATGCCCAGGGGGGCGGCCAGGGCGGTATGAGCCGTTTCGGCCAGGCCCGGGTGGTCAGCGGGCAGGAGCGCAGCACCGTCACCTTCGCCGACGTGGCGGGGGCGGACGAGGAAAAGGCAGAGCTGCAGGAGCTGGTGGACACCCTGAACGGCCGGGAGGACATCGACGGCATTCTGGTGCAGCTCCCCCTGCCCAAGCACCTGAACGAGAAGGAGGTCCTGCTGGCCATCCGGCCAGACAAGGATGTGGACTGCTTCCACCCCTTCAACGTGGGGCAGCTGATGATCGGCGAGGCATACCTCCGGCCCTGTACCCCGGCTGGCATCATGCGGATGCTGAAGGAGTACGGGATCGATCCCGAGGGAAAGCACTGCGTCATCGTAGGCCGCTCCAATATCGTGGGCAAGCCGCTGGCTATGCTGATGCTGCGGGAGAACGCCACGGTCACCATCTGCCACACCAAGACGGTGGACACTGCCGCTATCGCCCGCCAGGCGGACATCCTCATCTCCGCCGCCGGGGCGCTTGGCAGCCTCACTCGGAACCATGTCCGGCCCGGCCAGGTGGTACTGGACGTGTCCGTCAACTGGGACGCGAGCAAGCCCAACGGCAAGGGCGGTCTGGGAGCCATGGCGGGCGATGCCGTCTATGACGAGGTGGAACCCATCGTGGACGCCATCACTCCCGTCCCCGGCGGTGTGGGCAGCGTCACCACCAGCGTGCTGATCAGCCATGTGGCGGAG
>ERZ779894.4197-NODE-4197-length-10260-cov-3.150514_pt1 | contig 10260 bp, 4 predicted proteins | sample MGYA00511587_ERZ779894 | MGnify/ENA primary metagenome ERZ779894 (study PRJEB29588, sample SAMEA2160490) | human gut metagenome | biome: human gut; feature: human-associated habitat; material: faeces | place: Denmark | collected 2008/2010 ... | reverse complement strand
ATAATGATAGTATAAAAGGATATCGTTCGGCTTATAACAAAGCCACTGAAACGGCTAAGGCCGGATATTATTCGGTAGAATTGACTGATTATCATATCAAAGTAGAAAGTAGCGCGACACCGCACTGTGGAATTTTGCATTTTACTTATCCTTCTAGTGACCAATCGCGTATTCAGATTGATTTAGCTCGTAGAGTAGGGGGAACATCTACTTCACAGTATATTAAAGTTGTAGATGATTACACTATTCAAGGATGGATGAAGTGCACACCTGATGGTGGTGGATGGGGTAATGGTGAAGGAAAAGCCGATTATACCGTTTATTATTATGCACAATTTAGTAAACCTTTGACTAATTATGGCTTTTGGAGTGCAGATATTCCCGAACATTGGGTTCGGAAACGTGATGAAGTAGTGAGTATTCCTTATTTGACTCGTGTATCACAAGCTCCGGTTATAAAAGACAAGAAAGAATTGACGGGTAAACATCTGGGCTTTTTTACTGAATTTCCAACGAAGGAGGGAGAGACTGTAGAGATGAAAGTTGGTATCTCTTTTGTTGATATGGAGGGTGCTGCAAATAACTTTGAACAAGAAATAGCCTCTAAAAATTTTGGACAAGTAAAGCAGGAAGCTACTGAATTGTGGAATAAAGAACTTAATCGTGTCCGGATATCCGGTGGTACGGATGATGAAAAAACGATATTCTATACTGCCATGTATCATACGATGATTGATCCTCGTATCTATACAGATGTAGACGGACGTTATGTAGGCGGTGATTATAAAATACATACGGCTGACAGCACTTTTACAAAACGTACTATATTCAGTGGATGGGATGTATTTCGTAGTCAGTTTCCTTTGCAGACTATAATTAATCCGCGTTTAGTAAGTGATGAACTGAACTCATTGATTACTATGGCAGATCAGAGTGGGCGCGAATACTATGAACGTTGGGAATTGCTGAATTCCTATTCCGGCTGTATGTTGGGAAATCCTGCTTTGTCTGTTTTGGCAGATGCGTATATCAAAGGGATTCGTACGTATGATGCAGAGAAAGCATATCGTTATGCCGTTAACACATCCCGTCGTTTTGGTAATGATTCATTGGGGTATGCTCCGGAACCATTGAGTATTTCAACCACTTTGGAGTATGCTTATACTGATTGGTGTATATCTCAATTAGCGAAAGCTATGGGGAAAGAAGACGATGCCAAATGTTTCTATGAAAAGGGACAGGCATATCATTCTATTTTTGATAAAGAAAAGGGATGGTTCCGTCCCCGTAAAGCAGATGGTGCATGGGTAGAATGGCCGGAGAATGCACGTCTTAAAGAATGGTATGGGTGTATAGAAGCAAACTCTTATCAGCAAGGTTGGTTTGTACCTCACGATGTTCCGGGAATGGTGAACTTGATGGGTGGTAAGGAGAAAGTTATTGCGGATTTAACAGATTTCTTTGATAAAACTCCTTCTAATATGCTGTGGAATGAATATTATAACCATGCGAATGAACCTGTGCACTTCGTTCCTTTTTTGTTCAATCAGCTTGAAGTTCCCTGGTATACTCAAAAATGGACACGCTATACATGTGAAAAGGCTTATGCAAACAAAGTTGAAGGGATTGTTGGCAATGAAGATGTAGGTCAGATGTCAGCGTGGTATGTGTTGGCTGCTTCCGGTATTCATCCTTCCTGTCCGGGAAATACACGTATGGAGATTACAAGTCCGGTTTTTGATAAGGTAGAGTTCAATCTTGATCCCAGTTATTATACTGGTAAGAAATTCACGGTGATAGCTCATAATAACAGCATAAATAACATCTATATACAAAAAGCTTTGTTGAACGGTCAGGAATACAATAAATGTTATCTTGATTTTGCGGACATTGCAGCCGGAGGTACATTGGAGCTGTTTATGGGTGATAAACCTAATGTTGAGTGGGGACTTTGATTGAATAACATACTCTAAAACAAATTGTTACTTTAAAATCTTGATAGTATGATGAATAAACTTGGGCTTATCATTGTATCGGTTATATTAGCTCTAATCCAGACAGGGTGTGCAGAGCAGAGTACATGGATGTCTTTGAACAGCTCTAATCCTCGGATTATCTGGGAAGTGAAACCCCAGGCAGATTTAGAGAACATAACCGGAGAGCAGATTTCTACTCCGGAATTTAAAATGTCCGATTACGTTAAAGGTGTGGTTCCTGGAACTGTTTTTACTGCTTATGTTGAAGCAGGAATCGTTCCTGATCCTAATTATGCCGATAATATTTATAAAGTAGACGAAACGTTTTATAACCGTCCTTTCTGGTATCGTACGGAATTCGAACTCCCGTCTTCTTATTCGGAGGGGAAGCGGGTATGGCTTCATTTCGACAATACGAACCGCTTTGCCGATTTCTATTTTAATGGCGAGAAGATATCAGGAACAAAAACATCTACTAAAGATGTAAGCGGTCACATGTTACGTTCGAAGTTTGATGTAACCAATTTGATAAAGAAATCCGGTAAGAATGTGATAGCTGTTCTGATTACCGATGCCGATCAGAAAAAGACGCGTAAGGCTAAAGACCCGTATGGAGTTGCGTGTAGCCCCAGTTATCTGGCTGGTGCCGGTTGGGACTGGATGCCATACGTACCGGGACGTCTGGCTGGTATCACAGGCAATGCTTATCTTGTGGTAACGGGAGATGTAGTGATGGAAGATCCTTGGGTACGTTCAGAGTTACCGACCTTGCAGAAAGCAGAGCTTTCTGTCTCAACAGATATTAGAAATGCTTCTTCTTCCCCAAAAGAAGTCGTTGTATCCGGAGTGATTCAGCCGGGGAATATTTCTTTCTCTAAAGACATTCGGGTAGAAGGAGGAACAACAGCCAGACTATCTATTAACAAAGATGACATAGCGCAATTGGTTGTTGATCATCCGAGGCTTTGGTGGCCGAATGGTTATGGTGATCCCAATCTCTATACTTGTAAGCTGACTTGTTCTGTAGATGGAAAAGTGTCGGATGTAAAAGAAATGACATTCGGTATCAAGAAGTATGAGTACAAAATGGTCGATAATGTAGTGGGATATCCTGTTCTTACATTCTTTATCAACGGACAGAAGATCTATCTGAAAGGTGGAAACTGGGGAATGAGCGAATATCTGCTTCGCTGTCAGGGTAAAGAGTATGAAACGAAAATCAGACTTCATAAGGAAATGAATTACAATATGATCCGTCTATGGACAGGGTGTGTTACTGATGATGAGTTTTATGATTATTGTGATAAATATGGGATTATGGTATGGAATGATTTCTGGTTATATGTAGCATACAATGACGTGGCGCAACCGGAAGCATTTAAAGCGAATGCCCTTGATAAAGTCAGACGCCTTAGAAACCATCCTTCCATAGCTATTTGGTGTGGAGCAAATGAAACGCATCCGGCACCTGATTTGGATAATTACCTGCGTGAAATGATTGCGAAAGAGGACAATAATGACCGTATGTATAAGTCTTGCTCCAATCAGGATGGACTGTCCGGAAGTGGTTGGTGGGGAAATCAACCTCCAAGACACCATTTTGAAACTTCAGGCAGTAATCTGGCATTTAATACACCGGCTTATCCTTATGGTATTGATTACGGTTACGGTATGCGTACAGAAATAGGAACGGCCACTTTCCCGACATTTGAAAGCATCAAAGAGTTTATTCCGGAAAAAGACTGGTGGCCTCTGCCTACTGATGAGCAGTTGAAGAATGATGATGACAATGTATGGAACAAACATTTCTTCGGTAAGGAAGCGTCTAATGCCAACCCGGTTAATTATAAGAATTCAGTGAATACACAGTACGGAGAATCATCCGGACTGGAAGAATTCTGCGAGAAGGCACAAATGCTGAATATCGAAGTGATGAAAGGTATGTATGAGGCTTGGAACGATAAGATGTGGAATGATGCAGCCGGACTTCTGATCTGGATGAGCCATCCGGCTTATCCCTCGTTTGTATGGCAGACTTACGACTATTATTACGATCCTACAGGCGCTTATTGGGGAGCAAAAAAGGCTTGTGAACCTTTACATATCCAATGGAATGCTTCCAATAATAGCATAAAAGTAATAAATACTACAGCAAAGGATTTGAAAGGTGCAATAGCTACAGCTACAATTTACGACTTGAATGGAAAAGAAGTGCCTGCATACGGACAGACAAAACAGGTCGATGTGGTAGCCAGCAACATTGCAGAAGCATTTTCTTTGAACTTTAATCCTTTCAATCTGGCTTATGGAAAGAAGGCTGTAGCTTCTTCTTCAACAAGTGCCTCTAAAAGTGCTTCAATGGTTACTGACGGAGGAGCCGGAAGTCGTTGGGAAAGTGCATACAGTGATCCTCAATGGATATACATTGATCTTGGTAAAGAAGAAAAGATAGAAAAGATTATTTTGAAATGGGAGGCAGCTTGTGCTAAGAAATACGAACTGCAAGTATCGAATGATGCGCAAGAATGGAAAACCGTTTATACCAACAAAGATGGAAGAGGTGGTACTGAACAGATTGAATTGGAACCTGTTACAGCACGTTATGTGAAATTGGCAGGCATCAGCCGTGCCACACAGTTCGGATATTCATTGTTCGAATTCGAAATCTACGGTGAGAAACCAAAAGAGATCGAAGAACTGACTCCGCTTCATTTTATCAAGTTGGAACTGATAGATGCCAAAGGTAATCTAATCTCTGAAAACTTCTATTGGCGGAATGGCGTGAGAGATCTTGACTATACATTGCTGAACACACTTCCGGAAGTTGCTTTGTCTTGCCGATTGGTGGATAAATCGATGTCTGACGGAAAGATGAAGATTGCTGTAAAGAACAATTCCGGGACTGTGGCTTTTGCTAATCGGGTGAGGCTTGTTAATAAGGCTACGCAAAAACGAATACTTCCAATTATTATGTCCGATAATTATGTGACGTTGATGCCGGGCGAAGAAAAGGTTATCACTATGGAGGCGACTCCCGAACTGTTGAAAGGAGGCGTAAGTGTATTGGTGAAACAGTATGGGAAAGCAGAGAAGAATAAGCTGGATATAGCAGATTGATTGTTGTACGGTTATCTTTATGGTTTGATTAAAAGAATAAAGAAAATGGCTAATAGACTAAAAATGAGGATACTCTTGTTGTTATCTTTAGTTTATATAAATTGCGATTACTTACAGGCACAAACAACAATACCCCGGTTTGAAGAAGGGGAACGTGTCGTATTTGTAGGAAACAGCATTACTCACGGCGGACATTATCATTCATTTATCTGGTTGTATTACATGACTCGTTTCCCGGATAAACCGATTACTATCATGAATGCCGGAATTGGTGGAGAGAGTGCGTGGGATATGAAGGATCGTTTGGACTATGATGTTTTCAACAGGAAACCAACTTATGTGACTCTAACTTTCGGTATGAACGATACCGGTTATGATATTTACATGAAAGACAATGCAAAAGAACTGTCGGAACAACGGATTGCAAAGTCATTGGAAAGCTATCGGGAAATAGAAGAACGCTTACTGGCTAAAAATAAAATAAAGAAAGTATTGATTGGTGGTTCTCCTTATGATGAGACTTCCAAGTTTAATAATTTTATATTGCGTAATAAGAATAACGCTATTTTAAAAATAATAGATGCCCAACGTACATCGGCTAAAAAGAATGGCTGGGGTTTTGTTGATTTTAACCAACCGATGCGTGAGATAAGCAGAAAAGAGCAGGAGGCAGATTCTACATTTACATTCTGCAGGATAGATAGAATTCATCCGGATAATGACGGACAGATGGTTATGGCCTATTTGTTTCTGAAAGCACAGGGACTGGCTGGGGATGAAGTGTCATCAGTATCTATTGATGCATATCATTCATCTGTAATAACTCATAAGAACTGTAAGATTTCAAAACTAAAAAAGAGCGGAGCTGATCTGACTTTTGATTATCTGGCGTATGCTCTTCCTTATCCGCTGGATTCTATTTCTAGAAGTGGCTGGGGAAATAAAAGGTCACAACGTGATGCTATGGATTTGATACCGTTTATGAAGGAATTTAATCAAGAACGTTTGCAGGTGACTAATTTAGAAAAAGGACATTATCGGCTGACAATAGATGGATTGTTTATCGATAATGTTTCATCTGGACAGTTGGAAGATGGTATCAATTTGGCCGATTATCCCAATACACCCCAATACCAGCAAGCCATGAAAATCATGTATCTGAATGAAGAACGTTTTGAAGTAGAAAAACGTTTCAGAGAATATTTGTGGACAGAATATTCGTTCTTGAAAAAGGAAGGTCTGCTGTTTGCTGATAATGAGAAGGCTATAAATAAACTTAGGGAGTATTTACCTAAAGATGGTTTTCTGAGGATGAGTTATGAGTGGTATACCAAAGCGATGTATCCTGAGATACGCGAAGTATGGAGTAGATATATGAAGATCATCGTCGATACAATTTATAAAATGAATAAGCCGACAACTCATAAAGTCAAGTTGACAAAGATAGGTTGAGTAATGCATTATCCATTGTAAGAGTGTTGGGGGGATGATCCATAGCTGTAATATTCGCAGAAACTTATTTATGAGGAATAAAAAACTGTTACTAGGTATAGGAATAATGTGTTGTCTTTGGTGTTTGCCAAAGATTGTACATGGGAAAGAAAACAAGGTCTCTTTTTCTTTAGTGGAGTTAAAATGTGAGAATATGGTTGATCCTTTAGGGATTGACAACGTTACTCCCCATTTGAGTTGGAAGTTGAAAGGAGATGGGGTGGTGGATGGACAAGCATTTTACGAAATTCAGGTAGCGTCAGATAGTCTTCTATTAATTGGGGGGAAGGCTGACTTATGGAAATCGGGGAAGTTGAAGTCTGATGTTTCTGTGATGGTGCCTTATCAAGGCTTACCTTTGGCTTCGCGTTCTTTATGCTACTGGAGGGTACGTGCCTGGGATCGGAAAAGGCATGTTTCCCAATGGAGTCCGGTGGCGCGTTTTTCTGTTGGTCTTTTGAATAAGGAACAGATACACGGTGTCTATATCGGTTCATCACCGGAAGGAGGTAAGGTTTGTGCTCCTTTACTTCGTAAAAAAGTGCAAATAGGTGAACTGGCAACGACTTTTCTGTATGTGAATTCGCTGGGATATCATGAAGTATATGTCAATGGAAAGAAGGTTACGGAGAATGTTCTTACCCCTGCAGTCTCTCAACTGAATAAACGTTCGTTAATGGTCACTTATGACGTATCTTCTTATTTGAAAGAAGGAGAGAATGACCTGCTGATATGGCTTGGACAAGGGTGGTATAAGAAAACTACTTTTGGTGCTGCTTATGACGGTCCGTTGGTAAAAGCGGAACTGAATATGCTGAGAAATGGAAAATGGGAAGTATTGACTGCAACTGACACTTCTTGGAGGGGACGAGAAAGTGGCTATTCGGATACAGGTAATTGGTGTGCTTTACAATTTGGTGGTGAAAGGGTGGATGGGAGAATAGTGCCGACAGATTTTTCAACTTATTCTCTAGATAAAATGAAATGGTATCCTGTGGTGGAAGTAAATGTACCAAGACACATTGTTTCACCTCAAATGTGTGAAGCTAACAAGATACATCAAACGTTGCAACCTGTTTCTATCAGGAAACTTAGTGAAGATACCTGGTTGGTAGATATGGGAAGAATACAGACCGGATGGTTTGAAATGAAGATGCCGATGTTATCTGCGGGACATGAGGTCACGATGGAATATAGCGATAACCTGACTAAAGAAGGAGAATTTGACAAACAAGGTGAAAGTGATGTCTATATTGCAGGTGGACGGAGGGGAGAATATTTTAGGAATAAATTCAATCATCATGCTTATCGTTATGTCCGTATCTCCAACCTTCCGGCAAGACCGAAAACTGAATGGATAAAATCTCTCCAGATTTATGGCGATTATCGGCAGACTGCGACTTTCGAATGTTCGGATGCTGACTTGAACGCCATTCATAATATGATTCAATATACTATGAGGTGTCTGACATTTAGCGGATATATGGTCGACTGTCCGCATTTGGAGCGGGCAGGCTATGGTGGCGATGGAAATTCGTCTACAATGAGTTTGCAAACAATGTATGACGTAGCACCGACTTTCACAAACTGGATACAAACATGGGGAGATTCAATGCGCGAAGGGGGAAGTCTGGCCCATGTAGGTCCTAATCCCGGTGCAGGTGGCGGTGGTCCGTATTGGTGTGGATTTATTGTACAGGCGCCATGGCGAACGTATGTGAATTACAATGATCCGAGATTAATAAAGAACTATTATCCGAAAATGAAAGAATGGTTCTCATATGTGGATAAATATACGGTGGATGGATTGCTGAAACGCTGGCCTGATACTCAATATCGGGATTGGTTTCTTGGTGACTGGCTTGTACCGATAGGAGTAGATGCAGGAGCACAATCTTCTGTTGATCTGGTAAATAATTGTTTTATCAGTGAATGTTTGGGGACAATGGAAAAAATAGCTCTGATGCTTGGGGAAAAAGAGGAGGCAGAGAAGTTTGCTATGCGCAGGAAGAATCTAAATGAGTTGATTCATCAAAAGTTTTATCATCCGGGTAAAGGTATCTATTCTACAGGTTCACAGTTGGATATGTGTTATCCAATGCTTGTAGGAGCTGTACCGGATTCTTTGTATGATGATGTGAAAAGAAAGATGATGACTGATACTGAAAAGCAGCACAAAGGTCATATTGCTGTAGGGTTGGTAGGTGTCCCAATTTTGACAGAGTGGGCTATTCGTAACAGGGAAGTTGACTTTTTATATCAAATGTTGAAGAAACGTGATTATCCAGGTTATCTGTATATGATAGATAATGGTGCTACAGCGACTTGGGAGTATTGGAGTGGTGAACGGAGTAGGGTGCATAACTGCTATAATGGAATCGGAACCTGGTTTTATCAAGCAATAGGGGGACTTAGAATAGATGAATCGATACCAGGTTATCAACATGTATTTATTGATCCTCAAATACCGAAAGGTTTGACTTGGGCTAAGATGGCAAAAGATACTCCATATGGTGTGATTGCTGTTGACTGGGAATTGACAGATAATATTATGGATCTTCAAGTGGATATTCCAGTTGGGGTTACTGCTACACTCTGTATTCCCGATGAGGCGGTGTCCTGTATGATGGATGGGAAGAATATTCGCATAGAAAAGAAAATGATTCAATTAAAAGCAGGTAATTTTAAATATTATATTTACATGAAATAATAGATACGTATGAAAAAACATTTATTATCAGCGCTTTTAGCGATGTGTCTGGTTACTACGGCTTTTGCCCAGCAAGGGAAAGTGTATGAGACACGTACCGTAAAAAGTAAGATTCTGGGAATGGAACGTAGTTATTCCATTTATTTGCCAGCAGGCTATGACGAAGGAGATGGTAGTTATCCGGTATTGTATTTGCTTCATGGATTAGGAGATAATCATACGGGATGGGTGCAATTTGGGCAGGTTCAGTATATTGCAGATAAAGCGATTGCTGAGGGGAAATCAGCTCCGATGATTATTGTTATGCCAGATGCTGACACGGTTCATAAAGGTTATTTTAACTTGTTGGATGGAACATATAATTATGAGGACTTCTTTTTTCAAGAATTGATTCCGCATATCGAGAAAACGTATAGAGTGCGTGCTGAAAGTCGTTATCGTGCTATCTCCGGTTTGTCTATGGGAGGTGGCGGAGCGTTGTTTTATGCCCTTCATTATCCGGAGATGTTTGTTGCTGTTGCTCCGTTAAGTGCTGTTGGAGGGGCATGGACATTCGATCAGATGAAGAATCAATCAGATTTATCGAAGGTGTCAGAAGAAAAAAAAGCGGAAGTTCTCGGGCAAATGGATATACAAACTATCTTGGAGAAATCTCCGAAAGAAAAGCTAGACCGTATCAAATGGATTCGTTGGTATATCAGTTGTGGTGATGATGATTTCTTATCGGTAACGAACTGTCTTTTACATAACACGTTGTTACAGCATCAGGTTGGTCATGAATTTCGTATGAAAGACGGCAGTCATTCGTGGACTTATTGGCGGATGGAATTACCTGAGGTTATGCGATTTGTTTCTAGAATATTTACTCAATATTGAGCGTAAGTAAAGTGATTCTTAACAAAATAGGCTTTGAAGATCAAGTCCTTTTATCGTATGAATTAAAATTTATAGATATTTTTTTATTTC
>ERZ779894.4196-NODE-4196-length-10260-cov-8.085742_pt1 | contig 10260 bp, 10 predicted proteins | sample MGYA00511587_ERZ779894 | MGnify/ENA primary metagenome ERZ779894 (study PRJEB29588, sample SAMEA2160490) | human gut metagenome | biome: human gut; feature: human-associated habitat; material: faeces | place: Denmark | collected 2008/2010 ... | reverse complement strand
TTAGAATAATTATAATATATTTATAATAATTCTAAAAAGGAGAGCTGCTTATGACTAAATATGAGCTTCAAATCTATAATATTGTAAATCAAGCGCGAAATCATATGACCGCCGAGCAGGTTTTCTTTAAACTCAGAGAAATTTATCCTTCCGTTTCCCTGGCAACCGTTTATAACAATTTGAATAAATTATGCGAGGCCGGACTGCTCCGAAGGATATCCCTGGAGGGCGCTCCCGAAAGATACGACCGCACAGCCAGGCACGACCATCTCGTCTGCAAAAAATGCGGCGGGCTCTCAGACGTTCAGCTTAACGATTTAACCGCGTCCCTGCAGGAGCAATTAGGAGAGGATTTTCTCTCCTACGATTTAAAAATTCTCTATATTTGCCCCCAATGCCGCCGGCAGGCGGAAGAGAGCCAATAATTTCATTATAACCCGCGCTCAAGGCGAGCGCTGAAATAAAAAAACAGAAAGGAGAAAAAATATGCAGTATGTATGTCCCATATGCGGCTATGTCTATGATGAAGCAAAGGAAAAAACGCCTTTTGAAAAGCTTCCCGAAGATTGGGTATGCCCCCTCTGCGGCGCGGCCAAATCCCTTTTTATCATTAAGCAGGATGCGGCGCCTGTTAAAAGAGAGCTGCCCCCGATACATATGGATGAAGAATTCCTGCATTTCACGGCCGGCGAGCTGGCGGCGATTTGCTCCAATTTAGCGCGCGGCTGCGAAAAGCAATACAAAGCCAAAGAGAGCGAAATGTTTAAAGAACTGGCCGAATACTGGGCGGCCGTAACCCCCGAAGTGCCCGACGCGTCTCTGAATAAAATGGAGGAAATGCTTCAGGATGATTTAAACAACGGCTATCCCGCTCTGCGCCAGGCGGCTCAAAACGAAGGAGAAAGAGGCGTCCAGCGCATATGCGTCTGGGGCGAAAAGGTAACCAACAGCCTGTATTCCCTGCTCCAGCGTTATCAAAAAAGCGGCGAGGCGCTTTTGGCCGACACCTCCGTTTGGGTTTGCAGCGTATGCGGATTCATATATCTGGGAGACAAGCCTCCCCAGCTATGTCCCGTATGCAAAGTGCCCGCATGGAAATTTGAAGAGATTAAAGGGAGGGATGCCGTATGAAAAAGCTGGCGGTAAGAAATCTGCGCCTATGCACAAAGGACTGCCTGTGTCTTTACGTCTGCCCTACCGGCGCTGCCGATACAGAAAACAGCATTATTGATCCGGAAAAATGCGTCGGATGCGGCATGTGCGCCGGCGCATGCCCCAGCGGAGCCATTTCAATGGTTCCTTTAACCTATCCCCCTCAACAAAAAAAGAGCGAAAACCTGCTTATGTTATCCGGCGCGCTCGCTAAAATTAAAGCCAAAGAAGAAAAAACCGCCCTGCAATTAGCCCAAAACGCGCAAAGCGACGGCTTATACCGCATATTGGCCGCGGCGGCCAAATCGGCGCGGCTGGTAAACGAAGATATTCTGCGCGAGGGCGGATATATGCTTCCTCAAAGCGAAAACGCTCATAAACTGCTGCGCGAATGGGCGGAAAATCCCCCGTCCGAGCATTTCCCCGCAGAATCGGCTAAAACGCTGCTGGAATTGATTCCCTGCAACGAGCAAAATAATATTAATAATAAAGGAGAAATTAAAAAAATGAAACAGTATAAGTGCAAAGTTTGTTCCCATGTGTTTGAATCCAGCGACGCCCATCCCGTCTGCCCCGTCTGCAAGGCGAGCGGAGACAAATTAGAACTTATATCCGAAGCGCCCAAGGCCAATAAATACGCCGGCACTCAAACTGAAAAAAATTTAGAAGCCGCTTTTGCGGGAGAATCCCAGGCGCGCAATAAATACACCTATTTTGCCTCAGCAGCCAAAAAAGAAGGATTCGAGCAAATCGCCGCGCTGTTCCAAAAAACCGCCGACAACGAAAAAGAGCACGCCAAAATGTGGTTCAAGGAGCTCAACGGTATAGGAGACACCGCTCAGAACCTGCTCCACGCCGCCGAGGGCGAGAATTACGAATGGACGGATATGTACGAGGGATTTGCTCAGACCGCCCAGGAGGAGGGCTTCCCCGAGCTGGCCGCTAAATTCCGTCTGGTAGCCGCCATTGAAAAGCATCATGAGGAGCGTTACCGCGCGCTGCTTCATAACGTGGAAACGGCTCAGGTATTTGCCAGGAGCGAAATAAAAATTTGGGAATGCCGCAACTGCGGACATATCGTTATAGGATTGAACGCGCCCCAGATTTGCCCCACCTGCGCCCATCCTCAGAGCTATTTTGAAATCAACTGCGAAAATTATTAATTCATAAATTTAAAGCCGCCTGTTCATAGTCAGGCGGCTTTATTTTTTATAAGCTCAACCAATTCAGCCCTCGGGATTAATGGCGTTGAAAACCGTGCTGTTGACCAAATCCACAATAGAATCCAGATACTGCGCAGGAGTTTCCTCCCCTTTGGCGAAATTCCACGCGTGGCCGTAAATAATGGATTCCAGCATAGCCTGCTCATCCGTAGCCGTCCTGAGCTTGATATAAAGCATATGGCTCTGCACTTTGGAAACACTGGGAAGCTGTCTGCAAATCTCCAGAGATTCGCCGTCTCTTAGATAGGTGGAAAGCTCCGCTTCCAGAAGCGCCTGATTTTCGCTGCTGCTCCGCGCATATACGGGACGGAAATATTCTCCCAGCACCTGCGCGCAGCCTTCGGGATTGCTCACGCCGTTAAATATGCATAAGGGCAGGAAGGAATCCTGATCGGATATATAATTATCCGCATTAGGCCCTTTAGGAGGCATAAGCACGCCGTAATCAGATTGCATGCGCTGATAAATGGTGCTTGTGCGCGCCAGACCAGTCAAAAGAAAGGCTATGCGTCCGGCTGAAAAAGTGGTGGTTTCGGCCGTGCCCGAAAGTTCCACGGAATAGTCCTCCAAAGCAAGCTTTACAAAGAAATCCCACGCCTCTATGGCGTTTTTCGAATTGCCGACATATCTGTCTATAAGCTGCCCCTCATACTCCTGCTTTTCAAAATATGAGGCGTTGTTGGAAGTGAGCAGAGCGGCCATCATGCCTACGTTATCCCCTATGGCCGTGCCGAATATATTTTCCTCAGGAAACGTGCACGCCATAACCGCTTGCCTGAAAGCGTCCCATGTCCATTCTCCGCTGTTGCTCATTTCATATAAATCCGCCGGCTCCATACCGCCCCGGCGCACCAAATCAAAATTGAACAGCGTAACCTTATTATTGGATACTAATTCCCATCCCATAGGAGAGGGCACGCAAAAATAAAGCTTGCCCCCCAGAGTACAGATTTCCTGAGCAGCCTGATCCCAATATTCCGAATCGCTGAAATCAGCATATTCCTGATAATCGTCCAGAGGCAGCAGAATACGCCCGGCGCTGCCATTATATGTATATGCGAGCAATGTTACATATGAGCCGCCGGCGTTAAATATATCCGTCATGGGCGTGCCTGCGGAAGCCGAAGCAAAAGGCGTCGCATACCAATCGTCCCCGCCCGCCGACAGCACATAACGAATAGTCACGCCGTATTTTTCTTCAAACTGAGCCTTATTATTGACGGCCATTTCTTTTCTTACTCCGTCTACATTTTTAAACGGATCGCTCTCATCCTCTGTATTCCAGACATAATATCGATATACTTCCCCTGCCTTAATAGCGTTCTTCAAATTGGATTGGGTTGCTTGAGCCGTCCCTCCGGTAGGAGCCGGAGTTGCGCTTAAAGCAGGCTCCTTTTCCCCGGCGCAGCCCGCCAGGGCCATTATTCCCGCCGCTAACGCCAAAGCCAGCAGGCCTTTAAAATACTTTCTCATTTTAAAACTCCTTTCTTTAAAACAGTTTTACGTCCTTATACATCATGCGGATATTATCCCAGCGCCAGTCGTATTCCTCCGAAAATTTCCGGCCGCGCTGGGTAGCATAAAATATGCATACCCGTCCGTTTTTATGGTCCAGGAACACCTGCGGTATCTGATCAGCCCCATAACCCTCGTCCGGCCTGAACCAGCCGGTAACAGTCCAATTTATCCCGTCAGGCGAGCGGTATTCAGTTATCTGGCGCTGATTCCAGCTTCCGCTGGGCTCGGGATAATCAGGCAGCGTTTCATCCTTGATGCCATACCAGCTTAAGAACGGATCGCCATAGGCATAATACATTTCGCCTATCTTAACCACATCAAAATCCACTGCCCGGATCAGCGGCCTGTCGCCGTTATAAAGCTCCTTCCAGCCTGAAGCGTCCATAAAATCGCCTGCGTTTTCCGCATAGCCGATTAAATCGCCGTGATAATCATACCACATCTTCCAGACGCCGCCCTCATACATCAGGCTGGGACGCTGATGCCCGCCCATATAACGCGCTGGCTCCGCCTTTTCATTATATCCTTTTTCCTTTTCCCAAATAATAAGAGGCTTTTCAGAGCGCGTCCAATGAATGCCGTCTTCTGAAACCGCGCCCATTATGCAGGAAGCGTTGCCGTCCGTATCCCCCGAAAGATGCGCCGGAATCATATCTTCATCGCAGCCCATAGCGGAATACGCCATATAAAATACGCCGTCCTTATACACCACCGACGGATCCCCCACATGCCAGGAATCATACCAAACGTCCTGGCAGGTAAGCACGGGCTGCCAGTAGAAGGGTTCCTGTTTCCTGTCCCAAAAGCTTTTGCCCGTCTTATAATCCAGGGAATATACTTCCCACGGGCCTTCCAGGGCCTTGGCCCTGGCCAGGAATATGGCGTCCCCGCCCGGATAGCCGGGATAATCGCCCTGAGGCTCGTTTTCCTGATTATACGCCCAGGCAAAAAACCACATCAGATACGGATAGCCTTCCCCGTCGTCCCATTCGGGCACATATACCACTTCAGGCTGATACATGCTGTAAAAATTACTTAGCAGATTGCGCTCATTGCGCACCCAGCCTGAATCAGGGCCCAGAAGCCGGGGAGAATCTGGAATCGGACTGATATTGTCCGCTTTTATATGTCCCTGCGCGTCCTCAAAATCATTTTTCATGCTCTATTCCCGCTTTCCTTTTCTTTTAACAGCAACATATGCGATTAATACTGCCGCCGCAGCTATAACCAAAGCCGCGATAAGTATAACAGGGCCGGTTTTAAGCCCGTCGGGCTACATTTCCGGCTTTTCTGCCGCCGGGCTTTGCTCCTGCTTAAGAGGGCTGGGCGAAGGATTAGCCGTCTGGCCTGAAGCGCCGGCTATGCCGCCTGCGTCAGTATTTCCCGCCGTAGGAGAAGGGGTTTCGGCTGAGGGAGGGGCTGAATATTCCGCGCCCGTATCAAACAGTTCCACGTCCCTATACATCATCCTTATATTATCCCAGCGCCAGTCGTAATAGGAGCTTTCCCGCTTGCCCCGCTGCGTTGCGTAAAATATGCACACTCTGTTCTCCTTATGATCCAGGAAAACCTGGGGTATCTGTATGGCGTCGTAGCCCTCGTCCGGCCTGAACCAGCCTGTCGCCGTCCAATTAATGCCGTCCAGCGATTGATATTCTACAATCTGCCGCTGACTCCATTTGCTGGCGTCGTCGCTGTAATAGGGGATTTCGTCATCTTTAATTTTATACCAATCTATATACGGATCGCCATAGGCATAATATACCGAGCCTATTTTCACCACGTCAAAATCCACGCCCGTAAGCAGCGGCTGGCTTCCTCCCCGCACTTCCGTCCATTGCCCCGTCAGAAAATCCCCTTCGCATTGAGCATAGCCTATCTGGTTCTCCTTATAATCAAACCACATCTTCCAGATTCCGTCCTCAAACATAAGGCTGGGGCGCTGATGTCCGCCGTACCAGGAATTGCGGTCCTCCGCTTCAACATAGCCCTTCTCCCCTTCCCAGACAAGAAGGGGCTTTTCAGAGCGCGTCCAATGAATGCCGTCTTCTGAAACCGCGCCCATTATGCAGGAAGCGTTGCCGTCCGTATCCCCCGAAAGATGCGCCGGAATCATATCTTCATCGCAGCCCATAGCGGAATACGCCATATAAAATACGCCGTCCTTATACACCACCGACGGATCCCCCACATGCCAGGAATCATACCAAACGTCCTGGCAGGTAAGCACGGGATACCAGAAATAGGGCTTCTGCTCCTGGTCCCAAAAATATTCTCCCGTATCGTAATTAATGGAATAAATCTCCCACGGCCCCTCCAGGGCCTTGGCTCTGGCCAGGAATATGGCATCCCCGCCCGGATAGCCGGGATATTTCCCCGCGGCGTCGTTTTCCTGATTATACGCCCAGGCAAAAAACCACATCAGATACGGATAGCCTTCCCCGTCGTCCCATTCGGGCACATATATAACCTCAGGCTGATACATGCTGTAAAAATTAGTTATCAGATTTTTTTCATCCCGCAGCCAGCCGTTCTGTTCGGATTGCAGCTCGGGCCTGGATGGAATAACCCAATCGGCATTATCCGCCTGAATATGATTATCCGTATCGTTCGTCCCCTCCGCCTGCGCAGAAACAAAAGGCGTTCCCATTATAATAAGCAGAGCCAGACATAAACTGATTAATTTAGCTTTCATTTTATACCTTATAATCCTCCGTCATATTTTAGACCTGCGCTTTATTCGCCCTGTCCGCCTTTATTCTTTTTTACCATTACAATAATTATAACAGCCGCCGCGCACAGAATCAGGGCCGCTCCTAAAATATACCACCCCAGGCCGCCATTCTGCGATGAATCAATCTGCCCGGACGAAGAAGGCAGGGGAGCGTCGGTTGAAGATGCCGGAGCCTGCGTCTCAGGCTGCTGAGTGGGAACAATCTCTTCGGTCTGTTCGGGCTCAGCGCTGGGCGACGGACTGGATTCATCCGGCTGCGGAGCAGGATAATCCGACTGAACGGGCTGGTCTATTAATTCGCGCGCTTTATCATTAAAATCATATCCGAAAAAGAAAACATTATCCAGCACTATGCTCTCGTTTTTTGAAACGCCTACTGCAGAATAAACCAATTCAAAACCGGGATAGCCTATATAATTTCCCTCGGGGATGTCGCCTGTGCCTCCCGCTCCAGTCAAATCCTCTTTAAAAAACACCACATGCCCCCTGAAACCCGACGGAATCAGCGCCATGCCCATGCCTTCAGCATCTTCAGCCTTAGTTATATTGCCCTCTAAATCCACCAGATATATAGGCCGGCCCTGAGCTACAACTGCGTTTGCGCTCGTGCCTACCATATACGGCCCGGCATAAAAGGCCTGGGAGGTGTTATTTTCAATATAAAAGCCCATTCCAAGAGCGCCGTTCTGCTCCTCCTGCATTAAGGCCCGACCCATCTCCCCCGTTATAAAACGAAAGGCATATCTTTCAATAGAAGGGCTGTCGGTTATTACAAACCGCCCAGCCTCCCATTTAGCGGCCGAAGCGAAATCGGGCGAAAACCATAGATAGCTTTCCAGTATGTCAATTTCAGCGTCCTCAAATTCGGAGAAGGTCTCCGCCACGCATATTTTGAGCTTGGAATCCTCCCAAGGCGTGGGGCGCCCAGAAGCGTCCGCAGCAGCGTTGGCGCCTATTGCCGCGCACATAAGAATACAGGTTAAAACCATTACGACACACAGCTTTTTCATTTTGTTTCCTCCTTAATATAGATTAAAAATATCATAACACCTAATATAATATAGTCAATATACGCTAATAACCAACGCAAGCACATTTTTGACTTTGTGTAGCACAAATATAACTTTTTTTCAGCATGCAGAATTCCAATAAAAACGGACGCAATCAAGCTTATTTTATTATTGCGCAATTTCAATTCAAAGGCTATAATTTATAAAAAGCTTTATATAAAGGAGTCCAAACGCAATGCTCAAGCCCAAAGCTGTTTTAAAAGCCTACGGCGCTGACGCCCAAGACGACGGACAGATGGAAAAAGAAATATTTTTAGAGCTTGAGGAATTGAAAGTCCTCTTAGACTTTCCTTATCAGATATCCGAACAGCTTCCTCTTCCTCTTTACAACAATTTGCTGCGCGAAGACGAGCCCAGAAAAACTGAATGGGAGGAGGGCGAGATATAAAGAATGAACTCTTTGGAGGAACTTTTTAACGGCTCTATATTCCAGATAAGCGCATATATGCGCAAAGGTTCTCTTGCCCCGGACGAAATGGCCTTTCTCTGGCGGAAGCATGTTATGCAAAAGGACGTATATAACTGTTTTATAAATATTTCCGACCAGAAGGATATGGCCGAGACATTCATGGGCAGTCCGCTTAATTCTCATATTTTAGGGCTGCCCTATGCCGTGAGCGATAATATATGCATTAAGGAGCATATGAGCACATGCGCTTCAAAGGCCTTTAGCTATCTCCCCGGATTTGACGCCGAATGCGTTCAGGATATGAGCCGCGCAGGCGCCGCGGTGCTGGGAAGGCTGAATATGGCGGAATTAGGCGTAGGCTGGAATGCAAAAGCATACGCTCTGAAAGAAGTATTGAACCCCTGGAACACCTCTCGTTCAGCAGGAGCATGCGGCGGGGCGGCCGCTGTATGCGCCCGGCTTACGCCCGCGGCGCTGGCGCTGGACGTGGGCGGAGGCGCTCTTTTATCCGCCTCCTATTGCGGCACGGCCTGCCTTAAGCCCACATACGGCTTTATATCAAGGCACGGAATTATATCCGTATGCCCCTCTATAGAGCAGCTCTGCATTTACGCGCGAAGCTGTCTGGATATAGCGCTTATAGCTGAAAAGCTGCTGCATGGCAGCAGGCTGGATTCCACATGCGTGCCCTCTGAAAGATATATGGAGATATATAAATATATGCCCGTGCGGCTGAATCTATTTAAAATAGGCCTGGCCGTAAACTGGCTGGAAAAAGCCGATAAGGAAATGAAGCAGGCAGTGCTTAAAGCCGTGGAAGTCTTTAAGATGATGGGCGCGCGAATTGAAAACGTAGAGGTGCCCATAAACTATCTGGCATATGAATCAGTCCGAGTAATTTCCTGCGTTGAAGGCATGCAGGATATGCTTGCAATTGACCATATAGAGCAATTAGGCCGGGAAAGCAGGAAAGGCATAATATTAAAAAACATATTAAGCTCGCAGAAGCAGGGAGTTTATTTTAAAAAAGCGCGGAGCGTCCGGGAAAATATCTGCCACAGCCTGGAGAAGATGTTCTGCGAAATAGACGCGCTTATATGCCCCGGAAGCGTTTCCGCCGCCCCCGCGCTGGGCGGAGATTTTAAAAAAGACGCTCTCTTTGCCTGCATCCCCGCTCTAACGGGACTGCCCGCTTTGAGCCTGCCCTGCGGCTTTGAACAAAACATGCCCCTCAACATGATGATTATGGGCAGAGGACATAGCGAGAACATGCTTTTAGCTCTGGGCAACCAATTTGAAAGAGCATCCAAATTAAATCTGATTTCCCCATTTAAACAATCGGAGGCGTATTAAATGAGCGATAAGAAAGCCCGGCTTATTTTATTTCTGCCCATAAATACCATGAGCAAGCTGTTTTGTTCATGCCCCAATTCGGAAGCGGCGCGCAGCAGCTCCTGCCCTATATGCCGGGAGCTGCCCGGAACAATGCCCCTTATTAACAAACACGCGCTTAATATCATTATCGCTGCCGGCTGCATAATGAAGAGCCGTTTTAACGCCTCCTGCTTTGAAAGAAAGCCGTTTTTTAACGACGGGCGCCTGATTCAATATACTATAACTCAGGAAAATTCGCCCATGTGCACAGACGGATATTTTTTATTCGGCCAAAAAGAGATTAAAATTAATAAAATATATCTGGAACAGGAGAGCGGGCTGCTTGACGGAAAAATTGATTATAATAAGCGCGGCAGGCCCAGATTATGCATAGAAACGGCTCCCAGCTTTATTAATTCTTCGGAAGCATATGAATTTTACGAGCATTTGCGCGCCCGGCTGGATAAAAGGGAGCTGCTTAAAGAGGGGCGGACGCATACATGCACTCTGCGCTTTGCCGGCGGCGCAGAAATATCCGGAATAGAAACCGCTCAGCTTGAAAAGGCGTTTGAATGGGGAGAAAGCGCAAAAAGAGCCGCATATATTTGGAAAGGCTCCGAAGGAGAAAAGACGCCTGTTTTACCGGGAAAAGTATTTTATCCCAACGTTAACCTATGCAATATACATGTGGATCCTGAATGGATAAGAAGAGTGCGCATGCAGTTTGGAGTGTAATTGGATTTTTAAGGCGGAGGCGGGGAGAAATAACAGGGGGGCGCG
>ERZ779894.4194-NODE-4194-length-10262-cov-2.780543_pt1 | contig 10262 bp, 10 predicted proteins | sample MGYA00511587_ERZ779894 | MGnify/ENA primary metagenome ERZ779894 (study PRJEB29588, sample SAMEA2160490) | human gut metagenome | biome: human gut; feature: human-associated habitat; material: faeces | place: Denmark | collected 2008/2010 ... | reverse complement strand
ATAACATCAAAGAGTGTTTTGTATCTACAAATCCAGAATACTTTGTGTAAGATCGGTAAAGAACCTGTTTTGCTCGCTTGTCGTCTCAGCTGTTGAACCGTTGTCTTCGCCTTCAATAGAAGTACCGGCGTAAAGTGCCTCAAAGCAAGAAGTTGTGTCAGCGATCACCAATCGAACGCCTTGAATATGCAAATAACGAATGCGATCATAGCGATATGTGCTTAAACGGCGGTTGAGTACATCGTTGTTGTGCGCGGCAACGAGAAATGTGTTTCCCTGCACGCCGGTGATCATCAGGGAGTGGTAATACGTTCCGTCTGCATTTCCAAGTTGAATGACATCACCGACTTCTGCCTGTTCTGCATCCGTTTGTGTGGCAAACGGTCCCTCCCCTTTGTTTTCAATGAGAAAACGATACAGATATTCCACACCGGTCCAGGAAGCGCTTCGGTCATCAATCGAGAGAAAATACCATCCGTAAATGGGCGTGTAATTCATCACACAACTTCCCGCGTAGAGACACTGGGAGACAAAGTTTGTGCAGTCTCCCCCAATATCGGCAAAATCATAAAAGAGCGGATTGCGTTCCAATGCCCATTTTTGTGCATATTTCAGGGCGCGCAGACGGTCATAAGGTTTTGTCACAAGCATGGCTTTTCTCCGAGTTCGTTGATTTTTTTGGGTACTGAATCTTTGAAACAATCAAATGCGTGTAAAGTAGATATCTTATTTTTAGTATATGCACAAAGGCATTGCAGTGAGAAAAAGAGCGGAACATGGGAAAAATGGACGAAAGAAATGCACATGGAATAAAAAAACATATCATATTTCACAACTTTAACAAGAATAATAAAAAATGGTTGACAATTGTGCGGCTGCATGATATAATCAAATTATCAAAAAGGTTTGCTGATATAGGTTTGATGGCATGGTTCAAACGTTTCTACCGCGGCGCCGCGCTGCGACTATCGGTTGCTTTTTGTCAATGTCGTTGCAGCGGGTCACAACGCGCAGTTTGCACGCCGGACAAGCAGGCACCGGATACCTATGTACAGCAAAGCAGGGCACGTCCCTGTTTTTCTTTTTTGGACGATTTGGCAATGATGTCATGGTTGCTGTTTGATGTTTGCTCTTCGTGATTGTGATTTTACAATGGAAGGAATTGACAAAGATGAAAGCTTTGGAAGAGAAGATCGTACGGGAAGGGAAGGTATACCCGGGCGGTATTCTAAACATCGGCAGTTTTCTCAATCAACGGATTGACGTACCCTTTATGATGGAAATGGGACGCGAGATCGCGCGCCTATATGAGGGACAAGGTGTTAACAAGGTGCTCACCGTAGAAGCATCCGGCATTGCGCTCGCCATGGCCGCAGCGCTTCCGCTTGGCGCTTCGCTGGTGTTTGCAAAGAAAAGCCAATCGGCAAATATGAATCCAAATGTCTACTCGGCTCAGGTGTATTCCTATACCCACAAGCGGGAAAACCGCATTGTTGTGAGCCGGGATTTTCTTGTTTCGGGCGATCGGGTGCTGTTGGTGGATGACTTTTTGGCCAACGGAGAAGCTCTGCGCGGGTTGGCAGCGTTGTGTCAACTGGCGGGGGCTGAGGTGATCGGCTGTGCCGTCGCAGTGGAAAAGGGTTTCCAGCACGGCGGGGATGCGCTGCGCCAACAGGGCATCCGCGTGGAGTCTTTGGCGATTATTGACGAAATGCAGGATGATGGCGTGACATTCCGCGCCCCGTCTGCTGTATGATCGCAATTTTAATATAAACAATGCTGAAAGGCACAAGGAGGACAACCAATGAAAAAAATTTTATCTGTTCTGTTGGTGTTGGCACTGATGTTGGGTACCTGCCTGGCACTCGGTTCCTGCGCATCCAAAGAAAATGGTGAAGATGCCGGCACGAGCGGTGACGGTGAAACGATGAAGGTTGGATTTATTTATCTGCATGATGAAAACTCCACCTATGACAAGAATTTCATCGACGCAGCGCAGGCAGCATGCAAGGCAGCGGGTGTAGAAATCGTCGAAAAGAAGAACATTCCGGAAAACACGGAGTGCTTGGAAGCGGCGGAAGACTTGGTTGACCGTGGTTGCTCCATTGTCTTTGCGGATTCGTTCGGCCATGAGTCCTATATGGCGCAGGCGGCTGAGAAATATCCGGATGTGCAGTTCTGCCATGCAACCGGTACGACAGCACATACTGCTGGTCTTGACAACTTCCACAATGCATTTGCTTCCATCTACGAGGGTCGTTACCTTGCAGGCGTTGCTGCCGGCATGAAACTCAATGAGATGATTGCTGCCGGTGAATTCACTGCAGAAGAAGCAAAAATGGGTTATGTTGGCGCTTTCACCTATGCAGAAGTGATCTCCGGTTACACTTCCTTTTTCCTGGGCGCACGTTCTGTATGCCCCACGGTGACCATGGATGTACAGTTTACAGGTAGTTGGTATGATGAAAATGCAGAAAAAGAAGCTGCAACGGCATTGATTAACAATGGTTGTAAACTGATCAGCCAGCACGCTGACTCTCTGGGTGCACCGACTGCTTGTGAAAATGCAAACGTTCCCAACGTTTCCTACAACGGCAGCACAGAGGCATCCTGCCCCAACACATTCATCGTTTCTTCCAGAATTGACTGGGAGCCTTACTTCACCTATATGATTAACTGTGTCAAGAACGGTGAGAAGATCGATACAGACTGGACCGGTACACTTGCTACGGGTTCTGTGGTTCTGACAGACATTAACAAGAATGTGGCTGCAGAAGGCACACAGGAAAAAATGGATGAAGTAAAAGCACAGCTGGAAGACGGCACGTTGCATGTATTTGATACAACAACCTTTACCGTGAACGGCGAAACGCTTACTTCTTATAAAGCGGATGTCGACACGGATGAGGCTTACACGCCCGATACCGAGGTCATTGCTGACGGTTATTTCCATGAATCTGAATATCGTTCCGCACCGTACTTTGATCTGCGGATCGACGGTATTACGCTTTTGAATGAGGCAAACTGATTTAAGCAAATGTATGCGTCAATGCGGGGCAGCAAAATGCCCCGCATTTGACCTTATTTGCCTGTCATATCATGATTTGAAACAATAGGATGATACCATCGCCTGAAATCTGTGAAATTCTCGTTTTGCAGGTTTTGACAGTGAGATCGTACTTGGGGCATATCATGTATGTTTGTTGAAAACATGTAAGGAAACTACGGCTGCGCTGTCGGTCTGTTCGTTTGCTTACTGCGTCTTACAGTTGCAACAGGAGGAAAGACATTGGGCGAAACGGCTGCGATTGAATTAAGAAATATTACAAAGACATTTGGCAGTGTTGTGGCCAACGACAAGGTAAGCTTGTCCGTAAAACGCGGCGAAATTCTTGCGATTCTCGGGGAAAACGGAAGCGGTAAAACAACACTGATGAATATGATTGCGGGCATTTACTTTCCGGATTCCGGAGAAATTTTGATTGACGGTGAAGAAGTTGTGATCCGTTCGCCGAAAGATGCGTTTGTTCATAAAATCGGGATGATCCATCAGCATTTTAAGCTGATTGATGTCTTCACGGCAACGGAAAATATCATTTTGGGGCTCAAAGACGGGCACTTCAGCCGCAAAGAAGCGGTCAAACGGGTGCAAGCATTATGCGAGAAATACGGCTTTGAGATTGACCCTAACAAAAAAATATATGAGATGTCCGTATCGGAAAAACAGACTGTGGAAATTTTGAAGGTTTTGTACCGGGGAGCTGATATTCTGATTTTGGATGAGCCGACCGCTGTACTGACGCCACAGGAAACACAAAAGCTGTTTGCCGTGTTGCGCCGTATGAAACAGGACGGAAAAGCAATTATCATCATTACACACAAACTGCATGAAGTGATGGAACTTTCTGATCGTGTGGCTGTGCTGCGTAAGGGCGCCTACATTGGTACGGTGGAAACGTCACAAACCAATGAAAACAAATTGACAGAGATGATGGTAGGCAAGAAGGTTGAACTGAATATCACACGTTCACAGCCGGTGAATCCTACCGAGCGTTTGCAGGTAGACCATTTGTGTTGCAGCAATCGTGAGGGGGCGCTGGTGCTTAACGACGTCTCGTTCCAAGCATTTGGCGGAGAAATTTTGGGTATCGCGGGTATTGCCGGCAGCGGACAGAGAGAACTTTTGGAAGCAATTGCAGGGTTGCAACGTGTGACACAGGGCGATATTTTATATTTTGATCCGAAAACGGAAAAAACCGAAGATTTGCGCGATAAAACACCCATGCAGATCCGGGAATTAGGCGTACGGTTGTCGTTTGTGCCGGAAGATCGACTCGGTATGGGACTGGTTGGCAACATGGATATCATTGATAACATGATGTTGCGCAGCTATCGTCACGGCAAAGGCGCATTTTTGCATCGCCGGGAACCGAAAGATTTGGCACAGCGTATCATTGAACATCTTGAAGTGGCGACACCAAGTGCGAAGACGCCGGTACGCCGCTTGTCGGGGGGCAATGTGCAAAAGGTGTTGGTCGGACGTGAGATCGCTGCAGCGCCCACGGTGCTTATGGCGGCATATCCGGTACGTGGATTGGACATTCATTCTTCCTACACCATTTACCATTTGCTCAACGAACAAAAAGAGAACGGCGTTGCTGTGATTTTCGTGGGAGAAGATCTCGACGTTTTGATCGAACTGTGTGACCGTATCATGGTAATTGGCGGCGGACAGGTGACCGGTGTGGTGGATGCAAGAAGTACCACAAAAGAAGAAATCGGACTTTTGATGACAAGTGCGGGACACGCGGAGAGGAGCGTATCATGAGACAATCGACGCAAAAAGCTGTCCGCGAGCCGCGTTTTTATATCGCAAAACGGGATGATATCCCATTTTGGAAATCGTGGCTGGTACGCATCATTGCGGTGATTGTGGCACTGATTGTTTCCGCAGTGATTACCCTTTTGGTGACGGGAGAAAATCCCATTAGTGTCTATGCAACGATGATAGACGGTGCGTTCGGTACGGAACGGCGTACGTGGAATCTGTTTCAGCGCCTTGCCATGCTTTTGTGCGTGGGGTTGGCGGTTACACCTGCATTCAAAATGCGATTTTGGAACATCGGGGCCGAGGGGCAGGTGCTGGCCGGAGGGTTGGCATCGGCTGCGTGCATGATTTTGCTTGGAGATACGCTTTCCACGCCGCTGTTGCTTTTGGCGATTGTTGTGACCTCTATGCTTGCCGGTGCTATTTGGGCGGTAATCCCGGCTATTTTCAAAGCGAATTTCGGTACCAATGAAACGCTGTTTACTCTGATGATGAACTATATTGCCATTCAGTTGGTGTCTTATTTTACCTATATTTGGTCTGTTCCGAAAGGTTCCGGTCAGATCGGTATTATCAACAGTGACACCCAAGCCGGGTGGTTGCCTGAGATCGGCGGTCAGCGCTATCTGCTCAACATTATAATTGTTGCGGTACTGGCGGTTTTACTTTATATCTATTTGCGTTACAGCAAGCAAGGGTATGAAATTTCCGTTGTGGGAGAAAGCGAAAACACGGCACGTTATATCGGTATTAACGTCAAAAAAGTGATCATTCGCACGATGATTTTATCGGGTGTATTGTGTGGTATTGCCGGAATGTTGTTGGTTTCCGGCGCGGATCATACCATTTCCGCAGATACGGCGGGTGGACGTGGTTTTACCGCAATCATGGTTTCATGGATGGCCAAATTTAATCCGTTGTACATGATTCTGACCACCTTTTTGATCGTATTTTTACAGACGGGGGCCGGAGAAATTTCAACGATTTATGGCCTGAACGACTCGTTCGCCGAGATCATTACCGGTATCATTATCTTTTTTATCATAGGTAGTGAATTTTTCATCAACTATCAAATCCGCTTCCGGCATGCTGAACCGGCTGCATTGACAGAAGCGAAAACGACAACATCTGACAAGGAGGGACATGTATCATGATTGCAGGATTTCTTCAACGTGCCGTGATGCAGGGCATTCCTCTGTTGTACGGCTCCACCGGCGAGATTATCACGGAAAAATCCGGGCATTTGAATTTGGGTATTCCCGGTATCATGTATGTGGGTGCCATCAGCGGCGTCATTGGTGCCTTTATGTACGAAAACGCCTATACGGGGCGGCCGGAAGAAATGAACGCATTGATCGCTGTTCTGATTCCGTTTTTGGCATGCCTGCTTGGCTCCTTGTTGATGGGGTTGATCTATTCTTTTTTGACGGTTACACTTCGTGCCAATCAAAATGTGACCGGTCTGGCACTTACCACATTCGGTGTGGGGGTTGGCAACTTTTTCGGCGGTTCTTTGATCAAATTGACCGGAAGTGATCTGCCGTCCATTGCGCTGAATCAAACAAGCTCCTTTTTCCGTAAAACATTGCCGTTTGCAGATGATCTCGGTTGGTTTGGACAGGTATTCCTATCTTATAGCTTTTTGGCATATTTGGCGGTCATCATTGCGTTGATTGCCGCGTTTGTGCTCAACCGGACACGTGTGGGTCTGCACCTACGCGCGGTGGGAGAAAATCCCGCAACGGCCGATGCAGCGGGGATCAATGTCAACCGATATAAATATGTTGCTACAGCACTTGGCAGCATGATCGCAGGACTTGGCGGACTTTACTATGTAATGGATTATGCCAACGGTGTGTGGTCCAACGATGCATTTGGCGACCGCGGCTGGCTTGCCATTGCATTGGTCATTTTTGCCATTTGGAAACCCGGCATTGGTATTTTGGGCTCTTTCCTGTTTGGCGGATTATATATCGTGCACAACTATTTGCATAATTTCGGATTGGATATTAGCATGAGTACGCAGGAGATCTTTAAGATGCTGCCGTATGTTGTGACCATTCTGGTTCTCGTGATTACCAGTATGCGTAAAAAGCGAGAGTATCAGCCGCCTGCCGGTTTGGGACGTTCCTATTTCAGAGAAGAACGATAAATACAACAAAATGCATATCATGAGAAATATCGCCCTGCCGTGAACATTTGACACGGCAGGGCGATGTTGATTTTGGAGAGTGTGACAGACAAGATAGATGCAGTATGCATGAAACGTGCGTGGCAAACGATTGCAGGCGTAAAGTACGTTCACGTTTCACGACATCATCGATTACTTTTTGTCTGTTTCTTTTTTTCGGAAGACCCAGATGCGTTGAATAAAATAACTTAGGAAGAACAGACAGATATCTACGAGAAGTTTTAATACGGTAAGCAGAGACGGTGCGGATACTTCAAGAAGATGTGCCAAAAGTTTTTCTCCCAGCATACCGATTGCTGCCTGCGGTATACAGAGCGCGTAGTATTTCGCGATGGATTTGCCCAAAGGTTCAGTACTACGGAACACATAACGACGGTTGAGTGTGAAGTTGAGCATGGATGAAATCAATCGTCCGGTCAAATATGCAGTGAAAATATGGTGATTTACAAGGAAAAGCAGTACTCCATCGGTTGGATTGGTCAGACTGAGTAATTTCAGAACCGTATAGTGGATCAAGTAATCCAAAATAAAACTGACACCGGAACTAATGACATATTTGATACCCTGATGGTATTTTAGAATGTAACGCAAAATCCACTTGTAGATGCGTACGGAGTCTTTGATGGGGTGAAAATGTGTTCCGTTGTTGTTGTCCTCATATACGGTTTCGATCTTTACTTCCCTCAGCGGAATGTTTTGCTGCTTCATACCAAGGATCATGTTGGTTTCATATTCGAAGCGGGAACCTTCCATGTCCAAGATCGCCGGTAAATATTGATTGGGAATTGCACGCAGGCCGGTTTGTGTATCAGAAATATTCATCCCGCACGCAATCTTAAAAACAAGAGAGGTGGTATGATTTCCAAAACGGCTTTTTGGGGGTACCTCCGGCAAGGAAAAATCACGGCAACCAAAGATGACCTCGCCGCTTTGCAGCATTTCCTGCGCACAGGCAGCAATGTCTTTTGCCAGATGTTGTCCATCCCCGTCTGCAGTAACAACGCCACCGAGCTTGTCCGCAAAATGTTCCAAATAATAGCGAAACGCTGTTTTTAGTCCCTCGCCTTTCCCCAAATTTTTGGGATGGGTGAGCAGTGTGATCTGTGGGTATGTTTGGCACAATGTTTGAAAAATTTGTTTGTGTGCCGTATCGCTCCCGTCATCGACAACCAGGATGGTTGAAAATCCCTGATCCACTGTCTGCCGGATGACTTGCATAATCTTTTTGTCCGGATTCAGCGATGGAATGACCAAGGCTGCATTGATTTGTGACATATTGATCGATCTCCGAAATTGATATTGTTATAAAATATCGGCACAGCCGATTGATTTGTTTTTTGTTTGTAGAAAACATAACAACAGTATACTATTTTTTTCTTTTTTTTGCAAGTGTTTTTTCATATCTGCCATCATTGGTTTATCAATCACACGAATGACTGTTTGTTGATCGTGGAATTTTGCAAAAAGATGCTTTCGGAAATACAAGAAAAATAAGAATGCCAAATGGAGCGCGTTTTAAAAAACAACCGATTATCTTGAAAGGCGTCCTGGCTATTCCCGCCATGATCGACGGCAAAATATTGCACGTTTCCTTGATTTTTTCCATTTTTCCAAAAGCTCTTGACATTTCAAAAAATTGTGCTACAATGAAAACGACCTGCAGTAAAAATGCTGCAAAACAAGGTTGGAGGTGAATGTGATGGCATATGTGATTAATGATGAGTGCATCGCTTGCGGTGCATGTGCGGGTGAATGCCCGGCAGAATGTATTTCCGAGAAAGACGGAAAGTATGTGATTGATGCAGACGCATGCCTGGACTGCGGTTCTTGCGCAAGCGTGTGTCCTGTTGGCGCTCCCCAGGCTGAATAATTGTTCGCCTGAGCAAACACGGGTACATATCACAGGGCTGCTGCGCGGGTGCGCAGCAGCTTCCTTTTTCTTTGTTTTTGTAGTTTTCGGTGGATAGGCAGATGTTGTTGCGGCGTTATGATTCGGGAGGTGTGTGATGCAGCCAAAAAAAGAGATTACACCGATGCAAGAAAATCCGTGTCACCATACCGATGCATTTCAAACACCCATCAATCATCGTTTGACCCTTTTGCAACAACGGAATGGATTGACATTTGGGACAGATGCCTATCTGCTCTATGCATATTTACGCCGCCGGCCACGCGCCATTGCGGCCGATTTCGGCAGTGGCAGCGGCGTTGTGTCCCTACTTTGTGCCGCAGCAGATGTTTATGCGAAAATCCATGCGGTAGAACTGCAGCCCGCTTATTCGGCGCTGGTTGCGCAAAATGCGTCAGACAATGCATTGTCCGATCGTATCGCCGTGCATACTGCGGATGTGCGTGACTTGACCGTGCAACAGTTTGGAAAGCCGATTGATGCAGTGTTTTCCAATCCGCCTTATTTTCTTTGCTCTGATGGATTACAAAGTCCCCACGAATCAAAAGCAATCGCACGCCATGCAAATCACGGTGATATTGACGCATTTTGCGCGGCGGCAGCGCGAATATTGAAATATGGCGGGCTTTTGACCGTTGTATATGTACCGCGGCGACTGGATGCGTTATGTGCGGCATTGCACGAAAATCATTTTGCGCTCAAACGGTTGACGTTTGTTTATCCCACCGCGGATCATGCGCCTTGTTTGCTGTTGGCGGAAGCCAAAAAGAGTGGGGCGCCCGGCGTTTATCAGACCCCGCCCTTGATTTTGCGGTGTCGGGATGCAAACGGCGCATGGATCGATACCGAAGCGCATCAATATATTTATGAACATGGGGTGTTTCCGGATGTCTATTTCCAACCATGATGAATCATTTGCGCCGTTTTGTGACGGGGATGGTGTATCTCAACCAATAACAGAAAATGACGTTGCACATACAGATGCTTGTGCTTCCGATCCGTTTGGCGCCGTTTGGCAATCTTTGCCGCAACGAATGCGTGAGAAAAATCAAGTGGAGAGCAAAACGTTGTATTTGGTGGCAACACCAATTGGCAATTTAATGGATTTATCGTTGCGCGCTCTGAAAATATTGCGTGAGGTGAATTTTATAGCGGCGGAAGATACACGTAACACGGGAAAACTGCTGACTTGTTTCGGTATCTCGCGCCCGCTTGTCAGTTATCATGAACACAACAAAAAACAGAGTGGGGAACAAATCGTGCGCCGGCTTGCGGCGGGAGAAAGCTGTGCGTTGGTCACGGATGCCGGCACGCCTGCAATCAGCGACCCGGGG
>ERZ779894.4188-NODE-4188-length-10276-cov-4.531063_pt1 | contig 10276 bp, 7 predicted proteins | sample MGYA00511587_ERZ779894 | MGnify/ENA primary metagenome ERZ779894 (study PRJEB29588, sample SAMEA2160490) | human gut metagenome | biome: human gut; feature: human-associated habitat; material: faeces | place: Denmark | collected 2008/2010 ... | reverse complement strand
CAGGAGTTTGAATTAATAGATTGGGATATAAGGTATGGATATGATGAAAATAATAGAGATACATATAATGTTTTCAATGTAACCGTAAAGTCAGTAGATATATCAAGAGAATGTGATTTTGATATAAAAAGGATTGATTATGGTTTGACAAATAAAAAAGACAGCATGGATGATAATAATAATTTCATATCAGACTATTATTATGTAACTGTGAAATTAAATGTTAACAAAGATATTAATGATCATGATGTACCGCCTGATGGAGAAATAAGTATGTTCCAGACAATGTGGTATATAGGAAAGATAGATAGCAATGGAACATTACAGCGTATCAGTAATAGCGGAGCTGTTGGTTCAGATGTACCGGATAAGCATGGAAATGTATATTTTGAAAAAGGGGAAACTAAAGCAATAACATTGTATTTTCTAATAACTGATGAAGAATTTGAAAATGAAACATTAGCAATAGATTTTCATATTTATGGGTCACCGGATAAAGGAACATTAGCAATCGTACATGAACCAGAGACAAATTAGATAGGGCATTTTCATGAAATATTTACCACTTGTGCAAAAAAACGACCGCTTGTGCATGGGCTATTGAAATTGATAAATATAAAAGATACATTGAAGCAGACAGGTACTTATGTATCTGATTAAAATCTAAGGAGGATTTCTTTATGGATTTAAAGAAACTAACAGGAAAGCTGACAACAATAGTTGCAGCAGGAGCAATGGTAATGTCAATTGGTGGTGGTGTAGTGTGGGCTAATAATTGCACAGATACTGAAGTTAGAATGTCATTTAATGAGGCAGAGGGAGAGTATCTACATTATACAAGTGGTAGAATGAAACAAGATACATCTTGTGGATATATAAAAGGAGAATCTTCTTCTAATGGGTATTCATTTAATGCATCACTTGTTGGTTCTGATAGATATAGTAATTATTATGAAGATTTTGATTTGATTGATTATGATGTTTTTCCAAGTGATGAGATATGGATGTACAATTATGTAAAAGAAAATGGATATAAGAATGGTTATGTTATGTGGCCGCTTCGTACAGCAGTATCCGGCAAGCAGATGACACCGGCCGGTGCAACAGAGATCATGGAGATCATTGGCAAGAATGAGACAATCCGCCGTGTGAAAGCAGCAATCGAGAAGCTTGAGAATCTGTAATGAAGAATCTGTCTCAATTATGAAGAAAAATCCATCTCAATTAAGGGCAATCGCCCACCTGTCAGGACCTATGATGGTTCTGGCAGGCCCCGGTTCGGGGAAAACTTCAGTGATCGTTGAAAGAACTGCATATATGACTGGTGAGGGGGAAATACCGGCGTCCTCTGTTCTTGTTGTAACCTTTTCCCGGGCAGCAGCAAAAGAGATGAGAGAGCGTTTTCTGAAGTTTACCGGACAGACCTCCACGGCTGTTACCTTCGGAACCTTTCACGGTGTTTTTTACGGAATCCTGAAGCAGGCCTATGGACTTGGTGCCGGCAATATTTTGTCAGAAGAAGAAAAATATGCCATTTTAAAAGAAATGACTTTGGAATTTGGCCAGGAACTGGCGCAGGAAGGGGATTTCCAGGAGGATGTGGCAAAGGAAATCAGTGTGGTAAAAGGGGGCAGGATTTCCCTGGATCACTATTATTCTTCCTGCTGCCCGGATGAGGTATTCCGCCAGATTTATAATGGGTATCAGAAGGCTTTGCGCCAGAGAAGAAAACTGGATTTCGATGACATGCTTCTTTGCTGCTATGAACTTTTTGTCAAGAGAAAAGATATCCTGGCGGCATGGCAAAACAAATTCCAATACATTATGGTAGATGAATTTCAGGATATCAACCATCTCCAGTATGATATTGTAAGGATGCTGGCAAAGCCCAGGGATAACCTGTTTATAGTGGGAGACGATGATCAGTCTATTTATCATTTCCGTGGCGCCAAGCCAGAGATCATGCTGAACTTTACCAAAGATTATCCTAAGGCAGAAACGGTTCTTTTGGATATTAATTATCGCTGTACGAAAAATGTACTTCAGGCAGCCATGAATGTGGTGGGCTGCAACCAGATCCGCTTTAAGAAGAGGCTGTCTACGCCAAATGAGCAGGGAAAACCTGTGAAGGTGATGGAATTTGACAATCCAAGAGAAGAGTATGTGAAGATTGCCGCCTTTTTGAAGAAGCGGCTGGAGGCAGGAGAGAATCTGGAGGATACTGCAGTGCTTTTTCGCACCAATCAGGAGGCAGAGGGGCTTGTTGGAGCCTTGATGGAGTACCAGATTCCTTTTACCATGAAAGAACAGCTGCCCAATCTGTTCCGGCATTGGATCAGCAGAAACCTGATGGCATATCTGAAAATGGCAGCAGGAGACAGAACGCGGAAGCTTTTCCTGGAAATCATGAACCGCCCCAACCGGTATATAGCAAGGGATGCCCTGACTCAGAACACAATCTCATTTTCCGCACTGAGAGATTTCTATAAAGATAAAGACTGGATGTGCGACAGGATTACCACACTGGAAACACATCTTCGGATTCTTTCTACTTTAGCACCCTATGCTGCAGTGAATTTTATCCGAAAAGGAATGGGCTATGAGCAATATCTGATTGAATATGCCCAGTACCGTAAAATTCGTCCGGAGGAGCTTCTTGAGGTCCTTGACCGCATACAGGAAAGTGCCAAAGGTATGAAAAACCTGGAAGAGTGGGAAAACTACATAGAGGATTACACAAAGAAGCTGGCTGAACAGGCGAAAAAACAGGAGACGAAAAGGGAAGGGATTGTAATTTCCACCCTTCATGCGGTAAAAGGGCTGGAATACGACAAAGTTTATATTATGAATGTAAACGAAGGGAGCATTCCCTATAAAAAAGCTGTTCTGGCAGAGTCTTTGGAAGAAGAACGCCGGCTTTTTTATGTAGGCATGACCAGGGCGAAGAAAGAACTTATGCTTTGTTATGTGCGCCGTCAGTACGATAAAGAACGTGACCCTTCACGGTTCCTGGAAGAAACCGGGCTATTCTAGAGCGTGTTTGAAAAAGCATTCCTGCAATCTGCACGCCCCATTTTGCGGTATATTTTGCCCGAATTCGGTTGTCGTAGCCCGCTACGACGCCCTCATCCGGACAAAATCTCCCACAAATTGTGACGCACATCTTGCAGAAAGCCTTTTTCAAACACGCTCTAGTAGTACATCCATCTAGTTTTTAAAGTGTTGTTGGATATAGCTTTGCCAGTTTAATTCTGGCATCAGCTGTCGTGAACTGCCAGTTTATTTTTACACATTTTGCATTTCGATTCACTGTCCAGCTACGAACCTGTTTTTCAAAACTTTCGAGATCTGGAAATGGTTTTGCAAGTGCCTGGCGGCTCATAACCCCTATTTCTATTTCTGCCATATCCAACCAGCTTCCATGTTTTGGCGTGTAATGCCATTCAAAACGTTTGGTTAAACGGTTGGCTTCTTGTGCTGAAAATGCCTTGTACAAAGAAGATGGCGCATGGATATTTAAGTTATCGGTGACCAATATGATTTTTTTCGCTTTTGGATATAATTCATCTGCCGTATAGCGAAGAATTTCAGCAAAATCAATTGCTGTCCGGGTTTGTTTTACAACAGTTTCCCGTTTTCCTGCCAACGGCTCAGATATCATAAAGATATCTGCAACTCCATTCCGGACATAAACAGAATCCAATTTTTCTGGTTCCCCTGGCTTACAGGGAACCCGTTTTTCTATGATTAGCTGTTTATTCGTTTCATCAATACAAACTACCGGTCTGGACGGATCATATGATCTTTGATATACATCCAGAACATCCTCCATTTTTGCTACGAATTCTGCATCAGCCTGGGGGATGCACCATTCTTTTACAAGCCACGGTTTAATTTCGTTTTTTTCATAACGTTACAGACCGTACTATCAGTGATGTAATCAACAACTTCCAGCCGTATCAGCTCCTCCGCGATAGCCTGCATGGTCCAACGGGAAGCCCCTTCCGGAGGTGTCGAACAGGCAATTGCACAAATCCTTGCTTCTACATCACCTGTAACTTTTCGGTGTCGGTTTTTTTGCTCTTTTCTTCCAAGGGCAGATTCCATACCTTCTGTTACAAAACGCTGGGCAATTCCAGCTATTGTACTATGGGAAGCACCATATGCTTCTTTGATACGGTCATACGTCCAGGAACTATTTTCAGGCTTTTGATCCAGCTTTAGTAAGATTTGAGCATGCTTTATACGATAGCCCTTTCCACCCTTTTGGATGAGAGATTTGAGTTCCTGTATTTCTGTATCAGTAAGTGTAACATGATAACGTGGCATTGCGTATCCTCCAGAACTGTTTTTTGAATGGAGTATAGCAAAAAAGCAAGTAACTGTAAACTATTATTACTAGATGGATACTATACTAGTCATATGTACTTCTTATTCTTCTATTTTAATATACTCCCACAAATGCCATCGCAGGTGCAACTCTGGAATCTTCAATTACGATTGCCAGACTATCTGTATGGATTCCCTTCAAATCGACGATTCTCTTATATCCGATAGTTGTTCCTTCATAGCATTTTTTTATGCTGCCGTTTTCTTCATAGCAGACATTAAATGCCTCAACTCTCTGGCTAAGCGGAATTGCTTCTTTCAGAACAAGATAATGTAGTTTTTTTCTTTCAATCCATTTGATCTTGATAACCAGTTTATTGGTTCCAGCCTCATTCAGGAAATAAGTCTCATAATCATCGGTTCTAAGAACTTCTGGGGACATCTCCCGACAGTCAAGTGGTGGAATGGTTGTAATACCAGCTTCTTCCACTAAATTATTGGAAAAGCTTTCTTTGATAAAGTCACCTAACTGCTTCAGGTTCTGAATATCCGTTGGATGGATCTTTCCGTTTTTCATCGGAGGGATGTTTAACAGAAGTGTAGTATTTCCACCAACTGATTTTAAGTAAATATCCTTCAGATTCTCAAAAGAACGTACCTTATCATCCTCTTCTTCGTGATAGAACCAGCCCGGTCTGATGGAGACATCTGTCTCAGCCGGATACCAGGAAAGTCGTTCTTCCTTCGCAAGACGTTCCCTGCTTCCCAGATCAGACTGTGTTTCATCCAATGGTCTTTCACGGAACTCTTCATTATCCTCCTGCTGGCTTAACTCTGCGGTCAGAGTCGGATCTTTCATATCTGCTGCTACCACGCTCCATTCACTTGGGCGTACCTCACCAGCTTCATTTCCACACCAACGGATATCAGGACCAGAAATAGAGATCACAGCATTTGGCTGCAGCTTGCGAACTACCTGGTAGTATCTTTGCCAGTCATATTTCTGTACCTTTCCGTTTGCGCCTTCCCCACAGGCACCGTCCAACCATACTACAAAAATATCACCATACTCTGTCAGAAGCTCTGTAAGCTGATTCACATAATAGTCATCATACTCTTTTCCTTTTCCATAGGATTCATTGTTTCTGTCCCAAGGAGAAAGATAAACACCAAACTTCAGGCCATATTCTCTGCAAGCCTCCATTGTTTCTCTTACAATATCACCCTTTCCATTTTTATATAGAGAGTTTTTGATACTGTGTTCGGTGTATTTTGATGGCCACAGGCAGAATCCGTCGTGATGTTTGCAGGTAAGGATCAGTCCCTTCATACCGCCCTCTGCGGCTGTTTTCGCCCACTGTTTTGCATCCAGCTCTGTCGGATTAAAAATAGATTCCGGCTCTGTTCCATCGCCCCATTCTCTTCCGGTAAAGGTATTTACTGTAAAATGAATGAAACAGAAAAATTCCATGCTTTCATATGCAATCTGTCTTGCGGTCGGTACTGCTTCAATTAATCTTTTGTCTTCTTTTAAGTCGCTATAGTTCATAATCATCCTCTAGACATTTTTATTGTTACATCCCATTGCTATATTTCGTTATCTTAATGATTATTTTGCTTTCAGCATTTTACTGTTCTTTAATTCTTCATTTGCCTTTTCCACATTCATCTGTGACATAATAAAAGTAATGATTACACAAATCACAACTGGAATCCACAGATACATAGTATGAAGCATGCTAAGGCAGGAATCCGGCTGTACAGCAAGTGAACTGTTAAAGTGGCTGAATTCCAGAAGCCAGCCTGTAATCGCAGTTCCAAGTCCTCCTCCAAGTTTCACACCAAGGGAAGTACAGGAATACATGGTTCCGTCTACACGTTTATGCTTTGTCAGATAGGTATACTCTGAACAGTTAGCAATCACCGCATTCATATCACCCTGCCATGGTCCCATACCAAATGCAGCAACGGCTGTAAAGGCAATCATAAGCGGTACGCTTCCCATATAAGCAGCAACTACTACAAGGGCACGTCCAATGGTTCCAATGGTATATCCAACCAGATTCAGCTTATATAAGCCTTTCCATTTTGCTACTAAAGATGGTGTAATAACCAGCGCAATGATTAACGGGATATTGATTGCCCAGGAAAATACCGGGAACAGATCCTCGTTTTTCAATACATACATCATGTAATAAATACCCATACTGAGCATTGCGGAATAAATCTGCTGCAGAATGTAGGTTACACAGATCATAATATAAAATCTGTTGGAAAATAACAGTTTTGCAGCTTCAATAAGGCTGTATTTTTCATCTACTGCGCTGGACGCATCTTCGTTTAAGACTTCTTCTGGAAGCTCTTTTACAGATAATGCAGAAACTGTATTTATAATAAGTCCAATGATGGCATAAATGATTGCTACAGTTCTCCATCCAGCAGCTCCCCCTCCCATAATCTCAACAAACTTGATAGTAACAGACTGGATCAAAAGGCTGGTAGAAAATGCAAAGATAAAACGGTAAGATCCCATTTCTACACGTTCTTTGCTGTTCTTGGTAATCAGAGCTGTAAGAGCTGAATATGCAATGTTATTTGCTGTATAGAATACTGCATTTAACAGGGAATATGCAATAAAGAACCATGCATACTGCGCTGTCTGTCCAAGACTTTCCGGAATTGCAAATACACCGATCAAAGTAACTGCACAGCCGATATAACCATACAGCATCCAGGGTTTTGCTTTTCCCATTTTTGTTTTTGTCTTATCAATCATAGAGCCGAAGAAAATATCGGTCACTCCATCAAACAGTTTTGATACTGCAATCAATGTTCCTACAATACCCGGATTCAATCCAACAGTATTGGTCAGATAGAGCATTACGAAGGTGGAAAGGAATGCATATACCACATTTCCAGCCACATCTCCGGAACCGTATCCGACTTTGTTGTACCATTTCAAATATCTTTTTTCTTCCATGTTTTCCTTCTCTTTCTCCTGTTTTTTTCAGGTTTATTTTCGTACTTCCTTAATCCGAATATGATTATATCTTTATCTTTTCCAAAATTACATAAACAACATTTAACAAAACATGCACAAAATTGTAGAATTTAAAAAAATAGAACATTTTAGGATAAAAATGCGTTCATTTATAACATAAGGTCAATTATTCAAAAAAATAAGAGGGCTGCATCTCACAGCTCTCTTATTTTAAATATACATCCTATTCTTCATATCCCTGCGGATTATTAGACTGCCATCTCCAGGAATCTTCACACATCTCACGGATACCGTTTTCTGCTTTCCAGCCAAGCTCTTTTTCTGCCTTAGATGCATCACAATAACAAGTTGCAATATCTCCGGCTCGGCGAGGTTTGATCACATATGGAATTTTCACACCAGTTGCAGCTTCAAAATTCTTTACAATATCAAGAACACTATAGCCCTTTCCGGTTCCCAGATTGTAAATCGCAAGCCCAGGATTTTCCTCGATTTTCTTAAGCGCTTTTACATGCCCCTTTGCCAGATCCACAACATGAATATAGTCTCTTACACCAGTTCCATCCGGAGTATCATAATCATTTCCAAATACACCAAGTTCCTTCAGCTTACCAACTGCTACCTGTGTAATATATGGCATAAGGTTATTGGGAATGCCATTTGGGTTCTCTCCAATTGTTCCACTCTTATGTGCGCCAATTGGATTAAAGTAACGAAGAAGCATAACATTCCATTCTGGATCTGCTTTCTGGATATCGGTAAGCACCTGTTCCAGCATGGATTTTGTCCAGCCATACGGATTCGTACACTGTCCCTTTGGGCATTCTTCTGTAATCGGAATCTGTGCCGGATCTCCATATACAGTTGCTGAGGAAGAGAAAATAATATTTTTCACATTATGTTTTCTCATTACATCAACCAGGGTTAAAGTGCCTGCTATGTTATTTTCATAATACTCCCAGGGCTTAACCACAGATTCTCCAACTGCCTTCAAACCTGCAAAATGGATGCAGGACTCAATAGTTTCCTTGTCAAAAATATTATTTAAAGCATCTCTGTCCAGAATATCTGCCTTATAAAACTTCACTGGTTTTCCTGTGATTTTTGATACTCTGTCCAGTGCTTTTTCACTTGCATTGCTTAAATTGTCCAGTACCACAACATCATATCCTGCATTCTGAAGCTCCACTACCGTGTGGCTTCCAATATAACCAGCACCACCTGTAACTAAAATTGCCATAATGATTCCTCCTGAACGGTTTTTTCTTTTATTATAGTCTGATTTTTGTAAAAACATATGGACAAAGTTTTAGAAAATATGGAGAAAATGCCACGATTTCTTGTCTGTTTTCTTAATTGCAAAAACTTATATTTTTATATATTTTTTTTCTTGCTTTTTCCAATAATCTGTTATATACTGCCCCATGTAAAGTAATGCAGAGTAAATTCATGAGCGTAAAGTGCCTTCCGGATGGAGAGTTGCCGGAGGACGAAAAGAGAAATCTTGCGGTTCGTGGATTGCTTCTCGCTGCAACAGAAGATAAATATGAATCCATAAATTATCTCCTATTGTGAGCGAAAAAAGAAAAGGAGGTAATTTTTTTATGGAGAAAACAAAGAACATGTTTCTCACCTCAGCCAAAGAGCTGAAAACCACTTCTACACTGGCAGTCTGTGCAATGCTTGCTGCCCTGGCACTGATTTTAAATTCAGTTGCTTCTATCAATATCGGTCCCTATGTAAAAATTGGATTTTCCGGTATCCCAAACCAGATTGCTGATTATCTGTTTGGACCCATTACCGGATGTCTGTTTGCCGGTGTGCTGGATATTGTGAAATTCTTTATCCGCCCTGATGGTCCATTTTTCTTTGGGTTCACCTTTAACGCAATGCTCGCGGCATTTATTTATGGATGTTTTTACTACAAACATAAGCTCACTTTCCGTCGCGTGCTGATTGCAAAACTGGTTGTCGTTCTGATTGTAAATGTTCTGTTAAATACCTTATGGCTGGACATGCTTTACGGAAAAGGATTCCTTGCAATCCTCCCAATGCGTACTGTAAAGAACCTGATCATGTGGCCAATTGATTCCTTTATCTTCTTTACCATCACAAGATTGATTGAGCAGACAGGAATTTTTAATCTTTTTAGAAAACCGGCTGCCAACTGATTACATATATTTGAAAATATAAAAACTTTGCGATATCAAATAAAAAACGCGAATATTCCAGTACTAAATAAGCCACTGATATTCGCGTTTCTTATTATCCTAACCACTTGAAAGATGGATAGTATCTTACAATAGCTTTCCCCACAAGCTGGTCAAATCGCACGAATTTGTTTTTCCATGAACGTGAATCCTTCGAATCATTCCGGTTGTCACCAAGCATGAAATAACTGTTTTCCGGAACTGTATATGGACCATAACTTCCGATCATTTTCTCCGGAATGAAAGAGTCATCCAATGGAGTGGGTGAACCATCAATGTAAACTTTCCCATCCTTAATTTCCACTACCTCTCCCGGCAGTCCGATCACTCTTTTGATAAAAAGACGGCTTTCATCATCTGGGTATTTGAATATTACAATATCAAATCGCTCCGGGTCCTTGAACTTTTCAGAAATTTCATAACCGAACAGATTAAGATTAATTCCATACGCAAGCCGAAAGCCGAAAAGGCGGTCTTTCACCATAAGTGTTTTTTCCATGGAGGGTGAAGGGATTTTTGCGTTAATCAAAACAACATTATTGATAACCAGAGTAATTGCCACTACTATTACAATCAATTTCACATAGCCTAACAGTTCACGCCAGATTTTCATGCTCTCCACCTCACCGTTCTTCATCTTTTCGAACAGCCGCAGATTTTCCTCGATGGGCCGATCCCGATAGGGGGAGGTAGCGGGGATGCCGATGTCGCCCCGGTTGGCCTTGAACTCCTCTGG
>ERZ779894.4186-NODE-4186-length-10281-cov-4.412282_pt1 | contig 10281 bp, 5 predicted proteins | sample MGYA00511587_ERZ779894 | MGnify/ENA primary metagenome ERZ779894 (study PRJEB29588, sample SAMEA2160490) | human gut metagenome | biome: human gut; feature: human-associated habitat; material: faeces | place: Denmark | collected 2008/2010 ... | reverse complement strand
ACAGCCGCTCTCTTAGTTTCCCGGAAGAAACTCTTTTCTTTGCCCTGACTACGAAACGTAACAGTGGAGCCCGCTATATCCCCGATTTATATGACCGGGGAGTGCGTAATTTTGTGGTTACTGAAGAAGACTTTGAGAAATTTAAGAATGGAGAACTAGGAAAGCTCTCCACCCTCAATTTCCTCATCGTTGCCAATCCGTTAAAGGCTTTGCAGAAGCTGGCTGAAATACATCGGGAGGAGTTTAAAATTCCGATTATCGGTATAACAGGGAGCAATGGAAAGACGATTGTGAAAGAGTGGTTACACCAGTTACTGAGTCCCGACCGTCGTATTGTCCGTTCGCCGCGTAGCTATAATTCACAGATTGGTGTACCTTTATCGGTCTGGCAACTGAATGAAGAAGCAGAATTGGGCATATTCGAAGCCGGTATTTCTGAAATGGGAGAGATGAATGCTTTGAAGCGGATGATAAAGCCGACTATTGGCATTCTGACTAATATTGGCGGTGCTCATCAGGAAAACTTCTTCTCATTACAGGAGAAGTGCATGGAGAAACTGATTCTTTTTAAAGATTGTGATGTCGTAATTTATAACGGAGATAACGAACTTATCAGCAATTGTGTAGCAAAGTCGATGTTGACAGCTCGTGAAATAGCATGGAGCCGTAAGGATATTGAACGTCCGTTATATATTAGCCGGGTGACTAAGAAAGAAGATCATACTGTTATTTCCTACCGTTATCTGGATATGGATAATACTTTCTGCATCCCGTTTATTGATGACGCTTCCATAGAGAATGTACTGAACTGTCTGGCAGCCTGCCTCTATTTAATGACCCCCGCCGATCAGATAACAGAGCGTATGGCACGTCTTGAACCGATTGCCATGCGTTTGGAAGTAAAAGAAGGAAAGAACAATTGTGTATTGATTAATGATAGTTATAACTCGGACTTGGCTTCATTGGATATCGCTCTTGATTTTTTGGTACGTCGTTCGGAGAAGAAAGGATTGAAACGTACATTAATCTTGTCGGATATTTTAGAAACAGGACAAAGTACCGCTACACTTTATCGTCGTGTGGCACAGTTGGTACGGAGTCGTGGAATAGACAAACTGATTGGCGTAGGAGCAGAGATTTCTTCCTGTACCGCTCGTTTTGACGATGCGTTGGAACGTTATTTCTTCCCGAATACAGAAGCTCTTCTGGCTTCGAATCTGCTGAAATCACTTCATTCGGAAGTAATTCTGATTAAAGGTTCCCGTGTGTTCAACTTTGATCTGCTGTCCGAAGAACTGGAACTGAAAGTGCATGAAACGATTCTGGAAGTAAATCTCGGTGCAATGGTGGAGAACCTGAATCATTATCGTGCGATGCTTCGTCATCCCGAAACGAAAGTGATCTGCATGGTAAAGGCTTCCGCTTATGGAGCCGGTTCGTATGAAATAGCCAAGACATTGCAGGAACATCATGTCGATTATCTGGCTGTAGCCGTAGCCGATGAAGGTTCCGAACTTCGTAAAGCAGGTATTACTTCTTCTATCATCATAATGGACCCTGAGCTCACAGCATTCAAGACTATGTTCGACTATAAGCTGGAGCCGGAAGTTTATAATTTCCACCTGCTCGATGCTTTGATTAAAGCAGCCGAGAAAGAAGGAATCACCAACTTCCCTATTCATGTAAAATTGGATACGGGTATGCATCGGCTAGGTTTTGGCATTGATGAGATTCCCTTGCTGATTCGTCGCTTGAAAGCTCAGAACGCTGTGATTGCCCGTTCGGTGTTCTCTCATTTTGTAGGTAGTGATTCGCCTCAATTCGATTCTTTTACACGTCAGCAGATAGAATTATTTGAGAAAGGTTCGCAGGAGTTGCAAGCCGCTTTCTCACATAAGATTCTGCGTCATATCTGTAATACGGCAGGAATCGAACGTTTCCCCGGTGCACAGTTTGATATGGTACGTTTGGGAATCGGACTTTATGGAGTGAGTCCGATAGATAATTCGATTATACACAATGTAAGTACTCTCAAGACAACGATTCTTCAGATTCGGGACGTGCCTGCAGAAGATACGGTAGGATATAGCCGAAAGGGACATTTGGAACGTCCTTCACGCATTGCTGCTATTCCTATCGGCTATGCGGACGGATTAAACCGCCATTTGGGACGTGGAAACGCTTACTGTCTGGTGAATGGAAAAAAAGCGCCTTATGTCGGCAATATCTGTATGGATGTTTGTATGATTGATGTAACGGACATCGATTGCCGTGAGGGTGACCAGGCGATTATCTTCGGTGATGATCTTCCGATTACTGTCCTTTCTGATAAACTGGATACGATTCCTTACGAAGTGTTGACTAGTATATCCACTCGGGTAAAGCGGGTTTATTATCAGGATTAGTTCATAACAGAGCAACACTGAGTTTCACAGGGTGGGCAAAATAATAAAAAACTCCGTGGAACTCTGTGCTACTCTGTGGCGAAAATGTTATATTTGCACCAACTAGTAGAAACCTCTTATCAAATAAACTTATGACAAACTTATTATTGTTAGGCTTTTTGCCCAGCGGTTCCGAATGGATTATTATTGCTTTGGTTATTCTTCTTCTTTTCGGTGGAAAGAAAATTCCTGAACTGATGCGTGGCTTGGGTAAAGGGGTCAAGAGCTTCAAGGACGGAGTAAATGAAGCGAAAGATGAAATAAATAAGGCGAAAGACGAAATTGACAAACCGGCAGATTCAGCTAAGTAAAGAAGAAAGTTCGAATGGCAGAAATGACCTTTTGGGATCATTTGGATGAACTGCGTAAGGTACTCTTTCGGGTGATTGGGATTTGGTTCGTGTTGGCGATAGGCTATTTTATAGCTATGCCCTATCTTTTCGATCATGTGATACTGGCACCTTGCCACAATGATTTCATATTCTACGATTTATTACGATACATCGGACAGAAATTCGATCTGACTGATGATTTTTTTACGCAAGATTTTCATGTGAAGTTAGTCAATATTAACTTGGCTGCTCCTTTTTTTATCCATCTGTCAACGGCTTTTATGTTGTCGGTAGTGACTGCCATACCCTATCTCTTTTTTGAAATATGGCGTTTCATTAGTCCTGCCCTTTATCCCAATGAACGTAAAGGAGTACGGAAAGCCCTGACAATAGGTACATTCATGTTCTTTATCGGTGTTTTGTTGGGGTATTTTATGGTCTACCCGTTGACACTTCGCTTCCTTTCTACTTACCAATTAAGTTCAGAAGTAGAAAACATTCTCTCGCTCAATTCATACATTGACAATTTTATGATGTTGATTCTCTGTATGGGACTTGCTTTTGAACTTCCGCTGGTGACTTGGTTACTCTCTTTGTTGGGAATAGTCAACAAGTCTTTCTTGCGGAAATATCGTCGTCACGCTGTTGTTGTCATCGTGATAGCCGCCGCTATAATCACTCCTACGGGCGATCCCTTTACGTTGAGTGTGGTAGCTATTCCTCTTTATCTGTTGTATGAAATGAGTATTTTGATGATAAAAGACAAGAAGGAAGAAGATATAACAGAAGAAGTTTAAATATCGTCGGGTATTTGAAGGCACTCATTTACATAAGAATTAAGATTTATCACGTACCTTTGTTTTATGGAAGCAAATGAAGGAATAGAATCTTATGAACTACTGCTGGCTGTTTGCCGGGAGAAAGGTGTGGAATTGGTTGTTGGCTATAAACAAATGCGTGATTTGTTGGAACGTATTTGTCGTTCGGAGATGCAGAATGAGAGTCTGCAAATGACCGACCTTTCCGCCAGAATCAGTTTTGTAGGTGCCAAAACCGGACTTACTTATGCAGAGCAGAATCGTTTGCATACATTCCGTCTGACTTCTAATCGGGTTTTGAATCACCAGCTTGTTCCTACCCGGGAGAATCTTTTGCGAGACGTCAAGACATTGGCTTTTCTTATCCGTAAATTGTCCGGTGAAGATGTTCCTGTTGAATTATACCGTTTGCTACCCCGTACTGATGCAACTTATCTGGTTGCACCTCCTGCCCTTGAACGTGTGCAACGGATGCGCGTCTGCTTTCAGTATGCCGATAAACAATATTTATATGTAACTCCGTTGGATGAAGTATCGGAGAAACCTTATTTGGTTCGCTATAACATTCCTCAGATAAACGAAGAATTTGCTGAAACCTGCCGGCTGCTATGGCAATATGCCCAAATAAATCTATTAGACGTTGCGGTAGATGAAGCGGGCGTATTGACCCCTTCATTTATCGTTCTCGAACCGGATTACCTGCTTGACATCAGTTCCCTTGCCGAATGTTTCCGCGACTACGGGCATCATCCGGCAAACTATGTTCTTTCCCGCCTTCAGCCGATTGAGAATGCACGCCCTTTGTTGCTGGGAAACATTGCCAACCTTTTTCTGGATGAATGGATTCATGCACAGGAAGAAGAAATTGATTACCGTGCGTGTATGCAGAAAGCTTTCCGGCGCTATCCTATCGAATTGGCAGCCTGTCCCGATTTGCGTGACAAGGAAAAGGAACGCCGGTTCTTCGATGACTGTAAACTTCACTTTGAGCATATCCGTGAAACGGTAAACGATACTTTCCATGCTGCCGGATACGAACTGGATAAGACGGATGCTGTGCTCGAACCGTCTTATATTTGCGAAGCACTCGGACTGCAAGGGCGTCTCGACTATATGCAACGGGATATGTCCTCCTTTATCGAAATGAAATCGGGTAAGGCTGACGAATATGCTATCCGTGGCAAAGTGGAGCCGAAAGAGAATAATAAAGTGCAAATGTTGCTTTATCAGGCAGTCCTGCAATATTCTATGGGAATGGACCACCGGAAAGTGAAAGCTTATCTGCTATACACCCGCTATCCGTTGCTTTATCCTTCCCGTCCTTCCTGGGCACTGGTGCGTCGGGTGATCGACTTGCGCAACCGCATTGTTGCTGATGAATATGGAATTCAGTTACGGAATAGTCTGGAGTATACCGCGCAGAAACTAGAAGGCATCAATTCCTTCACCTTGAACGAGCGAGGTTTGAAAGGGCATTTTTGGGAAACCTACCTGCGTCCTTCCATTGACAATTTCCAGTCGAAATTGAAAGCACTCTCTCCTTTGGAGAAAAAATATTTCTATGCAATATATAACTTTATAACAAAAGAACTTTATACCTCCAAATCCGGAGATGTGGATTATGAGGGACGCACCGGAGCCGCTTCCTTGTGGCTTTCCACTTTGGCGGAGAAATGCGAAGCAGGAGAGATTCTTTATGATTTGAGAATTAAGGAGAATCATGCAGCCGATGAACATAAAGCCGGTCTTACGTTGGCCTTCCCTCCGGAAGAGAAGGTGGGAGGAGAAAGAACTTTTCTCCCTAATTTCCGTCAAGGCGATGCCATAATCCTTTACGAACGGAACTCTGATACAGATAATGTTACCAATAAAATGGTATTCAAAGGAAATATTGAATATCTGACGGATCATGAAGTCGGAATCCGTTTACGTGCTACACAGCAAAATCCTTCCGTACTTCCTGCCCGGAGTCTTTATGCGATAGAGCACGATACGATGGATACCACTTTCCGTTCGATGTATCAAGGATTATATGCTTATCTGTCTGCTACGCAGGAACGGCGCGATTTATTGCTTTCTCAGCGCCCGCCGGAGTTTGACGAATCATTGGATATACTCATAGCTCAAGCGGAAGACGACTTCACCCGCGTTGCATTGAAAGCGAAAGCTGCAAAAGATTACTTCCTGTTAGTCGGTCCTCCGGGGACGGGTAAGACCTCCTGTGCCCTGAAGAAAATGGTGGAGACTTTCCATGCCGATAAAGACTCACAAATTCTTCTACTTTCGTATACCAATCGTGCTGTTGATGAAATATGCAAGTCGCTTGCTTCGATTCGTCCTGCTGTCGACTTTATCCGTGTAGGGAGCGAATTATCCTGTGATGAAGCATATCGCGGACATCTGATCGAAAACGAGTTGGCATCCTGTACACGCCGTGCCGATGTTTATGAACGTATACGTAATTGCCGTATCATGGTAGGAACTGTGGCCGCCATTTCGGGAAAGCCCGAACTCTTTCGGTTGAAGCACTTTGATGTAGCTATCGTCGATGAGGCTACTCAGATATTAGAACCGCAATTGTTAGGTATTCTTTGTGCACACGGCGAAGGCGACAGGAATGCGATAGATAAGTTTATCCTGATCGGTGATCATAAACAACTTCCTGCCGTTGTCCTGCAAAAAGCGGAGCAATCTGCTATCTATGACGAAACATTGTTGGCTATCGGGCTGACTAACCTGAAAGACTCTTTGTTTGAACGTCTTTATCGGAATTGCCCTGCCGTTCACCGTTCACACGATATGCTCTGTCGTCAGGGACGTATGCATCCCAAAGTCGCCTTGTTTGCCAACCGGGCTTTCTATGGCGGACATCTGATACCGGTAGGCCTGCCGCATCAGACAGAGTCATCCGAACACATTTCCCGTCTTGCTTTTTATCCTTCACAGCCGGAGAAGGCGGGCGGGTCGGCCAAGATAAATTATTCCGAAGCCCGTATTGTCGCAGGTCTGGCAGCTCAAATCTATGAATCTCACCGGACAGACTTTGACGATTCCCGTACTTTGGGAGTTATCACACCTTATCGCAGTCAGATAGCACTTATAAAAAAAGAAATAGAAGCGTTAGGGATCCCGGCGCTCAATCGGATATTGGTTGATACTGTCGAACGTTTTCAAGGTAGCGAGCGGGATGTGATTATTTATTCCTGTTGTATTAATAGTTATTATCAGTTAAAATTTGTGTCGAATTTAACAGAAGAGAATGGAGTGCTGATAGACCGGAAATTGAACGTAGCCCTTACTCGTGCAAGGAAACAGATGTTTGTGACAGGAGTCCCGAAATACCTGAAATCCAACCCGCTTTATGAAAGTTTATTAAATTTAATAGAGACTCAGGGGTAATTCGCTAATTTTTGCAGATGTTAGTTTTTATTCTCTCTTTATGCAATTCATTAACACCTCAATAATGAACAAACGCCTATATTTGCAACACGTTTTTTTCATAGAGATTTAGATTTAAGGTTAGAAGAATTGTGGAAGTCGTGAGACTTCCCTTTTTTTCATCTTAACGATTACTATCCTCCATTATTAGAATGCTTCTTTTTCATTTTAAAAGCAGGAAGTAATGTAGAATAAGTAATCCTAAAAAGCCTTCTTCGTGAGAAGAGGCTTTTTTGTTTTACTAGAATATTTTGTTTTACGAAAAACAGGAAGGTATTATTAATTGGATACCTTCCTGTTTCATTTTATATCAGATGATAGATTAATCCAATACGATAGGTTTGTACTTCGGTACTAATGCCTTCATAATCACCCAGCCTACCAGGTAAGCTACCGCACAGATACAGAACATAATGAAATATCCGGCAGGCTTGCCTTCGAATCCCATAAATGTCATGTGCGTTTCGTCGGCATGAACAAACAGCAGACCTGCACCGAACTGCATCAACATGGAACCCACACCACCGGCCATGCCACCGATACCTGTAATACTTGCAATAGCGGTTTTCGGGAACATATCACCTACAGTAGAGAAGATGTTAGCCGACCAAGATTGGTGGGCAGCACCGCCGATACCGATAAGGATAACCGGGAACCACGGAGAGAATGTACCCAATGGCTGTGCCAGCAATACCACCAACGGGAAGAAAGCAAAAATCAACATTGCCTTCATACGGGCAGCATAAGGGTTCATACCTGTCTTATTAATAAAGATAGTCGGGAGTTTACCGCCATAGATAGACAACATTGTTACGGCATAAAGAGTGAAAATCAAAGCCATTCCCAGTCCATCGGAAGTCTTGATGTCAAATTGGGTATTCAGGTAAGACGGAGTCCAGAACAAGAAGAACCACCACACACCGTCGGTCATAAACTTGCCGGCAGCGAAAGCCCATGTCTGCTTGTAAGTGAAACATTGAAGGAAAGACATCTTCTTTTCTTCTTTCACCTCTTCAATCACAGGGGCGGCGCCTTCTTCATATTTATCCTGTTCGATATAATCAAGTTCGGCTTTGTTGACGTGTTTACTCTTTGAAGGAGCATCATACATGAATACCCACATACCCATCCAGACAAAACCAAGCGCACCGATTACGATAAATGCCATTTCCCAGCCCCATGCTTTTGCGATCAACGGAATGGAAACGGGAGCGATCAAGGCACCGATAGAGGCACCGGCGTTAAAGATAGAAGTAGCGTAAGCGCGGTCCTTTTTAGGGAAGTATTCAGCCGTTACTTTGATAGCAGCCGGGAAGTTGCCCGCTTCACCGAGTGCAAGGATACAGCGAGCGGCAAGGAAGCAGTACATACTGACGGTAGCCAGTACAACAACCACGTCACCGGTAGCAGCCATTAGTTCGGCTGCGCTGTGCAAACCTACATATTGTTCGGTCACAATTCCGCAGAGTGCGTGCATACAAGCACCTGCCGACCATACACCGATTGCCCAGAGATACCCTTTTTTTGTGCCCATCCAGTCGATGAAGCGACCGGCAAACAGCATACATATTGCATATACAATAGAGAATACGGAAGTGATAGTACCGTAGTGTACTTCATTCCAATGGAATTCCGGTTTGATAAATTCGTCCCAGGTCAGCGATAGCACCTGGCGGTCGAGATAATTAACTGTTGTTGCAAAAAATAGCATAGCACAGATAGTCCATCTGTAGTTTGTCATTTTTTCGCCTGTTTTTTGAAATGCATTCATGATAATGGATTTAATAGATTTTGATTTGCTGACAAAGGTCGGTATTTCGAATGAAAGTTATTTGTAATAATTGGTCAAAATCATGTATAATTCGTTGCATTATAGGATGATTTTGTTGCATAGTATATGTCAGGTGTTACATTTGTATTCTTTGGGAGAAGAATATGATAAATCCGGAAAACTTCATTCTTTCCTTATACAGAGGAATGAATGAAGTTTCTCGGATTATTTATATGGTTGCAGAGATGCGCAATGACTAGCGCATTTCTGTATATTTAATCTTATCCATATCTCCGTAGTCGAGGTTTTCACCAGCCATGCCCCAGATGAACATATAGTTGCTTGTTCCGGCAGCAGCGTGGATAGACCATTCCGGTGACATGATAGCTTGTTCGTTCTGCATCCATACGACGCGTTCTTCTTGAGGTTCGCCCATGAAGTGGCAGATTGCATTTCCTTCCGGTACATTGAAGTAGAAGTATGCTTCTACACGACGAGAGTGAGTGTGTGCCGGCATGGTGTTCCATACGCTACCCGGTTTCAACTCTGTCAGTCCCATCTGCAATTGGCAAGGACCTTCTTCAAGTACATTGTTTACAATCAACTGGTTGATAACGCGGTCGTTGCTTTCTTCCAATTTTCCGGCAGGGAAAGAGTTGGCTTTCAGAGAGCCTTTACGTCCGTCAATCGTAATTAACTGCGTTTTGTATTCTTTGTGAGCAGTAGCAGAGTTGATGTAGAACTTGGCAGGATTGCTTGAGTCTTTGCTCTTGAAAGTCACTTTCTGCTTGCCTCTACCTACGTACAGGGCATCTTTAAATTTCAGCGTAACTTTTTTTGCATCGCCAGCCGCCGCCTGAACCGTCATACCTGCATCCGGCAGTACCCAAGTCAGTACCATCGCCAGCGCAAGGACGAGCGCACATATCCTTTCTTTTAGTTTTTGCTTCTTTTTCATGCTTTCATCCCTTCCTGTTCTTCTTTGTTTTGCCGTTCTTTTGTCTGTCTCTTCCTCTGTCTGTTCCGGCTGTTCCATATATAGAAATACACGTTTCCGTTAAACAGAAAATGTGCATAAACCCCTGCAAGCGCAAATACCAGCGCCGTAATTGCCAGAAAATCATTCACTTCGATATGAAGCGCACAATAGATTGTCGCTGCGATCGACACGATCATAACTGCGTCTGCCGCAATCGCAGGCGTATTACTGAAAAAGCAGATCACTGACGGAAGTTTCCGTTTTCCTGCCTGTTCTGTCAGAGGCTTCGCCTTTCTCGCCAAAAACAAATATGCTGCGATTCCAAGCAGAAGACCGAGCCAAAACAATGCCCCCGCCGCATATCCGATCTGTGTAAGATCGCCGTTTTTGTCAACGGCAAACGGAATCAGCGCCGGAGTCAGTGCAGACAGGAGAAATAATCCCATCACACCGAGAAATCCTTTTTTTACTGTTCTTGGTTTCAATCTGTTTCCTTCTT
>ERZ779894.4180-NODE-4180-length-10302-cov-33.906119_pt1 | contig 10302 bp, 8 predicted proteins | sample MGYA00511587_ERZ779894 | MGnify/ENA primary metagenome ERZ779894 (study PRJEB29588, sample SAMEA2160490) | human gut metagenome | biome: human gut; feature: human-associated habitat; material: faeces | place: Denmark | collected 2008/2010 ... | reverse complement strand
GTTCTTGTGCCGATGGACAGCACAGCGACAGATGGATCTTCTATAGCCTCATAAAATATGCGCCGCAGATAATCTACCGGAGCATATGTGTTGGTAAAAGCCTGAAAATATGCGATAAAGTGCTCACAGCTGCTCTTTGAAGCAACCTTTTCCCTAGCGGCAGACAGCTGCTCCTTTATGGAAAGGTTGCGGTTCGCCGCAAAATCACCGGAGCCACCGGCGCTGCAGTACAGGCATCCAAGCGATGAGAGTGTGCCATCACGGTTTGGACAAGTCATGCCTCCATCTAAAGAGAGCTTGTAGAGCTTTTCACCGAATGTATCGCGGCAGTATCTGTTGAGTGAATAGTATCTCATATTAAATATGTGACTTTACAGCTTCGCTGACAACAGCGGCAACACGAGGGTCAAATGCCTCAGGCATAATAAAATCATCATTTAATTCTTCGTCTGAAACAAGATCGGCCAGTGCTTCTGCGGCAGCAAGCTTCATTTCCTCAGTAATCTGCGTAGCACGTCCTTCTAAGGCACCCTTGAAGATTCCGGGGAATGCAACCACGTTGTTTATCTGGTTTGGAAAATCACTTCTTCCGGTTCCGACCACTCTGGCACCGGCAGCCTTTGCTACATCAGGCATAATCTCAGGAACAGGATTTGCCATGGCAAAAAGGATAGCGTCCTTGTTCATAGAAGAAACCATCTCGGCTGTGACGATATTTGGAGCGGAAACACCTACGAATATGTCAGCACCCTTTAAAGCATCTGCGAGAGTACCCTTTGCATTTTCAAGGTTTGTAACTTCTGTCATTTTCTGCTGCATCCAGTTGAGGTTTGGATAGTCCTTTCCTATGATGCCTAGACGGTCACACATGGTCACATGTGTAAAGCCGTATGTCAGAAGAAGTTTAGTGATGGCAACACCTGCTGAGCCTGCACCGTTTACTACAACCTTGCAGTCCTCTTTCTTTTTGCCGGTAAGGCGCAGAGAGTTGATGATACCGGCGAGTACGACGATTGCAGTTCCGTGCTGGTCATCGTGGAATACAGGAATATCGAGCATCTCTTTAAGTCTCTCCTCAATCTCAAAGCAGCGCGGAGCAGAAATATCTTCTAAGTTAATTCCGCCAAAGCCCGGTGCGATATTTTTGACTGCAGCAATAATCTCCTCAGTGTCCTGAGTGTCGAGACAGATAGGAACAGCGTTTACGTTTCCAAACTCTTTGAAAAGTACGCATTTACCCTCCATGACAGGCATGGCAGCGTAAGGACCGATGTTTCCAAGACCAAGCACAGCACTTCCGTCTGACACTACGGCAACAGTATTTGCCTTCCAGGTGTATTTGTATGCAGCTTCCTTATCCTCGGCTATGATCTTGCAAGGCTCAGCAACACCGGGGGTGTATGCAATTGCAAGGTCCTCTCTCGAATTAACCTTTGATTTAGCGATGGTTTCGAGTTTTCCGTTCCACTCTTCGTGGCATTTCAGTGCTTTTTCTTTATTATCCATGGTAATTCTCCCTCTAAAAATTCTTTTGAATAATCATAACATTGCAGGTGATTTAAATCAAGTAACTATGCAGATAACCGATTATATAAAAATATGATAAAAAATAAGAAATCGCTTTATATTTTTGAAGAAATGATGTATAATCATTAATTAATGATTCAAAAGTCAATTCAGGCGTTATTTCCCAATAGCTACACATATATATTTGTTAAATAATATTGTTTAGACGAATTGAATAAATACTGTTATCAAATTTAAGGAGAAGACGAAATGGAACAGATGAGAGAAAAATATGAAAGTTTGTCGGCATTTGTGCTTAAGGATCTGGCGAAGGCAAGAGGAATTAAGGGCGTTTCATCACTGAAAAAGGGACAGATTATTGAAAGAATGCTCGAGGAGGATGCAAAAGAGGCTGAGGAGGCTGAGAAAAACGGTACAGCCGAGGAGCGCGCCAACTCTTTTAAAGATGATTATGCAGCACTCGACAGTGGAGAGGAGGCAGAAGGCATACTTGAGGTAATGCCGGAGGGCTTTGGATTTATCCGCTGTGATAATTATATGCCGGGAGATCATGATATCTATGTGGCACCTGCGCAGATACGCCGCTTCAATTTAAAGACAGGTGATATCGTAAAGGGTAATATGAAGGTGAAGTCTGAGCGTGAGAAATTCCAGGCTCTTTTATATCTGACCACTGTCAACGGATATACACCGGATGTAGCACAGAAGCGTACAAGCTTTGAGGATCTTGTGCCTATATTCCCGAATGAGAGACTGCGTCTCGAGAGACCCGGAGCAAGTGTTGCGATGAGGGTTGTAGATCTCATCTCTCCAATAGGAAAGGGACAGCGAGGCATGATCGTTTCACAGCCTAAGGCCGGAAAGACCACATTACTTAAAGAGATTGCAAAGTCTGTCACTGTAAACAATCCTGAGATGCATCTTATTATTCTCCTTATTGATGAGAGACCGGAGGAGGTTACAGATATCAAGGAGGCTATAGAGGGGGACAATGTCGAGGTAATCTACTCTACATTTGATGAACTTCCTGAGCATCACAAGAGAGTGTCAGAGATGGTAATAGAGAGAGCAAAGCGCCTTGTAGAGCATGGTAATGATGTCATGATACTCCTTGACAGCATAACAAGGCTTGCAAGAGCTTACAATGTGACAGTTCCACCATCAGGCCGTACACTTTCAGGAGGACTTGATCCTGTAGCACTTCATATGCCAAAGAGATTTTTCGGAGCAGCACGTAATATGAGAAACGGCGGCAGTCTGACAATACTTGCAACAGCTCTTGTTGATACTGGAAGCAAGATGGATGATGTAGTATTTGAGGAGTTCAAGGGAACAGGAAACATGGAGCTTGTGCTCGACAGAAAGCTTTCCGAGAAGAGAATCTTCCCTGCTATAGATATAGTAAAATCAGGAACAAGGCGTGAGGATCTGCTCCTTGATGAGGATGAGCAGGCAGCAGTCGATAATATGCGTAAAGCCTTCAACGGCATGCGCTCTGATGAGGCTGTTGAGAACGTACTCAACATGTTTGCACATACAAAGAGCAACAAGGAATTTGTTAATCTTGTAAAGAAAAACAGAATTTTATAAAAATGTCTTGCAATTGACAGATTCATGTGCTACAATAACTAAGCTGTTTATCGGGATGTAAACGGACGCAACGTGTCGCTCTTGCAGCAAGTATCATATGCGGATCGGGCATACGGGTATAAAGAGTGAAGCTAAAGAAATACGATAAGAATATAAAAGAGGTGAAAATCATGAGAGAAGGAATCCATCCAGATTATTATCAGGCAACTGTTACATGTAACTGTGGTAACACATTCGTTACAGGATCTACAAAGCCGGAGATCCACGTAGAGATTTGCTCAAAGTGCCATCCATTCTACACAGGTCAGCAGAAAGCTAACCAGGCTCGTGGACGTATTGAGCAGTTCAATAAGAAATATGGTATGAAATAGAATCATATAGTTACTTGAAAGGTTGAGGTTGCAATATACCTCAACCTTTTTTGGAATATAGAGAGGTTTTATGAAGTATTCAGGTATTGGCGGTCAGGCTGTCATGGAGGGCGTAATGATGCAGAACAAGGACACATACGCCGTAGCCGTGAGGAGGCCTGACCATGAAATAGATGTCAAGGTGTCAAAGCGTAAGAATTCAAAGACGCTTGATGCAATTAGAAAAATCCCTATTTTAAGAGGTGTGGTGAGCTTTGTCGATTCGCTTTATCTGGGCATGAGCACACTGATGTATTCAGCGTCATTTTTCGAGGACGAGGATGATGAAGGTGCCTTGGCTTCAAAGAAAAAGGAAAAGGAAGAAGAACTCACAGCGGAAGAAAAGAAAAAAAGGGCTGCCAAAGAAAAGAAACAGGAAAATGCCATGCTTGGAGGTACAGTGGTACTGTCAATTGTCATAGCACTCGCGCTGTTTTTTGCATTGCCGTATTTCCTTTCAGGGTTTTTTAAAAAGGTGATAAGCTCACAGATGCTCATAGCGTTCATAGAGGGCGTTATCAGACTGGCAATATTTCTGGGGTATATAGCAATTATATCGATGACACCTGATATTAAGCGCACATTTATGTATCACGGCTCTGAGCATAAATGCATCAACTGCATAGAGCACGGGCTTCCGCTTACAGTGGAAAACGTGAGAAAAAGCTCAAAGCATCACAAGCGCTGCGGCACAAGCTTTCTGCTTATAGTAATGCTCATAAGCATATTGTTTTTCATGTTTATCCGTGTGGATTCAAAGCCGCTGCAGTTATTGTTACGACTTGTGCTTATTCCTGTAATCGCAGGGGTATCGTATGAGTTTATCAGACTTGCGGGCAGATATGACAATCCGGTTGTCAACATGCTTAGTGTCCCTGGGCTTTTAATGCAGCGAATGACCACAAAGGAGCCGGATGATGAAATGATAGAGGTTGGCATCGCATCGGTTGAGGCCGTGTTTGACTGGAAGAAATGGCAGGAGGAAAACAATGTGTGTGCACATTGACCGCCGGATAGAAGGTATATATGACATATAGAGAAGCAATTTTACTTGGGGAAAGCATATTACAAAAAGCAAAGATAGTTGATGCAAAAAACGATGCATGGCTGCTTTTAGCCATGGCATGCAGGATAAATCATACATATTACTATGTGCATATGGATGAGGAAATGTCGCAGGAGCAGATAAGGGAATATCAGGCATTGCTGAGTAAGCGCGCTGAGCGTATTCCGCTCCAGTACATAGTCGGAGAGCAGGAGTTTATGGGACTCAAATTCCGTGTGAACAGCAATGTGCTCATACCGCGTCAGGATACAGAGACTCTTGTAGAGGAGGCACTCAAGGTGATAGAGCCGGGTATGAGAGTGCTTGATATGTGTACAGGAAGCGGCTGCATAATTATAAGCATCTTAAAGAACACGACTAATGTGGACGGTGCAGCCTGTGATATCTCAAAGCAGGCGCTCAATGTGGCAAAGGAAAACGCAAGGCTTAACGGCGTGTTTGTTGATTTTGAGAGAAGCGATCTGTTTGAGCATGTCGATGAGATGTATGATGTGATAGTATCCAATCCACCATATATAAGAAGCGACGAGATACCGCATCTGATGCCGGAGGTGTCGGTATTTGAGCCGCATGAGGCTCTTGACGGCTCTGAGGATGGACTTTTATTTTACAGGCGCATCATAAAGGATTGCAGGGCAAATCTAAAGCCACAGGGCAGGCTGCTTTTTGAGATAGGCTGTGACCAGGGCAGACAGGTGTCAGAGATGATGCAGTTTGCCGGATTTAGCGATGTGCATGTGATAAAGGACCTGGCGGGAAATGACAGGGTAGTATCGGGAGTGTATGACAGCAAGGAGGAAAAACATGTTTGATAAGTTAGAAGATCTTATACACCATTATGAAGAGCTGATGAATCTGCTCAGCGAGCCGGATGTGGCAAATGATGCAAACAGATTTAAAAAGCTTATGAAGGAGCAGAGTGACCTTGCTCCTATAGTTGAGACATATAAGAAATATAAAGAGTGCAAGCAGAATATCGAGGATTCACTGGCTATTTTGAATGAGGAATCAGATGAAGAGATGAGAGAGCTCGCAAAGGAAGAGCTTAAGGATTCAAAGGAGCAGGTGGAGGAGCTTGAGAAGGAACTTAAAATACTTCTTCTGCCAAAGGACCCTAACGATGACAAGAACGTAATCGTCGAAATCCGTGCCGGTGCAGGCGGAGAGGAAGCAGCACTTTTTGCAGCGGAAATCTACCGTATGTATGTGCACTACGCAGAGAACAGAGGTTGGAAGGTGGAGACACTTGATGCCGATGAGACAGGAATCGGCGGTATGAAGTCTGTCGAGTTCATGGTAAAGGGCTCAGGTGCATACTCTATCCTAAAGTATGAGTCGGGAGTACACCGTGTGCAGCGAGTGCCTGAGACAGAGTCGCAGGGACGTATCCAGACCTCTACATGCTCAGTTGCTGTAATGCCTGAGGCAGAGGATGTGGATGTCAAGATTGATGACAAGGATATCCGAATTGACGTAATGCGTGCTTCCGGAAACGGTGGACAGTGTGTCAACACAACAGATTCAGCAGTCCGACTGACACATTATCCAACAGGTATTGTCATCTACAGCCAGACTGAGAAGTCACAGATACAGAACAAGGAAAAGGCTTTTGCACTTCTTCGTACAAAGCTCTATGACATGGAGCTTCAGAAGAAGCAGGATGCAGAGGCAGAGGAGAGACGAAGCCAGATCGGTACAGGAGACCGTGCTGAGAAGATTCGTACCTACAACTTCCCGCAGGGACGTGTGACAGATCACAGAATCAATCTGACACTCTATAAGCTTGACAAGATTCTTAACGGAGATATCCAGGAAATAATTGATGCCTGTATCGCAGCCGACCAGGCGAAGAAGTTAAGCAACATGGAACATGATGCATAAATATTTGGTATAAAAGAGTCTGAGAAAATCAGGCTCTTTTATTTTGTAAACTAATATGATATAATTGTGAATAAATATTTATACAGAAATGAGGAATAATATGAAATCCATTAAGAAAAAACCGATTATGATTTTGCTTATGGCAGCATTAATGGCCACATTCATTGTTGGTTTATGCGCATGCGGCAAAAGCGACAGCAAAAAGGTCGCTTGTGTGGACGATCTGGAGGGCGCAAAAATAGGTGTCCAGCTCGGTACCACAGGAGATATCTATGTATCTGATTATGAGAACGACGGTTCAGGCACCAAGGTAGAGAGATACAACAAGGGTGCTGATGCAGTCCAGGCATTAAAGGTCGGCAAGATTGACTGCGTGGTTATTGATGAGCAGCCGGCACTTGCCTTTGTAAAAGAAAACAAAGGACTTAAGATACTGGACGAGGAGTTTACCAACGAGGACTATGCATTCTGCCTGAAAAAGGGCAATACAGAGCTTCGCGACAAGGTAAACACTGCGCTTGAAAAGCTGCAGCAGGATGGAACAGTTCAGAGCATCATCGACAACTATATCGGCTCTGAAGATCAGGTGGGAAAGACTCCCTACGTGAAGAAGGACATTGACAGGTCAAACGGAACACTTAAGGTAGGGACCAATGCAGAGTTCCCTCCATATGAGTACTATGAGGACAACAAGGTCACAGGAATTGATATGGATATCATGCAGGCCATAGCCGATGAGCTTGGCATGGATATGCAGGTAGAGGATATGCAGTTTGACGCAATCATTGCCGCTGTATCATCAGGCAAGGTGGATGTCGGGGCAGCAGGCTTTACAGTGACAGAGGACAGACAGAAAAATGTTGATTTTACCGATACATATATCACCACAAAGCAGGAGATTATCGTAAAAGACAGCCAGTCGGGTTCTTCAATCGGTATAAAGGAAAAGCTCTATGACAACTTTGTCAAGGACAATCGTTACATGTATATCGTAAAGGGTCTTGGCAATACAATAGTTATCACAATATTTGCCGTAATGCTTGGTATTGTGCTGGGATTTTTAATTGCGATAGTCAGAACCAGCCATGACAGAAACGGCGGTCTTGCCATATTAAACGGAATTTGCAAGGCATACCTGACCATCATCAGGGGAACACCTGTCATGATACAGCTTCTTATTATATACTATGTAGTGCTTGCATCTGTGACCAACAAGATACTTGTAGCAGTCATTGCTTTCGGCCTCAACTCAGCTGCATATGTGGCAGAGATTGTGCGTTCAGGAATCATGTCTGTAGATATAGGACAGTTTGAGGCAGGACGAAGCTTAGGACTCAATTACAGACAGACCATGAAGCTTGTTATCATACCGCAGGCTGTCAAAAATATACTTCCGGCGCTGCTTAACGAGTTTATCAGCCTCCTGAAGGAGACATCAATCAGTGGTTATATTGGTATGATGGATCTGACAAAGGGTGGAGATATCATACGAAGCAACACATACGAGGCATTTATACCGCTTATTGCTGTAGCCCTTATTTATCTGGTTATAGTGATGCTTTTAAGCCACGGAGTAAGCAAACTTGAGAGGAGACTGAGAAGCAATGAAAGATAATAACGTGATACTAGAGGTAAAAGACCTGCACAAGAGTTTTGGAGAGCAGGAGGTATTAAAGGGCATAAGCACAGAGGTGAACAGAGGTGATGTAATTGCCATCATCGGGCCGTCAGGCTGTGGAAAGTCTACATTTTTACGCTCCCTCAATTTGCTCGAGACACCTACATCAGGACAAATCCTTTTTGAAGGAACAGACCTGACAGACAAGTCGACAGACATCAATGTGACCAGACAGAAAATCGGCATGGTTTTCCAGCAGTTCAATCTGTTTGCCAACATGACAATAAAAGCAAATATCATGCTCGCACCGGTGAAGCTTGGTGTGATGACGAAGGATGAGGCATCAAAGAAGGCAGATGAGCTTCTCACCAGAATAGGTCTCCTCGATAAGGCAGATGCATATCCGGCGCAGCTTTCCGGAGGACAGAAGCAGAGAGTGGCAATTATCCGTTCACTTGCTATGAATCCTGATGTCATACTGTTTGATGAGCCTACATCGGCACTTGACCCTGAGATGGTAGGTGAGGTGCTTTCAGTAATGAAGGAGCTTGCAGAGGCAGGCATGACAATGGTAGTCGTGACACATGAGATGGGCTTTGCCAGAGAAGTGGCCAACAGAGTGATGTTCATCAATGAGGGTATCATAGCTGAGGAGGGCACACCTGAGGAAGTATTTGGCGCACCAAAGAGTGAGAGATTACAGGAATTTTTGTCAAGAGTGTTATAGGAGAAATAAAGCATGGCATCAAAATACTATGCAGTAAAAAAGGGAAAGGTTTCCGGGATATATTTGAACTGGAATGATTGCAAAGCAATGGTTGACGGATATCCGGGGGCGGTGTATAAGAGCTTTAAGACTATTGAAGAGGCAGAAAAATTTATTACCGGAGAGAAAATTATTGCCGGAGAGAAAACTATTACAGGTATGAAATCATCCGGCGAAAATAGTACATATGCGTTTGTGGACGGTTCATTCAATAAAGCAACACACACCTATGGCTATGGAGGCTTTCTTGTGACTGATTATGAAAAATACGTGCTGCAGGGGGCAGATAATGATGCCGAGATGGCCACGATGCGCAACGTAGCCGGAGAGATAAAGGGCGCGGAGGCTGCCGTAAAAAAGGCTATAGAGCTTGGAATTAAGGAACTGGTCATATACTATGACTACATGGGCATAGAGATGTGGGCCACAGGGGCCTGGAAGCGAAACAAGGCAGGCACTATAGCTTATCACGAATACATCATGTCAGTTAAGGATAAAATAAAGATTACTTTTGTAAAGGTAAAAGGACACTCAGGAGTAGAGGGCAACGAAGAGGCAGATAAGCTCGCCAAGCAGGCTGTGGGGATACTGTAGCAGTTTCCCGCATAAAAGAAACAAAAATATAGCATAACAGGAGAAAAAGATGAGCATATTCAATGTAGAACTCAAAAAAGTAGTAGATGACACATATGATATTGAGATAGGCTACAACCTCTCAGACACCCTTGTATCTGACCTGGAAAATGGTCTTGCGGGCAAGATAAAGAAATTTGCAGTGATTACAGATACAAATGTGCGTGATCCTTATGCTCTTCCAATCTGTGAGAAGATAAAGCATGCGGGATACTCAGTGGATTTGTTTGTTTTCCCGGCTGGGGAAAAGAGTAAGTCGCGTGAGACAAAGGCAAAGATAGAGGATGCCATGCTTAAAAAGGGGTACAGAAGAGACTGCTGTATTATTGCAGTCGGTGGAGGTGTGGTAACCGACTTATCGGGCTTTATTGCAGGAACCTACGGCAGAGGAGTGCCGTTTATCAACTATGCAACCACCCTTCTAGCGGCGGCAGATGCATCGGTAGGTGGAAAAACAGCAATTGATACACCTCTTGCTACCAACACCATAGGTCTGTTCAATCAGCCCCAAAAGGTATATATAGACATAGCTGCCTGGAAAACACTGCCACAGCGCCAGATGGCAAGCGGTATGGCAGAGACCATCAAGCACGCATGCTTAGGTAGCGAGGATATGTTTGAATTTATAGAGGAAAATCTGGATGATATATATTCATTCAAGAAATTTGCATGTGAGTATATTGCAGAAAATAACTGCCGTATCAAGTACAATGTGGTCATGAAGGATGAGCGAGAGGCGGGACTTCGCGAAACCTTAAATCTGGGCCACACAGTAGGCCGGGCAATCGAGACAGTCAGCGACTACAAGCTG
>ERZ779894.4179-NODE-4179-length-10303-cov-2.630660_pt1 | contig 10303 bp, 10 predicted proteins | sample MGYA00511587_ERZ779894 | MGnify/ENA primary metagenome ERZ779894 (study PRJEB29588, sample SAMEA2160490) | human gut metagenome | biome: human gut; feature: human-associated habitat; material: faeces | place: Denmark | collected 2008/2010 ... | reverse complement strand
TCAAAAATAAAGACAGGGGAGGCATATTATGGGAAAAAAGTTTATGAATACAGTGCTGTTTCTGGCAGTAACAGTGGCCGCGGCAACCCTGACTGCTTATGTTGGAAAAGGCTCCGGGAATGTGTTGCTTTATAATTTTACATTTCTGGGACTTATGCTGATCATATACGCAGTGGGGCTTTTTGCAGGTTTATATCGGATGGATAACCTGTCAAGAGCACTGAAGCATGGCTCTGGTGAGATCACAGAAGTGTTTCAGCTTCCGGGAAGAGCCAGAAAAGAAGAGATTGGGCAGCTGCGAGGGATTTTCGGTGACCGTTATCTCGACAAAAAGATGGATGATTTTGTTGACAGCATCAGCAGAACGGAAGAAGGGATCGCTGAAGTAGAGGATTTTGTGAATATTGAGGATGTAGATGTACATATCCACAAGAGACTCCTTGAGATGGCTCCGGACATTTTTACAAGCCTTGGTATCCTTGGAACATTTATCGGTCTTGTGTGGGGACTTAAGAATTTCCAGCCCACAGATTATGAAGTGATGACAAGCTCTGTATCCGCTCTTGTAGATGGTATCAAAGTTGCGTTTCTGACATCCATTTATGGAGTTGCACTTTCTGTTGTGTACACATTTGGGATGAAAAGCGGATATTCTGCGATGTCCCAGGCGATGCAGGATTTTCTGGATCGTTTTTAACAAAGTAAGGGTAAATTTCAACATTGCAGTGCGTCTGGGTGTCTCCCTCTTCTTCGGCTCTTCTGCCGGGAAAAGAACGGGTTCATGTGTTTCTGGATCCAGACAGTCAATGTTGGTATATTTTTGCTCTTCATCTGGAACCTGCTTATAGATCAGGCTGATATGGACAAGCCTGCCAAGTGCCGCGTAAAGCACTGCAAAAACAGGAACGCCAATGATCATACCTGGGATTCCAAAGATTCCACCGCCAATAAGGATGGCGACAATGACCAGAAAACTGGAAAGTCCTGTGGAATCACCAAGAATTTTTGGTCCAAGAATATTGCCGTCAAACTGCTGGAGAATAAGAATAAAAATTGCAAAATAAATAGCCTGTAGCGGATCCACCAACAAGATGAGAAAAATACTTGGGATTGCTCCAAGGTAAGGTCCAAAAAATGGAATTACGTTGGTTACACCAATGATCACACTGATCAAAAGTATATATGGCATATTTAAAAAGTTCATACCAATATAACACAATACGCCAATGATGGCAGAATCCAAAATCTTACCACTGAAAAATCCGATAAAGGTTCTATTGGTAAAACGCATGGAATGGATGATAAAATTCGCATGCTGGGTATTAAAAATTGCGTAGGTGAGCATTTTTGCCTTGGCAATGAATCCCTCTTTATCTGCCATCAGGTACAGTGAAACGATAGCTCCGATGAGGAAATTCTTCAGAAAATTAATTAATTCAAACACACCCGCGGAAATATTTTTTAGCATTTCCTGCATCTGCGGAAGGATATTCGTAGTCAGGTAGTCCTGAGCTGTGGTGATGGACTGATTCAAAGTGTCCAGTGCATCACTGTTCAGATTCCATTTCTCAATGAAAGACTGCAGCCATTTCTGAATAACCTTCACATAGGCTGGAAAACTGTAGATCAGACCCATAATACTTCGGATCAGTTCTGGCAGAATCATCATAATAAGGGCATAAATAAGAGCAAGGAAGAGAAACATACATAAAATTACGCATGCCCACCGAATTGCCTTGCGCCCCTTCTTTCCTACTGATACTTCCTTCCTGGCAAGAAGCGGATAAATGATTTTTTTCTCCAGGAAATTTAATACAGGGGTCAGTAAAAAGGCAATCACGACCCCATAAACAATAGGTGTGAGAATCCCCAGAAATGTCTGAATTCCTGTAATCAGTGTCTTCATATGGAAAACACCATAATAAAAGAGCATACTGGCTGCGATTACAAGGAAAGAAGTTACTCCCCAGCGAACATGTTGATTGTCCCAGCGTAATTTCATATTCTAATATCGTCCTCCTGAAACATGAATGCAAAATATGTGTTACTGTCTGCTGTTTGCACAGTAACCAATAAGTGTCTGTACTGTTATTTATTTAACAGCGATTGCTATCTATTATAACACAGTTTTGTCTCAATGTCTCATTAAAAAAATATAAAGTGGCGATGGCGTTTGAAAACAGGAACCGAAAACAGGAATTGAGATGCAACAAATTACAAAAGGAGCTCTCTTTCGAGAACTCCTTATTTTCACATGATTCTGTATATTATTTCTTAAGGTCATCAAAAATATGTATGGTATTGATAATCGCCTGGGCAGCACCTTCGATACCAAGCACACTGCTGTCAACGCTTAAGCTGTAGCCCGCTGCTGCACCCCATTTCTTATTGGTGTAGTAATTATAGTAACTTGCACGGCTCTTATCTGTTTTGGTGATCATATCTTTGGCTTCTTTAGGTGTCTTATTGTATTTGCCTGCAATACGCTTGATCCTCCAGTCCAGATCAGCATGAACAAAAACACTGAAACAGTCTTTATTATCTGCAAGAGCATAATCTGCACAGCGCCCTACCATAACACAGGGGCCTTCTGCAGCTAATTTCTTGATGGCTTCGAACTGTGCCAGGAAAACCTTGTGGTTCATAGGCATGTCTGTAAATCCAGCAGAAGAATATCCAAAAGAATAAGTATCCATTACAAGAGAATACAGAAAGCTGTTAGTTGGCCTCTCATCATGATTCTCAAATAATTCCTTGCAAATACCGCTGTCGTTTGCAGCATGCTCCAGAAGTTCTTTGTCGTAACACTTGATTCCAAAATATCTGGCTACTTCCTGACCAATCTGCCTGCCGGCGCTTCCATATTCACGTCCGATGGTAATAATTGAACTTGTTGTATTGTTCATATCTGCCACTCCCTTCTGCAATTCCTTTGTTACTGTTCACTTCGTGACTGGCAATTCATAGGAATTTTGTAAGATTATTATACACTACATCAGGGTAAACTGACAACTATTTTCTTAATTTTTCTAACAAATTGAGAAAATATTCTGGCAAAGGTGCGGAAAATTCCATATACTCTCCTGTTCTTGGGTGAACAAAGCCCAAAACCATGGCATGAAGAGTCTGTCCCTGGAGATGATAAGGATTTTTGCCTGAGCCATAGATCTCATCGCCAAGAAGAGGATGTCCAAGGCTGGTCATATGTACACGGATCTGATGGGTACGACCGGTTTCAAGGCGGCACTCGATATAAGTCGCATTCCCGAAACGTTCCAGGACTTTATAATGGGTGACAGCGTCTTTTCCATTTTTGTAGTTGATCGCCATTTTTTTCCGGTCAATTGGGTGGCGGCCGATCGGGCCTTCTACAGTACCTTCATCTTCCTTAAGATTACCTGCCACAATAGCCCGGTAACGCCGCTTGATAGTATGCGCTTTCAGTTGCTGAGCCAGATCACGGTGAGCCGTGTCATTCTTGCATACAAGAAGAGCTCCTGTAGTGTCCTTATCAATACGGTGGACGATTCCAGGACGCATAACCCCGTTAATACCGGACAGATTGCCCTGACAGTGGTACATAATAGCATTTACCAAAGTTCCGCTGGTGTGGCCATTTGCAGGATGGACTACCATTCCTTTGGGCTTATTTATCACCAGTACATCATCATCTTCGTATAAAATGTCCAAAGGGATATTTTCCGGAAGAATATCCGGTTCAGTCAGATCAGGCAGGGTTGTCTGAACCAGATCCCCTGCCTGTATTTTGTAGTTTGCTTTTACTGCTTTCCCATTGACGGTAACACCTTGTTCTTTCAGAAGCTTCTGAAGATAAGAACGGGAAAGTTCCTCATATTTATCGGAAAGACAGCGGTCTATGCGCACTCCTGCTTCATTTTCGGTTGCTGTAAATTCCAATTGCTCCATGTATCAGTAAAACTCCTCTCTCAATTACGCGGTATATGAAAAATCAGACAAATCAATTTACCTGGCAGATCTGTTCCCCGGTTTCAGAAAGTCAAAATCATTTTCTTCTTTATAACGGAAAAACATAAGAAATACCATCACTGTGATCCCACAGGTCACGTAAATATCTGCCACATTAAACGTGGGAAAATCAATCAGGGAAAAATAAATAAAATCTACCACATATCCACGGAAAACACGGTCTATAAAATTCCCCATTGCTCCAGCGAACACAATTGCCGCTGTATAAAGCAGTGGTCTATAATAAACAGTTGCAGGTGCTTTTATAAAAAGATATATAATAGCCACAAAAAACACAATACAGGTAAGCACCAGAAAAAGAATCTTATTCTGGAGAAGGCCAAATGCCATGCCTCTGTTTTCAAGGTAACGAAGGTTTAACACATTATCAATAAGAGAAATCCCGGAGGTTCCTTTCAGATACCTGATTGCAAGATACTTTGTTCCCTGATCCAGAAGAACCAGAAAAAGGATAAGCAGAATTCCTTTTAATTTAGGTGCTTTTAGTGGAAGATCATTGTAGTTTGAAGCTGTTTTATTTTCCATGATAGATTACCTGCAGATGGCGTGAATTCCCACAAGAAGCTCCTGATCCGTAACTGTCTTGTCAATAAAACTCTTTCCAAGACCATCCATAAGAATAAATTTAATCTGTCCCTGTTCCATTTTTTTGTCCTTTTTGGTAGCTGCAAGAATGTCTCTGGGAGAAAGTCCTTCCACATACAAAGGCAGACCGTAAAGCTTAAGGCTATGGCAGATCTGCTCGTATTCACCATTTGTGAGGAGACCTCTTTCCCTGGAAATGGCAGCTGCGGCAACCAGTCCGATTCCCACACACTGACCATGGAGAAGGTTAAAGTTCATCAGCTTTTCGACTGCATGTCCTATGGTGTGGCCAAGATTAAGAAGAGCACGCTCTCCCTGTTCTTTGGGATCCCGCTCTACAACCCCGGCTTTGATGGCACAGCATTTTCGGATCATAACGGCAAGCATTTCTGGATCCATAGTGCGGATAATCTTGTAATTTGCGCATACAAAGTCGAAAAAGTCTTTATCGCAAATTAGTCCGGTCTTTAGAATTTCACCCATTCCACAGCCAAATTCGCGCTCAGGGAGGGATTGCAAGGTGGCCATGTTCATATAAACCAGTCGGGGCTGATGAAAAGCGCCTACCATATTTTTAAACTGTCTGAAATCAACGCCAGTTTTACCGCCTACGCTGCTGTCCACCTGCGCCAGAAGCGTGGTAGGAATCTGGATAAAATCAATTCCACGAAGATAGGCTGCGGCACCGAAGCCGGATAAGTCTCCTGTTACTCCGCCTCCAAGAGCAACCACCAGACTTTTGCGGTCAAGCCCATTCTCAATAAGGCACTGGAAAAGATCCTGTACGGTATCAAGATTCTTGTATGCTTCTCCGGCGGGGAAAGTGAACTGGTATACATGATCGGATACTTTCAAAAGCTCTACTTTCACCTGGTCTGCATAGAGAGGTGCTACTGTGGAATCTGAAACAATACACATGCTTTTCCCTGCAAGACCTTCGTCTGTCAAGGCCTGTGAAAGAAAAGAAAAGTCATTTTCAAAATAAATGGGATAACAGAACTCCCCGTCACGTTTTACAAGTAATTTTTCTTCTGCCATAGTTAAATCCTCTCCAAATGTATTATTGTTTATACGTATTTTCGAATGCGGACACCAAGGCGTCCTTTCTTTGTCTGTCTGGATACACCATCATAGATAAAGCGTCCTTTGCCGCGAACGGAAATAATATCGCCTTCTTTTGGCTCATATCCATTGGAGGTGATCAGTTTGCCGTTTACAAACACAAGACCGCTTTCAATAAAAGAAACCATGCTGCTTCTGGACGTCTGAAAAGCCAGCCCGATGAGAGCATCCAGCCTTACAGAAGCGCAGGTACCATTTATCATTTCAAATTCAGGTTCCGGAATCTCTTCTGCCTGCTCTACTCTGGAAACCAGAACGGTAGTATGTTTTACCCGAATAAGATTTTCAATAAAAAAGTCAGACATTTTATGAAGGCAGAAAAACCAGGCTTCTTTATCCTTGATGAGGATATCACCAACTACACTGCGGTCAACTCCAAGATTCAGGAGCGCTCCAAGATAATCTCTATGTCCAAGCTCCTCAGAAAAACGAAGAGCCTTGGGCTCTATTTTCAGGCAGTCAATAGGATAATCCCAGGAAAAACCAAGGCCTCCGGGGAAAAAAGCTGCCATCTGCCGTTCTGCATGCTCATAGCCACCGAAAAGCTTTACCTCTACGCCTATCTGATGAAGCTTAAGGGAAACAAGCATATTTTGTTCGTTTAAGTTAAGAAAATCCGTAAAGGTGACAATATCTCTCTGGTAAGAGAGATTTGCCAGCTCCCGGATTCTCTTAAGTAAAAATTCATCCTTATCCATAAAAATCAATAACCAGCTCTTACAGAAGGTGTAGCGCCGCCAAGAATATTCTGAAGATCACCAGTGATATCTACAGAAGAGGGACCAAGTACGAAGATGTAGCTGGAAATCTTCTGAAGGGAACCATTCAGGGAATAACATGCGCCAGATGCAAAATCAATAATACGCTGTGCAAGTTCTACATCAATACCCTCCAGATTCAGAATTACAGTTGCATTGTCAAGAAGTGTGTCTGCAATTTCCCGGGTGTCCTCCATGGAAGCAGGTTTGATCACACAAACCTCCATAGAAGAAGCCTGATTCGCACGACGGCTGCTTCTCATCGGAGTGATTTTGGAAGAAGCTACAGGGCGCTGCTTCTCAGCTGGCTGTTTCGCAGGAGCCTTGGCAGCAGTCTTTGGTGTTGCTGTATGTACAGGTTCTTCGTCAAAGGAAGTATCTGCGTCAGCCAAATCATCCTCTTTCTTACGACCGAATTTCTCGAAGAATTTCTTCTTAGGCTTGTCATCCATGGGATCGTCATCAAAGAAATCCCCCTCTTCGTCATCCATCAGATCCTCATCTAAATAATTATCTTCATCATAATCGTCATCATTCAGTTTAATAGAATCTAATAATTTATCAAAAACGCTCATTTTCAATCTCCAATCTTAATCTTCTTGCCGTGTGGCATAATTTCGTTCACCAAAAATACCGGTTCCCACACGTACCATGGTTGAGCCTTCCTGGACAGCAACCTGATAATCTCCGGTCATACCCATACTCAGAACACTCATGTTAACATTATTAATGTTTTTTGCATTAATGTCAACACTTAATTTCTTCAATGTGCGAAAAACTTCACGATTTTCTTCTGGATTTTTCACAAATGGGGCAATGGTCATAAGTCCCATCACTTTTATATGGGAAAATATGCTGATTTTCTCAAGAAGAGGAAGCACCTCATTCGTCGCTAATCCGAATTTGCTTTCTTCCTCTGCTACATTAACTTCCAGCAGAATCGGCATAACAAGATCTTTCTTTGCAGCTTCCTGCTCAATGGTCTGGGCAAGGCGAAGGGAATCTACCGAGTGAATCATGGCAACCTTGTCAATAATATATTTTACTTTATTGCGCTGCAGATGACCGATCATGTGCCACTGGATATCTGATGGCAGCTGGTCATATTTATCCATGATCTCCTGCACTTTATTTTCTCCAAAAACACGCGCACCGGCATCATACGCCTCCTGAAGCATGGAGACCGGTTTGGTCTTACTTACTGCCACCAATGTGACTTCACCTGGGTCACGGGAAACAGCAGCACAGGCTTTTTCATATACTTCCCCGGCGGCCGGGACGAGGAGATGTCGGTTGACTATCTCCTCTATTACCTGATGAAAAGTTTCAGCTAACATTTATAAGCCTCCTTAAAAATAGTATATGTTAAACTTAGTAGAGAATATCCTGCTCTTTTACCTGGGAGGAGTCTCTGGCAATGCGGTCATAGCGGGAAAGTCCGTAGGATGTATTACTGGAAATAATGGCATATTCTTCATTCTGATCCAGTATGTCTACCTGACGGAATACCGCATACCCCTGATTGATGCAGTAAACGCCTTCCAGAGAATCTGTTTCGCCTACAATAAAGCGCTGGTTGGAGTCATCTTTTACAATAGCATCTCCTTCCTTAAAAGCGCTTCTATCCACGTAATAATTGTAAGCTTCATCGGCAGAATCATCATCTGATTCAATTTTAACTTTACCGTAGATTGTAGCATTGATAAAGGTTCTTACGTTATTTCCGCTGGAATCTTTGGAAATCTTGTTAAAGCCTACACTTCCGCTGTCAGGATCAGTCGTGGCATATTCTGCCGGAATTACGTAAAAATCCTTGGATTCAATAGCGGAAAGGGGAATCTTAAGACCGGTTACTGTATTGGTAACCAGCTCAATATCCAGAAAACGGTCAGATGCATAGCGGATCAGACCGCGGCTGAAGTCAATTTTTCCATATTTGTTACCATCGATTTTTATGATGGAAAAATCGCCGCTCTGTGTCATATCATCCTTGAGAAATTTCACACGAATGGTGGAACGTCCCTCCAGCTTGGCGGCCTGTTTGTCGCTTAATGGAATGATCAGGCTCCATAATTCGCTGGTAATATTTGTATAAATGTTATCTCCGGCCTGCACCTTTTCGGATGACTTCAGATCCGTTTCATGGTAAGAAGTCTGGTCAAAATCTGCTGCTGTAATGTTCTCCACAGTCTTATTCTCATAGCCGTCCATAGAATAGAGGATAATGCCGTCTTCCTGGGCTTTACAGATATTCTGTCCACCGATGGTCACTACTTGTGAATCTGCATTCCCGTCAGTGGAAATTCCCTCATACTGAAGGATGCTTCCCTCCAGCTGGTTCTTAAAACTGTAGGTGTTGTTAAATTTACTTCCGGAAAATCCCTTGGAAAAGCTGAGCATAGAACTGCGGATTTTCTCCAGTTCGTCCGCAGTCAATGCAGACTTGGTTTCTGCAATTTTTCCGGAACTTAATCCGTAAACAGCACCGTTGGCATTGATCTTACTTCCCTCCCGGGCATAATAATTCACATAACCGGAGGATTCTGCCTTAAAAACACTCTCTTCCCGAAGAGAAATACCAGTGTAGGTCTCGTTTCGTGATAAAGGACCTGTGGTAACCTGGTAAGATTCGATGTGTGTGGAGGTTACAAGTAAAAATGCAGTAAAAATCATATATAATAACAATACACCAAAAGCAACGGTGGCAATATTCAGTCCGAATATGTTCTTTAACTGGACAAAAAGTCCTGCCATTTTGCCAGGCTTGTTAGATTTCTTCTCGGACAAGCGGATTCCCCCTTTGTTTTTGAGTCGGGCTCTGAATTTTCATACCAAACAATTGTACCATTTTTTGCCGGTGAACACAAGGAAAAGAAAACGAAAAGTGTGTGAACAAAGCTGGAAGCTGTGAACAGCCTGCATATCAAAAAACGAACATATTTTCAGAATATCTGTTTGCTTAATTAAGAAAAATATGGTATGATAAGAAAAAGTTGAATGAATTTCGGAGGAAAACTCTTATGACATATGGTAAAATCAGCAAAAAACAGCAGGAAATTTTAGAATATATTAAATCACAGATTCTTCAACGGGGGTTTCCGCCTGCTGTTCGGGAAATATGCGAAGCTGTAAATTTAAAGTCTACTTCTTCTGTTCATTCACATCTTGAAACATTAGAAAAAAACGGTTATATTCGGCGCGATCCGACAAAACCCCGTGCGATCGAAATTTTGGACGATATGTTCAACCTGACGCGGCGTGAAATGGTTCATGTACCGATTATCGGGCAAGTTGCCGCAGGAGAACCGATTCTGGCTCAGGAAAACATTGAAGATTACTGGCCGGTTCCCGCTGATCGTATGCCGAATAAACAGACATTTTTTTTAAAGGTAAAAGGAGAAAGTATGATCAATGCCGGTATACTTGACGGCGATATGGTTCTTGTGGAAGAAGATTCCACAGCTTCTAATGGAGATATGGTCGTTGCGTTGATCGAGGACGGAGCAACCGTAAAAACATTTTATAAGGAAGAAGGAGTTTTTCGTCTCCAGCCTGAAAATGATTTTATGGATCCGATCATTGTAAAGAATGTTACTATTTTAGGTAAAGTTATTGCTGTGATGAGATTTTTCTCATAACTTCCGAATATAAAGTACCGAAAAAATCATAAGACAAAAAGAGAAGTATCCTGTATTTAAAGATTTTGGATACTTCTCTTTTTGGTTTTTAATCAGGTTTTCTAAAAACTTGCTTCTCTTCCGCTGACTGCACCGCTCGCCCATGCCCATGTCAGATTATATCCACCGCACATGCCATCTACGTCGAGTATT
>ERZ779894.4176-NODE-4176-length-10304-cov-3.550493_pt1 | contig 10304 bp, 10 predicted proteins | sample MGYA00511587_ERZ779894 | MGnify/ENA primary metagenome ERZ779894 (study PRJEB29588, sample SAMEA2160490) | human gut metagenome | biome: human gut; feature: human-associated habitat; material: faeces | place: Denmark | collected 2008/2010 ... | reverse complement strand
GGCGTTATCGGTGTAGTTGCGGCAATGACTATGCCTGCATTAATTTCTAATCATAATAAATCAGTTGTTGAAGCAAGATTAAGCAAAGCGTATAATGTCTTTTCAAATGCAATTCGTCTTTCAGAAATAGATAACGGAATGATGAAGGATTGGCCGACAGGCGCTAATTTAGATATGGACCATTTTTGGAACGTTTATATAAAACCTTATTTTGTTGGCGCTAAATTATGCTTAGATTGCACTGAATGCGGTTATCCTAATAATTGCAATACAGACCCGTTTAGACAAAAATGGTCTGGTAATGGAAACTGGGGTTTAATATCTAATTCATCAAGAATTCTTTTCCAGCTTAATGACGGAACAGTTATATTTTTCCCGAGAAATACAGCCAATTCTGATGGCAGCCCTGCGTATGTATCCTCTTTATTTATTGATATAAACGGTCCTAAAAAGCCTAATGAAGCTGGCAGAGATGTTTTTTATTTCGACAGAAACTATAAATCTGGAATAATTTCCGCACCTGAAGGTGACTGCAAAACCAGTAGAATATCCTGCTCATATACAATTATGTCTAACGGTTGGAAAATTCCTAATGATTATCCGTATAAATTTTAAGGTAAATTAAGTTTTTGCATTAAATATAAAAGTTTATATAATATAGCTATGAATAAATATGATGTAATAGTAGTCGGCGGAGGAACAGCAGGTTGTGCTGCAGCTTACACTGCAGGCAAACTCGGATTAAAAACTTTACTTATTGAAAAAAACATACATCTTGGCGGCACAATTACTTCTGCTCTTGTTGTTCCGGCGATGAAATCAGGTGAACATCAAATAAATACAGAGTTTTATCATGCTTTAATCGAAGAACTTCACTCGCTGGGTGGTCAGGCGACTTATTTAGATAATCCTGGGTGGTTCAATCCTGAACTTACCAAAATTGCACTGGATAACCTAATGCGAAAAGCCAATGTGGAAGTGTTTTTTGATACTCATATACAGGATGTAATTCTTACTAACAGAGAGATAAAGAAAATTCTTATTTCAAAGGAAATTTTATCGGTATATAACGATAAGATACAAAATGACAATAAAATATTATCGGTATCTATCGGCGCGAAGTATTTTGTAGACGCGACAGGTAATTGCGAAATTGGAAAAATGACTGGCTGTGAATTTTTACAAGAAAAAGGAGAAGATCAACCGGTAAGTTTGAGATTTATGATGGGCGGGGTTGATGTGCCGCGTTTTGCAGGCTGGCTAAAGGCTTACGACAAGGACAAAAATGTTACGACTGTTGAAGATGTTGAGGGTTTTATCCACCTATCTACTGCCTATACCTGGGATAAGGACAAGACATGGGCTCTAACGCCTCTGTTTGACGACGCTGTAAGGAAAGGTATCCTTAAAAATCACGACAGAAACTACTTTCAGATATTTACTGTGGCTGGAATGCTTACTACAATTGCCTTTAACTGCCCAAGAATTATTGATTATACAAATACGTTACAGGTTAAAAATATGTCAAAAGCCTTGCAGTTAGGGCGTCAGAACATTCTTAGGCTTGCAAATTTTTGCAGAATTTATCTGCCGGGATTTGAAAAAGCCTATATATCAAACATTGCTGATATGCTTGGAGTAAGGGTTTCACGGCGAATTAAAGGGAAATATATCTACACTATTGATGATGTTAAGTCAGGTAAAAAGTTTGAAAATCCGGTATTAGTCTCAAATTACCCAGTAGATGTCCACCATAAGAAAAAAAATAAGTCAACGTTAGATGTTGTTTCTGATTACCAGCTTCCGCTTGAAAGCCTTATGTCTGCTGATATTGACAACCTTTTTGTTGCAGGAAGGTGTATCTCTGCTGATTTTATGGCGCAAGGTGCTCTAAGAGTTCAAGCAAGCTGTTTTTCTATGGGGGTTGGGCTTGGCAAGTATTTCATAAAACAGTTGAAACGTTAGCTGCTTTTTTTGATTTTTGACATTAAAATTTGGGCAGCATTTAAAAGCGGGTCAATTGTAGGCGAATAAGGCGGTGCATATGTCAAATCATTTTTGTAAAATTCATCAACTGTCATCTTTGACAAAAGCGCCGCGGTAACTGTGTTAACACGTTTATCAGCATCACCATCGCCTACAGCCTGGCAGCCGAGCAGCAATCCGCTCTCTGCGTCAGCCGTAAGTTTTAGTGTAATGTTATTTACATCCGGCATATACCCGACTTTGTCATTTTTGGTAACAGTTACGGAGACCGGATTGTACCCCAGGCTTTTTGCCTTTTTTTCAGTAAGCCCGGTCATTGACATTGTGAAAGACAAACATCTTGTAACCGCAGAACCCAATACACCATGGAATCTTTCATCTCCACCGCAAGCGCTAATAGCAGCAATACGGCCTTCTTTATTAGCGTTTGAGCCAAGCGGCATCCATATTTTTGTATCACTTATTATTAAGTTTTCTTCTACACAGTCGCCGCATGCATAAATATCTTCAATACTTGTTTCCATGCGGTCATTAACTTTTATTGCACCGGTTTCGCCAATTGCAATTCCTGCTTCGCGTGCAATTTCTACGTTGGGAACTACTCCCGTACAAAGAACTACAAAATCAGTTGGAAATTCTTGTCCAGACCCCACTCTAACCGTATGAACGCCATTTATATCACCGGAAAACTCCGTTACAAGCTCGGATGTTAATATCTCAAATCTGTCCCCACTTATTGACAGAAGCTGGCTTTTTATTAATTCAGACATATCATCATCAAAAATGGTCATTACTGTTGATGAATATTCAATTACAGTAACATGCAGGTTTTGTTTTACAAGTGCTTCAAGCATCTCCATACCAATATAGCCGGCTCCTACAATAACTGCACGTTTTGAACGTAAAGCTTTCTCTTTTATATTAATGCCGTCCTCAATTTTACGCACTGTAAAAATATTATTTAAATCAACGTTTTTTACAGGCGGGATTGCAGGTCTTGCGCCTGTTGCAATGATTAATTTATCGTAATCAGCCAGGAAAGCTCGTCTGGTGTTTAAATCTTCAATCAGAACCTGCTTTGACAGCGGCATAATCTTGACCGCACGATTTTTCAAATGAATATGCACATTTTGTTTTTCAAAATCTTCAGGGGAGCGGACAAGAAGCAGTTTATAATCTTCAAAATTACCCTCAATGTAGTAAGGTAATCCGCATGCGGAATAGGATATGTGTGTATCATCTGTATAAAGATTTATTTCAGCATCTGGCAGAAGCCTTCTTGCTTTTGCGGCTGCTTTTGCACCTGCGGCAACCCCGCCTAAAATTACAATTCTCATAGTAAAAACATTTTACTAGCGAAGAAATTTTATTACAATACACACCAAGGCTAATTTAATCCTGAGGTATTAAGTATTACACCTTTCATAAATTCACAGTATGCTTCGATTTCATCGTCAAGTTTTTCACTATCCTTAATAAGTTCTTTTAGTTCGACTATGATTTTTTCTTTTTTTAATTCGTTGTATTCCATATTACACTACCCCTTAAAAAGTATTACTTTAATACACGGAACAGATGAGAAAAACTTTAGAAAAAGGTTTCTTTTTGTTACAAAAATTTATTTTTATAACAAAAAATATATTTAGAAAACTTTAATGCAATAAAGGATTTATACATGGATACAACAGTTATGAATAGGCAAAATTTTACAGCACGCTTGAATTGGGGCAAATTAACCAATAGAGTTAAGGACTATGCCTATGAAATCGGCGAAGGTGATCTGTATAAAGAAGTTAGGCTAAAAATTAAAAGAGCGCCTGATGTGTGTTTGTCGGTAGTCGGTAATCACAATAACGAGCCATACGAATGTGTTAGAATGATTATTAGAGGACAAAGATTCGATGGCAGCAAAAAATTTACTTACGACTACATCATGCGCGATGGAATTACAAATAAGTTTGAGGCCATATGGGAAACCTTAAAAGAAATTGCTGATAAAAAAAGTGAATTGCATAAAAAGATATTTATCGGCTAATCCTCGTTATAAACTAACTTCTTCCTTAAATTCCATTGAATTAAAGTTAATACCAGGATTATGACAAACAAAACATACGCTATAGCACTGGCTTTTCCGACGTTAAAGTATTCAAAAGCGTTTTTGTAAATCGCATAGACCAAAACGTTTGTGCTGTCCAGAGGCCCGCCTTGTGTCATTAAGTATATTAAATCAAACACTTGAAAAGAACTTATTGCTGTTATTATCACAACAAAAAATATTGTAGGAGACAAAAGAGGTATCGTTACTTTTTTAAAAGTCTGGAATGTATTGGCCCCGTCTATTTTTGCGGCTTCAAACAAGCTGTTGCTTATTGCAGACAGCGAGGATAAAAATATAACCATGTTATACCCGATTAATTTCCAAACTGATACAATTATGAGTGCAGGCATTGCAAAATGAGTATCATAAAGCCAGTTTATGTGAAGCTTTAATAAGTTTGCAAGCAAACCTATATTAGGATCAAATATCCACTCCCAAATTATTCCTATAACTATCATTGGGGTTATAAACGGTAAAAAATATGCTGTTTTAAAAAATTCACCGGCTTTGATTTTTGAATTCAAAATGCAAGCCAAAACAAGAGGAATTATTACCCCAAAAACAGAGGTGGCAATTGCAAAAACAATTGTGTTTATCAATATTTTAAAAAATAACGGTTCTGTGAAAATTTCTTTGTAGTTTTGAAAGCCAACAAATTGCACAGGATTTAGTAAATCCCATTTCATAAAGCTCAAACCAAACGAACAAAAAACAGGTATTACAATAAAAACAAGTGTCCCCGCAAGTGCAGGCAACAGAAAAAGCCAAGCTGCATATTTTTGTTCATTTAGAATTACGCTGAGAAATTTCTTTATATCCATGTTATATTAATTATAGACTAAATATTAAGGGGAGAATTCTTTTATGAAAAAATATGAACACGCTTTCGGTAAAAACGATATTAGAGGTATTTACGGCGAAGACATCACCGAGGAACTTTTTTATAACACAGGCAGAGGCTTTGTAAATTGGCTTAAAAATCAATCAGGCAAGCAGCCTGCACAGATGTGGATTACGGTTGCGCGTGATGCAAGAACGCATTCTCCTAACTTGTCAAAGGCACTCATTGAAGGTATCACATCAACCGGCGCTAATGTAGTAAATCTTGGGCTTGCACCAACTCCAATAGGCTATTACTCAGAAGCCGCAGGTGTACAGGATAAGCAAATTACTGCTGCCGCAATTATTACAGCAAGCCACAACCCTAAAGAATACAACGGCTTAAAAATGACTTACGCTAAAAGAACTCTTTCTGAAAAGCAGATTGCTGAAGTTAAAGAACATACTTTTTCTGAAATGAAAAACCCTTCCCAGCCATCTATTCCAACAGGAAAAATTGAGGATTACAATATTATTCCTGATTATATAAATGATATGAAAAAACGTTTTGGAAAAATCGGCCAAGGTATCAAAGTTGTTGTCGACAGCGCAAATGCGACTGGCGGTGTTGTCGGCCCTGAACTTTACAGAGAATTGGGGTGTGAGGTTATTGAACTTTTTTCTGAACCCGACGGGACTTTCCCTAACCACCACCCCAATCCGAGCGATTTAAAAACACTTAAAGTAATCCAGGAAACTGTTAAAGAGAATAAAGCTGATTTGGGCATAGCATACGATGGCGACAGTGATAGAATTGGTGTTATTGACAGTGATGGAAACGCTTTGACCGGTGATAAACTCCTTTTAATCTATGCACTTGATTTGCTTGATGATTATAAATCCGAAGAAAAGCCTTACATTGTCTCAGAAGTTAAGTGTTCACAAGTGCTTTACGACACCATTAACAACGCAGGCGGACATGCTGTAATGTGCAAGACAGGACATGGTTACATTAAAGACAAAATGAAAGAAACAAATGCCCTTTTAGCAGGCGAGATGAGTGGACATACGTTTTTCAAAGACAGATATTACGGCTTTGACGACGCGATTTACGCAGGCTGCCGCATGATAGAAATTATTGCAAAGCACAAAAAAATTAATCCTGATTTTAAAATTTCTAGTATGCTTGAGCCGTTTAACCAGGTATGCTCGTCGCCCGAAGTCCGTTTCCCTTGTCCAAATGAACGCAAAAAAGAGACTTTGGAGCAGTTTAAAAAATGCGTTGAAAAAGACAAAAACATGTTCGGTTCTGATATTAAAGAAATTATAACTTTAGATGGTATGCGGATTGTGTTTGACGGCGGTTTTGCACTTATAAGACAGAGCAATACAGAACCTGTTTTTACATTGAGATTTGAGGCAAAAACCAGCGAGCAATGCGAAAAATTCAAATCCTGCATGATTAATACTCTGGAAAATATTTTAAAGAGCAAATAATGTAATGGAAGTTAAATAAAAGTAATATTTGCCTTGATTTTTAAATGAGTTTGTGTTAACTTTGTTTTGTCAGAAAAGTTACTCACGAATATTTTATCATAGGGCTTAATCAGCTTTACTTTTGATGTATTCGTAAAAATAAAAGTATTAAATTCACATTTTAAAATGAAAGGTAAAAATCAATGGATTTAGAAAACAAAGAAGAAATGTCAGTTACAGAGGCTTCTGCACAAACAGTAGAAGAAAAAAATGAAGAAACTCCTGTAGAAACTGAAGACAAACCAGCCAGAGGGAGAAAAGGCCGCGGCAGAAAACAAAAAATAGAAACAGTTGATGAAAAACCGCAAAGCGAATGGACAGAAAGAGTTGTTCAAATCAGCCGTGTAACAAAAGTTGTTAAGGGCGGTAAAAAGCTTAGCTTCCGTGCAATTGTAATTGTTGGGAATCAAAAAGGACAAGTTGGTGTTGGCTGTGCTAAAGCTTCTGAAGTCATCGTTGCTATTCAAAAAGCTATTGCTGACGGCAGAAAAAATCTTATCACTGTTCCAATCTTTAAAACAACAATTCCTCATCCGATTGTTGGACATGCAGGTGCTGGTGAAGTTATGTTAAAACCAGCTTCTCAAGGTACAGGTATTATTGCAGGTGGTGCGGTTCGTTCTGTTCTTGAGCTTGCAGGTATTGAAAACATTCTTTCAAAATCATTAGGTTCAAAATCTCCGCTCAACGCTGCTAATGCAACAATTGATGCACTACAAAGATTAACACCGTTCACAGATGCAGCTAAAAGACGCGGCCTTTCAATGGCTGAATTCTTAAATTAGTCCACTGTGGTATTGATATAACATTATTAGATTAAGTAAAATAATAAAGGAAAATAAAATGGCAGATACTAAAAAAATTAAAATTAAATTGGTTAAAAGCCTCATCGGTTCATCAGAATCTCAAAGAAAAACCGTCAGAGGTTTAGGCTTAACTAAAAAAGACCAAGTTGTTGAACACTATAACAGTCCGACAATTATGGGTATGATTAACAAAGTTCCACACTTACTGGAAGTAACAGAATAGTTGACTGCGTAAGTTAACGCGAGCGGTACTATATAAAAAGATAAAGGAAATTAAAAATGACAGATAGAATTAAATTAGAAGATTTAAGACCGGCAGAAGGGTCTACACATAAAAGTAAAAGAGTAGGAAGAGGACGTTCATCAGGACACGGTAAAACATCTTGCCGCGGACACAACGGTGAAGGCCAACGTTCAGGCAGTGCGTCTAAAAGAGGTTTTGAAGGCGGACAAATGCCTGCTTACAGAAGATTGCCTAAATTAAAAGGTTTCCAAGTTATCAACAAACGCAACTGGACTGAAATTAATGTAGGCAGACTAGCACAATTAGGCATGAAAGAAGTTTGCATTGAATGCCTTAAAGAAGCAAGAAAAGCTCACCCCTCATCAGATGGTTTGAGAGTTTTAGGCAATGGCGAAATTAAAGAAGCTATTACTGTAAAAGCCGCTTATGTTTCACCATCTGCAAAAGAAAAAATCGAAGCCGCAGGCGGAAAGGTTGAATTAGTATAATGGCACAAGGAATGAAAATGCCGACAACTGATGATTTAATGTCAATGTGGCAGGCGTCAGGCTTGAAGCAGAAAATATTGTTTACTTTCTTGATGATTGCAGCGTTCAGATTAGGTGCACAAATGCCGCTATTTGGTATTAATAACCAAGTGTTCAGCAATTTAGCACAAGGAAATAATATCATAGGCTTTTTGGACTTATTTTCAGGCGGTGCATTGGGAAATGTTTCAATATTTGCATTAGGTATCGGGCCGTTTATCACGGCATCAATCATCATCCAGCTTGTTTCTGTAGTTATTCCATCACTTGAAAAGCTGCAAAAAGAAGAAGGTGAAGCCGGCAGAAGAAAATTGTCGCAATATACCCGAATATTCACTGTTATCTTGGCTGTATTTCAGTCATTAATCTTTATGATGTTTATGCGCCATTTGCCTGGAGCAATTGCGCCGAATGTTAACCACATTATGTTCTATATAAGTTCTATAGTAGTTTTAACAGCGGGTTCTGTCCTAGTAATGTGGATTTCAGAACTTATTACTGAAAAAGGCATCGGCAACGGAGGTTCATTGATAATCTTTGTTGGCATATTATCCGGAATTCCGGTTTATGCAGCGAGAACAGCCCAAATGGTATCCAAAAGCGTATCATTACAGTTAGGTTTGGTTGCTCTGCTTGCAATATTCTTTATTACAATGGTATTCATCGTAATTATGCAGGAAGCAGTCAGAAAGGTAGTTATTGTTAATCCGAAAAGACAAGTCGGAAACAAAGTTTACGGCGGTATGAATTCTTTTATTCCGTTTAAACTCAATCCGGGCGGTGTAATGCCAATTATCTTTGCAATTGCAATATTGCTTTTCCCGTCAACTGTGTTGAGTATTGTAGGCCAAGCCAACTTCAAATCAGTTGCAGTAAAGAACTTTGTCGTTCACTTAACTCACGTAATGAGTCCGGACGGAATCGTTTACTATGTGCTGTACTTCTTGTTAATTGTAGCGTTGACATTCTTCTACGCCTCAATTATGCCGAACATGCAGCCAAAGGACATAGCAACAAACTTGAAAAAATACGGTTCATCAATACCGGGTATTAAGCCGGGAAAACCAACAGCGGATGCGTTGGATAAAATTCTTTCAAAGACAACTTTTATCGGGGCAATGGGCTTAGGTATAATTGCTCTGGTTCCGTCATTTGCAAGTTATGTTACAAACATCAAAACATTGCAAGGTATTGGCGCGACATCGTTAATAATCATGGTAGGTGTAGCTCTTGACTTAATAAACCAAGTAAAAACGCACCTTCTGGCAAGAAACTATGAATCTTTCTTGAAAGAATAATCATAACAACAAACACAAAAACAGCCTCTATAAAAGAGGCTGTTTTTATATATAATTCCCAAAACTACTTGAACCAGCCTGTAAACATATTAGTTGATTGAGTACCGCCTTTTTCGGTTATATAGTCCAGTCCTCTTATTTCAGTTATTCCATTGACCTCGTCGCCGTAATACCCGAATGTAAATATATCATACCCCCATTTGTTTGGAGATTTAGCGCCGTTAATATCAACAAGATATGCTATGGACTTAGTCTGAAATGTTGAGTGTTTTACTAAAATTGTACCATCAGCTAAAACCCATGCAGCGTTAGTATTTTTTATTTGATCATCTGAAAACGTATTTTCCTTATATTGATAATCTGGATGTATTTCCTGGCGTACAATATCTACACCTCTTAACTTATCACTTACACAGCCGTTTGCAAGTGCATTATTTTTACAAAATTTCACAACTTTTAGCTTTTTGGTAAATAATTCATCCTGCAACCTCACGCAGTCAAAAGTAATACTTATGTTATTCTGAGGAAGCGGACTACCGTCTTCACATACTTGCTTTGTACAACCTCCATATTCGTTAATATCACCTATGCATATGGATTTACAAAGCGCTTTTTTTCTATAATAGCACCCGATTGGGCCGTCGTTTTCTGCTTGAATCATCCTTACAGCATTAAAAAATTGGGAATAGAATTTCCCAAATTGATTTTTTAGTACTATTTTTTGGTAATTTTGAATTATTGCAGGCAGCGTCAGAGCTGCTACGACACCTATTATGCCAAGGGTTATTAAAACCTCTGCTAAAGTAAATGCTATCTTGGACGCTGTTGGGCGGAAAAACCTACCTACTCCTATTGCCCCCTCACCCGCAGGAGTAAGGCTCGCGTTTGCTCGCCAACTCCTGCTCCCTCTTCCAAAAGGAGAGGGGGTTATACATCTGTAGGTTGGGGTTTCTACCCCAACATTTCTTCCTTTAAGCGGTATAAACCCGC
>ERZ779894.4173-NODE-4173-length-10310-cov-3.193759_pt1 | contig 10310 bp, 8 predicted proteins | sample MGYA00511587_ERZ779894 | MGnify/ENA primary metagenome ERZ779894 (study PRJEB29588, sample SAMEA2160490) | human gut metagenome | biome: human gut; feature: human-associated habitat; material: faeces | place: Denmark | collected 2008/2010 ... | reverse complement strand
GGACTCCTGCGGCGGCTGGATCTGCGTGCAGGCTCCCGAGCTGACGCATGACGCGATCATCCAGAACTTCCTGGACGGCAACTACTATTCGTCTGCCGGCCCGGTGATCAAGGATTGGGGCATTAAGGACGGCAAGGCGTGGATCTCCTGCTCTCCCGTCAATCATATCAACTTCGTCGCGGGAAATATCATCAATGACGGCGTAATGGTCCTTGGAAAAGCCTGCGAGGATTCCCTGACTTATGGCGAATATGAAGTTAAGGGTCACGAAGCTTATATTCGTGTCGAAGTTACGGACAAGTACGGTCGGACAGCCTGGACAAATCCGATCTATCTGGATTGGAAATAATCGACTGAAAGGATCATCAATATGGAGCGAATTCAGGAAATACTGACCACGATCGACAATTGGTTGTGGGGGAATTGGCTGCTGTTTGTTTTGCTTGCGGTTGGCATTCTTTATACGGTTATTTCTGGTGGCGTCCAGGTCAGACATTTTAAGTATATCATCAAAAAGACCTTGATCCATCCAATTCGCTACGGAGATAAGGACACGAATTCAGAAGGAAGCGTGTCATCCTTTCAGGCCTTGAATATGGCGATCGCCTCGTGTGTTGGAAGCGGAAATATCGTTGGAGTCGCGACTGCTGTTCTGGCGGGCGGGCTGGGCGCGATCTTCTGGATGTGGGTGTCTGCTGTTCTCGGTATGTCTACTGCTTTTGCTGAAGGTACGCTGGCACAGATCTATAAGGAACGCAAAGGAGACGAGTATGTTGGCGGCTTTACGTTCTATACGCAGAAATTGTGGAGAAATAAGGTTTGGGTTGGTACTGCAATGTGCGTGCTTTATCTGATCTATAACCTGATGAGCATTCCGGTACATACATTTCATGTGTTTACTTCAATGAGCACGATTATGGACACAGCGCTTAACCGTACCACGGATGTTACGGAACCGGTCTACTATGTGGTTGCGGTTGTCATTATTGTTGTGATCGCCATTATTGCATTTGGCGGTATCAAAAAGGCTGTCGGCTTTGCCGATGCAGCGGTCCCGACCATGGCTCTTATTTATATTGCGGTTGCTGTGCTGCTGATGGTCGCAAATATCACCAAGCTCCCCGCTTTCTTTGTTACCATTTTTACGCAGGCATTCAAGCCTCAGTCCATTTTCGGCGGTACATTCGGCATTGCGCTTGCACAGGGCCTTAAGCGAGGCCTTCTGTCTAACGAGGCTGGTATGGGTTCTGCTACGCAGGCCGCGGCTGTTTCGGATCAGGATCACCCTTGCGAGCAGGGTATTATGCAGTCCATCGGCGTTTTTATTGACACGGTTGTCATCTGCACGCTGACCGGCTTCATTGTTGCGGGCGGCGCTATTTGGGAGAATCCCAACATTGACTGGAGCAGCATCAAGTACAACAAGATGGCGACTTTTGTCGCATCGATTCGTGAACTTACCCCTGGTACTGCACTGGATTCGATTGTCGTGATTGTAGTTATTCTTGCATTTGGCCTGTTTGCATTTACCACGCTGTGCTGCGACATTACTTACTCTGAGATTGCTGCGCACAAGGTTTCTGACAAGAAGGGCGTCATCAAGGCGGTTCGTGTTGCCGGCGCGTTTGTGTTTGTTCCACTTGGTACACTGACGGTTCTCTCTGGCCTGCAGCTCGACAACCTTTGGGCAGTGAGTGATTTGGTTAACATTGTGCTGGTGTTTGTTAACGTCCCGACGCTGTTCATTGGCCGCAAGATTATTATTGCTGCTTATAAGGATTATAAGGCGCACAAGGGCGAACGCTTTGTTTCCGCTCGTATTGGCGTTAAATCCGATGTCTGGACGGAGGAAGAGGCGAAGGCAAGAGCACAGGAGTAACGCATCAAATAGCCCCTTTGAAGTACACGGTTTATACAGCCTTTTAACGGCAACAACGCTGGGCACCCGCCTTGTAAGGGCACCCGTGCCAAAGATGAAATTTTAACGAAAACTAAGAGTTTCAAGCCGAAAGAATAGGAGGAAGACGCAATGAATACGAATATTATTGACCTGGAAGATTATCTGGAAAATAGAGAAGCGATGCCTGACATTCAGTCGATTGCAGGCGAGCGTTGGTTCCCGGAAGAGACCAACATTACCGAAGATATGACCAAGTATTGGGGGGGCGACTTCGGTGTCAGCTCGGAATGCAACAAGCTGCGCGCGGTTCTTCTGCACCGTCCCGGAAAAGAAGTGGATAATTTTGACGCCAATGTGGTGCGCTTCCGTGCACCCATCGATCCTGAAAAGTTCAGAAAGCAGCATGATGTGCTCGCCGACTACTATCGCAGCCACGGGATCAAGGTGTTCTATGTAGATGAGCAAAGAGAGGATCGTCCTAACGCGGTATTTGAGCGCGATAATGTCTTTATGACGCCGGAAGGCGCTATCGTGATGCGCCTTGCCATGCCGCAGAGAAGAGGCGAAGAGCGCTACACCGCGCAGACACTTGCAAAGATCGGTGTTCCGATCGTAAAGACCATTGCGGGAGACGGAATCTATGAGGGTGCAAACGCGATGTGGGTTGACCGCCATACGGTGATTCTTTCCACATCTTCCCGCGCCAACCGTTCCGGTTATGAGCAGATGGAAACGGAGTTGCGCCGTCAGGGCGTAACGGAGATCATTCCGATGCAGATTCCTTATGGACATGCGCATATCGACGGTCTGCTGAACTTCCCGAGCAATGATGTTGCGGTTATTCATGCCTGCCAGGTGCCGTACGAAGTGGTCGATACGCTGAAGAGAAAGGGCTACCGGATCATCGAAGTTCCCTCTCTCACTGAGGCAAAATATGGTCATGCGACGAACTTTGTTGCGATTGAGCCGGGTCACGTTGTTTCCAGCAATCTTGCTCCGAGAGCGGTTGAGGAATTACAGAAAGCCGGTATTACGGTCGACGTGCTCGATCTTTCGGAACTCAACAAGGGAAGAGGCTCTGTCCACTGCATGACCGCTTTCCTCAAGCGCGATGAACAGTAAGCGGCAAAAACAGTATTTTTGAATAGCTAAGAGCTTTGCTCCAGAGCCCCTGCACGCAGTGCTGCTTGCAGACGGCGGCACTGCCGCAGGGGACATCGAGAAAAGAAAGCAACATGTGAAAAACCGATGACTGCAAAAGGAGATGCAGATATGAACGATTCGTTGTGGCCAAAGGGAAAGACGAGTGCGGCGACATTTACGTTCGACCTTGATGGCGACATTATCTGGCAGAATATGTCCTCGGATGAGCCCAATACAGAAAGCCTGATTCGAGCTCGCTCGATTGGGCAGTATGGTCCAAACCGCTGTGTTGATATGATTCTTGACTTGCTGGACAAGTATGGTGTAAAGGCAACGTTTTTTGTTCCTGGCTATGTAGCGGAGCATAATCCAGAGGTTATCCGCCGCATTGCTGCAGCCGGCCATGAGCTTGCCAATCACGGCTACCGGCACGAACGGTTTGTAGAGCTGTCGGTGGAAGAACAGCGTGAGGTTTTAATAAAGACGCAAACGATTATTAAGGAACTTACGGGAAAGGAATCCGTTGGCTACCGCACTCCCTCGGGAGACTGGCATGTTAGGACGCCGTATTTGCTTCAGGAGCTTGGATTTTCCTATTCCAGTTCCATGCGAGGGGACGATAAGCCTTACTACACGGTGCTAGACGGAAAAGTGACCGATCTTATCGAAATTCCGTCAAAGTGGGAACTGGATGATTATGTAGCCCAAGCTTATAGCATTTATCCGGCGGAACCGGCTGGACTTGACAGAATTAGCTGCTACCGAAATGTGCAGGATAACGATCTGCGCGAATTCCACGGATACAGAGATATGGGTCTTTGCATTGACTTTCTGATGCATCCTCAGATTTCCGGAGCGCCCGGGCGCAACCTCGTTTTGGAAGAGATCCTGAAAGAGGTTACAAGCCATGATGATGTGTGGGTCGCCACGTGCAAAGAGATAGCGGATTACTGGCGTACGGCTCATCCACGGAAGGAGGGGTAACGGCAATGTATGCACAAAGAATGAGATTACCTGAGGGAAAACAATGCGCAGCATTTATTACAGTGAATTTATCTGCTGAGTATTTTTGGATCTCGCTGAACGAAAAAGCTAAAGAAATGCCTAAGACCCTGTCTATTGGGCAGTATGGCATGACACACGGACTGCCGCGCTTATTAAAACTGTTTGATGAATTTGGAATCAAGGCGACATTCTTTGTCCCGGGGAAGGTGGCCGATACATATCCCGAACTGATTCGAGAAGTGGCAGATCGTGGTCACGAAATTGGATGCCACGGGTACGAGCACGAGAACTTTGGACTGCTCTCCTATGAAGAGCAGCGTGTTCGCATCGGTAAGGCGGTCGATGCGATTGAAAAAGCGTGTGGGAAAAAGCCGGCTGGATTCCGTGCACCGATTGGCGATCTGATGCTCGAAACTTTGAACATTGTGCGTGAATACGGGATGCTCTATTCGAGTGACCTTTTTGACGATGATAGGCCGTACTTTATGAAGGTAAATCCTGCTGGAGACAAGATCTTGCAGATTCCGATGCAGTGGGCAAACTTTGATCTGCCCTATTTTGCGTTTAACTACCGTCCGGCATTTCCGTTTGGACAGGGGAGAGTTGCAAATTACAGTGGAGTCTTGTCAAACTGGAAGGACGAGTTTACCGGTCACTATAATCATGGTTTGTGTTATACGTTGCAGCTTGATCCTCAGACGAGCGGCAGCCCTGGGCGGTATGCCATGATCGAAGAATTTTTGGAGTTTATGACTTCCCATAATGACGTTTGGTTTGCGACCGGCAGTGAGTTGCTCGATTATTGCAGAACAGATGAGGAAGCGTATGTGTCCCTGCGTGAAAAAGCGGAAGAGCAAATAGCAGCAACAGCAAACTAAGAGTTTCAAACCGAAAGAAACAGGAGGAAGACGCAATGAATACGAATATTATTGACCTGGAAGATTATCTGGAAAATAGAGAAGCGATGCCTGACATTCAGTCGATTGCAGGCGAGCGTTGGTTCCCGGAAGAGACCAACATTACCGAAGATATGACCAAGTATTGGGGGGGCGACTTCGGTGTCAGCTCGGAATGCAACAAGCTGCGCGCGGTTCTTCTGCACCGTCCCGGAAAAGAAGTGGATAATTTTGACGCCAATGTGGTGCGCTTCCGTGCACCCATCGATCCTGAAAAGTTCAGAAAGCAGCATGATGTGCTCGCCGACTACTATCGCAGCCACGGGATCAAGGTGTTCTATGTAGATGAGCAAAGAGAGGATCGTCCTAACGCGGTATTTGAGCGCGATAATGTCTTTATGACGCCGGAAGGCGCTATCGTGATGCGCCTTGCCATGCCGCAGAGAAGAGGCGAAGAGCGCTACACCGCGCAGACACTTGCAAAGATCGGTGTTCCGATCGTAAAGACCATTGCGGGAGACGGAATCTATGAGGGTGCAAACGCGATGTGGGTTGACCGCCATACGGTGATTCTTTCCACATCTTCCCGCGCCAACCGTTCCGGTTATGAGCAGATGGAAACGGAGTTGCGCCGTCAGGGCGTAACGGAGATCATTCCGATGCAGATTCCTTATGGACATGCGCATATCGACGGTCTGCTGAACTTCCCGAGCAATGATGTTGCGGTTATTCATGCCTGCCAGGTGCCGTACGAAGTGGTCGATACGCTGAAGAGAAAGGGCTACCGGATCATCGAAGTTCCCTCTCTCACTGAGGCAAAATATGGTCATGCGACGAACTTTGTTGCGATTGAGCCGGGTCACGTTGTTTCCAGCAATCTTGCTCCGAGAGCGGTTGAGGAATTACAGAAAGCCGGTATTACGGTCGACGTGCTCGATCTTTCGGAACTCAACAAGGGAAGAGGCTCTGTCCACTGCATGACCGCTTTCCTCAAGCGCGATGAACAGTAAGCGGCAAAAACAAATATTCCGCTGACTTTTGAATTGAATACGGCACGCAAGCAAGCGCAAGGGGGGAGCAGCCTTTCGGCTGTTCTTCCTTGCACTATAAAAAGAAGAAGGCTTCGCGATAATTTTGGAACCTTAATGATTTACCACAAGGGCATCGTCCTCTTCTTCACTTCTTTCCGGCAAATAGTACCGGTAAAAATCCGCTGCGCAGGATTTCTCATCCTCGGGCAGGGGAAGGTAGGTCCTTGAGAGAGAAGAGAATCGTTTCCTCCGCGCGGTTCGATAGATACTTGAAAGCCGTCTTACCCCAGTGCTGCTGCGCAAGCTCTCCTGCAACATGGAGCCAGAAGAGCGGCTGCTGATCAAGCGGCAGGCGCAGGCGGTATACGCTGTGCGCCGGTATGATGCCGTCGGTGCAGTCGCTGCCGAAAAAGTCGTCTTTTACCATAAAAGTGCCGACGATGCGCCGCTTATCCTCCGATTCCTCTGCGCGGCACGCTGTCAAAAGGCACATGGAGTTTGGCTTTATGATTCTCTTCGCTCTCGTCGATCAGGTGCTGGATCTTTTCCTGCGCGTCAGTATTCTTCAGAATCAGGAAATTTGAAAAGGCATCCGGATAAATGAACCTCTTTTCGCCTGAGTTGAAGCAAACGGTGATGCTATGATCGTTCCAATCGGTGACGATCCCCTTTCCGAAGGTGGTGTGCGTGATCGGCTGTCCAAGGAGCTGCATGGGGTTACTCCTTTCTGACGAAAGAGCCTTTATCCCATACTTGCGCAGGCATAAAGGCTCTTCTTGTGACGGATCGATCGTTTTTGAGATTATTCGGCGTCCGAAACCGTGTGTACCTTGTCGAGAATGCGCAGAACCATGCTGCCGTCCTTGATCTGTGTGGGAATGACATGTCCGTCCAGTTCGAGCCCGACCTTGCTGCCCTCTCTTGGTGTGGAGCAGTTTGCTTGCACCTGCTGATCCATCTGGATGGAAAGTGACTCCTTCAGATCACCGCCATAAACACAGCAGGGACAAGGCCACTTCGCCGCAGCTGATTCGCTTTTGCCTGTTCGTCACGCTTTTCTACTTTGATAACGTCCATTGTAATCCTTCTTACGGTATGGGGGGTTGATATTTCTATACCGCACGATGCGCGGATACAAGGAAGCACTTGCCATGCGGTAAGTGCTTCCTTTTTTTCAGTTGCCTGACATTCAGCTTCCCAGATTCAGCTCGTAGGTGCAGAGATAGAAGAGGAACGACGTCATCTGATAGCGGCTGATGCGCGTGTTGTAAGCGTCAAGCAGCTCGCCGAGGTTGCTGTCGCGCGAGGTGATGTCCTTCTGGTTGCACCAGAGCATGGCCTTGGCGGCTTCTCTTGTGAGGTTCGAGTTGTCGCTCATCACCTGCAGGAGCTGGGACTGATCCACATTGGTGTTGATCCCGGCAAGAGCAGCAAAGCGGTAGATCAGCATGCAGGCGCCGCGATAATCCATTTTCTCGTCGTAGCCGGTGTACAGCAGGTCGTTCTGGCGCAGGATCCTTGTCTGATAGGCCCAGCATACGGCATCGTAGTAAGGATAGGAGGCGTTGAAGGAGCGGCTCTCGTAATCGGGCGGCAGGGCGGAGTTGTCTGTTTCGGGGCGTCCGGCGATGCGGTAGAGCACATCGACAAACTCACCCAGCTTTGCAGTGGACTGACCACCGAAGTTGTCCGGGGATTCCGGATCCACGTAGCCGTTGCGATACATATAGAGGACGCTTGCCTGGTTGAAGATGCTCTTGATGTCCGTAAACACCACCGTATCCTTGAGACTGCCGCCGCTCGGCTCTTTGTTGAAGACGTGAGCGTAGTAATCGCTGTTGACGATGTTGCTGGAAACCTTGAACTTGTTGTCCACATACAGGCAGTAGGCGTGCAGCAGCTCGTCGGAGATGACGATGCTGTCGTCGGCGGGAATGACCGTTTCCGTATCGGCGTCGTAGCGGAAGGTTTTCGTCAGGAACGAACGGTTCGACAGCATGGCGATATGAACGCCGCTCGAGAGCACGTCCGTGCCGGCCAGCAGACGGGAATCATACTCCACGCCGAAGAGGTTGAGGAGCGTCGGCAGGATGTCCGCCGTGGAACAGTATTCGTCCACCACAATGTTCTCCGAAAGGCCGGGAACATAGCAGATGAAGCTGTTGCGGTATTTTTCAAACTTGGTGTCCAGCGTCTGCCCGGCAAGCTCGTTGTATTCCTCCTCTGTGAGACCGTAGGGATAGTGGTCGTTCGTGAGGACGATGCAGGTCTTGTCGGCAATGCCGGCGGCCTCCAGCTGCTGCATCAGGTATTGCAGCGCGTACTCAAGCTCTAAATTGCAGGCAATATATGCCTTGACCGGCTCGGAGTAGGGGAGATCTTCCACCGCGGCTTTGTTCTTGGCGCTCATGGCGTTGTCCCAGTTGTACTGGTAATGACCGCTGAAGGTCATGTAGTAGGCATGGAATGGCTCTTTGCTGTTGATGTAGTCGTTCACGGAGGACTGGATCATCTCAAGATCCGAGGACGGCCAGTCGATCTTCACGTTCAGGCCGGAATCCGCTGCCTTAAAGTCGTAGCCCATGTTGGCGTGGGTGATGTTGCGGTTGTAGAAATCGCCGATGTAGTCGTGATAGCCGTAGGACTTGTAGCCCATTCCGTTCAGCGCGTTGCCGAGGCAGAAGGGAAGATAGTTGGTGCCTGCCACATTGAAGCTCGAATCCGTCTTGGTGCGGGACATATCCGGGTAGAGACCCATGCACATGGTGTATTCGCCATTGGTGGTGACGGACTGGAACGAGCCGTAGTAGTTTTCAAAAATGATGCCCGTGTGGGTCATTTTATAGAGGGCAGGCGTCAGTTCCTCGCTGATGAACCACGGGCAAAAGCTCTCGGCGCAGATGGTGATGAGGTTATAGTCCTTCAAAAGCCCTGTGTAGTTGCTCTTGCGGCTGGGCGTTATCTTGGCGAGGTATTCGTCCGTTGCCTTGAGAATGGCGCTGTCGGTGCTGCCCGCCAGCTTCGTGAAGTCGATGCTCTCGATCACGTTGAAGGAGTTGCTGCTATACGGCTGCTGATCGCTGCTGACTTCCAGAGTGGAGGGCGTAAAAAAGGTGATGTCGCCGTCATCTCCGGCGATCATATAGTGAAGCTCCTGCACGGTGGTGGCGATCATGCCGACCTTTTTATAGCTGCTGTCGGTGGAGGTGTTTACATTGGAGAGCGTCTTGTAGACGGAGAAGGGTTTATTGCGTCCGACGAACAGGAGCCCTACCGTCACCAAAACCAGTACGAGCAGCAGCGCAAAGGACGCCTGCGCCTGCTTCCAGCGCAGACGGAGCTTCAGCGTCGGGACCTTTCGCAGCACAAGGCATACGATCACCGCGATCAGCGGCAACAGCAGCAAAATGATGCGCGGCAGGTTTTTGAAGATCGCGTAGAAGAGCTGAGAGTTGAAGTTTGTGATCACGTTCTCGCCCATGCTGACCTGGCTGATGGGCATGAAGTTGCCGAAGATGCACTGATAGACCAGCTGTACCTCGGCAAACAGCACCTGCACCGCTACAAGCAGCACGCCAACGGTCTGGCGCAGGATCTTGGGCAGGAATGAGGTGAGAAGCGAAAAAAAGACACCGGCTTGCAGCGCAAACAAAATAAGGTAGATGGTGTGCCTGTCCAGCTTGTGGTAAACGCACAGGTGCAGGCACAGCTCCACATAGATGCCGGTGAAGCAGAACAGCAGCAGATCGGCGATCCACGTTTTCCAAAGGCTGCGGCGCGGGGACTGCGCGGCGTCGGGCGTTTCGGGTGTGGGGGCGTCGGGCTGCTGCGCTGTTATAAGGGAAGTATCGTCAGTTTTTAGTTTCATAAATTGTTCTCCTGCTGAAGGCTTTTTCAAAAAGAAAAATCGCTTGCGAAATTTGCCGAAATATTGACACGGAGCTTATCATAGAGCAAAAGCGCGAAAAAGGCAATCATTCTTGTAAAAAAATTTGAAAAAGCTTTACAATTTGCGTGACAGGACGTGCTCAAATCGTGCTTTTTATGACAAAAAGACAGAAAATGGCAGCAATTATGCTTGACTTTGAATAGATCCTGTGATATTCTGCCACGGAAACAGGTTACGGACCGAAAGGGATAACGACTGTGCTCAAAGGCACAGTCGTTATCTTTTTTTATGCTCCGAACCATAGGAGGAAAAGCAACATGTATTTGATGATCGACAACTACGACTCATTTGTGTATAACCTGAAGGCATATTTGGAAGAGTTGGGCCGGGACATTATGGTGCGCCGGTCAGATGAGATCACGATCGAAGAGATCGAGGCGATGGCC
>ERZ779894.4165-NODE-4165-length-10318-cov-6.889116_pt1 | contig 10318 bp, 6 predicted proteins | sample MGYA00511587_ERZ779894 | MGnify/ENA primary metagenome ERZ779894 (study PRJEB29588, sample SAMEA2160490) | human gut metagenome | biome: human gut; feature: human-associated habitat; material: faeces | place: Denmark | collected 2008/2010 ... | reverse complement strand
CGGCCATGAGCCTTTCCAGCTTCTGCGTGGTGTCCAACGCCCTGCGGCTGAATCTCTTCAAGCTCCGCGACCCAAAGCACGATCATAAGCGCAGAAAAAAGCCTGCCTCTGCAAACACAGCACCGGCAGAAGAAAAAACTACAACGAAAAAGGAGAAAGAAACCATGAAAAAGACGATGAAGATCGAAGGCATGATGTGCGCCCATTGCGAGGCGGCCGTCAAAAAGGCGCTCGAGGCCATTCCCGAGGTCGTGGATGCCGAGGTCAGCCACACCGCCGGCACCGCCGTCGTGACGCTGCAGTCCCCCGTGGACGACGCCGCACTCAAGAAGGCGGTGGAGGACAAGGACTACAAGGTCCTCGGCATCGAATAAGGCAAAAGAGAAGGAAAGCGCGCTCGGATCCGAGCGCGCTTTCCTTCTCTTTTCTTTATGCCGCGATCGGCATTACCGGGGGGAGCGTGATGATCGTCGCGCCCGCGGGCGGGGCGGCAAGGGGCTTCTCGCTCGTCGTGCGGACGCTGACCGCCGCGTCAAAGGTCACGTCGCAGACGTTGCGCACCTGCACCGTTCCCTTGGCGGTCATACGACTGCTGTTGCCGGCGAGCGTGTAGTCGATGCGAAGCGCCGCTTCCTCATTGATGCTCGTCGACGCTGTGTACTTGAGCTCCACGCCGCCGTCGCTGCGGAGCGTCATGTCAATACTCAGCTCCTCGACGCCGCTGTCCGCGATAAAGCCCGGGACCGCCTCCGCATCCACGCCCGCTTCCGTCAGCAGCTTCGCAAGCTCCTCCTTGCCGAAGTGCCACTTATAGCCGCTGCCAGACTTGGTGAAGGTCTCGTCGCCGAACATCTCGGCCGCGGCGGCGGCAAGCTGCTCCGTACCGCTCCAGCTCTCGTAGAACCCATTCGCATCCCCCTGCTTCATCATGGCATAGAGAATGTGGCCGACGGTGCGGCCGTCCCCGCTGCCGTACATCGACTCGTAGAGGTCGGGGAAGCTCATCACGGCGTCCGTCGCGTACCATGCGCCGGAAACGGCCTGCGTGCCGTCTACCTTCGCCATCGCCGCGTCAAGGAGCGGGGACCTAAAGTAGAGCTTATCAGAGAATATAGCCTCCAGCTCGGGCTTGACGGTCAAGGCGCGGTACGCCTCCGGCAGCTTTCCGCCAAGCCCCTCGAGGAGCTCCGCCAGATCGCCGAGGTCGGCGCTCAGGCTCATGCTCATACCCTCTCCACCCATCAGCACGGACGCCTTGCCGGAATACGGATAGCTGCGGTCGCCCTTGATGGAGTCGATGACCTTGACCGTGCCGGAGAGGGTCACATCCTCCTTATAATTCTTGGAGGCGTCAAAGCGCTTCGCATTTCCGGCCAGATAGCCGTTGAGAATGGTGAGACGGCTGTCCACCTTCTCCGCGAAGGTCTCCTCGTCGAGCAGGAACACCATGCGGTAGCCGTTGTCCCAGAACACGTCGTAGCCGAGCACCTGCGAGAAGAAGCGTACCGGCACCATCGTGCGGTTGGAGGGCGTCACATAGGAGTGGACGTCCATCTTCACCGTCGAGCCGTCGGCGCGCGTGATGACGTCGCTGCCGACAACATGGGTAAAGCTCGCCTTCTCACCCGTTACGATAGCGGTCTTGGTGGCCTGGTCAAATTCGATCCTTGCGCCCATGGCCTCCAGCGCGGCGCGCAGCGGCACCATCGTGCGCCCGTTCTTCACCTCGGGCACCGCGTCGGTGAAAGCAATGCATCGGTCGCCCAGCAGCACATTGACCTGCCCGGCCACGCCGCCGAGCGCCTTGATGTTCTGCTCGCGCTGTTCCTTTGAAACCGTCGCGGCAGCCTTCGGATCGGCGCTGACGAGAATATAGGTCGGACCGTCGGCTCCGCCGATGATGCCAATATCCTCGCCCGCCGCGCTTGCGGGGACGGCCAGCGCCAGCGCCAACATCAGCGCCAGCAGAAGAGCGATCAGTTTTTTCATTTTTCCATTCTCCTTCCCTGTGTGGGTCCATTGGGTATCCTGTTCCTTCAGCGTACCATAAACGCCGCTCTTTTGCAAGGGCTTTGCCCCGTTTTCCGCCCTCCTACGAAATGTCCGCCAGTTCCAGATACTTGTAGCCGTTCTCTGCGATATGGTCCTTGCGGCCCTGCAGATTGTCGCCGAGGAGCAGATCGAATACCTGCGCGGTCGCCTCCGCGTCCTCGGGCATGACCTTGATGAGACGGCGCGTTTCGGGGTTCATGGTCGTCAGCCACATCATCTCCGGGTCGTTCTCGCCGAGGCCCTTGGAGCGGTCGACCTTATAGCGCTTGCCCTCAAGCGTTTTTACGATGTCGTTCTTCTCCTTGTCGGAGTAGGCGAACCACGTCTTGTCGCCGCAGTTGATCTCAAAGAGCGGCGTTTCCGCGATGTAGACGTAGCCCTCGCGGATGAGCGTGGGGCAGAGACGGTAGATCATCGTCAGGATCAGCGTGCGGATCTGGAAGCCGTCCACGTCCGCATCGGTGCAGATGACGACCTTGCTCCAGCGTAGATTGTTGAGGTCGAAGGCGTTGAGCTCCTTGACCGCCTTGCCCTGCACCTCCACGCCGCAGCCGAGCACCTTCAGAAGATCGGTGATGATCTCGCTCTTGAAAATGCGGGCGTAGTCAGCCTTGAGGCAGTTCAGGATCTTGCCGCGCACGGGCATGATGCCCTGAAATTCCGCGTCGCGTGAGAGCTTGACGCTGCCGAGGGCGCTGTCGCCCTCAACGATATAAATTTCGCGGCGGGACACGTCGCGCGTGCGGCAGTCCACGAACTTCTGCACGCGGTTGGAAATGTCGATATTGCCGGAGAGCTTTTTCTTGATGTTCAGCCGCTGCTTTTCCGCGCTCTCGCGGCTTCTTTTGTTGATGAGCACCTGCTCGGCGATCTTGAGCGCCTCGACGCGGTTCTCGATGAAGTAGGTCTCCAGGCGGGACTTCAAAAAGTCCGTCATCGCCTCCTGCACGAATTTGTTCGTGATGGACTTCTTCGTCTGGTTCTCGTAGCTCGTCTGCGTGGAGAAGTTGTTGGACACCAGCACGAGGCAGTCCTCCACGTCCTGCCAGGTGATCTTGCTCTCGTTCTTCTGATACTTGCCGCTGTCCTTGAGATATTTGTCGATGGCGTAGACGAAGGCGGTCTTGGTCGCCTTTTCCGGCGCGCCGCCGTGCTCGAGCCACGAGGAGTTGTGGTAGTGCTCGATGACGTTCACGCGGTTGGAAAAGCAGCAGGCGCACGAGAGCTTGACCTTGTACTCCGGTTTATCTTCGCGGTCGCGGCCGCGGCGCTCCGTCTCCCAGAAAACGGGCGTGGTCAGCGCGCCCTCTCCGGCCAGCTCGGTCACATAGTCCACGATGCCGTTTTCGTAGAGGAACTCCTGCGTCTCGAATTTCCCGCCCACCTCATTGCGGAAGCGGAAGGTGATGCCCGCGTTGACGACCGCCTGTCGGCGCAGCACGTCGGTAAAATACGACGCGGGGATATTGATATCAGTAAACACGTCGAGATCGGGCAGCCAGCGCGTGAGCGTGCCGGTCTTCTTGCCGCGGTCGGTCGGCTCGATCTTCAGCTCCTCGCCCTTTTTGCCGGTGATCTGCCCGCGCTCAAAGTGGAGGGAATATTTGTTCCCGTCGCGCCAGACGGTCACATCCATGTAGCGCGAGGCGTACTGCGTCGCGCAGGCGCCGAGGCCGTTGAGGCCGAGGGAATATTCATAGTTGTCGCCGTCGAGATTGTTGTACTTGCCGCCGGCGTAGAGCTCGCAGTACACGAGCTCCCAGTTGTAGCGCTTTTCCTTGGGGTTCCAGTCCACGGGACAGCCGCGCCCGTTGTCCTCCACCTCGATGCTGCCGTCGGCGTAATGCGTGAGCGTGATGACCTTGCCGTGCCCCTCGCGCGCCTCGTCGATGGAGTTCGAGAGGATCTCGAACACCGCGTGCTCGCAGCCGTCCAGTCCGTCCGAGCCAAAGATAACGCCCGGGCGCTTGCGCACGCGCTCCGCGCCCTCGAGTAGGGAAATGCTCTCGTTGCCGTAATTCTTTCCTGCCTTTGCCATTTGTCTTCTCCGTTTCCATAGGATACTATTCCTTGTATATTATAGCCGCTCCGTCCCACAATAGCAAGTGTTTTGATGCGCTCCCGCGCCGCGCTCCGCGCTTGTTAAAAACTCGCGCAGCATTCTCAAATAGTTTTTGTATCGGTCAAAAAATAATCGAGCGTCAACCTGTAAATTTCTTGTAAAATCAGGGTTATTCACAGTTTCCACAGAGTTATCCACATTCATTATGTCAACACAAAATCACGCAAAAAATGTGCTTTTTCTCTCCCCTTCGACCTCTTGCAATGTGCGCGCAGGTGTGCTACCATAGGCGCAGAAAATCCGCGTGCGCTCCATTCCGCACACAGGCAAGGAGGACCCATTCCATGCAGGCATTTGAATTTTACTGCCCGACTAAGATCTATTTCGGCAAGGGCGCGGAGGCAAAGGTCGGCGAGGCGGTCAAGCACTTCGGCGGCACGAAGGTCTTTATCGTCTACGGCGGCCACAGCGCCGTGAAGAGCGGGCTGATCGCGCGCATTGAGCAGACGCTCACCGACGCAGGGCTTGAGCACATGAGCTTCGGCGGCGTGCAGCCCAACCCGCGCCTGTCCCACGCGCGCGAGGGCGTGCAGAAGGCGCTCGCCTTCGGCGCGGACTTCATTCTCGGCGTCGGCGGCGGCAGCGTGATGGACACGTCCAAGGCCATCGCCCACGGCGTTGCCAACCCCGAAACGGACATCTGGGATTTCTGGAGCAAGAAGGCGGCGCTCACCAAAACGAGCAAGCTCGGCGCGGTGCTGACCATCTCCGCCGCCGGCAGCGAGACGAGCGACAGCGCCGTGCTCACGAACGATGAGACGACGCTCAAGCGCGGTCTGAACACCGATCTGCAGCGTCCGCTCTTCGCCATCATGGACCCCGAGCTGACCTATACGCTCCCGCGCTATCAGGTCGGCTGCGGCGTGGTGGACATCATGATGCACACGCTTGAGCGCTATTTCAACCCCGGCCATCCCTCCAACCGCATGACCGACGAGATCGCCGAGGGCCTGCTGCGCACGGTGATCGACGCGGGCCGCGTCGCCATGCAGGACAGTCACAATTATGACGCTATGAGCGAGATCATGTGGGCCGGCTCCCTCTCGCACAACAACCTCACGGGCCTCGGCGGCGTGAAGGACTTCTCCGTGCACCAGTTCGGTCACGAGCTCTCCGGTATGTTCGACGCCGCGCACGGCGCGACGCTCTCGGTCATGTGGCCGCAGTGGGCGCGCTATGTGGTGGACACCGATCCCGCGCGCTTCGCGCACTACGGCGAGGCCGTTTGGCGCCTTACCCGCAAGGACGGCGAGAGCGACCGTGACCTTGCCCTCCGCGCCATCGACACGACCGAGGAGTTTTTCCGCTCCATTGATATGCCGACCACCTTCACCGAGCTCGGCATCGGCATGCTCAGCGAGGAGCATCTGCGCGAGCTTGCCGAGCGCTGCACCTTCTTTCACACCCGCGTTGTCGGCAAGTTCTGCCCGCTCGATTACGACGGCATCCTCGCCGTCTATCGCATGGCAAACAAGTAAACCGCACTGAGAAAGGCGTGCCGGACGGCACGCCTTTCTCTCTATTTACCGTTTCAAAATGCCCAGAAGCCCGCGCCTGAGGATCCGCCCACCCGCGGAGACGAGCTGCGTCTCGATTTTGGACTGGAGCCGCTCGGCCTTTTTCTTTGCCGCGGCAGCCTCACGCTCGCGCTGCCGCTCGAGCTTTTTCTGCTCGGCCTCGGCGGCCCTCTCCGCCCTCCGGCGCGCCTCGTCCTCCAGCTTTTGTGCGCGGCGGCGCTCCTCATCCTCTAACTTCTGCGCGCGCCTGCGCTCCTCGTCCTCTAACTTCTGGCGGCGCTTTTCCTCGGCGGCCTCCTCCTTGGCGCGCTGCTTCTCCTGCTCCGCAGCCAGCCTTTCCTGCGCGAGGCGGTCCTCCTCCTGCTGCTTTTGCAGCGCCGCGGCATCCGCCTGCTCGGTCAGCACCTCGTAGGCAGAGAGATTGTCCGCCGCGTCGTCGTACTTCTCCATGCCGTCATGCAGCATGGTCTTCATGCGCGCCATCGGCTCGGGCAGGCCCATAAGGCTCTGCGGGCAGACGATCTTTGTGCGCTGCACGATGGTCGGCACGCCCTGTTCATCTAAAAACGAGGTCAGCGCCTCGCCGACACCCAGCTCCATAATGGCATCCTCCGCGCGGAAGGCGGGACTGGCGCGGAACGCCTGCGCCGCGACGCGCACAGCCTTCAGCTCGGCGGGCGTATAGGCGCGCAGCGCGTGCTGCACGCGGTTGGAGAGCTGCGCGAGCACCGCGTCGGGAATGTCGCTCGGGCTCTGCGTCACGAAGAACACGCCCACGCCCTTCGAGCGGATGAGCTTAACGGTCTGCTCGATCTTCTGCACGAGGACCGCCGGCGCGTCGCGGAAGAGCGTGTGCGCCTCGTCGAAGAAGAACACCAGCTTGGGCTTTTCCAGATCGCCCGCCTCGGGCAGGCTCTCAAACAGCTCCGAGAGCATCCACAAAAGGAAGCTCGCGTAGAGCGTCGGGTTCTGCACCAGCTTCACGCAGTCGAGCACGTTGACCATGCCGCGGCCGTCCGCGTCGGTGCGCATCCAGTCATAGATGTCGAGCGGCGGCTCGCCGAAGAAGAGGTCGCCGCCCTGCTGCTCGAGCGGCAGCAGCGCGCGCAGGATCGCCGCGACGGACTGCGGCGTGATGTTGCCGTAGGTCATCATGTACTCCGCGCGGTGCTCACTGACGTAGTTCAGCATGGCGCGCAGGTCCTTGAGATCGAGGAGCAGCAGCCCCTTGTCATCCGCGATGCGGAACATGATGTGCAGGATGCCCTCCTGCGCGGGCGTGAGGCCGAGGATGCGGGACAAAAGCTCAGGCCCCATGTCGCTCACTGTCGCGCGGACGGCGTGGTCGCCGGTCTGATAAATGTCCCAGAAGGTCGCGGGATAGCCCTTGTAGGCAAAGCTGCCGCGCAGACCGAAGCGGTCGATGCGCTTTTCCATGCCCTCGCTGCTCACGCCGGGGGCGCAGATGCCCGCGACATCGCCCTTGACGTCGCACAGGAACACCGGCACGCCCGCGTCGGAAAAGCTTTCGGCCATCACTTTCATCGTGATGGTCTTGCCCGTGCCGCTCGCGCCCGCGATCAGGCCGTGGCGGTTGCACATATTGAGCGCAAGCTCCACGCGCGCGCCGTCCGCAAGTCCCATGTAGATCTTACCGTTTTCGTACATCGTGCCATCCTCCGTTGTTTGATTCGATGGCAACATTATAGAATACCGTGCGGCGTGGCGCAAGAGAAAAGCGCGGCCCCGCCGCGCTTTTTCCTATCCCAGCAGCATCAGCACCACGCCGTACACGACGCTCGCGAGCGTGCCGAACACGATCACCGGCCCCGCGATGACGAACATCTTTGCCGCCATGCCGGTGATGATGCCCTCGGCCTTGAAGTCGATGGCGGGCGAGACGACGGAATTGGCAAAGCCCGTGATCGGCACGAGCGTGCCCGCCCCCGCGAAGCGGGCAAGGGAATTATACAGGTTCAGCCCCGTGGTCAGCGCCGCTAAAAAGATGAGCGTGATGGAGGTCGCGGTACCCGCGTCGGTCTTGTCGAGCCCGAGGGACCTGTAGCCGTCCAGAATGAGCTGACCGAGCACACAGATCGCGCCGCCGATCAGAAAGGCGAGCGCCGTATCCTTCCAGATGGGCGACTTCGGCGCCCTTTCCTTGATATACGCCTGATATTCCTGCGGTGACATATCCATAAGATCACTCCTTTTGGCATAGCATTTCCAGCGGGAGTATTTTTATCCATCGTTGCCTTTCCCCGCAAAATCGGCTACAATGGACGCGAGGTGATACCATGCGCTCACTTGGGCTTTACATCCACATTCCGTTCTGCAAGGCGAAGTGCATTTACTGCGACTTCTACTCGCTTCCTCATTCGGAGGAGAAGATGGACGCCTACACCGCGGCTTTGCAGCGCGATCTGATCCGCTGGGCGGATCAGGCAAAAGGCCATACCGTTGACACGATCTACTTTGGCGGCGGCACACCGAGCTACCTCGGCGCAGACCGGCTCTGCCGCATTTTAGAGACGGTTTTTGCCCATTACCGCGTGGACAAAAACGCTGAGATCACGACCGAGGCGAATCCCGACAGCGCGCAGGAGGTATCAGCACTGCGGCAACTCAGAGAAGCGGGCTTCAACCGCATTTCACTCGGGATGCAGTCGGCGAGCGACGACGAGCTGCGCCTGATCGGGCGCGTCCACACGCATAAAGAGACGGTTGAGGCCGTACATGCCGCCCGCGCGGCAGGATTCGACAATGTGAGCCTCGATCTCATCTACGGTCTTCCCGAGCAGACAATGGCGCACTGGCGGGAAAACCTGCAAGCGGCCATCGCTCTTGAGCCTGAGCACCTTTCCTGCTACGGGCTCAAGATCGAGGAGGGCACGCCGCTTTACAGGAAAAAGGACGCCCTTGTTATCCCCGATGACGACGCGCAGGCGGAGGAATACCTTGCAACGGTCGAAACGCTCGCGCGCGCGGGCTACCGCCAGTATGAGATCTCCAATTTTGCGCGTCCCGGACGCGAATCACGCCACAATTTGAAATACTGGCTGATGCAGGAATATCTGGGCTTTGGCCCGGGCGCGCACTCGGACTTTGGCGGACGGCGCTTTGCCTGTGCACGCGATCTGAACGCGTACCTCGCAGGAGGGGAGAGCCTTTCCGAAAGCGCTTGCCCCGCGGAAAAGGAGCGTGAGGAGGAGCGTGTCATGCTCGCCCTGCGTACGGTGCAGGGGCTTGACCTTTCTACGCTCAGGGAGGACACACGGGACGCGGAAGCGGTGCTTGAAGAGTGCGCGCGTCACGGCCTTGCCCAAAAGGAAAACGGCTGCTGGCACCTGACGCCGCAGGGCTTTCTCGTTTCGAATGCCGTCATCGTGCGCGTACTCGAGGCGCTGTCGCTGTGAAAAAACAAAAAAATTGGAAACCTTTTCCGTATCTCTGCGTCTTTACTTATGGCAGGGTATCTGATATACTGTATTATGTTTACCAATTCGAGGCATTTCAGCAAGGAGGCATATTGTGAAATCCATCATTCGAAAGTTTTTGTCGCTGTCGCTGGCAGTCGTGCTGGCGGCGGCTCCGCTCAACGCCTTCGCGTCTGACGCGCTCGGCGACGATCTGACGAGCTCAAATGTTGAGGTCAATGAGCGCACCGAGCTCAACGCCGGTACGTTCTGGAGCAATACTTATTCCGATCTCCGGCAGGAAAACTATGTGGTTTATGAGCCGAACCGCAGCGTGAAGCCCATCGTGACGAGCGGCGATTACAGCACGCAGCTCACCACCGTTTCGTCGGCGGCGCGTACGCTGGAAGCGGACGGCTGGCGCGTGGTCGCGGGCGTCAACGGCGACTATTACGATACGGCCAACGGTATTGCGCTCGGCAGCGTGATGAGCGACGGCGTTTTCCACAATATTTCCGGCAGTTATTATGCCTTGGGCTTTTATGACGACGGCAGCGCCGTGATGGGAAAGCCCGACCTTCGCATCAGCGCTGAGACGGATTATGATTCTTTCAGCATTTCGGCGATGAACTATATCCGCCAGACCTCTTTCGGCATTTTCATGTACGATGACAGCTTCAATGCCCGCGGTACCATTGGCACGAGCGAGCCGGGCTATGATGTGATCTGCTCGGTGCGCCGCGGTGAGCTGAGCATCGGCGGAGAAATGACGCTCGAAGTCGAGGATATTGTGGAAGGCAGCGTGGATACGGCTGTCGGCAGGGGACAGTACGTGCTGTCTGCCAACCTCAACTCCGGTGAGAACTATCTCAATGCGCTTCGCGCGCTTCGCGTCGGCGACCGCATCACGGTCTCCGTCGACGCAAACAGCAGCGAATGGGACGGCGTGACGAATCTGATCGGCGCGCTCTATCAGCTCGTGGAGAACGGGCGGGTCTGCTCCGGTCTCAGTGCCGGCAACGCGCCGCGCACGGCGGTCGGTCTCAGACGCGACGGCTCTCTTGTGATGTACACCATCGACGGCCGCCAGAGCGGCTATTCCGTCGGCGCGACGCTGACGCAGGTTGCCGAGCGCATGCTTGAGCTTGGCTGCGAAACGGCGCTGAGTCTGGACGGCGGCGGCTCGACTGCGATGGTCGCGACAAATCCCG
>ERZ779894.4159-NODE-4159-length-10332-cov-2.975187_pt1 | contig 10332 bp, 5 predicted proteins | sample MGYA00511587_ERZ779894 | MGnify/ENA primary metagenome ERZ779894 (study PRJEB29588, sample SAMEA2160490) | human gut metagenome | biome: human gut; feature: human-associated habitat; material: faeces | place: Denmark | collected 2008/2010 ... | reverse complement strand
CATGCCTATCAGCTTATCCACTGTCAGGCAAATAAGCCTCAGCAATTTACAGTATTGTCGCGCAAGTTACCGGCAGGAGTCTTACAAATCAGTCTGCTCAATCGTGCCGGAAATACTTTATGCGACCGCTTTATCTTTGCTTCTCCACGGGCTCCTTTACAAATCTCGCCCAAAGGTTTAAAAGAGATTTACGCTCCTTATGCTCCCATCCGCTGCGAACTGCAGTTGAACAACGCCATAGGAGAACCGATACCCGGCAAATTATCAGTCAGTATCCGTGACGCCGTCCGCTCTGATTATATGGAATATGATAACAATATCTTCACCGACCTTCTACTTACATCGGACTTGAAAGGCTACATTCATCAACCCGGCTACTACTTCACAGAGAGTTCTCTCCGGAAACAGAAGGAACTGGATATACTGTTAATGGTACACGGATGGCGTAAATATGATATGACACAACAGATCGGTATCAGCCCATTCACCCCACTTCAGTTGCCAGAAAGCCAACTGGTACTTTATGGACAAGTCAAATCTACGATTCTCAAAAACAAGCTGAAGGATATAGCTCTCAGCGTAATGGTGAAGAGAGATGCAGAGATTATTACCGGTCAGACCGTTACGGATGAGAACGGACATTTCAGCATTCCGCTGGAAGATTTCGAGGGATCAATGGAAGCTGTGATCCAGACTCGCAAAGTGGGAAAAGAACGAAATAAGGACGCTTCTATTCTCATCGACCGGCATTTCTCGCCTGCTACGCGTGCATACGGTTACAGAGAGTTGCACCCGGAGTGGAGCAACATTGCCCACTGGCAACAGGAAGCTGAAAAATTCGACTCTTTATATATGGATTCCATCCGTCGGGTAGACGGGCTTTATCTTTTGGACGAAGTTGAAATCAAAAGTAAGCGGCGCAGTCAAAGTACGAATATGGCGACTAAAATTAATGAGCAAAGTATTGATGCCTACTATGATATACGCCAGGCTGTCGATCAGCTTCGCGACAATGGCAAAGTTGTCACCACTATCCCGGAGGTGATGGAAAAATTAAATCCACTCTTTTACTGGGACCGTTCCAATGATAACTGTACTTACCGCCAGAAACCGATCTGTTATATTATGGATAACAAAATTCTATCGTCAACAGAAGTAAACATGATGCTGACTGAAATAGACGGTTTGGCTTCTATTATCATCAGTAAAGGCACAGGAGGAGTAGATGATGAAATTATCCAGAATACCAAAATGTCTAATTCCAATGATGTAGATGTATCGGAACTGGACAAATATAGTATTTTCTACCTCATTCCATTGCCCAGACATGATGTTCTGAATAAACACGAGACTGCGGCTCTTGGTACCCGGCAGACTGTTATGCAGGGATATACACCGGCATTGGAGTATTATTCTCCTGCTTATATAGATAAAGAATTATACATGGATAAAGCAGACAAAAGACGAACTCTTTACTGGAATCCGACTGTGCAGACGGATGAAAATGGAAAGGCAGTGATCGAATGTTACAATAATCAGTATTCCACGCCATTGATTATTCAAGCTGAGACACTGAGTAATGACGGGAAGCTAGGGAGCGTGACGTATTCTACAGTTGCAGAAACGAAATAGTATGCTTTAGGATATTTGACAATAAACGGCACACAATCAGTCCTAAAATAACTTTTCAAAATAAGAGAAGAGGGTGAATTCAATAACTTGAACTTCACCCTCTTCTTGAATCATTAGATTAGCGATTAATAGAAACTACCATTCAATTGCTTGATCTTCGTCTGGAATCTGAGTATTGATATCACGTGATAATGTCAATGTACCTTTTACATGATAGCGAATGATGGTACCTTCCACTGGTATATAATTGAAATAATAATCAACATTATTAATTATTACATAACGGTGTTCCAGATAAGGCTTCGCGTCATCCATTGATGAAGAAATACGAAATGAAGGAGTCACGTCCTTGTTTAATTCAAATCCAATCTCTTCTGCATTATCACAGGAAATAGTAACCGAACCATTCGTCTCACCATTAAAAGCAAATTTGATTTTATACTTTCTACGGTCTGTATAATCCTCATCTACTATTCCTGCATACGTAAAAATAGTCTGTTCATCTATCACATACCCTCTTATTGACGATTTTGTGATAGATTCTGCTGTTTCTATCGGTTTACCATCTCCATCATATCCCGTCACCACCTTGTTGGTTATTCCTGTACCAGAATAATCGCCAGAGTAATCATTAAATGGGAAGATTCTCAATATCGCCTTAGCATAGTCTTTACGTGGATGAGCTACGTAGTTGTAAGACGCGTCGTCTACAATCTGCAATGGAAGTACCCATTTTTCTGACATATCAATGTTGCGAAAATCAAATTTAAGATCCAGTAAACCTTTATTTTCTCCTGCTTTTATCTGTAGAGATTCTGGATATGAAGCGTATGCCAATCCTTCTGCTCCCATATCCTCATAATATAGTTCTGTACGTGTAGCGTAACGAGCGTAATTCAAAATATTCAATGTATCAGCATCATGTGCTACGTGTACAGTGACATTACTTGGATTATCGGTAGAACCACTAACAAGTATCGGTAACTGATAATTGGACCTCCCTTCTCCTCCTTCTGCATAATTTCCTTCTGCATCATGGCGGCTATAAGGTACATATATATTCGTCACTCCCTTACTATCCAGTTGTGAACTGAAAGAAATGTAGTGCTCATATTGTTCATCTTCCCATTCCGAATTGCAGGAAGTTCCCAACATTGTCATTGCAGCCAAAGCTGCCAAAGTATATATTTTCTTCATATATAAGTCTTTATGTTTAGAATTAATCATACATTGTCCATCCTGGGTTCTGTGTTAAACGTGAATTACGTTTCAACTCACTATGTTTGATAGGCCATAACCATAGCTTTTCCGAGAAAGTAGACGGGAGATTGTAAACAGGAATTGCCGAATGGAATTCGTCTCTCTTAGCTTCACCAACAAAGACATTACAACCGTATATTTGCAGAGATTCTTCTACTGGCGCATCTTTCCAACGGCGAATGTCAAAGTAACGTTTTCCTTCGCCCATTAACTCTATCATACGTTCACGTTTTAATGCTTTACGCATATCATCAACCCCACTCTGCAGATAAAATTCGTCTGGATAGTCAGGCAACCCGGCACGAATACGTACCGGATGAATACCTCTTTCCATTTGTTCTTTATCACGGCTGATAGTGTAGGTTGTCGCCTCATTCCAAGAAGGTATATTGTATGTTCCAGTCAACTCATTCAATGCTTCAGCATAAAGCAGTAGAATATCCGCATAGCGAATTGCTGTTTCAGCTTTCGCAACATAATTGCCTGGATAGTCGTTTGGATGAACAAACTTTTTGATTCCTATACCTGTACGCAAGTAGAAACCGTCATTACGATAACCATCGGAACTTCCAAAGTAGTACCAAACTTGTTGATTTACATCGGCAGGTTTGCTTTCAGTCTGGCTCAAATAATACCAGGTACAGCCATTATAAGCAACAGAAGCATAGAATCGTGGTTCGCGTTCTACATATTGCAAAGAAACATTCATCCCAGTTTTGGCCTGATCGTTATCTCCTTTCTTCGGATCATATTTCCAACCTAATTCCGGATATTTATTATCCTTCAAGTCTTGCAAATCAGTAAATCCGGTTCTACGTTCACGAGTATCTACAATACCTTGATAATTAGCTACTCCTTGATACATAGAGTTCATACCCGGCTCATTACTACCATTATTCATATAATATGCATCCAGCATTTTCTGTGTCATACCATGACAGTTCCAGCCGCCATCATCTTTGGGCATCTGATGAAGTACCAACATATCTATATTTGTTGCCCCGCGTGTAAATATCAGTTCTTTATTGTTTGCAGGTAATATAGTACCATCAAAGATAGTACGATATGATCTGAGCGGGTCAATATTTGTCCATCCTTTTGGCCAGGGTTGATTGGAAAACTCGCCATCAGCCGGTGGAGTAACAGTCGGACGTTCAGAAGGTCCATTATCAGATGTGGATTTATTTACAATATTCAACTCATAAACATCTAAATCGATGACATCACGGCAAGCGGCAGCAGCTTTTGCCCATTTTTCTTCACTATATTCGGAAGAAAGCAAACGACGCCCTTCATCATCTACCAATTGCTGCGCATATTCATCATTATTTCCATTAGCAAACGGACTAGCTGCAAAAATCAGTGCATAAGCACGAACTGCCAATGCAGCTCCACGAGTAGGTCGGCCTATAGCATAATTATCAGTACGACGATCATATTGTAACTCTTTAGTAGCCTGTACCATTTCGTCACTGATATATTGTGCCACTTCTTCGTATGAGCTACGTGGAGTAGCTATTTGATCATAACTTTGAGTATAATCCACTCCTTCGTCCGGCATAATAGGCACTGGACCATAACGACGTAAGAGCAACCAGTAATAGTAAGCACGAACAAAACGAGCCTGCCCCTTATAATCTAGTATTTCCCAATCAGCCATCTCTTGACACCGGTCAACATTATGGATAAATACTGATGCTTGGAAAATTCCTTTATAACATGCCCCCCATGCCCCAACATTATAAGTATTCTCATCATATTCTCCTAACTTGAACATATTATATGACAATTCATTCTTTGTTGCATCGATTGTCTTATCGCGGTCACCATAATACATATCGTCTGAAAAACAAAACGAATTCTCACTTGGTCCTTTAGTCGTCACCTCATAGTTTTCATTTTTTATAAATGAAAAAGCATAAGCTAACCATTCTTCCACATGATCCTTACTTTCGAAAGTTTTCTCCAGTGTCAGACGATCCTTAAAATATTTCTCCGAATTCAGGTAATCAGAGCAAGAAGAAATTACTCCCATCCCTAATACGGTTAATAATAATATATAAATCTTCATAATCTCTTAGTATTTTTATAAGTTAACAGATAAACCCATAGTAACTGATTTTGTTAGCGGATAGGCTTCACCCCGCGGATTGCCAGTTTCCGGGTCCCATGTTTTGAACTTAGACCATGTAATCAGGTTTGATCCTGCAATATAGATACGAATATTATTGAAGTGCAGTTTATTGACTATGCTTTTTGGCAAAGTATAACCGATATCCAGATTCTTCAAACGAATATATCGACCATCACGCATCCAATAAGTAGAGGTTTGTTGGTTGTTTTTATTTTCCCCATAAGTTAAACGCGGATATGTTGCATTGGGGTTCTCATTAGCATGCAATCCCAGTTTGGCAGCAGTCTCTGAATCTACCCAACGATCACTTATCATATCTTTAAAGATATTTCCCCAGTCACTTTCGCTGAATGCATATACACACTTACCATAAATAGGGAAAGTGGATTTACCGGCACCTTGGAAGTGAACATTTACATCAATTCCTTTCCATGCGAAAGATGCCCCTATACCATATACTAAGTTTGGAGTGGTAGTAGCGCCAATAGCAACTTTATCATTATCGTTTACAACACCATCACCATTTACATCTTTATATTTGATATCTCCAGGCTGCACTGTACCAAACTCTTGTTTCGGGCTGGTACGAATATCATCGTAATCAGCAAACAATCCTTCAGCTATCAATCCTTTAACTTGATCTACACGATACCCTTTTTGATATAAATAAGAATAGACTTGATTCTCTTCATCCTTTTCGAGCACTTCATTCTTACTATAAGTTATATTCCCACGAATAGTCATATCCACCTCACCCAGTTTCTGCTTAAGAGCAAAATTGCCATCGAAACCTTGAGATTTCACTTCACCTACATTCGCTTTAGGTTTGCTCTCAAGACCTGTAATGTCAGGCAAGAACTCACGTGTTAAAAAAATACCTGTACGTTTTTCGTGGAAATAGTCAACTGTCGCTGTAAATTTGTCATTAAACAAAGAAAGATCAATCCCCAGGTCATCCTTAGTCGCAACTTCCCAAGTAATGCCATTAGAAGCCATCTGTGTGTAATGAGTTCCTATGAATGATTTTCCATAATCACCAAATCCCCAGTTATATACATAATTAGGCTTGCCTTCGCTGTTATATCCTGTAGTGGCTATAGTATATAAGTATGGGAAACGGTTGTTATCCCCAATATTATCATTACCTACCTTACCATGAGAATAACGTATTTTAAACATATTCATCCACTTCAAGTTATTCTTAACAAATGACTCTTCGGCAACGTTCCATGCAAGAGAAAAAGCCGGGAAGAAACCGAATTGATTTCCTGGTGCAAAATTTTCCGATCCGGTATAACCAAAATTAAAATCAACAAAGTAACGATAGTTCCAGTTATAAGTAAATCGTCCTGCTAACCCTTGATTACGTTTTGATACTCCATTCTTAATATCCGTACCAATGTCTACTGTCCGCTTCTCACTATCTTGTGTGTAACGGAAAGTAACTCCTCCATGATGATTTCCGAAAGCACGTTCCCAGCTTAACAGTAAATCAAGGAATTCACGACGTTTGCCAGAGCTACCACTTGATTGTGTCATGTCATATGCGGAGAACATTTTCTCATAAATAATCTCTCCCGTTTCTTGTCTACGTCCGTTCGCTTTATACAAATCTGGTTGACGATGACGATTAATCCAGTTACTGTTGTCTGTATCATAGCCAAAACGTCCTACAAACTTCAATCCCTTGGTAATGAAATCAAAATTTTGTTCTAATGTAACATTAGTTTGTACATTATTCTGCCAATCTTCATTGTATCCAGTTTGCGTAGATGCAACCCAGGGATTAAGTTTGTTTACGTTATCCCGGTGGGAAATAGGCGCATATCCATTGGAATAGTATACAGGCGTTGCAATAGGATTGTATCCGAAAAGCATGCCCCATAACATCTCGTTATCAGCCAGTCCTGGACTATTACGTTTGGCTAATGAACCTGCTATACCTAGTTTCAATAAAGTCGATTTGGTGATATCTATATCAACATTCATACGATAATTCCACTTTTTATAGTTGGCATTTGTATCGTAATCATCACGTAACGTTTGGTCTGTGTTATACATACCTTGATCTTCCGTATAACTTGCAGAAACAAAATAACGAGCAGTGTTACCACCACCATTCATGTTCAAGTTAGCGCGATAACTCCATGCTCCGTTTTTTAGGATCAAATCCATCCAGTCCACATTCGGATAGAAATCCGGATCCATTTGTGTACGAAATAACTCTAATTCTTCCGGTTGATAGGCCATTCCTAAATTGCGAGTCACTAATGCTTCGTTCATCAGACTGGCATACGAAAGACCGTCTACAAATTCCGGAGTGATAGTACGCGTATTATAAGAAGTTTCTACCTTGGCATCAATATTGATTTTTCCAGCTTTACCACGTTTTGTTGTAATCAATACTACACCATTTGCACCTTTAGAACCATAAATAGCAGTAGCTGACGCATCTTTCAATACTGTGAATGATTCGATGTCTTCAATGTTAAGTTCATCCAAACTGCTACGTTCAAAGCCATCCACCAGAATATAAGCACTTGAACTAGCTCCAAAAGTAGAAATACCACGTATCCAAAACTCAGAAGTACTTTTTCCCGGTTGTCCGGAAGTTTGTCGGGCAATAATACCCGGAACATTACCGGCCAAAGCGTTAGACATATTGGAAGTAGGGAAACGTTTTAAATCTCCCACATTCACATTGGTTACAGCTCCCGTCACTGTCAGTTTTTTCTGTGCCCCCATACCAGTTACCACAACCTCATCCAGTACACTAGCCTCTGATTCTTTCATCTTTACATTAACAGTATGCTGTTCTTTTACAAGTACTTCCACATCATCATATCCGATGTATGAGAAGACTAGTCGATGATAAGGTTCCATCTTTATAGAAAAATTACCATTGATATCCGTAATGGTTCCCAAACCTGCTACATCCTTTACAGTGATATTAACACCAATCATCGGCTCATCTTGTGTGTCGGTAACCGTACCAGTCACGGTAATTGTTTGTTGTGCAGAAATCGTCAATGGGACAACCAGCATCAACAAAAAAATGGCTAAATATTTTTTCATAATCTGATAAATGTGTTTATTCGTTAGATTCCACTGTTGATTCATCTTCCGGTATATTCTCGTCACCGGCTACATTCTCTTCTTGCTCCATTGAAATAGTGCGAATAGTATGTCCCACCTGATCATGTACATAAAACATCTCTTTCACATCATCATAAACAAGTCCACTTACATCACGGAAACGAGCCACTTCTCGTAGGTCACCATCATCAGTTCCCCATTGGTTTCCGTCAGCTAAGGAAGTTGACGCTCCTCGTCCCGCATAGGTCGATACGATACCTTCTGGAGTTACTTTACGTACACAGAAGTTTAATCGATCTACAAAATAGAAATCATACTCTTCTTCACCAGTATAATCCGGATTTTTCACAAATACTCCTTGACAAGGATTATTCATACGTGCCTCAGTTCCTACATCATCCCTATAACCTGACTGTTTATATCCCCCGACAAAATTATACGGGGTAATAAATTCCTTTTTTATCTCGTCATAGTCGGAACGCATGAAATAATGATTGTTAATCACACCAAAATAAGCATACTTTCCAGTAGGATGAATGAAAATCTGAAATTCCCAACTTGGGTCAGCAATAGTGAATAACTGCTTAAAAGTATTAGGATTGTTCTTTACTATAGGATCCCAACTTCCACCATTCTTAATAGTTTTAAAGTAATCAACCAAGTCTAAACGAAATACTTGTCCCTTTTCATAACTATTAAAATACAATTCTCCGTTGATTGGATGAATAGTAGCTCCATTACATTGTTTGTAAGCAGCTATCAATTGTATATCAGATCTATCATCGAATGTACCATCCGCATTACGTTTAATAATATATACACTAGGACTTTCATCTCCCTTACCATCATAATCAATAGCTACAATCATATATTCTGCCTCATCAGCATATCCTTCTATCTTCTTATTGAAAGCAATGCTTCGTATACGATTAGTAGGTATAGTATTGATATTCAAAGGAGAAGAAAGCATACGATTTTTTAAATCGATCAACTGTATAGCTTTATGTCCATCGTAACAAATATACAAATGATCCTTATTCAACGGATCAAAAGCTAATCGTCCGTTATCGCTAAAGCCACAGCATTTGACACCTTCCGGTCCATCAAATGGTCCGTCTCTCCAACCTTGATCATCACGATTATTGCGATAGCCACAAAGCGTACCTACAACCATCTTTTTCTCATAGCTAAAAGTAGTACTCGCAGTCGTTGTTACTGCATTCTCTCCTTCTCCTACAGTGATTTCAATTTCACCACTAAAAGCTCCTGAAGGAACAAAACAGTAAACATAAGTACTTTTTACATTAATAACAATAGCATCTTTGCCACCAATCTTCACTTTTACCTTCGAAACATCTGTTCCGAAATTTTCACCATAAATCAATAGTTTCTGATAGGCTCCTCCTTCTTTCGGAGTAAAATCAGAAATTGCTACAGGTTTTGATGGATCAAAGGCTCCAGTCTCTACATTGTCATCGTCCTTACAACTACAAATGCAAATCGTGAATAATGCCAGCAATATCCACCGCCATTCCTTCAATACTTTTTTCATTTTACATTTCATGTTTTCTACTAAATACATTATAAACTCTTGTCCTAAAGTTATAGCTTATATTAAAGGAAAAATAAAAACTCCCAGAAAATTAATTCTGGGAATCTTTAGGTTTATATTTTTGGTAAGCTTTTTAACTCCTCCAACATATTTTTCAATGTTGTTTTTACTTGAGGATAGCAACCTTCTCCATATTCTAGCAAAGTTTCTATTTGCTGGTCTATCATAACCAATTCAGACTTCAACTCTAAAAAGTTTTTTTCTAAAATTTGTATCCGTTTATGATATAAAAAAAGGTATCTAAAGTAGTCTAATTTCTTGCTAGGAGAAGTATTTTCGCTTGGTGTAATTTCTTCTAATAGGTTGATTCCTTCTTTTAAAATGCAAATAAGCATTGGTAATTCTTCTTGTATCTTTTTCATACGCTGTGTAATGCTTAGCATTTTATTACAATCCTCCTTATTTTATTATATATAAACCTATTCAATTATAGTAAACACATGGCTTACCTGCTTCTATTTTACCACAAATACCTCATTTTTTCAAATTGCCGTTTAATTTTTCCTAGCATATTTTCATACTAACTATCAATTACTATTGCATATTGTTCTGATTTATCATCCATAAAATTTTTCCATATTCTTGAATATAATTATCC
>ERZ779894.4145-NODE-4145-length-10361-cov-5.401320_pt1 | contig 10361 bp, 9 predicted proteins | sample MGYA00511587_ERZ779894 | MGnify/ENA primary metagenome ERZ779894 (study PRJEB29588, sample SAMEA2160490) | human gut metagenome | biome: human gut; feature: human-associated habitat; material: faeces | place: Denmark | collected 2008/2010 ... | reverse complement strand
TGTTTAATGTAGGATATACTATACTGAACGCTCTGATGCCTGCTTTTGAAACTATTGTACTTGCAAATTTCATAAATAGTGCAATTAAAGTTTTTGAAGGAAAAAGTGATACCAATATAGTTGTAGCTCCTATTGTTTTACTTCTTTTCTATGCTTTTTTTACTAATTTCATGCCAGAAGTTTCTGAACTCGTTGATTTAAAGGCTAAAAATAAAATCACTATTTTTCTAAAAAAAATTTTGCTTGAAAAAAAAACAAAGCTTGAATACTTCCACGTAGAAAATGCCGAAGATCAAGATTTAATTAATAGGGTCTGTTCCGAACCAATTGAAATGTTCATGAATGGGTTTAAGAATATATTGACGACAGCATACCTTATTGTCAGTTCAATGTCTATTTTGTTTATTATTTTCAGTATCCAGCCTTTTAGTGGGATTGCAATTATTTGCGTTACAATACCATTGTTCTGTATCTCACTAAAAACGGGCAGAAAGAATTATGAATTGAGTAAAGAACATCAGAAAATAAAAAGGCAGTACAGCTATATTTCTGAAATGCTCATGAATCGCGAATACGCAAACGAAAGAACACTTTTCCGTTATAGTGATGTGTTCAGAAAAAAATATTCTGATATGTATAATGATGCATTCAAGATTGAATCCAAAATCGAAAAGAAACGCTATACCAATATGAAAAGTGGCTCACTTGTTACACTAATCCTCATATTCATAATATTGCTTATTCTTATACCTAGTTTAAAGAGCAAGACAATTACAATAGGTACATTTATTGCATTAGCCAATGCTTCATTAAGCCTTGTACAGAATATGTCGTGGAAATTATCCGTAGCTATGATGGAACATTCTAAACTGAACGAATATTTAAAAGACTGGAATATGTTTTTTGACTTAAGTGAAAAAAACAATGCGGATATTGCTGCAAAAAGGGATAATGACTTCAGATTTGAGAGTCTTGAATTTGTTGATGTGACTTTTAAATATCCTAATACTAATGATTATATACTTAAAAACTGTTCATTTAAAATGCAAAGTAAAAAGAAGTATGCACTAGTTGGTGTAAATGGTGCGGGAAAGTCTACTATAATCAAGCTCATAACTGGAATGTATAATGACTATTCTGGAAAGATTCTACTTAATGGCTTGGATATAAAAGATTATGATTACACAATGTTAAAAGGAATAATTTCAGTTGTATTTCAGGATTTTTGCAAATATGAAACAACTGTAAAGGATAATATAATCGTTGGGAGAGGTTTTGAGTATGATCAAAATGAGGTAAATAACATCATTGATAAACTTGAATTGAACGAATTAAATGAAAATCTGAAAAATGGTCTTGACACAACTATCGGAAAGGCAATTGAGGAAGGTGTGGATTTATCCGGCGGACAGTGGCAGAAGCTTGCAATATCACGTTTGCTGTATTCTGATGCACAAATTAATATCCTTGATGAACCTACAGCAGCTCTTGATCCTATTGCGGAAGGTAATACCTATAAATTATTCGATAGTGTTTCTGATGAAAAGTTTGTTATATATATCACTCATCGACTTGGCGCAATAAAAATGGTTGATGAAATTCTATTAGTGAATGATGGTTGCATTGTCGAAAAAGGAACCCATAAATCGCTTATGGAAACCAAAAAGATGTATTATAATATGTATAGTAAACAGCAGAAATGGTATAAGGAGAATGCTTGAGCATGAAGAAAAATGGATACATTGACAGCGGAATAAAAAGCATACGGTTGATGCGTGAAGCAGAACCAAAAATGTTTTGGAAATACTGCACATTTGTTATTATTCATGGTTTGTCTTGGACAATTCAAGTAGTTGCTACACAGCTTTTTTTTGATACTGCTCAGAGTTTTTACGATGGAAGAGTAAAAATCGGGTTTCTGATATTTACGCTTCTCTGCATGATCGGCGCTTATGCCTTGACACAGGTTATGAATGGCGTAGATAATTGCTTCGCAAATATTTATTTCCTTGCAATACATAAATACAGTAATTTAGAAATATTTAAGAAAATCGATGAATTAAATTGTGCTCAGTTTGAATCGACTAAAAAACTTGATATGATAAACAAGGCTGTCAGCGGTTCTAACAGTACGGCATGGGTAGGATTTACGCTCATTGATGTGTTCTTATTCTATACAACATATTTCCTTTCAATGAGTATATATCTATTCAGATTAAAACCTGTTTTATGTGTTTGTATATTGATAGTTTTCATACCTTGTTATTTAACTGATTTGATAAGCATAAAAAAGTTTCGGACTCTGGAAGACAAATCCGCTCCGATAAGACGTGAAAGTGAATATTACGAAAAATATGCCTCAGATTTAAAAGAAACAAGACTTTTAGGCGTGACTGAACATTTTAAAAAGCTATTCTGTTTGAAGATTAATAAACTCAATGATATGATTTATCAGACTCAGAGATATAAAAAAATGCTTCAGGTAATAATGAATCTGATGCAGGTAATAGGATATGGATTAATAATTTTACTGACTATGAATTATGTTATGGAAAATGATATTTCTGTCGGCGCTTTTGCAGCAGTATTGTCTTCTATCGGTAGCTTATTCGGATTTATGAGCGAAGTGATAACTGAAAGGATAGGATGGGCTTCCGAAAATGTGGGAAATGTACAAAATTTCTTTGATTTTCTTAATGATAATTTAAAACAGGAAAAAATTGCTTACAAGGCTGATTCTGATTCTATAGAACTGAAAGATGTATCATTTAAATATCCCTCTGCCGAGTTTGAGGCATTGAAAGCTGTTAATCTTAAAATTAGATGTGGTGAGACTATCGCTGTTATTGGAATAAATGGTTCTGGTAAAAGTACTTTGTGCAAGTTGCTACTTGGCCTATATAAGCCGACAAAAGGAAATGTTTATTTTGGAAATAATTTTAAAAATAATCCCAAAAACTTAAATGCATCTGCCGTTTTTCAGGACTTTTGTAGGTATAAAATTTCACTGAAAGAAAATATATGTATCAGTAATGTTAATACTGAGATTGATTTCAATACATTTCGGGAATTTTGTAAAAAAAACGGCATAGATGTAAACGAATTCGATAGTGGCGAAGATACGATATTAAGCAGAGAATTTGACGGAATGGAATTATCAGGTGGACAATGGCAGAAAATTGCAATTGCAAGAGGAATATTCAGAGACAGTCCGTTGATTATTTTAGATGAGCCAACTTCTGCAATTGATCCTTTGGAAGAAATGAAATTATATAATAAGTTCCTTAAAATATGCGATGGTAAAACTGCTGTTATTGTCAGTCATAGATTAACTTCGGTTCAGATCGCAGATAGAATAATTGTAATGGATAATGGTAGCATAATTGAAAATGGTACACATGAGGAGCTATTGGCGCTTAATGGATTGTATTCCAAAATGTATCATTTGCAAAAAGAAACATATATCTTTTAATGATACAATTTTAGACATACCACAGTAAATTTTGATAAAGTCTCATTTTTCTGTCCAAATTATTGACATATATCCATGGTGAACCAAAGTCAATAAAGTGGACAAGAAAAATCAGAAAAAATTGAATTCAGCTTGAATAGGAGTCAAGCCGTTATTATGAGAATGAGGTCTTATCGAATTGTAAAAGCCGTTAATGTACTGAAAAACAGCAAGGTTTAAATCCTCAAGAGAAGAATAAGTCTTACGGTTAACTTCTTCCTTTTTCAAGTATTTGAAAAAGCATTCCATAACAGCATTATCATAAGGATGTCCCTTTGCTGAAGTTTCAGAAAAATTTGCAAAATCTAATGCACCTCATCTTGAATTTCCTTAATATCCTCACCATAGACATTGCCTGTTAAATTTACTCTGTGAGCAATCTGATTTACATTGTTGGCAACATTGGAAATCAAAACATTGGTAGTTTTCAGGAGCGATTTGTCGATGTAGATAATCACACCTCTGAAAATCATCGTCCTGACAAAATCGCTGACGGTTGGGATTCCACTGTTCTGCTGTTTTCTCTTTATGGCAGCCATTTCTTCTTCGCTTACACGAATCTTTAGGAACATATTTCTCTTGTTCTTCTCTTTCATAATTCTCGATTCCTATCTTCTCTCTTTTTTAAATCGGGGTTCAAGGGGTGTCCACTTGCAAACAAATATACAATGTGAGTATTCGCTCGGCGTACCCACATTGTACCGTGCTTGTTGGAAGTGATCCGCCCTGTCGGGCGATATTTTATTTTTGAGATTTCATTCTCAAAAATTTGCTCGCTCTTGCGAGCTGAGAGCTTTGATATTTTTTATTTTTCTGTCTGTGGAAAATCTCAAATACTGCTCCCATGAATAAATATAACGCATAATCTGCCCGTAGTCAAGATTTTTTAGAAAAGAATTATTGCGGTGAAAAAATTCCCCAGTCATTTTTTACAAAAGCATATAGTGGCTATATTGCGTGATTTTCTGATTTGAAGATATGGCTTTTTCATTTTCCGTTCCGCAAAATTTCGATTAAAAATTCAGCGATATTGCAGCTTGTATTTTAATATACAGCGCGCTATAATGGCAGTATGAGGATCACAAGTCCTTAAATCTCAATGAAGGTGAGGTGATATTATGGCTCTGAATCTTGACAGAATTGCTGAGAACGAGCGGAAGATCACAAAACTTGACGATGTTATCAAGCGTACCACGGCGAAAAAGAAAAAGCTGATGGAGGAGAATGCTCGCCTGACGTATATGTCGCTTTGTGAGCAGTACAACAGCTCAGGTCTTGAATTAATTGAGCTTTTGACGAGAGAGCAGACTGCAAGTGAAGATAAAGCCGTTCCCAAAAAGTTGGATGTCGCAGCCAGCTCTGCTGACAAATCCAAAAACGTTGATTCTGAGGATAACAAAGATCAGCTGTCGTTCTACAACTAAAACCGCAATTCCATGTTGGTCAATATATATCCGACAACAAAACGAAGCTGTGTAAATACTCAAATCGGCTTTAGCTGATTTACAATAAGCCGATTCTGCACGGCTGAATATCGGGGTGAGATAAAGAAAGCGATGCCCCGTAACTCTAACAGCTTAGAGAAAGCGATGCTAAGGAGAAAATTCGCTATGAATAATAACAATACTGCCGTAGATATAGAAAAGGCAGGAAAGATGTTTGAACTGAACGAGATGTACAAAAATTTTCCCGAAAAAATATCAGAATACAAGTTTGATGGAAAGAAGTACATCGTTCATAGCCGATTCGTCGGAGAGAAAAATATTGACGAAGTGATCAATAGGCTCGCCTTTGAAAGAGCCGTAAAAGAAACACTTGCGTAATTTGTCGGCAAAGCATTGACTATACCGACATTTTGCGCTATAATCAAAGTGTCGGTATGGTACTGCTTTTATTTGAAAGGAGTTACTATGGCAAAGCAGACCATTTACAATGCAGGAATTTACGTTCGTCTCTCGCAGGAGGATATGCGTGGCGGCGAATCCCTGTCAATAGAAAATCAGAAACTTATCCTCACCAAATATGTTAAAGAACAAGGTGGAATTTCGTTGATACCTACGTTGATGATGGCTGGAGTGGTACGGATTTCGACAGGCCAGCGTTGCAGAGGTTGCTGTCCGATGCTTAGTTGGGAAAAATAAACCTGATTATCTGCAAAGACCTCAGCCGCTTTGGTCGTAATTATATCGAGGTTGGCAGATCGGTAAGGCAGATACTTCACGACTACACTTACCTTGAACACCTTGTTCAGCTCTGCACGACTACGGTCAGCTATAAAAATCACAAGACCATTGAATACGGCAAACGTTATTGTCCAAGTCATTATATTAAGATGAAAGATATGGAACGTGTTGTGCTTGAGGACATCCGAAGCCTTGCACAGCTTGTGGTAGAGGACGAAGATAAAGCCAAATCAAAGTTTCTCACTCACAAAACAAATCATCATGAGGAGCAGTATTCGGATGACACCAGGAAACTCAAAGAAGGCAGATTCCGCTTAAATGAACTTGATACACTTATTCAGAGCATTTATGAGGACAAAGTTCTCGGCAAAGTTTTTGAGGATGTAGCAATGAAGCTGCTCACAAAATACGAAGCTGAACAAAAGGAATTATCCTTAGAGGTTTCTGATCTGGAAGAAAAATTCTTAATGATCAGACAGGATGCAGAAGATGTGACCCTGTTTATGGAACGTCTGAAAAAGTACACCGATGTACAGGAACTTACCCGTGAAATGTGTCTGGAGTTTATTGAGTATATCACACTTGATGCTTATGTTGAGGTACAGCTCAGGGAAATTTACATATATTACAAAAACTGCTCGATGAACCCCTGAAGGACAAAAGAAGCCTGTTTTAAGGCGTTTTTACGTTAATTCTCAACCATACGAAAGTGTGTTACTATTTGGCAATGGGACCACAGCAAATGTATATGCACATCTGTACTATAATTCAAAATTGTCCTCGGCTGATGCTATGGTAAACGGATTAAGCGGAGCTTTGGATGCAATTTGCTGACAAAAAGAGGCGTATCAGATATAATGGATACGCCGAATACATAGAAATGGAGTTCGAGTAGTGATATTTTTTAGGAGAAAACAGCCTATTTTTAGGAGAGAACTCTCCATTGTCGTTTGGACATAAGAAAAGCTCACAAACGGAAAACCGCTTGTGAGCTTTGTTTTTGGCGGAAAGAGAGGGATTCGAACCCTCGATACGCTATCAACGTATACACGAGTTCCAGTCGTGCGCCTTAGACCAGCTCAGCCATCTTTCCATAATCAAAATACCCCAGCATAAAGCTGAGGTATAATTGGTGCGAGTGACGGGACTTGAACCCGTACGCCAATGACACACGCCCCTCAAACGTGCCTGTCTGCCTATTCCAGCACACTCGCATTGAGTACTTTAATATTATATCAAACTCTGATAAAAAAGTCAACAACTTTTTTAAAAAATTACTACTTTTGTACATTTTAGCATTTTTTTCAACATATTAATACGAATTGATACGATTTTAACAAAAATATCATAAATGAAAATAAAGAAATATCCCTTATAGAATCTTCATTTAAAATATGATATAATTTAAGAAAGAAAATTTTTAAATGACAAAAACGTCAGAACGGAGAACATATATGATAAAAATACAAATTCCCGCAACTTCGGCAAATCTGGGCGCAGGTTTTGACGCTTTAGGGCTTGCTCTTACTTATTATAATTATGTTGAGATGGAGGAATCGGACAGAATAGAAATTTCCTCTTCAGACGATATAAATATTCCAACAGACGAGAATAATCTTATTTACATATCTGCGAAGGATCTTTTTAATATATGCGGTAAAAATTTAAAGGGACTTAAAATACGTCAGACAAATAATATCCCTATGGCAAGAGGATTAGGCTCCAGTTCAGCATGTATAGTGGCTGGAATTGTCGGTGCAAATATGCTGCTCGGAAATCCTCTGTCAACCGACGATCTTGTAGATCTTGCCGCACAGATCGAGGGCCATCCGGATAATACAGCGCCCGCCTTACTTGGTGGTATAGTAACCGCGGTTTTTGACGGTAAAAAGGTTCATTGGGTAAAACAAGAGGTTTATACTAAATTGAAATTTGCAGCTATAATACCGGATTTTGAATTAAAAACTGAGAAAGCGAGAGCTTGTCTGCCTTCTGAGGTTTCGCATAAGGACGCCGTATACAATCTTTCAAGAGCGGCTCTGTTTTCAGCGTCTCTTCTTACCGGAAAGTTTGCAAATCTGCGTACTGCGGTGCATGACAAGCTTCATCAGCCCTATAGAATGGAGCTTATTCCTAATGCAAGGGAAGTTTTTGATATTGCCTATAATCACGGCGCTTACGGCTCGTACATAAGCGGCGCGGGTCCTACTATAGTAGCTATTGTGGATGAAAATAACAAATACTTTTCCGGTAAGATGAAATTCTCACTTGATAACGCCGGACTGAGCGGGTGGCAGGTTCATGAATTTCATATTGATAACGACGGAACTAAGCTTATAACCAATTGATTTATATTAAAACTCCCGTGCATTTTTAGCGCGGGAGTCAAGCGTTTATTTTGGAAGCAGCGTCCTTGCAATTTCTATCGCGTCATAAAGGTCGACTGTGCCGTCTTTATTAAAATCGGCAATCAGTTTTTCCTCTTCGGTAAATGTTCTCATACCCATAATAGCTTTGGCTATCTCTATAGCGTCATAGAGATCTATCTCTCCGTTGCCGGAAATATCGCCGATTAGTGTTTCAGTATATTCTCCTAAAGAAACGAAGTTTCTGTTGTACTTTTCAGCATAAGTCTGAGCCGTTGAGTTTTCATAGCCGTAGATGGCGGTTGTTTCTGAAATTGTATCCTTAGCGTCAAAAATTTCACAATTAGGGTTGATTAATGTTAATTTAGTTAAACCGTCACAATAAATAAATGCATTTTGTCCTATACTAGTTATATTTTCGGGTATAATTAAGTTATTAAGATTATAACAGTTAACAAACGCCCACGAACCTATAATTGTTACAGTTTCAGGTATGGATATTTCTAATAAATTACAACAAGATGCACTTTTGCCATATGTAGAAAATGGAACAGTAATTCTAATAGGAGCTACCACAGAAAATCCATATTTTGAGGTAAACAAAGCTTTAATTTCTAGGTCGATGGTCTTTAAGTTAAATCCTCTAACAGTAGAAAATGTTTATGAAATATTAAAAAAGTCCTTGGTTTCAGAAGAAGGGTTAGGTAGTTATAAAATAAATATAAAAGATGAAACTTTAAGAAAAATAGCTGAAACTTCAAATGGAGATGTAAGGACAGCATTAAATGGACTAGAAGTAGCAGTACTTAGTACACAATTAGACAAAAATGGAGTTATTAATATAACAGATGAAATAGCAAAAGAGTGTGTTCAAACAAGAAAAGCCATATTTGATAAAAATGGAGATAGCCATTATGATAATATCAGTGCATTTATAAAGTCCATGAGGGGGTCGGATCCAGATGCAACATTGTTTTATTTAGCAAGGGCAATTAATGCAGGAGAAGATCCAGTTTTTATTGCAAGAAGAATGGTAATAGCTGCAGCAGAGGATGTAGGAATGGCAAATCCAAATGCACTAGTAGTTGCAACTTCTGCTATGCAGGCAGTAACAATGATAGGAATGCCAGAATCAAGAATTATTTTAGCAGATGCAGCAGTATATGTGGCAACATCACCAAAATCAAATGCAGCATATTTAGGAATAAACAAAGCTTTAGAAGATGTAGCAACAAAAGATACAGGAACTATTCCAATGCACATTAGAAATGCGCCAGCAGAAGGAATGAAAAGTGAAGGATATGGTGTAGGGTATAAATATCCACACGACTATCCAATGCATCAGGTAGAACAGCAATACTTACCAGATAAAATGTTGGGAACAAAATATTATATAAAAGATGATACAGTAAAGTAAAAAAGATGGTGTTTTAGAACACCATCTTTTTATTGATTTGTACTTCCTTTAAAGAAAAACTTAAATAAATACCTTTTATTTTTTCTTTTCTTCTTTGAAAACTTCTTTTATAGCACCTAAACTACTTAGTGTATTTGTAGCTTCAAAAGGTATAAACACTTTATTAGCTTCTCCATTGGCTACTTCTTTTAATGTTTCTAAAGATTTTAATTGAACTAATTTTTCATTTGGATTTGCTTTCATCATAGCTTCATATACCATCTGAATTTCTTCAGCTTTTGCTTCTGCTACTTGCTTAATAGCTTCAGCTTCACCGGCAGCTCTTCTTATTTTTGATTCTTTTTCAGCTTCAGCTTCTAAAATGGCAGCTTCTTTTTTACCTTCTGCAAGAGTTATTGCAGATTGTCTTTCACCTTCTGCTTGAAGAATTAAAGCTCTTTTATTTCTCTCAGCATTCATTTGCTTTTCCATTGCATCTCTAATGTCTGGTGGAGGAGTAATATCTTTAATTTCAACTCTATCAATTTTGCAACCCCATTGATCAGTTGCTTCATCCAATATAACTCTTAATTTATCATTAATAGCATCACGAGAACTAAAAGTTTCGTCTAAGTCCATTTTACCAACAATATCACGAATTGTAGTTATAGCTAAATATTCAATACCCTTCTTTAAGTTTTGAATTTCATATACTGCTTTTGCTGGGTCTGTAATTTTGTAGAATACAACAGTATCTATTGTAATTGTAACATTATCTTTTGTAATAACCCCTTGAGGTGGGATGTCCATTGTTTGTTGCTTTAAGCTAACAACACTACGAACATGGTCGAAAAATGGAATAATTATTGTAAGACCTGCATCAGCTACTTTATGAAATTTACCAA
>ERZ779894.4142-NODE-4142-length-10374-cov-3.078884_pt1 | contig 10374 bp, 9 predicted proteins | sample MGYA00511587_ERZ779894 | MGnify/ENA primary metagenome ERZ779894 (study PRJEB29588, sample SAMEA2160490) | human gut metagenome | biome: human gut; feature: human-associated habitat; material: faeces | place: Denmark | collected 2008/2010 ... | reverse complement strand
CCGGGCAATGGCCTCGCCCTGGCCTCTCTCCTCTGCCTCCATACCCGGGAATGCACCTGGCGTATCGACAAAACAGATGATCGGACGGTTAAATTTCGCCGCCTGTTTCATCAGACGGAGCGCCTTTCTGTATCCTTCCGGAGACGGCATGCCGAAGTTGTGCTTCATGCTGTCTTTCGGGGATTTACCTCTCTCCTGTCCAATGACCGTGACCGGCATTCCATAGAAGGATGCCACACCGCCGATGACCGCCATATCATCGCCATAATACCGGTCGCCGTGGAACTCGGTAAAATCGTCAAACAGGATCCGGATATAATCGCTGGCGTTCAGACGTCCGGCGCTACGGGACTGGCGTACTGCCTCCCAGGCGTCTCTCTCTCGGCCTGCGATCTTATTTAAGGTCTTCTGGCGCATGATACCGGAGAACGGTGCTTTCCGGCTCTTTAACTTGCCTTCCTCCACAGAAGCTGCTTTTTCTACCCTGGATGCAGATGCCGCTTCTGTGTGGTTCTCCGCCTCGTCGTTCCATTTCTCCCAGCCATGCTCCTGGCTGTGAAGCTTCAAAATCTGTCCCAGAACACGCTTCTGATCTTTTCTTTCCACGATCTGATCCACAAAACCGTGTGTCAGCTGGAACTCGGCTCTCTGGAAGCCCTCCGGGAGCTTCTGTCCGATCGTCTGCTCGATGACACGCGGACCCGCAAATCCAATCAGCGCTCCCGGCTCTGCCAGGATGATATCGCCCAGGGACGCAAAGCTTGCCGTTACGCCGCCGGTGGTCGGATCCGTCATAAAGCTTATGTAGAGAAGCCCCGCCTCGGAATGACGTTTTAAGGCTGCGGAAGTTTTCGCCATCTGCATCAGGGAGATCATGCCCTCCTGCATTCTCGCACCGCCGGAAGCCGCGTAGATGATAACCGGAAGCCGTTCCTCGGTCGCACGCTCTACCGCACGGGCAATCTTCTCGCCCATGTTGTGACCCATGCTGCTCATCAGGAAACGGGAGTCGCAGACCGCGATCACAGTCTCATAACCGTGAATCTTTCCTTTACCAGTGACAACCGCCTCATTTAACTCGGTTTTCTCTCTGGCTGCCTCAACCTTGCCCTCATAGCCCGGAAATGCAAGCGGATTGACCACAGACATCTCCTTATCCCACTCTTCAAAGGTACCTTCATCGATCAGCATCTCAATCCGGCGGTACGCATGCATACGAAAATATCCGCCGCAGCGCGGGCACACATACAGGTTGTCCTTGACATCCTGCACCAGAATCGGTTTCTCACATTTATTACACTTACGCCATAAAGAACGCAGACTTTCCGGCGTCATCGCCGTCGGACGGCTCGGAATCTTCTCCGGTTTTTCCTGTGCTGCCTCTGCCGCCCTTTTATCTGCTTTCGCACTCTCCGCACGGCTTACGCCGGCAGAACCGTGGTCGTTTGTATTGATCGAAGTATACGATTTCTTAAACAGATTTTTAAACATCTCTTATTCAACCTCACTTATTAGCCAATCATAAACGTCAGCTCTGCGGAAACAGCCAGCTTGCCATCGACGGTTGCCGTCGCACTTCCGATGCCGACCGGTCCTTTTCTCTTGATGATATGGCACTCCAGCTTTAACTTGTCACCCGGAACTACCTTTTTCTTGAATTTTGCGTTGTTGATTGCCCCGAAATATGCCGTCCTGCCCTTATTTCCTTCTTCACTTAAAATCGCAACCGCGCCGACCTGCGCCAGCGCCTCCACGATCAGGACGCCCGGCATGACCGGCTCCTGCGGAAAATGACCTGCAAACCACGGCTCGTTGTATGTTACATTTTTATATCCAACCGCGCCCTCGCCCGGTGTCACTTCCTCGATACAGTCGATCAAAAGAAACGGATGACGGTGCGGGATGATCTCCTGGATCTCTTTAATTCCCATCATAATTTCAGTTACCTCTTTCGCTTTCCCAATTTAGTCCTCAAATTTCTTGATTACCAGGCTGGCATTGACACCACCAAATCCCAGGGAGTTGGTCAGGGCATAGTGGATATCCATCGGAACACCCTCGCCCATCGTGTAATCCAGATCGCAGCCCTCGCCTGCCTCTTTTAAACCTGCGGTTGCGTGTACAAATCCATCCTCAATGGATTTCACGCAGGCGATAAACTCAACACCGCCCGCTGCACCTAAAAGATGTCCAATCATCGACTTAGTGGAGTTAATTTTTACCTTGTAAGCGTGGTCTCCCAGCGCTTTTTTCACTGCCATCGTCTCGAAGAGATCGTTATGGTGTGTACTGGTTCCATGTGCATTGATGTAATCAATCTTCTCCGGTGCGATACCTGCATCCTTGAGCGCCATCTCCATCGCATACGCTGCGCCGCTTCCATCCTCTGCCGGGGAAGTGATGTGGAATGCATCGTTGCTTCCGCCGTAGCCGACTACCTCTGCCAGAATCTTTGCGCCGCGCTTCTGCGCGTGCTCTAAGGACTCCAGAACTACGATACCAGCGCCCTCGCCCATGACGAAACCATCGCGGTCCTTATCAAACGGACGGGATGCCGTCTCCGGGTCATCATTGGTAGAAAGAGCCGTCAGAGCCGCGAAACCTGCCATACCGAGCGGTGTGATCGCAGACTCGGTACCACCGGCTACCATCACGTCTGCCTCGCCGTACTGGATCGAGCGGAACGCCTCACCGATAGAGTTCGTACCGGTCGCACAGGCAGTTACCACGTTGATGGATTTACCCTTTAAACCATAATGCATTGCCACATTGCCGACTGCCATGTTGCTGATCATCATCGGAACGAGCAGCGGGTTCACACGGTTCGGTCCTTTTTCCAGCATTTTTTTGTGCTCACGTTCCATCGCCTGTAAGCTTCCGATACCGGAACCGATGCTGGTTCCCACGCGGAACGGATCCTCTTTTTCCATATCCAGACCCGCCTGTGCGATCGCCTCACCGGCTGCCGCTACCGCATACTGGGAAAACGGCTCCATACGTCTCGCTGCCTTCGGATCCATGTATTTCTTCGGATCAAAATCCTTCACCTCGCCTGCCAGCTTTGCCTTATAATCGGTTGTATCAAAATATGTGATCGGCGCGATACCGACTTTTTTATCCTTTAATCCCTGCCAGAAGCTTGCTACGTCATTTCCAACCGGAGTGATCGCTCCCAGACCGGTTACTACTACACGTGTCTTATTTTCCATCTAAAAACCTGCCTTTCTATCGTCACAATTCACACGTTGTGCAAACTGCGACACGATTTTGCCGATGCTTCGCATTCCAAATCGGCAAAATCTGCTGCCACTACGTTATCGTACGCCACTTTCGGTTCCAAAAGTGCCTATCTGTAAAGCACCTTTTCCCTACATCGCCATTCCGCCGTCCACGCACAGAACCTGTCCTGTGATGTAGGCTGCGCGGTCAGAAGCCAGAAATACGGCTGCCTGCGCTACATCCTCGGTCGTACCGAAACGTTTTAACGGAATCTGCTCGCCCATCGCCTTCTTCACATCGTCCGGAAGAACGGCGGTCATTTCCGTATCAATAAATCCCGGTGCAATCGCGTTGACCGTGATACCACGGCTTCCAATCTCCCTTGCCACGGATTTGGTCAGTCCGATCACGCCCGCCTTGGACGCACAGTAATTTGCCTGTCCCGCATTTCCCATCACGCCGGAAACAGAGGAAATATTGATGATGCGTCCGCTCTTCTGCTTTAACATCTGGCGGGATACGTGCTTAATGCAGTTAAATGCGCCCTTTAAGTTCGTATCGATAACGGCGTCAAACTCTTCCTCACTCATCTTCATCAGAAGATTGTCACGGGTGATGCCCGCGTTGTTGACTAAAATATCAATTCTCTTATAGCGGCTGATAATGTCCTTTAAGAACGCCTCCGCCGCGCTGTAATCCGAAACATTACACTGAACGGCTTCCGCCTGCCTCGGTAATTTCCTTTACGACTTCCTCTGCCTTTGCCGCAGAACCATTATAATTGACGATCACCACAGCGCCCTCTTTCGCCATCGAAATAGCGATCTGACGGCCAATGCCGCGGCTGGCACCTGTCACAACTGCTACTTTTCCATTTAACATCCAAGCGCCTCCTTTACTTTGTCGATATCTTCCAGTTTCTCTATATTGAACGCCTTCGCGTTTTTGTCGATTTTACGCATGAAACCAGTCAGGGTCTTGCCCGGTCCGATCTCAATAAATGTGTCCACACCGTCTGCTAACATCTTCCGGATCGTCTGCTCCCAGCGGACGGAGGAAGAAACCTGCTTCATCAGAAGCGGCTTTACATCGGCTGCATCGGTCACATAATCTGCCGTCACATTCGCGATATACGGAATCTCCGGCGTATGAATCTCAACGGTATCGAGTACCTTTCCAAGCTTCTCGCCAGCTCCCACTAACATCTTGGAATGGAACGGTCCGCTTACCTTTAACGGAAGAACGCGTTTTGCGCCCGCTTCCTTCAATTTCTCTCCTGCCTCGGCAACCGCCTCTGTCTTACCAGAGATAACAATCTGTCCCGGGCAGTTATAGTTGGCAATCTGCACGCCCTCGATCGGCGCGATCACCTCTTCTATCTTCTCTGCATCCATCGCCAGTACGGCAGACATGGCGCCCTGACCAACCGGGACTTCGCCCTGCATCAGGATACCTCTCTGCCGCACGGTACGGATGGCATCTTCGTCAGACATAACGCCTGCAGCCGCCATTGCAGGATACTCTCCCAGGCTCAGGCCCGCAGCCACATCCGGGCGGATTCCGGTACGTTCCATAAATACACGCATCATCGCAAGGCTGGCGGTTACCATCGCCGGCTGCGTATACTCCGTGATATTCAGACGGTCCGTCTGCGCCGGATCAAAGCAAAGATCGGTCATTGAAAACCCAAGGATCTCGCTTGCTTTCTCAAACATCTCGCGTCCCGTTTCCGTTTCCTGATAAAAATCCTGTCCCATGCCAGTGGTCTGTGCGCCCTGACCCGGAAAAATAAATGCAATTTTGCTCATAGCGTTACACTCACTCTCTACTTTCTGCCCAAAAGCGCCTCCGCCTGGGCCATCATTTCTTCAATCATTTCCTTACAGGTCTGCTCTTTCTTCACCATACCTGCAATCTGTCCAGCCATCACGGTTCCGTTGTCCACGTCACCTTCCATGACTGCCTTCCGAAGCGTTCCAAGTGTTAAATACTCCAGTTCCTCGAACGGGCGTCCCTCTTTTTCCAGCTTCAGATACTCTCTCGTCATCTTATTTCTAAGACAGCGGATCGGATGTCCGTGACTCATACCGGTTACGGTCGAATCAATGTCTTTCGCCTTGATGACTCTGTCCTTGTAAGCCTGGCTTACGATAGATTCCTTCGATACGACGAAGCGGGTTCCCATCTGGACTGCCTCTGCGCCCAGCATAAATGCCGCCGCAATGCCGCGTCCATCTGCGATACCTCCGGCTGCAATCACCGGAATCGAAACCGCATCAACTACCTGCGGAACAAGTGTCATCGTCGTCGCCTCGCCGATGTGTCCGCCGGACTCCATGCCTTCTGCAACGACTGCATCTGCGCCGCTTTTCTCCATCAGACGTGCCTGTGCAACCGAAGCGACAACCGGAATTACCTTAATGCCGGCTTCCTTCCACATGCCCATGTATTTGCCTGGAATACCGGCGCCGGTCGTTACGACCTTGATGCCTTCTTCCACAACTACCTTTGCCACGTCATCCGCATACGGGCTCATCAGCATGACATTGACACCAAACGGCTTCTTTGTCAGCTCTCTCGCCTTGCGGATCTCCTCGCGGACAACCTCACCTGGTGCATTGGCGCCGCCAATTAAGCCCAGACCGCCAGCTTCAGAAACGGCTGCTGCCAGATGATGTTCTGCCACCCATGCCATGCCGCCCTGAATAATCGGGTATTCAATCCCCAACATTTCTGTGATCTTTGTTTTCATTATGCCTCTACACCTTTTTCTTTTAAGTAGTTCATAACATCGCCTACAGTTGCCAGGTTCTGCAGATCCTCAGCCGGGATCTCTACGGAGTACTCGTCCTCCAGAGCCATAACCAGCTCAAACAGATCCAGAGAATCAGCACCCAGATCATCCTTGAAAGAGGAAGCCTCGGTAATGGAATCTGCGTCTACGCTCAGCTGCTCTGCAATAATTTCTTTCATTTTCTCTAACATCGTTTCAATCTCCTTTTTAAATGAATTTTCTTTTTGTGACCGCAAAAATGCAATCACTGTTCTTATATTTTATCAAAAAATGGGATAATGTACATTAGTTTTGCTATATATTTTTTTGCCTCTCCAGACACCTACCAGGTCATCAATGCCGCACCCCAGGTAAGACCCGCGCCAAAACCTGCCATCACCAGCGTATCGCCGCGTTTTAAGCGTCCGTCCCGGTGCATTTCATCCAGAAGAATCGGAATCGAAGCCGCCGACGTATTGCCGTAGCGCTCGATATTGACCGGAATCTTGTCCATCGGAACCTTCAGACGGCGCGACGCCGCTTCCAGAATCCGGATATTCGCCTGATGCAGCAGATAATGCTGTACCGCCTCGCGGTCCGTTCCGGTCTCCTCCAGAATCGCATTCACAATCTCCGGTACCTTCTTCACCGCAAACTTAAAGACTTCCTGACCGTCCATCTGCATAAAACCAAGCTCCGGCTTGCCGCCCGTCAGGCAGTTTTCAAGACTTCTCGCCTGGCAGTACAGAACGTCGTTCTTCGTTCCGTCGCTGCCGACCAGCGTCTTCACCACACCCGTCTCGTCCGCCCGGACAACCGCCGCGCCCGCTCCATCGCCAAACAGGATGCAGGAACTGCGGTCCGTCCAGTCTAACACCTTGCTCAGTGTCTCCGCACCGATGATCAGCGCCGTCTTATAGATGCCCGCCTGAATAAATCCCTGCACAATATGTAAGGCGTAAATAAATCCGGAACATGCCGCCGTGATGTCAAACGCCACCGCATGTTTCGCCCCGATAGCTCCCTGTACATCCGCCGCCGCACTCGGGAACGCCCGATCCGGGGAAGAAGTCGCCACGATCACGATCTCAATCTCCTCCGGAGAAATGCCCGCGTCCGCGATCGCGCGCTTCGCCGCCTCTGTCGCCAACGCCGAGGTTCCCTCGCTCGTCGAGACATGTCTGGCTCCAATACCCGTCCGTTCCCGGATCCAGGCATCATTTGTATCAAGAAATTTCGTCAAATCCTGATTCGTCACAACCTGCTCCGGCGCATACGCGCCAATTCCAATGATTCTAGCTGTCATTTTCTCGTTTAACTCCGCTTCTTCTATAAAAGATAGTTTTAATTTCAAATGGTTTGATATTCAAATTAATTTAGAGTGTAGCGGAGAATGTGGGGTTTGTCAAGGGTAACTTGTAAATGAACAGCAGGATTCTGGTGAGAAGACGCAACCCGGACAGAGAAGAGCCGCCCCCAATCTTCTCCTGAAATACGCAAAAATAAGATTCCATGGTTTTCTTTTTCGTTGTATAATTATAAGATATAGGTATCTTTATTGTATCTATACAGAAATTTGTATACTATATTATCTATATATTACCCTATTAAAAGGAGGAGTTGCTATGCAGAGTATTCTTGTATGTGACGATGATAAACAGATCGTAGAAGCGATTGACATATACTTAACCGGTGAGGGATTTGAGGTTATCAAGGCGTATGACAGCGCAGAGGCGCTGGAGCTTTTAAAAACGCACACCGTGAATTTGATGATTCTGGACGTTATGATGCCGGGGTTAGACGGGATCCGGACGACGCTGAAGGTGCGTGAGACCAGCAGTATCCCGATCATTATCCTTTCCGCGAAGTCTGAGGATGCGGACAAGATTCTGGGCTTAAATATAGGGGCGGATGATTATATCACGAAGCCATTCAACCCGCTGGAACTGGTCGCCCGCGTGAAATCGCAGCTCCGCCGCTACACGCAGCTGGGAAATATGAACAATCAGATGGGCAACCACGTATTCAAATGCGGCGGCCTGCAGATCAACGATGAAAATAAGGAAGTAACCGTGGACGGCGAACTCATCAAGCTGACACCGATCGAATTTGATATTCTGTATCTGCTGGCCTCCAACCCGGGCCGCGTGTTCGGTACAGACGAAATTTTCGAGCGCGTCTGGCATGAAAAATTCTATGAGGCGAACAACACGGTTATGGTACATATCCGCCGTCTGCGCGGAAAAATGAAAGACGACACAAGAGAAGATAAGATTATTACAACAGTCTGGGGAGTGGGATACAAAATTGAAGCCTGATTTTATAAAAAACTTCAGCCAGAGGATGGTCTTTGATCTGATTGTAAGTGCACTTGTCACGGTACTTGTAGTGATGCTTACCGACGGGATTCTGACCTTTTTCGGCAATGGACTGATGAACATCGGTTACCGGAGCGCCTGGATCGGACCGGGAGGCCTCCGCCCATCGGTGCGGACGATGATTCTGACGGCGGCTGCGCTGCTTTCGTTCTGCCTGACCTTTTATTTCCTGATGCGCGAAACCATCCGATACATTGGGAAGATTCTGGAAAAGGTAAAGGAGATATCAGCAGGGGATTTTGATCATCCGATCGAGGTAAAGGGAAATGACGAGTTTTCTGTGATGGCGGAGAACTTAAATACGATGCAGCAGAATATCAAGGAAATTATGGAACGGGAACGGATCGCGGAGCATACGAAAAACGATCTCGTCTCATCCGTGGCACATGACCTCCGTACGCCGCTGACTTCGATTATCGGCTATCTCGGCTGGGTGCGCACGCGGACGGATCTGGATGAGGAGATGAGAAATCATTATATCGATATTGCCTATCAGAAAGCACTCCGTCTGGAGCAGCTCACGAACGAGCTGTTTGGATTCGTCAAGCTGGAGCATAAAGAGATGCAGCTGCATCTCGGAAAACTTGATCTGGTGCAGCTGATGGAGCAGATGCTCGACGAGATGACGCCGTCTTTTGTGAAAAATGAGCTTCAGGTGGAATTTCTGCATGCGGAACATGCGATTTTTCTCGAGGCGGACGGTGAGCTGCTGGCACGGCTCTTTGGAAATCTGCTGAACAATGCTGTCAAATACGGAAAAGAGGGAAAACAGGTCCGCGTCTCAATGGAAAAAGAGGGCGAATATGTGGTCACGCGTGTCATTAACTACGGACGGATCATTCCAAAACAGGAACTGGATCATATTTTCCAGAAATTTTACCGGACAGAGCAGTCGAGGAGCCGCGATACCGGCGGGACGGGACTTGGACTTGCGATTGTACAGCAGATTGCGGAACTGCATCACGGACAGGTGCGGGTAAAAAGTGATCTGCAGGGAACCGTCTTTGAGGTGGAACTGCCGGTCGGAATGCCAAAGGGGAAGAAAGAGGACGAAAAGCGATGAATAGGAAAAGAAGAAGCAAAATCTGCTGTCTGTCCGGTATTTTGCTGCTGATTCTGCTTCTGGCGGGAGTTCAGAGGGTGTCTGCGATGACAACGCGGACAGAACTTTATCAGAACACGCCGTCGGATGGCGGAAGAAGCGGCGGGAAAGAAAAGCAGCTTCTTGCCAACAGCTACGCAGGGGAATACCAGATTGATTTTTCTTATGGATTCGAAGGAAACTATCAGGATGGGAATCACGTACCGATCCGTGTGACAATCACAAATGAGAGCGCTGTTGAATTTGAAGGATACTTTGTTTTTCAGATAAAAAACGCCGCGGAATCGATTTACCGCGGAAACAGTGGAGAAGGCATTCTCTCAAAACTGTTTCCGGGGGTCAAGCGGTCGGGCGATGGAAGAAACAGCCTTTTTACGTACCGTTTTCCAATCTATATTCCGGCGAACGGAACCGTTACAAAGATTTTTTCGGCAGGGCTTCTGGTGGAAAATACGTCTTTTTGTGTCCTGCGCCTGGAGAACAGCCAGAGGGACACGGTGTACAGTCGGGAAGAAACGATTTCGAGTGAAGGCTTCTTCCAGTCCAAGGTGGAAGTCTGCGTTGTGGAAGAAGAAACTAATTACGGGCAGCAGCTGAATGGAGTTACGCTGAACGACGGGATTTATGAGGTGGAAGCTGCATCTGTCCGGGCAGAGGAGCTTGTCGGGCTTGCGGAGTCGTATTCGCCGGATGTGCTGATCCTTCTGGAGCAGTCCAAAGAAGAACTGGATGAAACAATCCAGAAAGAGATCGATCTCTGGCAGGCCGAAGGAGGTATTCTGATCACTTTTTCGGGAAACGAGACGTTCGCGGAAAGCCAGCGCAGTGCGTTTAAAGAGGCGCCGGTGGAGTTTCTGAAAAATATTCTGGACGAAGAGACCACCAGCCGCCTTCTGGCAAAA
>ERZ779894.4138-NODE-4138-length-10385-cov-3.162924_pt1 | contig 10385 bp, 10 predicted proteins | sample MGYA00511587_ERZ779894 | MGnify/ENA primary metagenome ERZ779894 (study PRJEB29588, sample SAMEA2160490) | human gut metagenome | biome: human gut; feature: human-associated habitat; material: faeces | place: Denmark | collected 2008/2010 ... | reverse complement strand
TCAGTGCTGCTGCCATAATTTTAGAAATCATTTTTCTTTTCATGATGTTCCTCCCTTGTTTTGGTTTGTGAGTGTATTATAGCCTGTAAAGCCCCTTTTTTTAATAAAAGACCTTGTGCTGTTCCTTGGATATTTCCGCACCATTTTCCTGATTTTTTCCCATTTTTCTCCTTTTCTTTCTCCTGTTTAAAAATTTTGTCCTCTTCTTTAAAATACATGACATTCCTGCAAATTTAATTGATGTACTTTTTGAAATGTGGGATAATATAAAAGTAATTATTTTTCCAAATTAAGGAGGTTTTCCATTTTGGCTGATCACACTCCTAAGAAATATCCCTCTCTCAGATTTTTCATTACCGTCACCATTATGATCATCGTGGGATTCGTTTTACTATTATCTGTGGGATTTTATTATATCAAAACTTCTTCTATATTAAGAAAGACCTCCCGCGACTCCATTGTGCGGGAGTTAAATCAGGTCAATGATACCATACAGGACCAGGTGGAGACAATTGATTCCGTCATTCCTCTTTTTATGTCTAATGAGGTGATCCAGAATGCACTGGAAAATCCGGACGCGGGAACCAATCATCCATTTTCCGTAGAGCGGCAGATGTCTTATATTTATAACAGTTCTGCTCTTTCCGAAAAGAATTTCACAGATTCCATTTACATTTATAACAATCATAACATTATTTACCATGCCTATACTTCCGGGATTCTGGAAAACGTGGAAGATACCTCAGACTTTCTGCAAAGTACCATCGACGCCTCTGATCCGCACCTGATGTGTTATACTTCCCCGCTACACGAACAGAACATGTACTTTGCCCGCAATCTGTATAGCAGCAATTCAGGAAACAGGATTGGTATGATTGTTATCAACATCAATGCCAGGAAATGGATTGAATACTGCTCGAAGACCATTGATTCATCCTGGTTTATTATGCTTTTTAACAGAGAATTTTCCCTTAGTACAGATTCTGATTTTTCAGGAGAGGATCTTCAGACTTTATATTCCAGTCTGAATACAAAAAAAGGCTCTGTGCTGTTTAAGGAACAAAGCTTTGCCGGCAAAGATTATTTCATGGCATCCCAGTCCCTGGAACGACTGGGACTTACCTCCGCAGTGGCCGCTCCCAAAGAACTGCTTCTTGAAAACCTGAACAGTACCCTGAAATCCTATCTTCTGGTTACCCTGGCAGTGGCTCTCATTGCCCTGTTTGCGGCATTTATTATTTCCCGGGCAGTTACCCGTCCCATTGATACCATGATTCTTCTCATCAATGAGATTTCAAAAGGAAACCGCAGCTCCCTTCCGCCAGAAAGCTTTTATCAGGAATTCCAGGTGTGGGCCCAGTCCTTTAATCAGATGCTTCTGCAGCTTGACACCTATTATCAGGATATTTATCAGCAAAAACTTCTTATAAAAAATGCCGAGATCCGTGCTCTTCAGTCCCAGATGGATCCACACTTTCTTTTCAATGTGCTCAACACTATTGCATGGAAAGCCCAGATGATTGACAACGAAGAGATTTATGAGATGGTAATTTCCCTGGGAAGCCTGATGAAAATGAACACCCTCTCCCGAAATCACAATTTCACTTCCATTTCAAAAGAAATGGAATATGTGCGACTTTATGTATATCTTCAGCAGATGCGTTTCGAGGACAAAATTTCCTGCGATATCCAGATACCGGAACAGGCTCTTTCCTGCGAAATCCCCTGTCTTTCCATTCAGCCACTTGTGGAAAATGCAATTGTCCACGGTCTGGAACCCAAGAAAGGAAAAGGTCATCTGATCATCCAGATCATAGAGGGAGATGACCAAATGCTGGAAATCTGCATTATTGACGACGGAATCGGTTTTGAAGTGATACCAGATATTCAGTCCATCCGGCATTCTGAGAAAGACAGCCACACTCACATCGGCATGAAAAACCTGGACAAGCGGCTGAAACTGCTTTATGGATCAGACTCGGGGATAAAGATCACAAGCCTTCCAAACAAGTGCACCACAGTTTCTTTCCACATTCCAAGAAAGGAGTTTTCCCATGATATTTAAGCTTCTTGTAGTTGACGACGAAGTCACTATGCGAAAAGGTATTTCCAATTATATGAACTGGGCATCCATCGACTGTCAGGTTGTGGGAAGCGCTTCTGACGGAATGGAGGCCATAGATTTTCTGAAAAATCATCCTGTGGATATCGTAATCACAGATATCAAAATGCCCGCTGCAGACGGACTGGAAGTAGCTCGCTTTGTTCACGAAAATCATCCTATGACAAAGGTGATCATCCTGACCGGATACGCTGATTTTGAGTACGCACAGACTGCCATCAAATATCACGTCACCTCCTTCATTTTAAAGCCAACCAATAAAAAAGAACTTTTCGCTGCTGTCCAGGAGGCTCAAAAGCAACTGATTGTTTCCCAACAGCAGGAGAATATTGCAAAAGAAGGTGTCTTTTTCCTGAAGGATCAGCTGATGCAGGAGCTGACTGACCATCCCTGCACAGAAGAATTAAAAGAAAAGCTTCTTTCCCTTGGACTTCACATGGATTGCTATTATGTAGCAGCTTTTAAACCCTCTTCCGATGAACCGGATCTGTCAGCTCTGAAAAAAATTGTAATTGCGGAGAAAAAGAACACCTATTGTTACCGTTATAACAATTTAATCCTGAATGTTTATTTCCAGACGGAGCCCAGCCCTTCCATTCCAGAATATATTCTGGAAAACTGTCGTGAGATCTCCGGTATTGTAAAGGCATTCAGTTCTTCTGAAATTCTTACCGGGATCAGTGCTCTTCATCAATCCCCGGAAGCGTTTCAGATGGCAGTTTCCGAGGCCATCCAGGCACTTACCCATAACTTTTATAGCGAACAACGAATTTCTGTTTTTGAAAGCATCAATTCCGAGGAATCTGCGGAACTTTCTGTAGAAAATTCACTGAATCTTTATCAGATTGAAAGCAGTCTGAACAACTGGGCTTTCCAGGAAGCCAGTTCTGTTTCCAATCATATTTTTTCCAAGTTCAAAAGCAGTTTTACCAATTCACAGGATGCAAAGAATATCTGTTCCCAGATTTACTACATCTGCTGCCGTGTACTGGTAAAAAAAGAGCTGGAGCCTGTTCCCCTTAGATATCTGGAAGACCTTTTGAAATCCCGGGATATTTTTGCCCTGGAGAGTGCTGTTTCTCAGATCATGGAATATACCAGGGAAAACAGTATGAACACCCATGCAGTTCCCAATTACATTATAGAAAACACCATACAGTATATTGTCCAGAATCTGGCTGGAAATCTCTCCCTGGATACCATTGCTCAGGAACTGCATATTTCCCCCTCCCACCTAAGCCGCACCTTCAAAAAGGCAACCTCCTGTTCTCTTACTGAGTACATCAATAAGGAGCGCATTCATAAGGCAAAGGAGCTTCTGCATAATACGGATCTGCTTACTTACGAAATTGCAGAAGCTGTGGGATATAAGGATGCCACCTATTTTTCTTCGATTTTCCGGAAATATGAAGGCCTGAGCCCTTCTGAATATAAAACAAAGTTTTTTGTACAATAGAGATACAATAGAGATTCACTGCAATTTTCCTAAAAGTTTGTTGCACAATCCCCTCACATCCTTTATAATTAGTTAATTGATTAATCTTTTATCAAATTAAAGAGGGAAAGAGGTAAAGAAACAAATGAAAAATCTATGGAACAAATGGACCGGGATTGCACTGGTGAAACGAATCGTCGTTGGTCTGATTCTTGGCGCCATCCTTGGAGTTGCAGCCCCCGGTGCAACCAGCATTGCCATCCTTGGCGATGTATTTGTAGGTGCTCTGAAAGCTATCGCACCCCTTCTGGTATTCTTTCTGGTTCTCAGTTCACTGTGCAACGCAGGAAAATCCCATGGCGGCGTTATCAAAACAGTAGTTGCCCTTTACATGTTCAGCACTGTACTGGCAGCTGTGATCGCCGTTTTCGCCAGCATGATTTTCCCTGTACAGCTGACACTTACCAATGCAGCCGCAGACGCCAGTGCTCCACAGGGTATTGTGGAGGTCCTCAGCAACCTTCTTCTGAATATTGTTGCCAACCCGGTATCTTCCCTGGTGAATGCAAACTATGTAGGTATCCTTACCTGGGCCATCCTTCTTGGACTTGCCCTTCGTACAGCAAATGACACCACCAAAAAAGTCCTTGCTGACATTGCAGACGGAACATCCCTGGTGGTCAGCTGGATCATCAACCTGGCACCCTTCGGAATCTTCGGTCTGGTATTTAACACCGTATCCACCAACGGATTAGACATTTTCACTACCTATGGAAGACTACTGCTGCTGTTGGTAGGCAGCATGCTTTTCATCTACTTTGTAACAAACCCGCTTCTGGTTTACTGGTGTATCCGCAAGAATCCATATCCGCTGATTCTGCACTGCCTGAAGAAAAGTGCCATCACCGCATTCTTCACCAGAAGTTCCGCTGCCAATATTCCAGTAAATATGAAAGCCTGTGAGGAGATGGGGCTTGACCGTGACACCTATTCCGTAACCATTCCTCTTGGTGCAACCATCAACATGGACGGAGCTGCTATCACCATCACCGTTATGACAATGGCAACTGCTTTTACCCTTGGAATCCACGTTGATATCCCAACCGCCATCATCCTCAGCCTTCTTGCAGCCCTTTCTGCATGTGGTGCTTCCGGTGTTGCCGGCGGATCCCTCCTTCTGATTCCTATGGCCTGCTCCCTTTTCGGAATTTCTGACGACATTTCCATGCAGGTTGTAGCCGTAGGCTTTATTATTGGAGTTATCCAGGACTCAGTTGAGACAGCCCTTAACTCCTCTTCTGACCTGCTTCTCTCTGCTTCTGCAGAGTTCAGACAGTGGCGTCTGGAAGGAAAAGAGATTAAATTCTAACACCCAATAATGCTCTGGAAAATATGAGAAAATACTTTGCTTTTTCTCCTTTTCCAGAGCATATTTGAAAAAGGCTTTCTGCAAGATGTGCGTCACAATTTGTGGGAGAATTGGCCGGGATCAGGGCACCATAGCGGGCTACGTCAACTGAATCCGGGAAAAATATACCGCAAAGTTTCACTTTGGCTCTTACTTCTCCATTTCTCTCAGCTTCTTCAATATCCTTTTCTCCATCCTAGAAATCTGAACCTGGGACATTCCCATTTTTTTTGCAACCTCTGTCTGTGTCATATCCTGAAAATACCGAAATACGATCAGTCTTTTCTCCTCTCCTTCCAGTTTTTCCAGAATCTCCTCCAGAAAAATCCGGTTCAAAAGCTTTTCATGGCGATCCTCTTTTTCCGGAAGCCTGTCCACAAGCTGCAAATCCGTTCCATCTCCCTGATACACAGTCTTGTAAATAGAATCTACCTCTGCAGCCGATTCCAGCGTCATCGCCAATTCTTCCATCGGCATATCCATAGCATCTGAAAGTTCTCTTAGATCCGGCTCACGGCCTAACTTTTTCTCCAATTCCTCCCTCATTTTACAGATTTTATACTGATTCTCTTTTATGGAGCGGCTCACCTTCAGAATTCCATCATCCCGAAGGAACCGCTTAATCTCTCCAATGATCATTGGTACTGCATAAGTAGAAAACTTCACATCAAATTCAGGATTGAAATGATCTACAGCCTTCAAAAGCCCGATGCTTCCAATTTGAAAAAGATCCTCCATTTCCACCCCTCTCCCCAGAAAACGCCTGGCAACGCTATATACCAGTCCCATATTTTCCGAAAACAAAGTATCTCTTGCCTCTTTATCTCCCTGGTGAATGCGCCCAATGAGAGCAAGAGTGTGATCCATGTTTCCTCCTGATCAATTACCGATTTTTTTGCTCATATGCACACAGGTTCCTTTTCCAACCTGTGAGGTGACTTTAACCTCATCCATAAATGCTTCCATAAAAGTAAACCCCATTCCTGATCTGTCCTGATCAGCGCGGGTCGTATATAAGGGCTCCATTGCTTTTTCCACATCTGCAATTCCTATGCCATCATCCTCAATATCCAGATAAATTGTTCTCTCTTTTCTGACACACTTCATCCGTATCTTATGTACCTCTCCTTGATAGCCATGGATGATACAGTTGGTTACAGCCTCTGACACAGCCGTTTTCAAATCTGCTACTTCCTCCAGTGTGGGGTTCAGCTGGGTGCAAAATGCCGCGGCAGCTACCCTTGCCAACCCTTCATTCTCCGGACGGCTGTCAAAAATAATGGTCATTTCGTTGGAATTTCCCATCAGACTCCCCTCCCTTCCAGCTGCATCTCATTTTCTGTTCTTTCCAGTTCCAGAAATTTACTCACACCTGAAAGCCGCAGCAATTTTTCAATATATCCGTTTACATGACAGGCCTTCATGCAGCCAGAGCGCATCCCCAGAGCCCGGTATCTCCCCATGATCAAACCTACGCCCGAACTGTCCATAAAAACAGTATTTCCAAAGTCAAAACAAATGGTTCTGATATATATTTTTCCCATAATCCTGTCTGATTCTCTCCGGATCAGCTCAGAAGCCGGATGATCCAGTTCCTCAGGCAGTTTAATATTCAGACAGGTTCCCGTAGTTTCAAAAACAGGTTTCATAAATAAAATCCCCCTTTTTTACTCTATTTTGACCCTCTGCACAGAAAAAAGAAAAAGAGATGTGCAGGTCTATCCCGCACATCCCCGGTTCAGAGGTTTCTCATTATTGTAATTCAGAAATTTTTATTCATAATACTGAAAATCACCATTTTCATCATAATAGCCGTTTTCGTCGCTGTAATCAGAATATCCGGATTCATCATACCCACTGTCACCAGATGCATCATTGTAAGAACTGTCATAACCAGAGGAATCCGTTTCAGAACCATCTGTTGTATTGTCAGTTCCATCATTGCTTTCGGAATCAGAGGAATCTTCGCTGCCCTCAGACTTACTGTCTTCCGTGATTCCAGACACACCAGTAGCTGAACAGATGGTATTGTAAATTCCCATTACATCATCTCCCAGCTGATCTTCATAAACCTTCTGGATTTCCAATGCAGCTGCATCATACTCATTCTGTGTATAAGCTGCATACGCATTCAGAAGTGCCTGATAACTGGTACTCTTCTTCTGCTCGGCATCAAGCTGCTGGGTGATTTCCTCTGCCACATCTCCGGATTCCTTCGCCTCACCCTGGGCTTTGGAAAGCTCCGCACCCTGGCTGACCAGAGACTCGCTGTACTTTACAATCTGTTGATTGGCTTCTCTGTAAATCCCCTGCTTGATAGCCGGAACTGCCAGAAACCAAAATGCAGCCGCACCTGCTGCCACACCCGCCATAAGTGTCACAAACAGTGAAATTCTGGAATTTTCCCTGTAAACTGCCGGCTGTACCACAGTACTTCTGGAAATCTCATCCGAACCTTCTGTCTTGCCCTTGGCACCAAAAAGTCCTTTTTTCTGTTTCTCAAGTCTGGTCGTTACACCAGTTCTCTCATCTACTTCACGAAGAAAACGTAATGTAGTTGTATTGGTCTTATCAATACGAGCCGCCTTTTTCAAGGTTCTTCTTGCCTTGCCCCAGTCATGATTCTTCATATAGATCAGCGCCAGCAGGTGATAGCCTTTGATCAGCTTGGTATTCTGGTTCAGAATTTTGCGAAGCTGAATAGCAGCCATATCCTCATGACCTTCCCTGCAAAGAGCCAGGGCATTATTATATTTTCTTATTGTCTCATTAATAGCATCCAGTTTATTCGAATTCGCCTGAAGACGATTAATATATTCATTCGCAATATTCCGGGTAGACTGCAGATTCTTACTGATCACCCACTCGCTAAGAGCAGCGACCACCTCTCCCATTTCAAAATACACAAGACCCAGAAGATTTCTCGCCTGGATATTTCTCTTGTTAAAGGTAAGGCTCTGCTTCAGACAGTTAACAGCTCCTGAAAGGTCCCGGATACTTGCCTTCTCCAAGCCCTGATTGTAATAAAGTTTGGATAGATACTCCACCTTTTTCTGGATCAGGACGTTGCACCCGCAATGAGGACAGTAATCCAGATCCTTGTCAGCCAGGAACGCGCCGCAATTCATACAGTTCATTAAGTATCTCCTATTCTATTTCATCCTGCGTCCGCTTTTGGACTCCCTGAGCATTTCCTGAAGAATGTCCAGAATATCCGTCAGCTCTCTATCGTAAATAGCCTCTTCCGCGTCTGTCACATCCAGACAGGGCTCAAATTTCTTAAGTTCCTCTTCGTAATCGATCATAAAATTCCTCCACAGACTCCTGGAAAATCAACCAGAAATCCCATGTTTTCTTGCAGACAATTTACTTTTTCAACAAGAGTGTCTTAATCTCTCCCACCAGGTAAAGAGAACCCACGCAAAACAGCATTCCGTCCTCTCCTTTGGCCTCGTGCGCCATATGAAAAGCTTCTTCAATATTATCAGAGTTTCCAATATCCTTACAGCCTTCTTTGCAAAAGATCTCTGCCAGCTCCGCAGACGGCACCTCACGGTATCCCCCAACCTCTGTGGTTACAACTTTACGGAATTTTATTCTGCTGCAAATTGTATGGATCATATCCTGGTAATCCTTATCATTCACCGCAGAAAATAAAAGTGTCAGCGGATACTCCTTCTGAAACCGCTCTGCAGTCTCCACAAACCTGCGCACGCCATCCTCATTATGTGCACCATCCACGATCACGCCCGGCAAAATGGTCTCCATTCTGCCCTGCCATCTGGTATTTGCAATTCCTGCCTGCAGCTGTTCCATGGTCACCGGAATCCTGTCTTTCAGCACTTCCATAGTTGTAAGCGCCAGAGATGCGTTCATCACCTGATACCATGCAATAAAAGGAATATGGAACCTGGTATCCCCATAATAATCGTCCTCCAGGGAAAAATCAATGCCGTCTTTATTATTTCCCAGTACCTTTGCTCCAGCCTGAACTACTTTATAAGCCGGGCTTCCAAGCTCCTTTGCCTTCGCAGCGATCACTTCTGCCGCATCCTTGTCATTTCCATCATAGATTACAGGAACTCCCGGAACAATGATTCCAGCCTTCTCCCCTGCAATCTCTCTTACCGTATTTCCCAAAAACTGCATATGATCCAGACTGATAGATGTAATCACGCAAGCTACAGGATTCTCTACCGCTGTAGTCGCATCCAGCCTTCCGCCAAGCCCGGTTTCCAAAGTCACATAGTCCACCCCTGCCTCTGCAAAGATCACCATTCCCATCAAAAGGAGTGTCTCAAAATAGGTGGGATGATAGCTTCCCTCCGCAACCAGCTCATCGGAAAGCTTTTTAACTTTTTCAAAAGCACGAAGGAAAGTATCGTCATCGATCACTTCCTCGTTGATCTGAAAACGCTCGTTGATCTCCACCAGATGAGGAGATGTAAAAAGTCCGCAGGAATATCCAGCTTCCCGAAGGACCGATGTGATAAAAGCACAGGTACTTCCCTTTCCGTTGGTTCCTGCCACATGGATCACACGGAATTTCCTCTGCGGATCTCCAAGTCTTCTTAAGCATTCTCTGGTATGGTCCAGGCTGTTCTTAGTAGTAAATCTCGGTATATCTTCAATATACGCAACTGCTTCTTCGTAATTCATAAAAAAAACCATCACTTATCTATAATGTATTCGTAAAGAACTTTTGGGGAGAAAAGCTTCTCCCCTCCTGTTCGTTACGATACCATTATATAATAGTGGTGGAAGATGTCCAGTCCTAATCGTAATATTTTATCCGACATTTTTTGTATCGGAGTATCTTTTCTATGCCATTTACTGGTTGTCTGTACTGTTTTCTTCACCGGAATCTTCTGTGGATTCCGTTTCTAACGCTGTATCCGTTTCCTCCATTGACCCTGTATCAGAACTGCTCTTTTCACTGTCAAGCTTCCACTTGCTGTCAGCGAGCAGCGCATAAACCGCCCGGTCATGGCTCTTTGTCATGGCCTTTCTTGTGGAACTGTTACTTCGCTGCACTACCGAGAGCCGGTCAAAATCATCCAGTGCGTTCCGATATGCGGAGAGAAAATGCGTGTAGCACTCTTCTACCAGTGCATCAAAAAGCGCTTCCTTGCTGCCGTAATAGCCATACAGTGCCCCGGTGGTAACGCCAGCCTCCTTCACAATGGTGCGAAGAGAGGCTTTCGGAAAGCCCTTTTCCAAAAACTCTGCCTTGGCGGCATACAAAATTTTCTCCTGTGTGGTTTGTTCCTTGTTTTGCATGACACCCTCGCATAACATTGTTATATTACAGTGTTATATTATACTCAGACTTATACTTTTGTCAAGGCCACTTCCTGCAAAAGTTCGGACCTTCCTCAACCCATCCATTTCAATATTTCATGTACATCCGCGTGCAGATA
>ERZ779894.4131-NODE-4131-length-10397-cov-2.969638_pt1 | contig 10397 bp, 7 predicted proteins | sample MGYA00511587_ERZ779894 | MGnify/ENA primary metagenome ERZ779894 (study PRJEB29588, sample SAMEA2160490) | human gut metagenome | biome: human gut; feature: human-associated habitat; material: faeces | place: Denmark | collected 2008/2010 ... | reverse complement strand
TTGCCGTCGTGGTGCTTGTAGCTTCTTTTCCGATAAGCGTTTCGGAGAGCATGTATTTGCTTCTGTCCTTACCGGCGGTGTCAAGATTCGGAAGAACCTTGTAAAATGCCTTTGAAGCATATTTATCTTTATCGCCGTAGGTTGCAGGTTCGGTAACGTTCCATTCGCCGCCCCAACCGACGCCGGAACCGCCGTGGTTGGTGTCCTGAGGGTCTGCATTAGGCCAGGACCAAACACCCTTGCCCGCCGTGCCTGCAAAGAATGCAAGATAATCGGAGTAATTGTCTTCAGTCGGTTGGTCGCCGTCCTTATAGACGAACACGAACATATCATCGTTGATTGCAACAACTTTCTTGCCGCCGAAAACCGCTTTAAGGTCGGGATCGTTTTCGATTGCTTCATAAATCTCCTGATAATAGGAGTCGTTTTTGGAGATAAGCTCAATGGAGTCGGAAAGCGTGTAACCTTCGGGCCACACGAACGAACCCGAGAACCTGCGTGCGGTGAAGGATTTGCCGGAGAAGGTCGAAATGGTGCTGTCGCTTGATTTTTTGCCGTAGCCTATATCCATTTGTCCCTTCTTGACGGAAACATAGTTGCTTGAAGAATATATACCGGTTCCGTCAACACTGGAAGCTTCGAAATCCTGAGCGGCTCTGTTGTTCCATGTTGCCGCAAAAATCGCCTGCTCGCCTGCGCTCGGGGCATAGGGAATGATGCCGACGCTGCCTATGGTACTTGTAGAGTTAATGGGGTTGGTGATCGAAGCCTTCACCGGGTCGGCGTATTGAACATCGGTGTGACCGTAGTCCCAAACTTTGTGTGCGGAATCGTCAACATCATCGGTTCTGCCGTTAAAATGCTCGGAAAAGGCCGCCCAGTCCCAATGAACCTTATTTTTATATGTGGTTACATTGCTTTCCGTTTTGGATTCCGTTGAAAGATAAGCTGTTTTATCGCCCGCATAAAGTCCGCTGAGATCTGTATGCTGATTTGCCGGAGTGTCATGGCGGTGCTCGTATTCGAACGTTCTCTTCCATGTGATTTTGGGGACGAACGTTTCGGATATGGTTCCGGAACCGTCGCCCGTGTCTCCGTCCGCTGCAAAGAGGGACGCGGGGAACATGCCGAAAAGCATGATTCCACAAAGCAGCAGAGAGAGCAGCTTTTTGATGTTCTTCATTGAAAAACCTCCTGAATATTTTAAAAATAAAAAACAAACTTTATATGAACCGCAGCAGCCCGAAGACATTGCCGCAGCACTGCGGAAAACGGCGGCGCCGGAAAGGGGCAAAACTAACACTGAATTGAGAGAATTTGGGGTGTGAATATAGTCCGTAGATTCAGGTTATTCAGCGCGTTGCTGACCGAGCCGAAACGCACAACCGAGTGAATGGGAGACGGGAAAACGCACAGAGCCAAGTATTATCCCGCTCGCTCACATACATTATACCGCAAGACCATACGATTTTCAACATTTTTTTGAGTATAAAATGAATATATATAATCTGTTTGGAGAAAATACTTGCAACTGTGACAAAAGAATTTAAAATCACAAAGGTTATTATATAATTGAAATGAAATATTAATAATTCAATACGTTCCGCATCTGACGGTTTTGGGTGATGCGGAACGCTGTCCGCTGCATTTATTCATTGCAAAAGAGTGCAAGCCTGTCGGCATGGGTCTTTTGCAGTTTTGAAATATATGTTTCAATATCCTTGGGGTTCGGGACGCGTTCGATTCTTCCGCCGCTCGGGAAAACGCGTTTGTTCATTGCGCCCGCACCGTGAGCAATGATACTCAGCGAATCCTCCATCATATCGATGTTGTAGATGCAGATGCTGCCGGGTTTTGCATAGCCGACGTTTTCCATGTTGCCCGCCATGTATTTTTGACGGTACATATAATAAGGAAGCATACCCGTTTCTTCGGCACCGAGCGCACCGATTTCGGTCATTTTTTCAACTTCCGAAACATCGGGAAGAGCGTATTCGGAAAGATTTTCACGCAGACGGGAAGAACGCTTTATTGCAAGCGTGTGAACTGTCAGACACTCCGGAGAAAGCTCAACGAGTGCATTTACGGAATGCTGCATGTCAGCTGCCGTTTCGCCCGGCAAACCGGCGATAAGATCCATGTTGATTGAATCAAAACCGATATCCCGCGCAAGGTTGAAACACGCCTTGATATCCTCGGATGTGTGATCGCGGCCGACAAGCTGCAATGTTTTATCACACATCGTTTGCGGATTTACGGATATGCGCGTTGCGCCGCGCTGCTTGATGATGCGAAGCTTTTCAGCTGTTATCGTATCCGGCCGTCCGGCTTCAACCGTGAACTCCGTGCCGGGTGCAATATTATAGGCCTCCTCTGCAAAATCCAAAAGATCGCGCAGCTCGTCTGCGGTCAGCACGGTGGGCGTTCCGCCGCCGAGATACAGCGCACGAATCTTCAGCCCGAGTTCGCGAACCATTTGCGCACCGTTTGCAATATCCGTCTTCAGTGCGGCAAGATAGGGCTGCATGTCCGTCTTTGCCGTGCGGAGCCGTGAAGCAAAAGAGCAGTACAGGCAGCGTGTGCGGCAGAACGGAATGCCGATATAAACATCAACATCGTTTTTCCGCACGGAAGCAAAAATCGGTTCCTGAACGGAAACTATCCGCTCCGCAAGTGCAAACTTTTGCGGCGTGACGTCAAAATCGTTCAACATCATGCTTTTGGCTTCGGCAGGACCGCAGCTGTGCTGAAGCTCGCGCAGCAGGCGCGTCGGGCGTATACCTGTCAGAGATCCCCACGGGAGGTGCGCATCGGGATATGCCTTTCGCATTGCGCGGAAGACAGCGATTTTAATGCAGCGTTTTGCGAAACGCTTTTCAATAATTGAATCATCATTGCGAAAGGGCGTTCGGCATGAGTATGAATGCTCCCGACCGTTCGAAACAAAGGCGGCTTCGGCAATAAAATCCGTTCCGTCGTTTGAAAGCACAACACTCAGCGTCTTTTCGCCCGCATCCGCTGCGTGAATTTCAGCGGGGGACAAAACGGGAGCTATCTCCTCACCGGGCAGAAAAAGCCGTATTTCTTCGCATATATCGTTAAAAAAATCCTGTCTGTTTGTGAATAAAAACATATTGTTTGCCTCTTTAATGCAGCTGCGGCATTTTCTGTATTTTCCGTCAATAGTCTTGGTTTCCGCCGCCGCGCAGATACGGATTGTGTTTCCGTTCGAAATCTAAAGTTGTTTCACCCATGTGGCCGGGGAATACGCGGTAATCGCCTTTCAGCCTGCCTGTCAGCAGGAGCAGGGAGTTGTAAAGTGCATCATTGTCACCGCCGTCAAGCGCAACAACCTTGTCCGTTTCGTCGCTGCGTGCGGAAAGCACTATTACGGGCACGGCAGAACGGCTGCGTATGAACTCAAGCAGCTGCATTCCGTCCCCGTCGGGCAGCCCGAGGTCAAGAAGAACAAGGTCGGGCGTGTGTGAAAGAAAACAGGGCTTGGCTTCGGCACAGTTTGCAGCTTCAATTACGATATAGCCGGAGGCGTTGAGCAGTGCATTCACATATTTGCGTATGCTCGGCTCATCCTCAACGAGCAAGATTTTGTATTTGTTGTTCATGGGCATTCCGGCGTTGATGAACGGCGCGGGTTTGCGGGGAGACTGCAAAAAGGGCGGCTCCCCGCGACATCGGTCATTGCTGTTTATAAGTTATACGTTGATGCTTACGTCGCCTGTTTCGGCGGCGCAATCGGCAATCCGCGCGCGCGCTTCGGCAACGAATTCTTCCACCTGTTCGGGGCAGATTCCGATGAATGCGGCGGGATCGAGCACGGCGGTTATCTCTTCCCTGTCCAACGGGAAGGCGGGATCAAGCGCAAGCCTGTCGAGAAGGTCGCAGTTCAGCCCCTCCTTCATGCGGGCCGTCGCTTCCATGGAGCGGGTGCGGATGACCTCGTGAAGCTCCTGCCTGTCGCCGCCCTTGCGGACCGCACTCATGAGCAGGTTTTCCGTGGCAATGAAGGGAAGATATTCAAGCACGGTTCGTTCGACGATTTTTTCGTTGACGTGAATGCCGGCGGTGACGTTGCGCATAAGCCTGAGCACTGCGTCACAGGCGAGGAAACCCTCCGGAAGTGATATGCGGCGGTTCGCGGAGTCGTCCAAAGTGCGTTCGAACCATTGTGTTGAGGCCGTCATCGGCGCATTCAGTGCATCAGCCATGATATAGCGCGAAAGCGAACAGATTCGCTCGCAGCGCATGGGGTTGCGCTTGTATGCCATTGCGGAGGAACCGACCTGATTTTTTTCAAACGGTTCTTCCACCTGCCGCAGGTGCTGAAGCAGCCGCATGTCGTTTGCAAACCGATATGCACTTTGTGCAATTGCGGAAAGCACGTTCAGAATGCGGCTGTCGTATTTGCGGGGGGAGGTTTGCCCCGCAACGGGGAAAAGCGTTGAAAAACCGCATTCCTCCGCGATCATTGCATTCAGTTCGCGAACCTTTTGAACGTTGCCGTCGAAAAGTGAGAGGAAACTTGCGTCCGTGCCCGTTGTTCCGCGGCAGCCGTGAAACAGCAGGTTGTCGATAACAAAATTCAGCTCGTCAAGGTCAAGCAGAAAATCCTGCGCCCAGAGGCAGGCGCGTTTGCCGACGGTCACAAGCTGAGCGGGCTGAAAATGCGTGTAGCCCAAAGTCGGCATTGCACGGTATTTATATGCAAAATCGCAGAGTGCGGCAATGACGGAAACAAGCTCGCTGCGGATGTGCAGCAGAGCATCGCGGTAAATCATGATATCCGCATTATCCGTAACATAGCAGCTTGTTGCGCCGAGGTGGATAATTCCGGCGGCATCGGGGCAGCTTTCGCCGTAAACATGGATATGCGCCATGACGTCGTGGCGAAGCTTTTTTTCCCATTCCGCAACGGCGGCATAGTCTATTTCGTCATCAACATGCGCTTCAAGCTGCGCCACCTGTTCATCCGTTACCGGAAGACCGAGACGATGCTCCGCGCGGGCAAGCGCAACCCAAAGCCTGCGCCATGTGCCGTAGCGTTTGTCCGGCGAGAAAAGGCGCAGCATGTATTCCGAGGCATATCGGCTCGAAAGGGGGCTTTCGTAAAATTCTTTCATAAATTAATCGTCCTTCAACAGTTTTCGGGCAGTCCTCTTATCGGAGAATTATCTCTTCCCTGCCCGGGCCGACGGAAACATAGCTTATGCGGCAGCCGATTTCGCGTTCAACGTATTCAACGTATTTGCGGGCATTTTCGGGAAGCTCGTCATAGGTGCGAATCTTTGAAATGTCGCAGCCCCAACCGGGAAGTTTAACATAAATGGGCTTTGCCCTGCCGAGTTTCGAAGGGAAGGGGAACGTGCGGGTCACTTCGCCGTCGCATTCGTATGCGGCGCAAACGGGGATGGAATCCATGTAGGAAAGGATGTCGAGCTTTGTGAGCGCGACTTCCGTTGCACCCTGCATCTGAACGCCGTACCGCGTTGCAACAAGGTCGATGGGGCCGACTCTGCGGGGGCGTCCCGTTGCGGCGCCGTATTCACCGCCCTCTTTACGCAGCCTTTCGGCCTCTTCTCCGAACCATTCGGCGGTGAAAGGACCTTCGCCGACGCAGGTGGAATATGCCTTCACAACGCCGATGACGCGGTTCACGGGAATGTCCGGCGCACCGGAGCCGATGGGAGCGTATGCCGCAAGGGGAGAGCTTGAGGAGGTGTAGGGATAGATGCCGAAATCAATGTCGCGCAGAACGCCGAGCTGAGCTTCGTAAAGGATCTTTTTGCCCTCGTGAGCCGCTTTGCGCAGGTATGCGCTCGTGTCGCCGATATAGGGCTTGAGAATCTCGCCGTAGGTATCGAGGTATTCAACCATGCTTTCAAGGGAGAAAGGTTCGCCGCCGTATATGCGGGTTATCTGAAGGTTTTTGAATTCAAGAACATCGGAAAGGTGACTGACAAGGTATTCCCTGTCGAACAATTCACCGAGCATAATGCCCTTTTTCATGTATTTGTCGCCGTAAACGGGGGCAATGCCGCGCTTTGTCGAACCGTAGGGTTTGTCGGAAAGGCGTGCTTCTTCAAGCCCGTCCAATGCAACATGATAGGGCATAACAATGATGGCACGGGAGCTTATCATAAGGTTTTCCGGGGAGATATAGACGCCTGCATCGTGCAGCCGTTCGATTTCGCCGCAGAGGTGGCGGATGTCGACAACGGTGCCGTTGCCGAGGATATTCATCTTTTCACGGCGGAAAATGCCGGAAGGCAAAAGATTCAGCGCAAATGTGCCGTAGTCGTTTTTGATGGTGTGTCCTGCATTGTTGCCGCCCTGGTAACGAACAACAATGTCATATTCTTCCGCAACGAGGTCAACCATTCGGCCCTTGCCCTCATCGCCCCAGTTGATGCCCACGATGGCGCATGTTTTCATAATCTGTACTCTCCTTTTTGTATAAAGCCGGAGCTTTTTGTAAAGCCGAAGCTTTGCTCCGGTTTCGTAAGCGGAATCGAATGCTGCATTGCGGGCGCAGCATTTTGTTTTGCGGTCGATTCGGGTAAAAATCGCGCCGAAAGTGCCGGCTGACCGCGCTTTTGAACCCCTCGCTTTCAGAGCCTCTCCGTTGAGATTGAGAATGAGATTGAGAAGATTCCCTCCGCAGAGGTTTTTCCGAAAAGACTGCCGCAGCGGAGTTTTGCTTTACCCGTACAATAATAACATTATATTCCGTTTATTGCAAGCGCGAATGCGGGGGGCGCGGTTTTATCGGAATGCAAAAAACCATGCAAATAAAGCAAAAACGAACGGATAAAAATATATCGGGCAACATATTTGATATATCTGCAAAAAAGCCTTGAAATTGCAGGTAAAAATCTGTTACCATGAGCCCATGAAACAACGGAGGTGGGCAGCATGAAACGTGTTGCGGTCATCATGGGGAGCGACAGCGACCTGCCGGTTGTGTCCGGCTGTGCGGCAAAGCTCGATGAACTCGGAATAAACTATGAAATGCGCGTTATGTCCGCGCACAGAACCCCGGCGGATGTTGCGGAATTCGCACAAAACGCCTATAAGCGTGATTTCGGCGTTATTATCGCCGCAGCGGGCAAGGCGGCGCATCTTGCGGGCTTTATTGCCGCAAACACAACTCTGCCCGTTATCGGCATACCCATCAAAGCTTCAACGTTTGACGGGCTTGATGCCCTGCTTGCAACGGTGCAGATGCCCTCGGGCGTGCCCGTGGCAACGGTTGCCGTCGACGGTGCGGCCAACGCCGCGATACTTGCGGCTCAAATGCTTTCGCTTGCGGAACCCGCACTTCACGAAAAGCTTGACGCAATGAGAATAAAAATGGCGGAGGATGTCCGCAAAAAGGATGCCGCATTGCAGCACAGAGATTAACAATAAACAAAGATAGCCGCAGCCCGTAATGATGCGGCTATCAAACTTTTTTTCGGGGACTGCGGTGCGAACGGCACTTTCAAAAAACGGTGCCGCTCCGACTGCGGAACCGAACGGCGAAACGCAAACAACAAAAATAACAAACAAGGCAAACGGATACCGAAAAGGAGGAACAAAAATGAAAAAGACTCAGCAGCTCTACGAAGGCAAGGCAAAGAAGGTTTACGCAACCGATGTCGAAGGTATTTATATCGTTGACTATAAGGACGATGCAACCGCATTTAACGGCGAAAAGAAGGGCACAATCGCGGGCAAGGGCGTTATCAACAACCGCGTTACGAACTATCTCATGAAAATGCTTGAAGAAAAAGGCATTCCCACCCATTTTGTCGAACAGCTTTCCGACAGGGAAACGGCGGTCAAAGCCGTCCGCATCGTTCCTCTTGAGGTCATTGTCCGCAACGTTGCGGCGGGTTCGCTTGCAAAACGCATAGGTTTCCCCGAAGGCACGAAACTCAAAAGCACCGTTCTCGAACTTTGCTACAAGGACGATGCATTGGGCGATCCCATGATTAACGACAGCCATGTTTTTGCAATGGGTCTCTGCACGCCGGAGGAGCTTGAAACGATAAAAAAATACGCTCTGAAAATCAACGAAATTTTGACCGCATTCTTTGCGGAAGTCAACATCGAGCTTATCGATTTCAAACTTGAATTCGGAAGACTGAGCGACGGCACAATTGTGCTTGCGGACGAGATTTCGCCGGATACCTGCCGTTTCTGGGACAGCAAAACCCACGAAAAACTGGATAAGGATCGTTTCCGCCGCGACCTCGGCAATGTTGAAGGCGCATATCACGAGATTCTGCACCGCCTGATGGGCGAGTAAGCTTTTGTGCGAAACTCGGGAGAATTAACAGAATAATTTATCTGGATTGAGAACAGCAAAATGGATATTTTGGAAAACATAACCGAACACGAAACAACCTTTGAGCACCTCGGCGAGGAATGCGGCGTTGTGGGCATTGCCGCTTCAAAGCGCGAAAACGTTGCCGCGCTTGCATATTATGCACTCTATGCTTTGCAGCACCGCGGGCAGCAGAGCGCAGGCATTGCCGTCAACGACGACGGCGTTATAAACGCGCACTGCGATGAGGGACTTGTCAACGAGGTATTTGACGGAAATTCGCTTGCAAAACTCGGAACGGGAAGCATGGCGGTCGGGCATGTCCGCTATTCCACAACCGGCTACGAAAAGCGCATCAACTGCCAGCCCCTTGTGGTGAACCACATAAAGGGCACGATGGCGATAGCACACAACGGCAACCTTGTCAACGATGCCGAACTGCGTGAGGAACTGGAGCTTGCGGGTTCTATTTTCCACACAACGACCGACACGGAAGTCATTGCATACACAATTACCAAAGAACGGCTGACGGCTGATTCCATTGAGGAGGCCGTATCGCGCGCAATGGACAGGATAAAGGGTGCCTATTCACTCGTTATCATGTCGCCCAAAAAGCTTATTGCCGCACGCGATCCGCACGGGTTCCGTCCGCTCTGCATCGGAGAACTGTCCGAAGGCGGTTACTGCTTTGCTTCCGAAACATGTGCGCTTGATGCAATGGGAGCGAAATTCCTGCGCGATGTTGAACCGGGCGAGATCGTTGTTGTTGAAAACGACGAGCTGCGCAGCCTGCGCAGCCACTGCGGAAAAGTCAAGCCTGCGCTCTGCGTGTTTGAATACATCTATTTTGCGCGTCCCGACAGCGTTATTGACGGCTGTTCGGTGCATCTTGCGCGCCAGCGCGCAGGTTCGTTCCTTGCGCTTGAACATCCCGTGCAGGCGGATGTTGTTATCGGCGTTCCCGATTCCGGGCTTGATGCCGCGATCGGCTTTTCAAGACAGTCCGGCATTCCCTACGGCATAGGCTTTATCAAAAACAAATATATCGGCAGAACCTTCATTCAGCCGAAACAGAACGAGCGTGAAAAACTCGTGCGAATCAAGCTCAACCCCGTATCCGCAACTGTCAGCGGCAAGCGCGTTGTGCTTATCGATGATTCCATCGTTCGCGGAACAACAATCAAGCGTATCGTCCGCCTTCTGCGTGAAGCGGGCGCAACGGAGGTGCATGTGCGCTCCGCCGCGCCGAAATTCCTGTTCCCCTGCTATTTCGGCACGGATGTTCCCTCGCGGGAGGAGCTGATTGCAAACAAATACAACGATGAGGAACTTGTTCGCGAACTCGGGCTCGATTCCCTCGGTTTCCTGAGCGTTGAGAACGCAAGGCTGCTTGCCGGCAACGGCAAAACGGATTATTGTGTCGGCTGCTTCACGGGCGAATATCCCTGCGAGCCGCCCAAACGCCGCTATGTCAACAAATATGCGCGCAAGCTCAGCGAAAAATCCGATATGCCGCAGCCGAAAGAGTAACCGAACAGAAAAACCGCGGCTCTGACGGGCCGCGAACGCAATCGAAACCACCGAACAAAATAAACCAAACGGATTTATCAGATCGAAAGGAAGAACATAAATGGCAAACAACAACAGCAGGAGCGAAAGCTACGAAAAAGCGGGCGTTGATATTACTGCGGGCTATCGCGCCGTTGAACTGATGAAAAAACACATTTCGCGCACGATCACGCCCGGAGCAATGCCCTCCATCGGAAATTTCGGCGGCCTGTTTGCACCGGATCTTGCAGGCATGAGCGAACCCATCCTTGTCAGCGGTACGGACGGCGTGGGAACGAAACTTAAACTCGCCTTTTTGAGCGACAAACATAACACCGTCGGCATCGACTGCGTTGCAATGTGTGTGAACGACATCATCTGCTGCGGTGCAAAGCCTCTGTTTTTCCTTGACTATATCGCACTCGGCAAAAACATTCCCGAAAAAGTTGCCTCCGTTGTTGAGGGCGTTGCGGAGGGCTGCGTGCAGTCCGGCTGCGCACTTATCGGCGGCGAAACAGCCGAA
>ERZ779894.4128-NODE-4128-length-10400-cov-2.771580_pt1 | contig 10400 bp, 10 predicted proteins | sample MGYA00511587_ERZ779894 | MGnify/ENA primary metagenome ERZ779894 (study PRJEB29588, sample SAMEA2160490) | human gut metagenome | biome: human gut; feature: human-associated habitat; material: faeces | place: Denmark | collected 2008/2010 ... | reverse complement strand
AAAGTATTTTAAACAACCCACTCTTGCAAAAGCAAGAGTGGGTTGTTTTTTATGTAACAAAGATGCAAACAATATCTATCTTCAAATATTAAAAATCATAAAAGGTTTATTTTTTAAAAATCATTGACAATCTCAGACTATTATGATAGTATAGACTACAGAAGTAGTCTATAGGAGAATTCATATGAGAGAAAAACTGTTTGATAGTGAAGCAAAAGTGATGCAAATTATTTGGGCAAACAGTCCTATTTCGGCAAAAGAAATCAGTGTGATTGCTGCACAAACGATCGGTTGGAACAAAAATACGACTTACACTGTTATCAAAAAACTTGAAGCGAAAGAATTCATTCAACGAAAAGACCCTGGATTTATTTGTACGCCGCTTATCTCACAAAGCGAAATGCAGAAAGTGGAGGCACAATCTTTTGTAAAAAGAGTTTTTGGTGGGTCTCGTCAAGCGTTGTTTTCATCCTTGCTTGAAGATGAGCCATTGTCGGCCGACGAAATCAACGAATTACGTAAACTCATCGATAAAAGGTGATAGCTATGTTGCAAGAAGCTTTTTATTGGCTTTTTAATATGAGCATAATTGCTACAATAACCGGTGCAATTATTATGTTAATCAGACGGGTGAAGAAAATTCCAAAAAGAGTTGTGGTATTTCTGTGGCTTATTCCGTTTTTGAGAATGATGATACCTTTTGGTTTAAACAGTCCCTATAGTTTGCTGAGATTATTGTCCAAAATTACAACAAAGACGATTATTGTTTATCAACCTACAGACACATTTGCTTTTTCTGTCACAAATAGTATTAGGGTAGCAAATCGTTATTTTCCGATGACATTTAAAAAAGATATTTTTCATACGATCTTTCATGCATCCTCTATCATTTGGTTGATCGTGTTTTTGACGATTCTTTTTATCTTGATTGTTATTTATTGTACAACACTTCACGAAATGAAACGTGCCAAACATTTTCGTGAGAATATCTATTTTTCTGACCAAATTACATCTCCTGCGGTATACGGGATCATGAAGCCGAAAATCATACTGCCGTACTTTTATGAGCAAAAAGATATGGAACTGATACTGTTACATGAAAGAATCCATATTCGTCGAGCAGATAATTTCTGGCGCTTACTTGCTTTTTTGATTGCAGCAGTGCATTGGTTCAATCCACTAAGTTGGCTGTTCCTGAAATTATTTCTTTCAGATCTTGAATTATCATGTGATGAGTATGTTCTTGTAAAGTTAGGAAGGGGACGTATGAAAGAGTATGCACTTTCATTACTGAAAAGCAAGGAAAATGCGAATATGTTTTCTTCTGCATTTGGTGGCGGGAAAACCAAAACAAGAATAGAAAATATACTTTCTTTTAAAAAGATGACGTGTTTTTCTTTTGCTTTCTTTCTTGCTTTTATTGCAGTCATGTTTTTTGTGTTATTGACAAATGCTGCCTGAAAGGATATATCAATATGAAAAACAACGATTTCCATAGATATTATCTGTTTTCTTGTCTTGGTGTTTTGGTTGCATCCTGTTATCCTCTTTTTATGGGAGCACGTGTTATCACGGATATGATCTCTGACGGAACTGTTATGCAGGAAAACTATCCGAAATATATGATTCCTTATACACCAATATGTCTTGCTATCTTAGCAGGTGTACTTTTGTTACCATTATGTATCAAACGGTTCAAACAACTTGCGTTGATCGGTGGTTCTGCTGCAGCTGTTGGGGTGTTCTTTTTCTTTGAAATTCTATTTGAGCAAATGGTTATTGTAACTGCCGATCGAATGGTAACGCTTGAAAATTGGCAAATGTATATGTGCTATCTACCGTCTAAAACAACTTACGCAACAAAAACAGCGGTGGAAATTTTAATGGGCGAATACACACCCGCTTTTAAGTTGCATTTTTATATGATTTCAGTTGTTCTGATTCTTTCGATACTAAATTGTTTATATGGGTTTGGGCAAATTATTATATCAGGAGAAAAGAAACGTCTGAAGTCTTTGCTTGTACAATCAATTTGTGTGCTCATGTTTCTTGGGCTTTGTATTCTTGCTTGTTTTACCGCTTTTTGGAGAGATGGAAAAATATTGGTATCTCCTTTGTCTGCGGCTTTAATGGGTGTGTATTTTATTCTGTTTGGTGTGACTGTTGGTAGCTATGTTGGCTCATTATTTCTTGGAAAACGCAAACTCCTTGCCGTTTATATCCCTGCGATCATTTCTTCGATTATGACTATTCTTATGTATGTTGGTGAAACGATACTACTGCATGGATATCTATATCGGTTTGGCAAAGGGTTCTTTTTTGAACGTGTACCCGGAATCATTCTTGCCCCCGTCGACTTTTTGATTATTTTGGCTTCCGGATGTGTAACCATTTTGATATTTAAATTGTTGAATCGAAAAAAAGCCTCTGATCAATGAAGCCTACGCATACGGATAGATGGATAAAAAATATTGTTTGAGGTACACATAGAATCTTTTGATAAAACCGGAAAATCAAAATCCGCAGCAACATGATTTTGCATGTGCTGCGGATTATTTTTACTTGAGCATATATTCGTTTATTTCTTTTTAGAGGGAATTTTCGTAAAGATGTACACGATGATCGAGATGGCAACCATGACAATAAAAATGCCAAGCATTCCAAGTCCCATCAATTTGAAAGAAGAAATCAAATCTGTATAATTCATTTTGTCACCCTCCCAGCATCAGTGGATCCATTGCGGAATCAAATTTAAGATCATACCTCCTGCAAGCACAGAGGCAATTTGTCCGGAAACGTTTGCACCAACCGCGTGCATGAGCAAAAAGTTTTGATTATCTGCTTCTTGACCCAACTTTTGAATGACACGTGCAGACATCGGAAATGCAGAAATGCCGGCAGCACCAACCATCGGATTGATTTTATTCTTTGTAAACAGGTTGAGGAATTTTGCAAAGAGCACGCCTGCAATAGAGTCAAAGATGAACGCAACCAGACCAAGACCCATGATAATCAGTGTGTTGACATTCACAAAATCTTCTGCAACCATGCTGAACGAAATGGTAATACCAAGCAGCAGAGTGACAAGATTGGCCAAAATATTTTGCGCGGATTCAGACAATGTATTCAGCACACCGCATTCACGAATCAAATTACCAAACATCAAAAATCCGACAAGAGAAACGGAAGTCGGCGCGATGAAACCGGCGATCACCGTCACAATAATCGGGAAGGCGATACGCAGAGATTTTGATACATTGGCAGGATTGTACGGCATTCTGATCCGGCGTTCCTTTTTCGTTGTAACGGCTTTGATGGCAACCGGTTGAATGATTGGTACCAATGCCATATAAGAGTAGGCTGCCACAGCGATTGGGCCAATGTAATTTGATTTTAACACCTGAGATACCAAAATGGAAGTAGGACCGTCTGCTGCACCGATAATACCAATGGAAGCCGCATCCTTGAGATCAAAGCCGAGCAAAACGGCGAGAACGACGACCATGAAAATACCAAACTGTGCGGCTGCACCAAATAGAAACATTTTCGGATTGGATAGCAAAGGCCCAAAATCAATCATTGCGCCGATGCCGATAAAGAGCAACAATGGCATTGCTTCTGACGCTTCAATGCCAAGATCATACAGCCACTGAACAATACCGGTTACTTCTCCAATGCCTTCGATTTCCTGATTGAGCACACCGGAAAATGGTAAATTGACCAAAATTGCGCCAAATCCCATAGGAAGCAGCAGAGAGGGCTCATATTGTTTTTTTACTGCCAGAAATATGAGCAATATTCCGACAGCATACATCACCAATTGTTTCCAGGTGACGGCCAAAAATCCTTCCAACAAAAAACTCATAACATAACCTCGTTTTGTCTGAAAATGTAGTGTCTTATATGAGAACACATATCACACCGAGCCTTTTCTCATCTGCCAAAAATGCGGAAAGGGTAGTGTACAAAATGTGATTCTGCCGTATCCCAGGCAAAAGAAATAGAGTGCAACGAAACAGTTACTATCTTATATCATTTGCTGTTTGCCGGTTTCAATGCTTTCACTTGCGCTTTTTTCATTTTGTGTTTTTGCCAACTGACCCAAATCGGACCTGCGATAAAGATTGTGGAATAACAACCGCTGATGATACCAAAGATCATAGGCAGTGCAAAACTCGTGATAGACGGAATATTTTGAATAAACGCGAAAATATAAACAACAACAATGCTTAACAGAGTACAAATGTTTGTATTCAGAGAGCGGGTAAATGATTGCGTAATACTCTTGTTTACGATCTCTTCAATTGACATTTTTCCACCGTACAACAACTTGTTTTCCCGAACGCGGTCAAAGATAACAATGGTATCGTTGATGGAAAAGCCAAGAATGGTTAAGGCGGCTGCAATAAAGGAATCGTTGATGGCAATGTTGAATACCACAAAGGCGAAAAATACCACCAGCACGTCGTGCAATAGTGCCACAAGGCCGCAAACGCCGGCGGACAGTCCGGAAACCTTACGGAAGCTATACCACACATATAGAATGATCAAAACAGCGGACAATCCTACGGCAATGGCGCTGTCAATGGCAAATTCACGACCAATGAAGGGTTCTACAACCGAAACATCCGACAACGCGATTTCATTATCCGGGAATGCTTCGCTCAATGCGTCTGTCAGCGCCTGTTGATCTTCCGAAGCAAGTCCTTCTTTTCCGGCAAGATTGAGCACCAGTTTTGTGGTGTTGGTGTTGAGGTCAGAGGTCGTTTGTGCATCGCAGTCACGTCCAAGGGTTTCTTCCACAATTTGTGCGGCTTTTTCGGTGTCAATCTCTTGCGTGTAGGTGTAATTGATGATTGCACCGCCCTTGAATTGAATATCAAAGTCGATCCCATTGGTAAAGATACAGACAATGCCAATCAAAAAGACTGCGGCAGAGATGAGAAGATATTTGAATCTGTTTTGATAAAAACGGAATACTTTTTCGGATTTTTTTCCGCTGCCGTAGAAAAACGGTTTTTGGAATTTCTGATACCGGCTCAGCGATTTGATCATGACTTTGGATGTGAATACGCCGCAGACGAAGTTTAGTATCACACCGGTCAAAAGGGAATATCCAAAGGAAAGCATCGTGCCTGAGCCAAAAATCATTAAGATAATGGCAACGATGATGACGGTAATATTACCGTCGAACACAGAAGAAAAGGCTTTGTGGAAACCGGAATCAATCGCAGCACGAACCGATTTTCCATCCGCGATTTCCTCTTTGATCCGTTCTGCTGTAATGATATTGGCGTCCACACCCATACCAATGGAAAGGATGACGGCGGCAATACCGGGCAGGGTCAATGTGAACTGCGGAACGGATAATGCCAGCAGCTGACCGGCTACCTGCAGCGTTAGAGCGAAAATGGCGACAAAACCGGGGAGACGATATTTGAACAGCATAAACAAGCATATCAGCACAAACGCCACAATGCCTGCTTCCACCATCACGTTCAACGCACCGGTTCCCATTGTGGGACTGATGGCGTTATAATTGCGAGATTCCAGAGAAAAGGGAAGAGCACCGGAGTTGATCTTATTGGCCAGATCCGTTGCCTCTTCGGCATTCGCCATACCTGTGATGATCGCTTCTCCGCCTGTGATTTTTTCATTTACTGTCGGGCTTGAAATCATGATATCATCCATATAAATGGAGATAGATTGACCGATCAAGCTACCTGTCGCCTCTTCAAACAGACGTGCTCCCTCGTCGTTCAATTGTAATGTTACGACAGGGCGTCCGGTTTGCTGTTCGTACTGGACAGAGGCCTTGGTAACGTCTTTTCCTTCCAAGAGCACATTGCCGTCCGGGTCGCGGAACGTCAAAAGTGCTGTTTCACCCAACTCGGCTATAGCCGTTTCAGGATTAAACTCAGTCTCATCAGATTTCCACGGAAATCTAACTAAAATAGATCCATTTTGACGGTTTACCGTGATTTCGCGGTCCAAAATGTTTTGAGCGTCGCAACGTTCTTCAATGACGGATTTTGCAGCGTCAAGTTCTTCTGCGGTTGGCACACCGTCATAGTCTTTTGGAAAATAAGTTGCTTCCACACCACCGCGGATATCAATGCCGAAACGCATTTCACCGGAGCCAGGAATATGAAACGAACCGATACGAAGACCAAAAATGGAAAGATATGTGATAATCAAGATCAATACCAACATGATCCAAAACGTACCGCGGTTAATTCTTGATTTCAATGTATTCACCTCACAAAACGAAACGAAAATATTTTAGATACCGTTTATAATGCTTATTTATCAATGAAATGTTATTTCAAATACAACATCTGCGCATGTTGTTACATCGTTTTTTTCCGTCTGATCGCTGGAAGTATAAAATAATTTGTACATGAAAAAGGCACAGCAGGCAAAGAACAGCAACATTACAGAAAATCATTTGTTGCGGTAATGCCTGTAATGCAAAACGATCATTGCATGTGCAAACAAGATTGCTTACGTAGGAAATGAATTTGTAGTTTTGTTTCCGTTGTTGGAATTGCTCATCTTGTCCAAAATCATTGAAAATCGGTTCTGAAACAAATTGTGTTGCAGCGCAAAGTGGTATGCCATCCGGTTGATTGGCATGATCATGTTGTTTGGATTGATCAGTCGGATTGTCGTCATTTAAGAAAATATTTGATGGTTGGTAAAAAGATGACAAACCGGAAACGAACAATGCGCAACAGCAGAACAATAGCAAAAGCGGTATTGTAATTTCTGCTTTTTTTGACGAATGCCTCATGTTATTCATTTGCCTCTGAACTTTTTTATTATAGCATAAATAGAGTAAAGATGCAGTAAAATTTATTTTTTCAAAACAAGAAATCAGCGGCTTCTATTTTCAGCAATAAAAGCCGCCGGAAAGTCGTTTTGTGATATCACGATTGTTTTTCTTTGAGGCTTGCGCAAATGCGTGTGAAAAAGTATGATACAATGCATCCGCCAATGATACAAAGCAGTGCATATACCAAATCCATGCCGCGCATAGACCAGTCCGGGAAAATCATGATAGTTGTTGCTGCTACAACACCTAAAATAAAATGAGAAATTTGTGTGTAAAATTTTTTATATATGAAGTTTACACCTTTGGAAAGCAGCAGCACGCAAGCAATCATACCAACTGCAAGAGGCAAAATAACACGAAAATCCAATTTGGCAATTCCCTCAAGCATCGGTTCATATAAACCGAAAAAGAGGAGCAATGTGGAAGAACTGAGCCCCGGAACAATAAAACTAAGCCCCCATAATACGCCGCACAGTAAGAAACCGAAAATATTTGTTTGTACTTGCATCATATCGTGACTTTGTAAAAAAAGTAGCAAGGATAACATCAAAGCAAATCCGACGAAAAGGAACAGAAAAGAGGTTGGTTTACGTCCTTGTTCTCCGGCATCATGCCAAAGCTCCGGAAATGTACCGAGAATAAAACCAATAAATGCGCAGGTCACAAGCGAAGTGCTCAGTTTGAGCAACCAACTGGCAAGTCCGGACAAACCGACAAAACCGATGGCAACGCCGATCGCGAAAACAAGCAGCATCTTCCAATATTTTTTCAAATTTTGTTTTGGATGGGATATGACGTAGATCAATGGTAAATACATACCGAACGCCACACAAAGCGTTCCTCCGCTGATACCGGGCATAATTGCACCAAATCCGACAATAATGCCTTCCAATATCCAAAAAATAATACGAAGGACAGCATTGTTACGTTCTTTTATATTCATTTTCAGATTCTCCAAGTTTTTCGTCAGGTTAAAGTAACGGTTCAAGACGCCGCGTTGATTGGTCACAAAGAGATTTTTACCACATTTTTTTGAACAGAATATAACATAACTGAAACTTTTACACATCCATCGACATTAAGAATCTGCTTGCGTTGAAATTTGATACTTTTCGGCAAAGGTTTGATACATTTGATCGAACTCTGCATTGTTTGTGGTCAGGTGGCGCAAAGATGCGTGGAAATTCATGGTGTTTTCTGCTGTATCAATGATACAAACCGCGATGTTGGAACAATGATCTGCAGTACGTTCCAAATTGGTCAACAGGTCCGACCAAACGAATCCGGCTTCAATGGAGCAAATGCCATGTTTCAAGCGGTTGATATGGCCATCTTTCAGTTTGCTGTTTAAAACGTCAACCACTTGTTCCAGCGGTTCCACATGTTTGGCTGCCTCAATATCATTATTGGCAAATGCTGTATAGGTGAGCGAAGAAATTTCGGATACTGCATGACACATCAGCTGCATTTCTTTGTCTGCATCCGGTGTGAAACGCAGATTTTTTGTATGCAATTCTTTTGCCGACTCCATGATGTTGATTGCATGATCCGAAATACGTTCAAAGTCACCAATGGCTTTCAGCAACTTGGAAACGGTTGCACTGTCGCTTTCTCCGATTTGTTTGCTGCTCAGTTTTACCAGATATGTGCCGATGATATCTTCGTAGTGATCCACGCGTTCTTCACTGCGTTTAATTTCCTCCGTGATTTCATCATCATATACTTGGAGAAGTTTTAAGCTTTTTTGGAGTGCCGAAACCGAAATATCTGCCATTTCACAAACAAGCGTATTGCATCGGGCCAAAGCAACCGGAGGAGTCGTGAGCAAACGCTCGTCAAGTTCTGTGAGCACTTCGTTTTTCTTATCGCCGGGAACCAGTTTGATTGCCAGTTTTTCCAACAGCGTGGATGCCGGCAACAATATGATGGTGCATGCAATGTTAAATGCAGAATGTGCAGCAGCAATTCCAACCAAAGAAGTTGGTTGCTGCAAAAGGGCAGGATGAAAAACAGCAGAAATAATACTAAATACGGAGAGCCAAATTGCCGTGCCGATCACATTAAACGACAGGTGGACAATTGCCGCGCGTTTGGCGTTTTTATTGGTGCCAAAGGACGCGAGAATGGCCGTGATGCATGTTCCGATATTTTGTCCCATAATGATCGGGATCGCGACCCCATAGCTTACCGCTCCGGTCACGCAAAGTGCCTGCAGGATACCGACAGAAGCAGAAGAACTCTGTATGATCGCCGTCAGCACTGCTCCAGCTATCATACCGAGGACCGGATTGGAAAACGCTGTCAAAATACCGGTAAATTCCGGTACATTTGCCAGCGGTTTAACCGCATCGCTCATGGTTTCCATACCAAACATCAGCACAGCAAACCCAACCATGATTGCTCCGATATCCTTTTTCTTTTCCTCTTTAATAAAGAGCAGAAAAATCACACCGATCACTGCAAGGAGCGGTGAAAAGGAACTAGGTTTACATAATTTTACAAAGACGTTATCTCCCTGCAACCCGGATAAACTGAGAATCCAGGAAGTTACGGTCGTACCAATGTTGGCACCCATGATAATTCCCACTGCCTGATTCAACTTCATAATACCCGAATTAACAAATCCGACAACCATAACGGTCGTCGCCGATGACGACTGAATCACAGCCGTCACACCGGCACCAAGCAATACTGCTTTGATCGGGTTAGATGTCAGATTTTCCAGAATCCTCTCCAGCTTTCCACCGGATACTTTTGCCAGCCCATCCCCCATAACCTGCATACCGTACAGAAACAGAGCCAGTCCTCCTACCATCGTTAATACACTGAATATGTCCATTATTGTCCTCCCAATGTTTTTCTTTTGATGGCACTATTGTATTAAATCCCTGTTAAATCTGTTCACAGTCTTTTGTTAAATCTATGTAAAGTGAGAAGGAATTCATTTTTCCTTTTTCTGCTGTTCCCGTTATTCACCCGTATAGCTCAAATATTCAATTTTTTTTCAATATATTTTTTTACATCATGATATACTTTTTCTTTTTCACGCTCATTCAGAATCTCATGACGCATACCTGGATACAATTTTCCTTTTGTATCCATATATCCGACTCGCCGCATCGTCTGTACTGCCTGGGCAAATTTTCTTGCTCCGCCAATACATGGGTCTTCATATCCTCCGATAAACAACACCGGCAGATCCGGATTGAAAAGTTTCCATCCTGTTTCCCGATACGTCTCATCCATTAGTTGAAACAGTACCTGATCCGCATCCACGGTAAAAGTAAATCCGCAAAGTTCCGAGGCTTCATAAGCACGCACAACCTGTTCATCCGAACAGCACCAGGCAAAGCGGGCCGATGCACTGCGCATCATCAACCGGCCGAAGCGCTACATCAGCCGGGAAGCGCTGGACGGAGCCGTCATTTCCTGGGACAGTGTGAAATCCTGGTACAGGGCGAAGGACTGGATGGTGGAGCGGATCGAGGATCTGGAGTATGATCTGAAAATCTTAAAGAAGTTGGCGCCGGTGGCGGCAGTGAATTATATCCGCAAGGCCATCGGC
>ERZ779894.4117-NODE-4117-length-10419-cov-2.709572_pt1 | contig 10419 bp, 10 predicted proteins | sample MGYA00511587_ERZ779894 | MGnify/ENA primary metagenome ERZ779894 (study PRJEB29588, sample SAMEA2160490) | human gut metagenome | biome: human gut; feature: human-associated habitat; material: faeces | place: Denmark | collected 2008/2010 ... | reverse complement strand
ACTGAGCCATTTGTTTACCACCATCAGTTAAGAAGTTTCTTACTTCTAATCCATGAATAGTAATAAAACAGTATGAAGCCATTAATAAGAATATTCCAAAGAATAATATTATTGAAGATAGAAACATTGCTATTATTAATAATATATTTATAATATTCCATTCTATATTTAAATGACTTATAGCAATAAAGAATATTATTAATGATTGAATAATTCTAGCTAGTTTTACAAAATCCATCTCACTACATATTACTTGATATAATACTCCTCTAGGTCTTACTAGTAGTCTATCTAAAGAGCCATCAATAATAAATTTATCAAACTTATCTACTCCTCTAAAAAATGTTTCATTAAAAGCAAAGCCAAAATGAATAATAGAAAAACATAATAGTACTTCATATAAAGTAAAACCTTTAATATTATCAAATCTTTGAAATAAAGCTACTGTCATAAAATAATAAGTAAAAAATACTCCTATCTGACTAATAAAAGTCAAGATAAATGATAGACGATATTCTAACTGTGATTTTAATTTAAGTTTCATTGATTCTATATATAACTTAACCACCTTGTATCACAGCCTTTCTAAGTGATACCCTTGATATTAAGTATCCTAATGATATTGTAATAATTATCCAAATAATAGAACCAATAATAAGAATATATCCTTCTTCTAATGGTATGCTATTAGAATATATTCTAAAAGGAAAGTCACCAATAAATCTAAAAGGAAGAAATTCCGCTATATGTTTTAACCATGTTGGAAAGAATGGTATTGGAATCGTTCCACCCATAAATATTTCTGCTATTACACTATAAGTTATCATTGTTCCTTTTTCATCTAAAGTAAACATTGTTAAAATATGCATAAGTAGATTTAAGGCAGTAACTAAAAATAAACCTAGTATTAATGCTACTATAAACATTATGAAATTATTTATAGAATAAGGGCCTGATAAATGAAATGGATATGGTAATAATATAGCAAGAATTATTAATGGAACAAATCTAAGTAAGACTGCCACTAACCTTTTAGCTAACATCTTAATATACCATTTAAAATAGAAATCTTGAGGTCTTATTAATTCATAGGCTAAATTACCATTCTTAATCATACTAAGTAATTCACTTTCTCTATCAAAAGGATATACCAAAGCAAAGAATGCTTGATGAAGCCATAGATAATTAACAAGTTCTTGCCAGTTCATTGGTACATTACCACCACTTTCGTAGAAGGCTAAATATATCATAATAAATATTAAAGCAAAAGAAAGGATGTTTCTATGGATAACATTATGGATAAAAAGATGATTGATGGCGATGAAATTGAAACAACATTAAGACCACAATCTCTAAAAGAGTATATTGGTCAAAATGAATTAAAAGAAATGATGAAAATATTCATTGAAACGGCTAAAATGCGAGGTGAGGCATTAGATCATGTTCTTTTATATGGACCACCAGGTCTTGGGAAAACGACACTTGCTCATATTATTGCTTATGAGATGAAGACAGGAATAAAAATTACAACTGGACCAGCACTTTCAAGACCAGGTGATTTAGCGGCTATTTTATCATCATTAGAACCAGGTGATATTTTATTCATCGATGAAATTCATCGTATTCCTAAAGTAATTGAAGAAATATTATATTCAGCAATGGAAGATTTTGCAATTGATATTGTGATGGGAAAGGATTCAGGAGCGACTACACTTAGAATAGATTTGCCACCATTTACATTAGTAGGTGCTACAACTAGATTTGGTGATTTAACTGCTCCAATGCGTGATCGTTTTGGAATAGTTCATCAATTAAAATATTATAGTAATGATGAGTTATTTACTATTATTAAGAGAACGGCAAAGATTTTTGCTTTTCCTATTGATGATGATGCTACTTTTGAATTAGCAAGACGTTCACGAGGAACACCAAGAATTGCTAATCGTTTATTTAGAAGAATTAGGGATTTTGCGCAATTTAATAATTTAAATCACATTACCATTTCAATTACTGATTATGCTTTAAACAAACTTGATATTGATAAGGCGGGACTTGACATAACTGATCGCAAATATTTATTAGGACTTATTGAACGATTTAAAGGTGGTCCGGCAGGAATTGAGGCTCTAGCTGCAACTATTTCAGAAGAAACAGTAACATTAGAAGATGTAAATGAACCGTATTTATTACAGGAAGGTTTTATTATACGAACCCATAGGGGTAGGGTTGTAACTGATAAGGCATATGAACATCTTGGTATTATAAAAGGAGGCTTATTTTGAAAGTAACAGATTTTGACTATGATTTACCTGAACAATTAATTGCACAAACGCCATTAGATAATCGATCGTCATCAAGACTTTTAGTATTAGACAAAAAAACAGGTGAAATAGAACATAAACACTTCTATGATATTATTGATTATTTAGATAACAATGATGTATTAGTATTAAATGATACAAAAGTATTACCATCAAGAATATATGGTAAAAAAATAGAAACTAATGCTTCTATCGAAATTCTCCTTTTAAAAGAAATTAAAAATAATAGTGCTGCAATGTTCATCGGAGCAGGGTTTTCTAAAAGTGCGGGATATGTTGATTGGAAAAATCTACTTAAAGATGTAGCAGATGATTTGGAGTTGGATATTGATAAGGAGTATGATTTAGTTTCTTTAGCTCAGTATTGTTATAATAAAAATAGAAATAGAAGCATTATTAATGATTTGATTTTTGATGAGTTTAACAAAGAAAAAGGCATTGATGAAAATCATCGTATTATCGCACGGTTACCGATTTTTACATATTGGACAACAAATTATGACTCCTTGATTGAAGAAGCATTAGAGGAAGCTCAAAGGATTGTAGATATAAAGTATAATAATAAACAACTTTCTCTTACAAAACCACACCGGGATGCCGTTGTATATAAAATGCATGGAGATAAGAACAACCCTGATGAAGCGATATTAATAAAAGATGACTATGAAAAATATTATAGAGAACATGCACAATTCATTACGGCATTAAGTGGAGATTTGATTTCAAAAACATTTTTGTTTATTGGATTTAGTTTTTCAGATCCAAATATTGATTATATATTAAGTCGGGTTAGAATTGATTATGGAGAGCAAAATAATAGACAGCATTATGCAATTATGCGTAGAGTAAATGAAAAAGATTATAATAATCGAGCCGAGTATGAGTATGCACAACGTAAACATGAATTTTTTATTGAAGATCTTAAACGTTATAATATACGTGCTCTCCTTATTGATGAGTATAAAGAAATTACGGACATTTTAAATGAAATAGATAAAAGACTGAATCATAATAATGTTTTTATTTCAGGTAGTGCCCAAGAATATGGCAAGTATACTGAAAAAGAGGCTTTAGAATTTATCGAATCATTAAGTAAAGAATTAATTTTGCAGGATTTTAATATAATTTCAGGCTTTGGTTTAGGTGTGGGTAGTGCTGTTATTATTGGCGCATTACAAGAAATATATATGAAACGAAAAAGTATAAATGAGGATAGATTACTTTTACGTCCATTTCCACAAGGAATAGAGGACAATAATACTCGGCAGATTTTATGGAAAAAGTATAGAGAAGATATGATTTCTAGGTCTGGTGTGTCAATCTTCTTATTTGGTAACAAATTAGTTGATGGAGAAATTGTATTGGCTAACGGTGTAGAATCAGAATACAAGATTGCGTTAGAACGACATTGTTTGATAGTGCCTGTTGGATGTACGGGATATATGGCGGAAGAAATATGGGAAAAAGTGGACTCAAATATGTCAGATTTTTATACGAATGTTGATGACGTATTGATTGAAGCATTTAAAAAATTAAATTCTAAATCTAGTAAATCAGAACTAATAACTAACATTCTTTCGTTTATTAAATTGTTTGAAAATGGAAAATATAGTCCAAGATAAAATGGGAGGAAAGGAAATATGGCACATAAGACTTTTATTTCATATAAGTGGAGTGAAGCACAGGATTTACGTGATGATATCATAACTGCACTTGGAGAGGATGCTACATACTATAAAGGTGAAACAAGTGAATCACCCGATTTAACGGATACATCGACTGAAAATATTAAAAAGAATTTGAAAGATATGATGTATGATACTTCTGTTACAATTGTAATTTTATCACCCAACATGAAAGAGAGTAAATGGATTGACTGGGAGATTGAATATTGTTTGAAAGATATAACGCGTAAAGATAGAACTTCACATACAAATGGAGTTGTAGCTGTTATTATGAAAGTGGATAATAGTTATGAGTGGTTCAAAAAAAGTGGAACAAATTGTCATGGTTCTTCGACGGTATCATATGAATTAGATAAAGTGTTCGACATTATTTCGCAGAACCATTTTAATTCAAATCCGGAACAATGGCATTGTGATAAATGTAAAACATATGATTGGTTAAATGGTTCATATATTACTTTTGTTGAAGAAGAAACATTTATGGATGATCCAGAAAAATATATCAATAATGCGTATGATAAAAGTGAGAATGATGCGAGTGGATATGATCTTGTAAAACAAAGATAAATATGCACTGTTCTCAAATTGAATGTTGTCAAACTTATCTGCACCAGTTATAATGAAGTGGCAACAAATTGGCAACAGAAAATCAGCGAGCCAAAATAATATATGTAACAGAGATAAAATAACGGCAGAAAAGAGATGAAAACTAAACAAATATGTTTAAAATGAGGGTGTAAAATAAAGTGTGTAAGTTGAGAAAACAAATTCAAAACTTACGCACTTTGTTTGCTTTACAGAGTGTGTTAAGATAACAGGAAAGGATTAGAAAAGGATGGACACACTCACTATGGCAAGAAGAAAAAAAGAAGTAACTCCAAACAGACAGCTGGCCCAGGCGATCCTCGACCAGTACCACCCCAAAAGCGTAGAGGATATGCAGGAGGCGCTGAAAGATATTTTCGGTCCTATGTTTGAAGCAATGCTGCAGGGCGAAATGAACAGCCATCTGGGATATCCCAATAACGGGCGCGGCGAAAAAGAAACTGTAAATCGAAGAAATGGTTATTCCAAAAAAACTTTAAAAACAACGGTTGGTGACGTTCCCATTGAAGTGCCAAGGGATCATGAGGGAACATTTGAACCGGTGGTTATACCAAAAAGAAAACGGGATGTTTCAGATATTCAGGATAAGGTACTGTCCATGTATGCCAAAGGGATGAGTCAGCGTGATATCGCAGATACGATTGAAGATATTTATGGGTTTGAAATTTCCCGCGAAACCATCTCTGAGATCACAGACAGCGTTCTGGAACAGCTGGAGGAATGGCAGAACCGCCCATTAAAAAGATTTTATACCTTTTTGTTTGTAGACTGTCTGTATGTTACAATCCGCAAGGATTATGAAACCAAGAATTATGCGGTCTATGTAATTCTGGGATATGATGTAGACGGTCAGAAAGATATCTTAGGCTTGTGGCTGAGCGAATCGGAAAGCAAACATCAATGGATGCAGATCTTCGACGAGATCAAAAACCGAGGTGTAGAGGATGTCCTGTTCCTCTCCATGGATGGAGTAAGCGGTCTGGAGGAAGGGGCGAAAGCAATCTTTCCCAACGTAACTGTCCAGAGATGCATTGTCCATCTTATCCGCAGCTCAATCAGGTATGTGCCAAATAAAGATTATAAGCGGTTCACAGCCCATCTGAAAAAGGTTTATGGGGCAGCCAGTGTGAAGGCGGCAGAATCTGAATTCGAGCGTTTTAAGCAGGCATGGAGCCAATATCCGGGAGCTGTAGATGTATGGGTACGGAACTGGCAGCATGTAACCCAGCTTTTTCAGTATGGAAGTGCAGTAAGGAAAATCCTGTATACGACAAACGCAGTGGAAAGTGTGAATTCCAGTTTCCGTAAAGTAACCAAAAAAGGGGCTTTCCCAAATGAAAATGCCTTGTTTAAGCTGTTGTACCTAAGAATTACAGAATTGTACAGGAAATGGAATGGACGCCCCTTGAACAACTGGGCTCTTGTTCGAAATCAGTTGGATAGGGATGAAAAAATTCAAGAACGAATCAGAAAATATGAAAATAGTAGCTTTTAGATCATAATGGAATCATTTCTATGCAGTAGTATAATTTACCAGCGGAACTTTATCGAAGTATCTTGTTAAACTGATGGATGATGTAAACGGGGAGGTTCTCCCACCCCTAAAATTTTTTCTTAAAACTTACACAAAAAACTTGACAATCCCGAAAGCAAGTCTGAAAACAAAATGATTAGGCGTTGTCAGATTCGAATAACAGACAGAAAAGCTCGGATGCCCATTTTATAAGGGTTTCCGAGGTTTCTTTATGCCTGTTGGATCTATTTTTTTGACGGAGTATTATTTATGCGTTAATACCGAAAAACTTCTCCATATCCTCTTCCACGGTGCCAATTCCTGCAATGCCGAAGTTCTCGACCAAGACCTTTGCAACATTCGGGCTGAGAAATGCCGGAAGTGTAGGGCCAAGGTGGATATTCTTCACACCAAGATATAAAAGAGCCAGAAGAACGATAACTGCTTTTTGCTCGTACCATGCGATATTATAGGTAATTGGCAGATCGTTAATATCGTCAAGCCCAAAGACCTCTTTGAGTTTCAAGGCGATTACAGCAAGGGAATAGGAATCATTGCATTGACCTGCATCCAGAATACGCGGGATGCCATTGATATCGCCTAAAGACAACTTGTTATATTTATATTTTGCACAACCGGCAGTAAGGATGACAGTGTCCTTCGGCAGAGCCTTAGCAAATTCTGTATAGTAGTCGCGGCTCTTTGCTCGACCATCACAGCCCGCCATAACCACAAACTTTTTGATAGCACCGCTTTTTACAGCTTCTACAACTTTATCTGCCAAAGCCAGAACCTGCGCATGGGCAAATCCGCCGATGATTTCACCGGTTTCGATTTCACTCGGAGCGACACATTTTTTTGCATGCTCAATAATCGCAGAAAAATTTTTTTGTTCGCCAATTTCTCCCGGAATATGTGTACATCCCGGATATCCCGCAGCGCCGGTAGTGTAAAGTCTGTTTTTGTAACTATCCTTAGGAGGAACAATGCAGTTGGTTGTCATTAGAATAGGACCGTTAAAGGATTCAAATTCTTCTTTTTGTTTCCACCAAGCATTCCCATAATTACCAACAAAGTTAGGATATTTTTTGAAAGCGGGATAATAATGAGCTGGCAACAGCTCGGAATGCGTATACACATCCACTCCAGTTCCCTGTGTCTGTTCTAACAGCATTTCCAAATCGCGCAGGTCGTGGCCGGATACCAGAATGCCGGGGTTCTTTCTGACACCGATATTTACCTTTGTAATTTCGGGGTTTCCATAGCTGTCTGTGTTAGCCTTATCCAGCATTGCCATACCGGATACTCCGTATTTTCCTGTTTCCATTGTTAGAGCAATCAGATCTTCTACACTAAGGTTGTCATTCAGCGTGGCAGCCAGTGCTTTCTGAAGAAATGCGTCAACTTCATCGTTGTCCTTCAACAGCACATTTGCGTGCTTCGAGTAAGCGGAAAGTCCCTTCAAACCGTAGGTGATTAACTCGCGCAGAGAGCGAATATCCTCGTTTTCGGTAGAAAGAACACCGACAGTTCTGGCTTTTTCTTCCCAGTTTTCAGATCCGTTCCATTTTGCGGCTTCAGGCAGAACAGTCAGATTGGTAACTTGCTTTAGCAGAACTTCCTTTTCGGTCAGTGTAGCACGGATTCTTGATTCAATGCTCTCTTTATCAAAATTTGCGTTGGTAATGGTAGTGAACAGATTCAGAGTAATCAAGTGATTGATTTTGGCAGATACCTGCTTACCTTCCTGACGCAATGCAGTCGTAATAGCCGAAATTCCTTTTGTGACATAGATCAACAGATCCTGCATGGCCGCTACATCAGGTTTCTTTCCGCATACGCCGGACATGGTGCAGCCCTTGCACCCGGCGGTTTCCTGACACTGATAGCAAAACATTTTTTGTTCCATAATATACCTCCTAAAAACTATTAAAATTTGAAATAATGTGGTTTCTTCTCAATCAAAAAAGCATATAGACGCGTTTGAATTAATCTTCCCAGGCGATTGCAGACACAGGACACGAGTCGATGGCCTCCTGTACAGCACCTTGATTTTCAGCGTTTGCTGGTTGATACGCTTCCGCCTTTCCCTGCTCGTTCATACGGAAAACTTCGTCGCAGATCCCACAGCAAAGCCCACAGCCAATGCAGAGATCCTTATCTACTTTTGTTGCTTTCATAAAATCACCTTCCTTTGTCAATTTTGCGTTTGATTAAAATACAACTACTAAAAGCATCTTGAACGCTTCCTGCCCATATACCGCATGGGGATGGCCTGCTGGCATGACAATAGATTCTCCTTCGTGCAGCAGATATTCAACGCCATCAATCGTGATTTTTCCGATACCATCCAAGCAGGTGACGAAGGCGTACCCACCCGATTCATGGGTGCTGATCTCTTCGCCCTTTGCGAATGAGAACAGGGTAATACTTACTGCCTGGTTTTGTGTCAAAGTTTTGCTGACAACCTGCCCCTCCTGATAAGAAATTTGTTCTCTCAGCGTCAGTACTTCTGATTGAGCAATGTTTTTCATTTTTTTACTCATAGTATCTCTCCTTTTATTCCAAAATTTTACCATCCAACGAAATCGTAACAATCTGCCAAGGAATGAATTTTCCGCTTGCCTGCAACGCTTTTTTGGCAGCTAATTCCAGTCTGCCGCAGCAGGGAACTTCCATGCGTACAACCGTCACACTTTGAATGTTGTTGTTTTGAATGATCTGTGTCAGCTTTTCGCTGTAGTCTATGCTGTCAAGCTTTGGACAGCCGATCAGCGTGATCTTCCCACACATAAAATCCTCGTGCATTCTGGCATAGGCGTATGCACTGCAATCCGCTGCAATTAACAATTTTGCGCCGTCAAAATATAGTGCATTAGTCGGTACCAGTTTGATTTGGCATGGCCATTGTCCCAACTGTGATTCTGTCTGTACCCGGGCAGAAGGAGTTGTTTCTTGTGAATGTTGAATACGCTGCATTCGACTGCCGGGGCAGCCTGTATGGGGAACAGCGGCATGATTGCTTTTCGCTTTTTTCCTCATATTTTCCTGCACAGCTTTTTCATCATAGGCGGCAGCTTCTCTCTCCACAAAGGAAATTGCACCTGTCGGGCAGGTTGGCAGACAATCTCCCAAACCATCACAATAATCATCTCGCAGAAGTGTTGCTTTGCCGTTTACCATGCCGATTGCACCCTCGTGACAAGCTTCGGCACACGCACCACATCCGTTACATTTTTCTTCATCTATTTGGATAATTCTTCGAATCATTTTATACCATCCTTTCTCTTGTCTTTCTGGGCATAGTATATTATAATTAAAAATAAAAATCTGTTGTTATAACAACGAAAGGGCAAAAAATATGAAATTATCCGATATGCAGCTATTCCGTGGATTAGAAGAAGATGACATCTCCTCGCTTTTAAGCTGTTTGAATAGTGTAAAACGCAATTATAAAAAAGGAGAAGTAATTCTTTCAGAAGGGAGTATTATAGAGAATATCGGCATTGTGCTGTCAGGCATGGCAATGATATCTTGTAACGATATTTGGGGGAATACCAGCATTTTAGGAAGTGTTGCACCTGGTTCTGTATTTGCTGAGGTATATGCCTGTATTCCGGGACAGCCGATGCTGGTTACAGTGTCTGCCGTGGAAGATACCTCTGTGTTGTTTATGAATGTGGGACGTGTTCTGACTACCTGCACAAACGCCTGCCCTTTTCATACAAACCTTGCACGAAATCTACTGACTGTCTGTGCTCATAAAAGTCTGCAACTTTCACAAAGGATTTTGCACACCAGTTCCAAATCCATACGAGGCCGATTGATGTCTTATTTTTCAGAATGCGCAAAACATGCCGGAAGTAATTCTTTTCTGATTCCATATAACCGTCAGCAGTTAGCAGATTACTTGAATGTTGACCGCAGTACTATGTGCAACGAGCTTTCTAAAATGCAGAAAGATGGCATGATTGAATACAAAAAAAATCGTATTTTGCTCAAAGACTGAGATTTAAGGAATGGTATGAATTTGAATAGGGATTGATTTTTTAAGCAAAATCGCTTATGATCTGAAATAGAATATAGTGCTATTATCCACAGTTACAGAGCAAGTGTTATCAACACCGATAACAAAATGATAACATTAGCCTGTATAGGCAGGATAATATGGATAAATCAAATAATCAAAAGAACTGTAAACATGACAGAGAATAATCTCTAAACAAAATTGATTAGTAATTGTCGAGTTTGAATAGTAAACAGAGAGCCAGGAGACTGCATAAACAGCGGGTAC
>ERZ779894.4116-NODE-4116-length-10422-cov-3.163210_pt1 | contig 10422 bp, 6 predicted proteins | sample MGYA00511587_ERZ779894 | MGnify/ENA primary metagenome ERZ779894 (study PRJEB29588, sample SAMEA2160490) | human gut metagenome | biome: human gut; feature: human-associated habitat; material: faeces | place: Denmark | collected 2008/2010 ... | reverse complement strand
CTGGTAACCATCGTCGCCATCCTAGGCACACTTGCCGCTGCCTTAACAATGGGAAGGGAAGCCGTTGCCGACTATGTGGACCGCGGCTGGTGTTACGGCGCCTTTCTCGCCGGACGCATGGTCGGCGAATATGTTCTGCTCCACACCCGGCCGTTTACGGCGGAGGTGGTGAATATCGCCGTCGAACCGGCGGTACAGCGGCAGGGGATAGGCGGTGCGATGCTGCGCCATGCAGCGGAGACCGCCCGTGCGTCCGGTTTCCGCAAACTCGAAATCGGTACGGGCAATTCCGGATTCGGACAGATGGCTCTCTATACCCGGTGCGGTTTCCGAATGGAGTGGATAGACCGCGGTTTCTTCTCCCTCCACTATCCTGAGCCCATCCTGGAGGCGGGACTTCCCTGTACGGATATGGTGCGCATGGGGATGTTGCTGTGACTTCGGGACGAAGTCGTTATACACAAACATAGCAGATATGTAACGCAAATGTAACACCGGTGCGGTTCTTTTGCGGCGAAATGATGTGTATAACGAATTTTTGTCTTATGAAGCATTTTCTATCGTTTTTATTTGTTCTGTTGCTTTCGGTACGGGTACTCGCGCAGGAAGGCGGGCTTGTATCGGGTACCGTGAAGGACGCTACAGGCATGACGCTGCCGGGTGCCGTCCTGAAGCTGGACCGGTTCAACCGGTATACGGTGTCGGATAACGACGGGTATTTTGAATTTCTGAACGTGCCTGCGGGTTCCTACCGGGTGGAGGTGGAGTACCTGGGGTACGAGCCTGCCGTACTGGAGGCGACGGTGACGGCCGGCGGAAATGCCGTGGTCGATTTCGTGATGCAGGAAGGGGCGCAGGAGATAGGGGCCGTCGTGGTCATGGGCGACCAGGCGCGCGGACAGGCCAAGGCGCTGAACCAGCAGAAAACGAATGTCAATGTATCGAACGTCATTTCGGCCGACCAGATAGGCCGTTTCCCCGATTCTAACATAGGAGACGCGCTGAAGCGGGTTCCGGGCATCGCCATGCAGAACGACCAGGGCGAGGCGCGCAATATCGTCGTGCGGGGGCTCGCCTCCGAACTCAACTCGGTGACGCTGAACGGAAACCGCATCCCTTCGGCCGAAGGCGACAACCGGAAGGTGCAGATGGACGTCATTCCATCGGACATGATACAGACGATAGAGGTCAACAAGACGCTGACTCCCGATATGGATGCCGATGCAATCGGCGGTTCGGTAGACCTCGTCACCCGCGCGGCTGCGGGCGGTCAGCGCATTTCGCTGACCCTGCTGGGCGGCTACAACCCCATCCGCACGGGAGCGACGGGTTCGGGTTCGTTCGTGTACGGCAACCGCTTCTTCAACGACCGGCTCGGCGTGGTGCTCAGCGCCTCCTATATGAACAAGGATTACGGTTCGGACAACATAGAAGCCGTGTGGGCGCAGGACGACGAGGGAAACGTGTATGTCGAGGAGATGGATATCCGCAAATACGACGTGCAGCGCATCCGGCGCAGCGCCACCCTCAACATAGACTGGAAAATCGATTCCCGCAACACCATTGCGGCCGACCTCATGTACAACTGGCGCGACGACCGCGAGGCTCGTTACCGCACGCAGTTCAAGGATATAGAACCGGTATATGACGGCAGTGCGATAACCGGCTACGAGGGAACCGTCGTGCGGGAAACGAAAGGCGGCATCGATGACCGGCGCAACCGGACGCGGCGCCTCGAAGACCAGCGCGTGCAGTCCTACGTGCTCTCCGGTACCCACCTGCTTTCCCCTAAGGTGGACATGGACTGGAGCCTGAGCTATGCGAAGGCGAGCGAAGACAGACCGCACGAACGGTATATAGAATACGTCCAGGAGGGATTGTCGATGAACGAAGACCTTGCCGATACGCGACTTCCGTATATCAATGCGCCCGGACAAAACTATTCCGACTTCGTGTTCGACAAGCTGACCGAACAGCACGATTATACGCAGGAGGAGGAGTATGCCGCCAAAGTGAACCTGCGCATGCCGCTGAGCGTGGTGCGGGAGCAGAAGGGGCGCCTGCGGGTAGGGCTCAGCGCGCGCTGGAAAAACAAGCGACGCAGCAACGACTTTTACGAATATGTGCCCACCGGGAGCATGCCCGTACTCTCCGATATGGAACATGTGGTTTACGACAGACCGCTGGTTCAGGGCGACAGGTACGTGCCGGGCATGTTCGTCTCCTCCGGCTATATCGGCAACGTGGATCTCTACAATCCCTCCCTGTTCACGCCGGAGGCCGACCCGTCGGAATACATGGCGGGCAACTACGATGCCGGCGAACGCATTCTGGCGGGATACCTGCGCTGGGACCAGAACATCACGAACGACCTCATGTTCATCGCCGGCGTCCGGGTGGAGAACACCGACCTCGACTACCGGGGGAACTACATTCTCGACGAGGATTATGACAACGCCGACGAGCGGCACAACCGGAACAACTATACCAACGTCCTGCCGGGCCTGACGCTCAAATACGACCTGAACGACCGCACCGTGCTGCGTGCCGCCTTCACCACGGCTCTTGCCCGTCCGAACTACTATGCGCTGGTGCCCTATGTGGATATCCAGCGCGAGAAACGCGAAATTACGGCCGGCAATCCGAACCTGAAAGCCACCTATTCGTACAACTTCGACCTGCTCGGCGAATATTACAGCAAATCGGTCGGCATCGTGTCCGGCGGCTTGTTCTACAAGAGGCTCGACAATTTCATCTTCAACTATCTGGACATAGACTATACGGCCGAAAAGTTCGCTGCCGATTTCCCCGGCTTCACCAACCCGATAGGTGAGGGCGAAGTGTGGGAATACCTGCGCCCGATGAACGGCCGCAGCGTGGATATGTTCGGTTTCGAGGTGGCGCTCCAGCGCAAGCTCGATTTCCTGCCGGGCCGCTTCCTGCGTAACTTCGGCGTGATGCTCAACTACACCTTCACCCATTCCGTTACCCGCGGAATCTACAACGAGGACGGCGAGGAACGTACCAACGTGTCGCTGCCCGGTACGGCTCCGCACATGGTGAACGCCTCGCTCTCGTGGGAAAACAGCCGGCTTTCGGTGCGCGTATCGCTGAACTATACGGCCGGCTATCTGGACGAGGTGGCGAGCGAAGCCTTCGGCGACCGTTATTACGACGGGCAGTTGTTCCTCGACGCCAACGCTTCGTACCGCTTCGGAAAGTACGTGCGGGTATTCTTCGAGGCGAACAACCTGACGAACCAGCCCCTGCGCTACTATCAGGGTATCCGTTCGCGCATGGCGCAGCTCGAATACTACAAGGGCACCTTCAACCTGGGAGTGAAAATAGATTTTTAACGTTATAAAAATGAAGTATATGAAGATTCTTAGGAACAGTTTTCTTGCAGTCGGTTTTTCCCTGTTTCTCGTTTCCTGCGGCGGAGGCGGTACGACCGGTCGGGAGACGGCTCGCCTGACACGGCTGGACGGCGACACGTTCAATTTCATCGTCGCCAACGACCTGGGCCGGAACGGTTACTACGACCAGAAACCCATCGCCGAACAGATGGGGCGGCTTGCCGAGGAAATCGATATAGAATTCGTGGCTGCCGCCGGCGACATACACCACTTCGAAGGAGTGGCCAGCGTGGAAGACCCGCTCTGGATGACCGACTACGAACTCGTCTATTCCCATCCGGAACTCATGCTCGATTGGTATCCCATCCTCGGCAACCACGAGTACCGCGGCAATACGCAGGCAGTGCTGGATTACGGCGGAGTCAGCCGTCGGTGGGTGATGCCCGGCCGGTATTATACGAAAGCGTTCGAAGTGGACGACGACACATCGCTCCGGGTGGTATGGGTGGATACGACGCCGCTCATCGACAAGTACCACGAAGAGGCCGAAGAATCCTACCGCGACATAGCGGCACAAGATATGGAGGCGCAGCTCCGCTGGATAGATTCCACCCTGACGGCCTCGGACGAAACCTGGAAAATAGTCATCGGACATCATCCCATTTATGCCGACACCGACAAGGACGAGGAGGAACGTCTGGATTTGCAGGAGCGACTCGACACAATCCTCCGCAGGCACGGCGTGGATATGTACATTTGCGGCCATATCCATAACTTCCAGCATATCCGTCGTGCCGGCAGCGACGTGGATTATGTGGTCAATACCTCCGGCTCGCTCTCCCGCGACGTGCGGCCGATAGAAGGAACGCTCTTTTGCAGTTCGGCCACCGGATTCTCGGTAGTGTCCGCATCGGCCGACAGTCTGAAGCTCTACATGCTGGACAAGGACAGGAACATCCTCCATACCGTGGAACGCGGACGGAACAGGTAAACCGTTCCGAGGGGGCGGTTCGGGGCTGCATGCGGCAGGGCGTGCGGCCCTTTCCGTATCCGATTCTGCCGGGAAGGAACGGCATGCGGCCTCAGGTACGCTGCTGTGGAAGGACGGCAAAAAAGGGTCGGCCCCTGCCTGCGGAGGAGCTCCGGTGCGGATGCCGGAAAAAAGAATGCTCCGACCGAGACGGGCCGGAGCATTCTGCTGTCTGTTCGTGAAGGGATTACCACGCGAAGAGCGGGTAATCGGCCATCAGTTTGTGTACCTCTTCCCTTACGGCCGCTATCGTGTCAGGGTTGTCGATATCGGAGAGCACGCGGTCGATGAGGCTGACGATGTAATCCATTTTGTCCTCCTTCAGTCCGCGGGTGGTGATGGCGGGCGTACCGATACGGATACCGGAGGTGAGGAACGGCGAGCGACTGTCGAACGGCACCATGTTCTTGTTGGTCGTGATGTCGGCCGCCACCAGACACTTCTCGGCCAGCTTGCCCGTCAGTTCGGGGAACTTGGTGCGCAGATCGACCAGCATCAGGTGATTGTCCGTGCCGCCCGAAACGATCTTGTAGCCGCGCTTCACGAATGCTTCGGCCATCGCCTTGGCGTTCTTCTGCACCTGCGTCTGATACTCCTTGTAGCTGGGGTCGAGCGCCTCGCCGAAAGCCACGGCCTTGGCGGCGATGACGTGTTCGAGCGGACCGCCCTGAATGCCGGGGAATACGGCCGAGTTGAGGATCTGCGACATCATCTTCACCGCGCCTTTGGGCGTGGTGAGTCCCCACGGGTTTTCGAAATCCCTGCCCATGAGGATAATGCCGCCGCGCGGTCCGCGCAGGGTCTTGTGGGTCGTCGAAGTAACGATATGCGCGTATTTAACGGGGTTGTCCAGCAGTCCTGCCGCGATCAGGCCGGCCGTGTGGGCCATGTCCACGAGCAGCAGCGCGCCGACTTTGTCCGCGATTTCGCGCATGCGTTTGTAGTCCCATTCGCGCGAATAGGCCGAAGCACCGCCGACGATCAGTTTCGGCTTGCATTCCAGCGCCTTGCGCTCCATGGCGTCGTAGTCGATCACGCCCGTCGCCTCGTCGAGCTGGTAGCCCACGGCGTTGAAGTATTTGCCCGACATGTTGACCGGCGAACCGTGCGAAAGGTGGCCGCCGTGCGCCAGATCGAGTCCCATGAAGGTGTCGCCCGGCTGCAGCACGGCGAAGAATACCGCCATATTGGCCTGCGCGCCGGAGTGGGGCTGCACGTTGGCGTATTCGGCGCCGTAGAGTTCGCATACGCGGTCGATGGCGAGCTGTTCCACCTTGTCCACCACCTGGCAGCCGCCGTAGTAGCGTGCGCCGGGATAGCCCTCGGCGTATTTGTTGGTGAGTACGGAGCCCATGGCCTGCATCACTTCGTCGCTCACGAAGTTCTCCGATGCAATCAGTTCGATGCCGTGGAGCTGACGCTGTTTTTCCTGTTCAATAAGGTCGAAGACCTGATTATCCCTTTTCATGAAATCTAATTTATTTTTGAAAATGAATCGTCTCTTGCTTTCGCGTTCCCGCAAAGTTAAACTTTTTTCCATTGAATTTCTACCGGAAGCGGAAAATAACAGGGAATAATCCGGCGCATCGTGTTCCGTGCCTTGCGGCGGAGAGATGTGTCGAACAAAAAGAGAAATTATTTGGAAATCATGAAATAAAAAGTTATATTTGAGACAGATGCAGATACGTTTGAGGGCTTGTCGGTGAGAAATGGGTAGAGTTGTCGTTTCATCTTTAAGACTTTCGGCTTATGAAACGATTTTGTCTGCTGTTTGCAGTCGTTTTTTGTGTAGCCTCTTGTACTTCCGAATGACGTTTTCGCGTGTGAATGCGGCCAGTGGCAACGTACATTGATGCATTGCAATTGGGGCTGGCAGGGGAGTTATGATGGATACTTTGCCTCTTCCGTATTTAACGCTACCATGGGACCGCATTTTCATGTTCCTGATGTGGAAGAGACCCGAAGTGCGGATAAACACAATTACAATCATCGCCTTAAGATTATCATTTATAGCGCGCCTGCATTTGTCGAGTAGATTCGTCAAACATTAAAAATTCATAATTATGAAAACCGGACTTTTTATCGCCATATTCGCGTGCGCCGGGCTTTGCGCATGCGAAAAGCCCGTTACGGATAAGTATGAGCAGGGCAGCTCCGACTCGTTCGTCGTGCAATACTGGACTTTCGACCGGCTGGAAGCCGTAGCCGTCGGGCCGGAGCCCCGGTTGCAGCTCTACCTGAGGAGTTCGCCGGAGCACCGCCGGACGTATTACGGCGTTCTGTCGGACGGGGAGGAGTTGAAGCGGGCCTACGAGGCGAAGTGCACCGAACACGGCGACCGGGGATATCCGTTCGTCTTTACCTATGGCCCCGGTCCGAATATGGTGCCGAACTCCTTTCCCGATAAGGATTTCCGCTCTATCGAGGTGGTGAGCGATACGGATTTCGATGAGGTGCACCCCGCCGGTACACGGCTGGATGACGTGATGATGTTCTGCTCGGCTTCGCCGTGGCGTTTCATACGGAGCCGTTACGTCGAGCAGGGGGAGTGGAATGCCGGAGTCCCTGCGGAGGTTTATCGCTATTTCGGCACTGTCCTGCCCTACGATACGGAGTGGAAGAGCTGTTACCATCCGGTATACGGTAAGGTGTCGGAGCTGACGACTGATGACCTGACGCTGCTGGGCGGAGACGACGGCGGGCGGCGAATGGGCATGATTGGGGTACTGACCTTTCTCGCACGGCCCGACCGGGCGGCGACGCATACGCTGACCGTGACACTTACCTCCGTGGACGGGGAGCGTTATTCCGCCTGTGCGGCGGTGGCTCTGGAGTAACTGTTTCCTGGGAAGAGGTCCTCCGGGGCGGCTGCCCGTTGCCAGGGTATTGTGCCGGGAGTCTCGTTTATCGGAGGAGTGTCCCGGGCCATCGTCTCGGCAGCGGACTGCATGTACATCGTTTATAGGGCGTTGGGAGTCGGGCATCGTGGAATAACCTTGAAACAATGTTTGGCCCGAAGGTCGTCCGGCAGTCAACCGGACGGCCTCCTGCGAATGTGAGCGGATGAAGTTTGTGCTGCCGGGGCAGGGGCACCTGCATGAAAAAAAATTGTAGGTAATTGTCAAGGGAGGCTTCGGATGCGTTCCGGCTGGAACGGGAAGCAGGAGACGCTGCGTCTCCTGCTTCCCGTTTACCTTGTATCCGCGCGGCCTTGTCAGCGACGGACGACGGCGATGGATACGAGCTCGGAACTCTCTTCGAGTTTTCCGCGTTTGTTAAGGGTCTGCGACTTTACTTCTCCTATACCCTCTGCATACCACGTGACGGATTGGGTGGTCGTTCCCATCCCTATGGGGGTTTTCATCACCTCCGTCTCGTTCACTGTCCAGCAGTCGAAAGTACCGGCCGGGACGGTTACCGTTTCCCGGCCGGTTATGCTGCGGTCTTTGATGGTTATTTTGATGATATCGAACTGTCGGTCATTTGATTTTAACGACATGGAGATGTGGACCGTTTCGAGTTGCTGGCCCACTTGCGGGTGAAGCGGATAGCAGATTTCGTCCATTGCCACCGTGAAGTCGATGTCATCGTTTCCCAGGATGCTTTTCTTTATCTCCGCTATCAATTGGTCGATGTTCTCCATCGGAAAGATTACCTTGTCGCCGGATATGCGTATCCGTACGGTGATGTCCGACATGGCCGAAGTGTCGGCCGTTAGGGGTTTGCCGTCTGCATCCAGCGTTCTGTCGTTTATGGTGATTACCGTGCCTTCCGCCGTTTCGGCGATGTCGGTAACGGTTTGGACGGAACGGCCGACGATATTTCCTTTTCGGTCCCTGTTCACGTATGTAAGTGCGGTTCCCTTTTCGGACGGTACGAAAGGGTTTCCTGCAATGCAGACCGGTACGGCGAACAGGAGCGTGAGGGATGCGATAATCGGTTTCAGTGCTTTCATGGCTGTTTCGGATTTACGGTCGGAGGTCATATCTTCCCGTGTCGATAGGACAAAGCTATGAAAAATAAACGGATTATCCTCTGCGCCGGCCGGCTGAAAAGCATGGCGGGGTTCCGCTGCCTCGGAAAAAAGTGTTATATTTGCCTGGATTTTACCTAAACATCTTGACTATGAAATTACTTGAAGGAAAAGTGGCCGTGATAACGGGTGCGGCCCGCGGCATTGGCAAGGCCGTTGCCCTTTGCTTTGCCGAGAACGGTGCGAATATCGCCTTTACCGACCTGTCCATAGATGAGAACGGCAGGAAGACGGAGGAGGAGATACTTGCGTTCGGGGTGCGCTGCAAGGCCTATGCCTCCAACGCCGCCGATTTCCAGCAGACGCACGAGGTCGTCGAGAAGATAATGGGCGATTTCGGCCGTATAGATATTCTCGTAAACAATGCGGGTATCACGTGGGACGGACTGATGCTGAAGATGGAGGAGAAGCAATGGGATATGGTCATCAATATCAATTTGAAGTCTGCATTCAATTTCATCCATGCTGTTACCCCGGTTATGATGCGTCAGCGCAGCGGAAGCATTATTAACATGTCTTCGGTGGTAGGCGTGCACGGCAATGCGGGGCAGGCCAACTATTCGGCTTCGAAAGCGGGCATGATAGGTCTTGCCAAATCCGTTGCACTCGAATTGGGTGCGCGCGGCGTACGTGCCAATGCCATCGCTCCTGGCTTCATCATCACCGATATGACTGCCAAGTTGCCCGAGGCTGTCAAAGAGGAGTGGAACAAGAAGATACCGCTTCGCCGCGGCGGTACTCCCGAGGAAATCGCCAAAGTGGCCCTGTTCCTCGGCAGCGATCTTTCCAGCTATGTCAGCGGCCAGGTTATCGAGGTGAACGGTGCCATGAATTCCTGATAACGGCCGTTTGTGAACGGAGAGGGGATGTGCGAACAGGTTTTGCGCATCCCCTTGTCGTATTTCGGCGTGTGCGGAAAACGCAGCGAAATGTATGTATTAGGAGAAACGGGAAGGAATCGCTATCATTGCGACAGAAACAATGTGTTGTAAGGTATGCTGAAGTGGAGTATTCTGTCGTTATGTGCCGTACTGTTCCCGTTGTCCGGATTCGGGCGGGAAACGGCCGCCGGAACCGAACCGGAACCAAGTCCCCCCGATTCCGTCCGACAGGCGTATATGGACGAACTGGACTTCATCATCGACTGCATCGAAAACCGGTATGTTTCCGGCCGCCGAGGTATCGGCGACGAGGAGTGGCAACAGGGGGTGGAAGCCGTGGGAAACAGAGCGGATGTTTTCTTCGACGATTACGACGGATATTACGTCTATATATGGAAATATTTGGGACTGTTGCAAAGGGATTCCCATTTCGCGTTTCCGGATGGCGGCATGTTTAACAGAGAGGGTTGTTTTACGGACGACGATATAATATTGCCACTCTGGGTGCAAACTTGGGAAGACGGTACTGTTTATAACGTAAAAGATTATATAGGTCGGATTCCCAAGTATGCCGAAATTGTATATATCAACGGTTACTCCGCCAAAGAACTGGCGCTCAGAAACCGTGCTATGGCTCCGGGCGAACCCGCCTATGCAATGGCCAACATAAACTCTTATTACGAACCGAGTCCTTTATCATGGCCTAACCTCGCGAATTTCCTCTTTACGGAGTGCATTTATCCCCCTTATACCGTCGTCTACCGATGTTATGGGCAGACCGAAACCGATACGGTGATTTATAATGGGATAAGACGTGAAGACAAGCAACGTGCTTATCGTCGTTCGGGAGACAAGCGCCGGGCCAAGGAGGAACTCGGTTTTGCACGCAAGCCGATAATCTATGCCGATATGGGTGACGGCGTGGGCGTACTTACGATTAACTCGTTCTGGGGGAAACGGTGGAGCCATATGCTGTTGTTCGGTAAGGACTGGCGTTACAAGCGGCTGCTGCGGCAGGCCATCGGTGTGTTCCAGCGGGAACATACGGATGTGTACATCTCCTACGAAATAGGCTGCGCCGGCGAGGAAGGCTTCAACTGGGAGGACGCTCTGAAATCTCTC
>ERZ779894.4109-NODE-4109-length-10449-cov-16.739561_pt1 | contig 10449 bp, 7 predicted proteins | sample MGYA00511587_ERZ779894 | MGnify/ENA primary metagenome ERZ779894 (study PRJEB29588, sample SAMEA2160490) | human gut metagenome | biome: human gut; feature: human-associated habitat; material: faeces | place: Denmark | collected 2008/2010 ... | reverse complement strand
TGAAAATTTAAGATTTTTTTAATATTTACAGCTGGTTTTATTGACACAATTCTTTTATAACATTATAATTATTAGATAAAGATGCGTGGAGATATATAATTTTTCACAAATTAATCTAATTTAAGGAGCGTGATTCCAATGAAAAATATTAAGGTTCGAACAAAGCTTACTATAATTCTGGCTTTAGTAATTGTCCTTGTAACTTCTGAAAGTTTTATTTCTATTAAGAATATGAACCAGTTAAAAGACAAGGCACTTGAAACTATGGACACATCATCAAGACAAAATTATGATGATTCAATTAAAGAGCAGGTTGGTGTTGTCATCTCCCTGTTATCGGAAATCAATAATGAGTATAAGTCTGGTAAATATACTCTTGATGAAGCTAAGAAAATAGCCGCTGATGAAATCCGTCAGATGCGTTATGGCGAAGCTGGATATTTCTGGGTTGACCAGTCCGATGGCAAGAATATTGTTCTGCTTGGAAGTTCAACTGAGGGTACTAATCGTATGAATACTAAAGATGCTGATGGCTACCAGATGGTCAAGGAAATAATACGTGTTGCAGTCCAGGATGGTGGTGGTTATACAGATTATGTATTTCCTAAGGAGGGAGAAACAGAACCTTCACCAAAGCGTTCTTACAGCGAATACTTCAAACCTTTTGACTGGGTTGTTGGTACTGGCAACTATACTGATTACATAGACACTGCTATTGCACAGCAGGATGAGGAATTCACCAGCTATGCTTCAAGCAAAGCTATTTCGCTTATTTTATGCAGCGTATGTATGCTTCTTGTTGTTGCTATACTCGTTGCTCTCATCGCAATTGATATTACTAAATCATTAAGAAAAATAAAAGAACAATTCGAAGTAATTGCCGGTGGTAATTTTGCCACAAAAATGCAACAGCCTATGCTTAAGCGTAAGGATGATTTCGGACAGCTAGCCAATGCACTTGAAACTATGCGCGAATCTGTACGAAGCCTGTTAGCTCAGGTAAAAAACGAGGCTGCCAATATTGATAAGGTTGTAGAAACTATCGACACTAATGTATACAATCTTAATGCAGAAATTGAAGACGTATCTGCAACAACAGAAGAGCTTGCTGCAAGTTCAGAGGAAACTGCCGCCTCTGCTGAACAGATTAACGGAATGACACAGCAGATTGAAGAAGCTGCAAGGGAAATTGCCATAAGAGCACAGGATGGTGCAACTGAATCCCAGGACATCCATAAACGTGCTGTAAAGACTAAGGATGATACTGTAGAAAACCGTCAGAAAGTTAAACAGATGATGGCTGACATCAGAGTAAATCTTGAGCAGGCTCTTGAAGATGCCAAAGTAGTTGACCAGATTGGTGTGCTTGCCGACTCTATCCTGAATATTACTGCACAGACCAATCTGCTTGCCCTTAACGCTTCTATTGAAGCTGCAAGAGCTGGTGAGGCTGGTAAAGGCTTTGCGGTTGTTGCAGAGGAAATACGTGTATTAGCTGAACAGTCTAAAGATGCTGTAGCCAACATTCAGGCTGTTACAGAAAATGTAAACAAAGCTGTAGGCAACCTGACAAGCGATTCTAACCGCCTGCTTGATTTCGTTGATACTGATATTGTTGAATGTCTTAACGGATTTGAAAAGATGGCTGATGACTATAATATGGATGCTTCCAACATTAACGATCTTGTATCTGATTTCAGTGCAACATCAGAAGAGCTTGTTGCATCTATAAGCAATATCACTCAGGCGATAGATGGAATCACTTCCGCTTCTAATGACAGTGCAACTGGAACAACCAACATAGCCCAGAAGACAATCGTAATCGTAAAAGGCTCAGAAGCTGTTATGAATGGAGCTAAAACCGCAGAAGCCTCTGCTGCTGAACTTCGTAAGAATGTTAATAACTTTGTTATTGATTAATTTTATATATAGCAGGAATTATGGGTGTGGAAATGTTTGTTTCCACACCTATTTCATTCCTCTGCTTTATTCTTTTATATTTATCCTTAATATACAGATATACCCGGCTCCACAACAATATGAAGCCGGGTATGATTAATTATCTTTAGTTTCTACTTATTACTAATCTTATTATCCTCATCAATGACTTTAGATACTATCTGCCATTTGTCTGATTATAACAATAAGATAAATAACCTCTTTACTTTATACATTCTTCTTTCTTGTTACAGCAGCAATACCTGCTAATGCAATTGCCATCACACACAGAACAGCATACAATGCTATAGGTGTGCTGTCTCCTGTTGCTATGCCGCCTGTTGCTGTATTATCAGCATTATCTGTTGTTACAGCATAATCTGCTATTACAACTGCATATTCAGATGCGTGACTAAAGTTAAGAGATATGTTACCATCTGCATCTATTGCACCTGCATTCTGGAATATCATTCTGCCTGTGCTGTCATAATAATAGAGATTGCCATATTTGCCAGCATATTCACTTCCTATATTGTATGTAAGACTTGCCTTGAATCCAAAATCTCCACTATACGCAAGTGAAATCTGCTTAACTGGGTTATTGCCAGCAAGCTCCGATATAACATCATCTGGTATTGCATCAGAGTCTGTATCTACCGCAAGGTTAATATCCTTAAGATTATCAGCCTGAATATTATTTCCGTTGATAGTCCATTTATAACCATTCATATCAAGAACAATATCAACATCCTTACCCTTGGCTGCTTCTAACACATCCTTTGGTGCAACTGTTGCATCTGACATATCAACTGTATAAGTATCTCCAGCCTTGGCAGTAGTAATTGCTGCTACAGCTTCCTGTATCTTATCAGATGATAACTTAGTTCCTTCATTGTTGCCTTTGTTTCCATCAGTTGTTGTCTGATTATTGTTACCACCGGTACTACCATTGTTATCATCAGTAGGTGGAACAGAATCGTCTACTTCCGCATCTGCCTCGAAATAATAACTTCCAGTATCTGTATTAATGATATATCCATTCTTTATAAGTTCATCTAATTCTTCAGTTTTAATCCACTTTACATTCTTAACTCCAGGAATTACTGTTGGAAGTTCAATCTTCTGTCCTTTTTTAACAAATGATGTTTCTTTATATAAACACTTTGAACCAACATCTGGCGAATATGAATACACATATTTTTCTACGATATTGGTATTATAATTTGCCAAAAACGTTGTATTATTACTAACTATAGTATCTGAATCTGGATAGCCAACCATTGTCCAGCCTGTGATTTTTGCATCATCAAATTTAACACCGGTATCAAGCTTCTCTAATGCCTTACTTAGCTTAGTTCTTCGTGGAACTTCTATTGTTTTGATTTCCCATTCCATATCTGCGTTAATATAACTGAACATAACATTTACATTTGGCTGAACAAATGTACCATTTTGTGTTACATTGAAATAATAATCATACATTAATGGAAGTTCTCTTCCACTTGTTTGTCTTTCAGTAGATGTATACAACATATTATTATATACATCACGAGCCTCTATACTTGAAACATACCATTCACATGGATAATCGTTTTCTGTAATAGTATATGTATATTCGTATTTGCTTGTTCCTTCAACATTCTGCATATAGCAGTCTACATCATCTTTAGAAGACAATTCAGAATTTACGTTTTTTAATACCATTTTCACAGAGGCTACACCTGTATCATCAGTAACATCCACTGTGAATTTCACCTGATCTCCTGCGGTGAGTGTCTGACCTGCCTTATCCATAGAAATACTGTTAAACTTTGGTGCATTTTTTTCATTTACTACATAATTGTCATTCTGTACTGTTACCTTACAATCCATTGCTGAATTTTTCTCCGCAAGGTTACCAGTTACATCTTTCACTCCTATATAATTAACATACCACTCACCAGGTACAATATCATCTGGGAGCTCCCATGAACCTATATAACAGCCATTAGCAGAATCCCATTGCAGATATATAGAATGTGAGTTATTCCTTTCAGCTACATTAACTTGAAATTGCACATAACAAGTGTCTTGTAAAGCGTAATTATCAGTTGCACCTATTGTAACATGAAGTGTATCTCCCGGTTTTACTGTCTGTCCATTTTCCTTTAACTCAACAGATGTAACCACTGGTTTCTCGTTATCACTACGAGTTATATTTACCCAGTATAAAGCTGATGAAGCTGTTACATTTAATACATCTGGTGTGCTTGAAATCACTGGCGAACATGTATTTCCTGCTTTATCTGTTACTGTAATATTGCCGATGAAGACCTTTCCATCAACAAGTGTAGTATCAGCAATCTTTACTGTACACTCATAACTGTTAGCCGCTTCATTAAACTGTAATCTGCCATTGGCATATGAATATTCATCCAATAAATAGACATCACCTTCTGATTTTAAAATCATCCTTACATCCTGAATACCTGATTCAGAATCATAAGCCTTGATTGTAATCTTAAATGTGTCATCATCTCCTACATTCTGTCCCTGTTTATCAATCGAAATACTTTCGACTACAGGTGCTGTTGTATCAAACTGTTCTGATGCGGCAGCTACATTTGTTTCCTGTGCCTGTGCTGTCCAGATACCTGCGTTTATGCCACCGCTAAACAAGGCCGCAAGCATTGCAGCAGAAACTGTCACTGTTGCCAGCTTCTTTATAAATTGTCTTTTCATACGCATTTCCTCCTATAAGCGGATACCTTTTATTCAACTGCCTAATTAATACTATACAAACCACGTGATTAACACTATATCAACAGCCTGATTAACACTATATATTCAGTCAGTTAAAATGTAAGATTCTCACTTATTCCTTCTGTAAATTAGTAGTTCAGATATTCATCATTAGGAATTCCTGTAAATATCCGCTATTATTGTACCCCCCCCCACGAAAAATTTTTCAATAGCAGAATATGTAAATTGATGTTGTAAATTCTTATAGTAACTCCCCATTTTATGAAGATAGGGAACTCACTTTTTTGTTATACTTTTTTATATGAAATTCCTGTAAATATCCGCTACTTCAAGAAGATTCTTGACCTTTTCAAGTCCTATGTCATCAAAACAACCGTCTCCATATGGCTCGACTGCTCACTAAGTATGACGGATACTCCTGTACATGTAAGGAAACATATCCACGTACCTTTTAACGATAGGTCAAAGCTATCGTTAAAAAGTATTTAATCTTTTGCTAAGCCCCCCCCCTAAAAGATATTTCAGGTATAATATCCATAAATATCTTTTAGAAATCAAAACTCCAATGACTCTTGATTTAATAAAAAATCAAATACGCTCATCAGCAAAATTCCATCATCATTATAGAAAGGTGTACCTATATATGATTTTCCCTTAATATCAAATTGTACTGGTCAAGCTTTTTTGTAACACTTTGTTCGATAAATTGATGCTACTGCTAATCTGTCAAATAAATCAATGATAGAGCAGTTATATCTGAACTTTCCGTTTGTCTGGCGCATATAAGTAAAATCTGTGCACCATACTTTGTTTTTACAATCGACTGTGAAGTTTTGGTTTAAGAGATTATCAAATATCTTGTGCTTTTTTCCTGTTTTATAGCCAGGCTTTGAATGCATAATTACAGCACATAAATTAAGTTCTTTGTTCATATATTTATGCATAGTTGTATTACTAACTTCATACCCGTAGCGTTTAATAAAAATGCGCATCGCCATATAGCCTATAACACGGTTATTATTGTAATAAACGTACTTTATAAGCTCAAAAATGTGCGCCAAACGCTTGTGATATTTTCGTTTTGCGTCCTTTTTATAATTGTAATAACAGTTGGGGCTAATACTAAACTGCTGACATAACCATCTTAAACCAAATATATTTTTATTTTCATCAATGAATCTATATATCACTAATCGATTTCCTTCGCGAAGGATGCCGCTGCTTTTTTAAGAAAGCAATCTCTTTATCTTTTTCGTTAAGAAGCTAATTTAACCTCAGGATTTCCTTAGCTTCATTAGACTCAGATGTTGTGCTAGTGGTATAATGGTATTCTTCCTTTTATTCGCTAACCCATTTGCTAACGGAACTTTTGGCAATGTTATAATCAATAGCAATCTGTGGTATTGATTTATTACCAGCAATTTTGCATTGGTTCAGAAATTTAATGAAGATGCCTCTTCGCTACTACCTTCTGGCAGACAACCGATTACTCGCTTCTCAGAATTCTATCGCACCTTGCTTGCGTTAGAAGATGCCAAAGTCAAATTCACTATATACGTAGATGAAATTGTGAGCAGGCGAAGTGCTGCATTTTATATTGATTTAGATTACATTCTGAACAGTTCAAATGAAATCAAGAAACTCTATATGGAATTCAGACAGTGCTGGTACGATATGAAAGAAATCGGAATTGAAATACACGAATCGCCGGTTCCTGTAAATGGATATATAAATATAGCACTATATTCCGATAACATGCAGCTTATAACATTGTTCTATGCACATATGCGCCACTTAGAAGAAAAGAATTCACCCATATATGACGAGGACATATATAAGGCAGAGATTGAGGATACATTGCAGATATTCAATGTTCCAATTGGTGACTATATTGAATAATTCAGGGAAATAAAGACTATAGTAGATAAAATTTCTTATTTTCCTGTTTTGAAAATTTTATAGGTGGTAAGTTTTATGAAAAACAAAATAATAAAAAGAGCTAGCATCTGCATAGCGTTTTTAATTACTTGCTCTATTTTTTGCATGAATGATGTTTTTGCGTCGAAAAAGTCACCATCGGATTATGAAAATATTAGTGAGCAAATTGCAATAGATGTAGAAAAATATCATATTCCCGGTATGGCTGTTATAGTGGTCGATAAGGATAATGTGCTATTTCAAGAAACATATGGAAATTGTGACAGCATTGATACTCCATTTCTAATTGGCTCAATGAGTAAATCATTCACAGCGTTAGCTATTATGAAGCTTGTAGAAGGCGGAAAGCTTGATTTAGATAATCAAATATCCGAGTACATTGATGCAGGGAAATGGTTTATAGATGATACAGATAGTAACAATATAACCATAAGAAATCTTCTTAATCAGACCAGTGGTATAACTACATATCAGACATTGGGAAAGCTTAAGAAAACAAACTCATATGGCAGTCATATATATGCAAATGCAAATTATGTATTGCTAGGATTAATAATTGAAGCAGTGAGTGGAATGACTTATGAAGAGTATATGTCGAAAAATATTTTTCTCCCCATTAGGTATGAACCATTCTGCAGCATCTTTTAAAAAAAGCAAGAAAAAAGGTTTAATTAATGGATACAGAAATTATTTTGGTATCCCTATAGATGGAGAACCAGATTATCCAGATGATATTGCATACGGAACTTGGACAAATGTTCCTGCTGGCTATCTTTCATCAAGTATATCCGATATGGGCAGATATTTGCAGATGCATCTAAACGATGGAGAAAATATAATAAGTAAAGAGAGCATTAATAGTATGTTTTTTGATAATGTGTCTGTTAATGATGGTTCCTATTATTACGGCATGGGATGGCTCTATTCAACCCAAATGTATAGTCAGCCAATGTTTTGGCACGCTGGATTAGTAGAAAACTATACTTCTAATATGTTTATTCCCCCAAAAGAAGGCATTGGTGTAGCTGTTCTTGTTAATATGAATGATTATCTGGTATGTAATAATCTTATTAACAATATTATAAATCCACTCATAGGCGAAGAAAGACAAAATTATCCTAATTTATATGTCATATTACATCTGGTAATTGATGTAATATGCTTTTTGCTTTGTTTCATAAGTGTTCATTCTATAGCAACAATTGGACAATGGACTAAAAAAGAAAACATAAACTTTATTATTGACGGTTTGCGTCATATATTACTTTCCATATTTTTGTTATGTATTCCATTAATCACAGGCACACCTATTAGGGTATTATGGTTATTTGTAAAAGACTTGTGCCTATTATTATATCTAAATGCAGGGATTTTGATTATCGTAGGAGTCTATAAAATAGTATTCTTATTGAGAAAATTATATATATAAAATCACTGCTTGGAATCATAAATAATGAATTAACGTGAGACCGTTTCAAGTTTTGTGTAAACTATAAAAACTGATATAAGATTTGTGAATAGTTACAAATGGGCAGAGCCGATTTTCCGGGTTCTGCCCATATCTGCATTATACAGGAGTTTTTGGGTATGTCAATAAGACCTGCCCAAAACAAGCTGGTTTTACAGGTTGTGTCCAATCAGACAATCTTCAAAATAGATTTCAAGCTTGGAGTGGATCTGCCCCAGTCCTGCCTGTGTCCGGTCCATTTTTTCGTGATATCCATAGTTGCCAGATACAGCATTTTCAAAAGGCTGTCATCTGACGGAAAAACAGTCTTACTTTTGGTAACTTTTCGGAGCTGACGATTGAATCCTTCAATAGCATTTGTGGTGTAAATTAGACGTCTTACTGCCTCCGGATATTTGAAATATGTGGACAGGGTTGCCCAGTTATCATGCCAGGATTTATAGATTTTCGGGTACTTGGAATCCCATTTATCTTTGAACAATTCTAACTCATTTAAAGCTGTTTCTTCCGTTGGAGCCGCATATACAAGCTTCAGATCAGCCATCAGCTTTTTGATGTCTTTGTAGGAAACAAACTTCGTTGAATTACGGATCTGATGAATGATACACTGCTGGATTTCTGTTTTTGGATAAACAGCTTCAATTGCCTGTGGAAATCCATTTAATCCATCCACACATGCTATCAGAATATCTTCAACTCCGCGATTCTTTAATCCATTCATGATGGAGAGCCAGAACTTGGCACTTTCGTTTTCTCCAACATACATACCAAGAACGTCCTTTTTTCCGTTCATATCGATGCCAAGAGCAATGTAGACTGCACGTTTTACAATGCGTCCTTCACTTCGGACATGATAGTGGATAGCATCCATAAATACGGCAGCGTACACTTCTTCCAACGGACGTTCCTGCCATTCTTTTACAATTGGAAGGATTTTATCCGTAATCCGGCTGATGGTACTGTCAGAAATATCAATATCATACAGTTCACGCATGTGAGATTCGATATCTTCGGTAGTCATTCCCTTTGCATACATGGAAAGGATTTTTTCTTCCATGTCCTGAGTCACAGTATTCTGATATTTTTTGATTAGCTGAGGCTCATACTCACCGTTACGATCTCTTGGAATGGCTACATCCATATCTCCATAGCTTGTGTGCATAGTTTTGCTGGAATGACCGTTTCTGCTGTTGTCTGTTTCTTTGTTACGATAATCATACTTGGAATATCCTAATTCTTCATCCAGTTCCTCGTCCAAAGCACCTTCCAATAGGACAGACATCATGTCACGCATGATGCCATTTACATCGGTGCCGTCTTTGATGCTGATATCATTATTTTTCAGATAATCACGCATCATTTCTCTCATTGCTGCTTTTTGTGGGCTGTCTTTTCTTCTTGCCATAAAAATAACCTCCAAACTGAGTAATTTTATCTTACATCAGTTTGGAGGTTTACACAAACTTTGGGATGCTCCCATTAACCGTATTTAATAAATTTGATATTTCCCTATAAAAAAGGATTTACAGATTTTACTTTTTTGTTTGAAAGGTCGGTGTGAAGTGAAAAATTATAAGTTTTGTTTTGATATATGGGGACTTGTGCTTTTCCTAATAATTATGCTTCCAAATTTCATATGGTTTGCGATTCCTGCTCAAATGATATTCTGCGAACAGATTCCGTTACGCCCATAGTTGATGCTATCGGGAGCTTTTGCCAGATATTTTTTATAATAACTCTTTGTATTTTACAGAGGAAAAGCACACCTAAAATACAAGTAAATCCACTTATCATCATAGTTATAGCATCAGTGATTTTGTATTTTACAGGTTGGATATTCTATTATATCGGAGTAACTAATCCGTTAATCATTCTACTATTGACAATCCCACCTTGTAGTGCATTCATTTTTCTTGCAATAGATAGAAAAAATATTATCGCTTTGATACCTGCTATTGCTTTCACTATTTGTCATATAACATATGCAATAATTGTAAACGCTCCAACCCATGTACCTTGACTTTTAAAAGACCGCTAACCACGGTCTTTTTGTTTTCTGATATATTCTGGCAGCGTTGGTGACCATGGAAGAAGATCTTCCAGAAATGAGTGGTCTGTATCGTCCATATGTTCCGGTATCTGGGTCAGCAGATATTCAAAGTACTCATAAGGCTTTAAGTTATTAGCTTTAGCTGTCTCTGCAATACTGTATATTATTGCTGAGGATGCAGCTCCATTGATTGTATCTATCATTTCCCAGTTCTTCTTGCCTATACAAAAGCCTCTTATTGCACGTTCCGATGCATTATTATCCATTGGGACTTCACCATCTTCAAGAAATACTCTCAGATATTTTTCCTGAT
>ERZ779894.4107-NODE-4107-length-10451-cov-4.680069_pt1 | contig 10451 bp, 7 predicted proteins | sample MGYA00511587_ERZ779894 | MGnify/ENA primary metagenome ERZ779894 (study PRJEB29588, sample SAMEA2160490) | human gut metagenome | biome: human gut; feature: human-associated habitat; material: faeces | place: Denmark | collected 2008/2010 ... | reverse complement strand
TTATTTTGAATACGATCAAGAATGTGTTTTAGAGGAAGCTACAATTACTATTACTTACGATGAGAGTTTAATAACTAATGGTTGGGCAAAAGCTAATATGTTAGTTAATATAGTAAGTACTGGTGATAGCATTAAATATTGTATCGATAATAGCGAATGTGAACCTAATATCGAGGAAAAATTACCAACTTATTCGGTTGGAGTAAGTAAAGAAGGAACAAATTATATATGTGCAGTAGCAACTAATGCTTTAGGAACAACTGAAAAAGTATGTGAAAGTATTCAGCTAGATAAAAATCCACCAACTATATCTGGAGTTACTGATTTAATAGTAATGCGAAATGATCCAGTTGATTTGGAAAAAGGAGTTACTTATGAAGATACTTTATCAGGAATCGACGGTAGTTTAGTAATTGAACCTAGTACAGTTGATACATCGTCAGTAGGAACTAAACAAGTAAAATATCGGGTTAAAGATAAAGCTGGTAATATTAGAGAAGTAGTAAGAAATATAATTGTCGATGCTGAAGCACCAACGATAACTTTTGCTTTAACAAATGGAACTGTTAATAGTAATGGTTGGTTAAATAGTAATTTTTATGTAAGAGCAACAATAATAGATAATAGTGGAACAGGAATTAAAACAGCAGCTTCATGTACAACTAATTCAACTAGTGAATGTACGCCAGTAGGAACATTTACGGGAAATATTAAAGATAATTATATAACAACTGAAGGAAGTAATCGAATTTGTATTCAGGTAACTGATAATAACAATAAAACAACAAAGATATGTAGTGATACATATAAGCTAGATAAAACTAATCCAGTAATAAGTGGGGCAACAAGTTTAACTGTAATGAAAGGAAATTCAGTAAATCTAAGTAGTGGCGTAAGTTTTACAGATGCCTTATCAGGACCAGATGGAACGATATCGATAAGTCCATCTAGTATAATTACAACAAAAGCAGGAACTCATACTGTAACATATCAAGCCAAAGATAAAGCAGGGAATATAGCAACAGTATATAGAACAGTTAAAGTAGATGCGAATGCTCCAACGATAAGTTATAAACTATTAAATAGTTCAGATATTAATTCAAGTGGATGGGCAGATGCCGATTTTACAGTTACGGCAACGATAACGGATAATAGCGGAACCGGAATAAGTAGTATGAGTAGTTGTCAGACTAATAGTACATCTAGTTGTACTCCAAATAGTACTTTTACAGGAACCACAAAAAACTTTACGATATCAACTAATGGAAGTAATCGAATTTGTATAGAAGCAACAGATAATAATGGCAAGACAGCAACGATATGTAGTGGTACATACAAATTAGACAAAACAACCCCATCAGTAACATTTACAAGAACAAGTGGTACTTTGGGAAGTAATAGTTGGTATCGAAGTAGTGTAGGGGTAAAAGCAACGGCGACAGTTGGAAGTAGTGGAATATCTAGTTTAAAAACATGTACAACAACAGGATCAACTTGTACACCAACGACAAGTACAACTTCTACCAGTTATACTAGAACTTTATCAACTAACAGTTCAAGTAACAAAGTATGTGCGCAAGTAACTAGTGTATCAGGTAAAAAGAGTGATATCAAATGTAGTTCAAGCTATAAAATAGATACAGTTAAACCAAGTTGTGGAACGATATCAGGAGCTAGTACGACATGGACAGCAGCTAATCGAACAATAACTGTTGGATGCAGTGATTCAACTAGTGGTTGTAGTTCAACTAGTAAAACATTTACTAGTACAACTACTACTTCTTCTATAACTCTTTATGATAATGCTGGTAATTCGACTAGTTGTTCAGTTAATGTTTATGTTGATAAAGATAAGCCAACTGTTTGGGCCGATTATCAAAAATATGTAGATCGTGGAGTTGTCAATACTATTAATAAACTTTATGATGTAGCTAATGGTAATGCTTTAATAATTAATAATGGTGTTTTACAAAGTGGTAATTTTAGCCATAGATCTAGTCATTATCTACAATATTTCAAAAAAGGAATGTCACCTGGATTTATAGCTGTAGGATATAGTTGTACGCGATCAGGTGGATGTAGCTATCAATATCGCGGTTGCTATCGTAAAGGTGGACAAACATACTCTCGTAATTGGGGTAGTACGGGTTTAGGTGATGGTGGTGGATATTATAACTATCAATATCGAGTTTGTAATGCTGTTGGAACTTGTGCTGATCCAATTCGCGTAGAGACTTGGTACAATGGTAATAGTGGTAGTGATACCTGTCAAGTATATTAAAATCAAACTCAATTGTTTGATTTTTGTTGTTATGATTTTTGTTGTTAATTTTAGATTAGTATGATATAATTAGGTATAGTAGGATGGTGTTCATGAGATGAAAAAAGAAAATAAAAAATCAAAAAAAAGAACGAATTCATTTACATTAGTTGAATTACTAGCGGTTATAATTATATTAGGAGTAATTGCTTTGATAGTTTTTCCTGTTGTCGATAATTCGATTAAAACTAGTAAAGAAAAATCATTGGAAATAACTATCGACAATATTGAACAAGCAGCCTATAATTATAGCGTCGAAAATGATTTGGGACAACCTAATGCTGAAGATAAAATGGCAATTATGGTGTCAAAAATGCAACAGGAAGGCTTTTTGGAAACTGGCATAATTAATCCAGTGACTGATGAAGAAATGCAAGGTTGCGTTTGGTATTATTGGGATGATAGTGTTAAACAATATGATTTTGAATATGATCAAGAATGTGAATTACAACCAGCAACTTTAACGATAACTTATGATAAAAATTTACTTACTAATGGTTGGTTAAAAGCTAATATGTTAGTAAATTTAAACGGAACTGGAGATCGAATTAAATATTGTATATCAAATAGTGAATGCACTCCTAGTATAGAAGAAAGAATGCCAAGTTACTCTGTAGGAATATCGAATGAAGGAACTAATGTAGTTTGTGCTGTTGCAATTAATGGATTAGGGACTAGTGAAAAAGTTTGTGAGAGTTTAAAATTAGATAAGACCCCACCAACTATCTCTGGTGTCAATGACTTAGTTATAATGAAAGATGAATCAATTGATTTACAAAATGGTGTAACTTATGATGATACTTTATCGGGATTAGATGGAGGTTTATTAATTGAGCCTAGTACAATTGATACATCGACAGTAGGGACTAAACAAGTTAAATATCAAGTAAGAGATAAAGCAGGTAACATAAGAGAAGTTATAAGAAATATAATAGTCGATGCGGATGCACCAACAATTACTTTTGCTTTACTTGATTCAAGTTCAATAAATAGTAATGGCTGGGCAAAAAGTGATTTTTATGTAAGAGCTACAGTAACTGATAATAGTGGAACCGGAATTAAATCGGCTGCTTCATGTACAACTAATACGACTGGTGAATGTACTCCAACAGGAACATTTACGGGAAATATCAAAGATAATTACATAACAACCGAAGGAAGCAATCGAATTTGTATTCAAGTAACGGATAATAATAATAAAACAACTAAAATATGTAGTGATACATATAAATTAGATAAGACATTACCAGTTATTGGTGGCGTTGATACTCTTACTGTATCTAGATATCAGACTGTAAATCTAACTAGTGGTGTAACTTATAGCGATTCTCCATCAGGAATTGATGGAACTTTAACGGTAACACCTTCTAGCATAAGTACATCAAAAGCTGGTACTTATACCGTAACATATCAAGTTAAAGATAAAGCAGGTAATGTAAGACAAACTACAAGAAATATAATCGTTGATGCTCCAGCTCCAACTATTACTTATAGTTCATCAACTAGCGCCAACACATGGGTAAGTTCTAATATAACTTTAAATGCTACAATAACGGATAATAGTGGGACTGGAATAAGTAGTATGAAGAGTTGTCAGACTAATAGTACATCTAGTTGTACACCAACTTCAACATTTACAGGAACTACTAAAAGTTTTACTATTTCGACTAATGGTAATAATAGGGTTTGTATTCAAGTAACTGATAATAATGGTAAAACTTCAACCCAATGTAGTAGTACTTATAAATTAGATAAAACAACGCCAACAATAACATTTGCTAGAACTAGTGGAACTTCAGGTTTAAACGGATGGTATACAAGTAGTGTCGGAGTAAGAGCTTCAGCAACCACTGGTAGTAGTGGACTATCAAGCCTAAAAACTTGTACAACTACTTCAACTTCATCTTGTACACCGACTTCGACTACAACTACTAGAACTTTATCAACTAATAGTTCTACTAATAGGGTATGTGCACAAGCGACAAGTGTATCAGGTAAATCTAGTGGTATTGTATGTAGTTCTTATTATAAAATAGATACAGTTAAACCTACTTGTAGTTTAACTAAATCTGGAACATTAGGATCTAGTAGTTGGTATCGTTCTAATGTAACTGTTAGTTTTTCATCTACTTACGATTCTACTAGTGGAGTATATCAAAAAGGAATTGGTGATTATACGACAATTTCTAGAACACAAACTGTTGATACAAGTGGTACTACTTATACTGGTTATGTAAGAGATTATGCCGGAAATACTAATACTTGTACTACGACTGTAAAAAGAGATACGGTAGCACCAACTGCAACCTTAGGTAGTTCATATTTAAATGGTATTACATCTACGCAAACTGAAACTAGTACTGGTAAAGTTTATAATTTGTCAGTGCAAAATAAAAGTTGCTCAGGATCAACTTGTACGGCAAAGATATGTTTGAAAAGAGTAGTAGGAAATTTCCAAATAAGCAATGTAAAACCAACTTTTACTGATGCTAGAAGTGGTTATTATTCATATAGTTATGGCACAAAAATGTATGATAAAAATGGAAATGTTGTGGAAATGGAACAGCTTGGATTTGACTATGTCTTTTATCAGGATCCTTACAATGTTCATTATCCGAAAGAAATTTGCAGTAAGTCAGTAGTTAAGTATTCAAAAATATGCTATATTCCGTACGGATATGTAATATCACCTAATTTCAGTGACTTACTTTTACAAAATAAAGATTTTTTTAGAAATGTAAGTGTGTTTTTTGCTGATAGTGCATCAGAAAGAGATGTTATGCGAGAAGTATTTGGAAAAAATTATAACAGAGGAATACAAAAAATTCAGGAATTAGGGTATCCACCTTTTGAGCGATATGAAAATATGAAGGATAGTGCACAAGTTGCTACTATTGCATGGGCACCGAGATGGTCATATGATGAAAAAGTGGGAGGAAGTCATTTCTTTGAGTATAAAGATGAATTTGTTTCACTGAGAAAAAGATATCCGGAAATTAATCTGGTATTTAGACCACACCCTATGTTATTTGCCAATATGATTAACATAAAAAAAATGACAAGACAAGAAGTAGATGATTATAAAGAACTTTTGAAAATGAACAATATCATTACAATGGACAAAGATCCGATAAATGCAGTATTGGGAGATGCAGATATTCTTATTTCAGATATTTCATCAGTCATTCCGTCTTATTTTATGACTGGAAGACCAGTAATATATTGTAAGAGTAGTTTAGAGGTTAACAATGAATTCAAGGAACTTCTTGAAGGCATATATATTGCAAATTCATGGGAAGATGTAGAAACTTATGTTAGTGAAATCACAGCTGGTAATGACTACTTAAAAGAAAAGAGAAAAAATATTATAAATAATGGATTATTTAGTATTCACAAGAATTCTACAGCTAAAATTTTGGAGTATCTAAAAAAAGACAATTAATAATTCCGGTTTAGACGTGTATGAGAGGAGGGACATATGAATCTATATGCAGACACTTTATATATTGCTGATGTCCACAGTGTTAGCAATATGAGATTTCCGTGGAATAGATTAAAAGATAAAAGTTTGATGCTTTTCGGAGCTACCGGTTTAATAGGAAGTTTTTTAGTTGATGTTATTGCAAACTGGTATGCCCCGGAATGATTGCTTGAAATTAAAGGCACACCTTGAAGACAGATTTGGCGGTTCTTGGCAAGTTGCATTTAGATATCATCCTCTGCAAAAGAAAAGAAACTTACCGAGTGGGTGCATTGCTCTAAGTACGTATGAATATATGCAAGAGTTATTGATGTGCACCGATATACTTGTAACAGATTATTCTTCATGTATGTGGGATTTTTCATTGATGGGAAAACCATGCTTTGTCTATGTATCCGATATAGATAGATATATCAATGATGAACGTGGTGCTTTCTTGTATCCTATTGACATGTTGCCTTTTCAGCTTGCGAGAAATAATGATGGGCTAGTTGAACGTATCGTTCAATTCAATCGCAAAGAATATGAAGAACGGCTTGAGCAGTTCTTTAAAGAATGGGGTAGATACAATTATGATGGGACAGCAACGGAAAAAGCTGTTGATAGGCTTTTAAACGGATAATTTAAAGCGTGTATAAGTTCTAGGTTTGTGATTGCTAAGCAAGTAGGCTTATTCTGAACCAGACCGTTCTTAAACAACTTATTAACGTAGATTATGCAAGATCTGTAGAGAATATATTTACATAGTTCATGAAGCCAATTCATGAGGACTTATCTTTGAGGATATGTCCTGTAGACTTATCTCTATAGAGCTTACTTAAAATTCAATATTAGGAGTAGAAATAATTATGAAAAACATAGTTTTAATCATCGCTGGCGGTGTTGGTGCTCGTATGAGCCAAGATATACCGAAACAGTTTATCAATGTGTATGATAAGCCTGTTATTGTCTATACTCTTGAGACTTTTCAGAAGCATCCTGAGATTGACGAGATTGCTGTGGTTTGTATCGAAGGTTGGGAGTCTGTTCTCTGGGCATATGCAAATCAGTTTAATATTACGAAGCTGAAGTATGTAGTTCCAGGAGGAAAGAATGGTCAGGATTCTATTCGTAACGGTGTGTATGAACTTGAAAAGCATCACGATCCAGAAGATATCGTTTTGATTCATGATGCTATCAGACCGATGGTTTCTGCAGAAATCATTTCGGATTGTATTCGCATTACTCAGAAGTGTGGAAATGCAATTACGGTTATTCCTTGCGCTGAAGCAATGATGCAAACCGAGGATGGAGTTGTGTCTATTGGCAGCTATCCGCGCGATAAACTCAAAAGGACACAGACTCCGCAGGGATTCCATATCGGGGATATCTGTGAGCTTCATAGGGAAGCACTTAAAGCTGGAATCACTAACTCGGTGGCATCCTGTACATTGATGATTGAAATGGGTAAGCAGGTTTATTTTTCCGCTGGTTCTGAAAAAAATATTAAATTGACGACCATTGAGGATATTGACATCTTCAAGGCACTACTTGTTGCAAAGAGATCGGAGTGGCTGAAGTAATGGTAAACAATATGGACTTGCATAAAAGTGATATATACGTTGCAGATTTAGATACAGCTATTCTGCATACTGTAGGGATGGAGAGTTTAAAAAACTGTACTATCCTTATTACTGGGGCTACGGGGACGATTGGCTCATTTGTGACAGATATGCTGCTGCGTTTTGCTCATGCTGCGTCTGCTAATATTAAAGTCGTAGCGGCAGGACGAAATGTGCAGAAACTGGTGAATCAGTTTGGCGAATGCAATGAGTTCCAGGCAATTGAATATGATTTGAATTCCGATGTTCATTTTAATGTCAACGCAGACTACATTATTCACATAGCTGGAAATGCTCATCCTGCGGCCTTTAACGGTGATCCTGTTGGAACGATTCTTGGCTCAATAAATAGCACATATCGGTTGCTCGAATATGGAAGATTACATAGGGCAAAAAGATTACTCTATGTTTCCTCTGGTGAGGTTTACGGTCAAGGAGATTTGAGCCTTGATTCATTTGAAGAGGGCTATTCTGGCTATTTAGATGTTCAGTCTCCACGTTCGTGCTATCCGATGGCGAAACGTGCAACTGAAAATCTGTGTGCGTCATATTCAAAGCAATATGAATTTGAAACTGTTGTGGTTCGCCCGTGCCATACATATGGCCCATGTATTACTCTATCAGACAATCGAGCCAATGTTCAGTTTATGCGTAATGTCTTAAATGGTGAGGATATCGTTATGAAAAGTGCTGGCACGCAAATGAGAAGCTACAATTATGTAGCAGATTGCGCCTCTGCACTATTGACGGCTTTGATTGTTGGCAATTCTGGAGAGACATATAATACGGCAAATCCCAATGTGCGATGCACAATTGCTCAGCTTGCTGAAACGATTGCTAATAAAGCTGGTAAACAGGTTATTTATGCAGATCCGGATGCTGTTGATATAGCAAACAGAACACCGATTGCAAAACAGGTATTGAGCAGTAAAAAGATAGAAGCTCTTGGATGGACGGGTGCATTCTCACTTGAAGATGGGGTTGAACACACATTGCAGATATTACAGGGGAAATAATTATGTTAGAACAATTAAAATCATTAGTTTGCAACGCTAACCTCGATTTGGTTGCCAAAGGCGTCGTCATTTACACATGGGGCAACGTCAGTGGAATCTCTGATGACAGAAAGTACATGATCATCAAGCCATCTGGTGTAAACTACGATGGAATGTCTGCTGCAGATATGGTGGTTGTAGATATTGAGAGTGGCGAAACCATGGAAGGTAAATGGAAACCCTCTTCTGACACCAAGACACATCTGGAATTATATAAAAGGTTCCCAGAAATCAAGGGGATCGTCCATACACATTCTACCAATGCAGTCGCTTTTGCTCAAGCTGGCATTAATATCCCGGCACTCGGCACTACCCATGCGGATTATTTCTACGGAGATATTCCATGCACGAGAGAGTTGAGCAAAGACGAAGTAATGGAAGCTTACGAACTGAATACAGGAAAAGTGATAATAGAGACCATTGAGAAGTTAGGATATGATCCTATGGCGATTCCCGGTATCGTGGTGAAGAACCACGGTCCGTTTGCTTGGGGTACAAGTCCGGCCAACGCTGTTTATAATGCTGTGGTCATGGAAAAAGTAGCAGAGATGGATATCAAGACGCTGCTCCTGAATCCACAGGCAGAGATGAAGCAGTATGTGCTGGATAAGCATTATATGAGAAAACATGGTCCGAATGCCTATTATGGGCAGAAATGATATTCATAGAAAAAAGAGGTATAAAACATGAGAATGTTATGGATTTCTGATTTTATTTAATGGAACTGAATGCAGCAAGACACATCTATTGCGTCATCACACCCAAGAGGAAATTGATGCGTGCCTTGAACTTGGATACATTGTCCAAACCCGCAAGCAAGCTGATGGAGAATCGGTCTATGGAATCACACAGGCAGGAAAGAACTATAGGGATAATTGATACACATTTCTAAGAATGGTTATATAAAGCTTTAGAACAATATACATATATTACAATTCGTTCAGTACTTTTTAAATTTATTGCATTAATAGCAATGTTCTTGTTGATACATAATCAGAAAGATTATGTTGTTTATGGGGCGATATCTATTTTTGCTGCATCTGCTTCCAATATTTTGAATTTTATTAATGTGCGTAAATATGTTGAATTGAAGTGAGTGGGAAATTACTCTATAAAAAGACATCTCAAACCAATAATTACATTTTTTGCTATAGCATGTGCGGGTACGATATATATGAGTCTTGATACTGTTATGCTTGGCTTTATGACTACGGATGCGGATGTGGGTTATTATAATGCTGCTGTAAAAATAAAAACAATTTTGGTTTCTAGTGTAACATCTTTGGGAGAGGTACTTTTACCAAGAGCTTCCTATTATGTTGAAAATGAAATGTTGGATGATTTTAAAAAGATTACATGCAAAGCCTTAAACTTTGTTTTTTTAATAGCTTCACCACTTGTTGTCTATTTTATTATTTTTGCAAAAGAAAGTGTTTTTTTCCTTTCGGGGGATTCCTATGCTGGAGCAATAATACCAATGCAAATTATAATGCCAACGGTTTTATTTATTGGAATTACAAATCTCTTAGGGATTCAAATACTTGTGCCATTAGGTAAAGAAAAAATGCTACTATATTCTGCAATTGTTGGAGCTATAGTAGATTTTATTATAAACGCAATATGTATTCCGCAATTTGCCTCTGCTGATGCAGCGATAGGAACTGTGGTTGCAGAATTCTCAGTGTTAGTAGTGCAGTACATGTGTTTAAGAAAAGAGATACATGAAGTATTAAGCACTATTCATTTTTGGTGGATATGGTTTGTTTTTACTTGCAAGAAAAGAACAACTTGTTATTGAAATAAAAGATGTTGTTGTAGAGAAAATTTCACGAATAAAGAAGAATATTTTCAATCAGAATTAAAAGGCAATACGATTTTTGCGTTTGCATACAAAAGAAAGAGTAACTAATTGACAAATCTGGTTAAAGGAGCATAATTATGACAGACAGACAGACAGACAGACAGACAGACAGACAGACAGACAGACAGACAGA
>ERZ779894.4099-NODE-4099-length-10470-cov-3.095439_pt1 | contig 10470 bp, 9 predicted proteins | sample MGYA00511587_ERZ779894 | MGnify/ENA primary metagenome ERZ779894 (study PRJEB29588, sample SAMEA2160490) | human gut metagenome | biome: human gut; feature: human-associated habitat; material: faeces | place: Denmark | collected 2008/2010 ... | reverse complement strand
ATATCTTGTTGATAAACACCTTCACTATGAATTAATAAATATATTTTTACCTCCATAATAGATACATCTGTCATTTGTTCATAACTTCTTGCAAACATCTTAATCATCCCCTTTTCTTTATCTTTATTATAGGGAATTATTATTTTTTATGATGAATTTGTATCTATTTTAAAGCCAAAAAAAAGGAGTTATTTAACTCCCTTTTTTTCTAAGAATTTTCTAATTTTTTTTGTTGCCGCTTTAAGTTCTTCTAAACTATAGGCATAAGAAACACGAATATAACCTTCTCCAGCTTCACCAAAAGCACTTCCTGGAACGCAAGCTACTAACTGATCATTTAATAGTTCTTCACAGAATTGTTCTGATGTTAAACCTGTTGATTTGATGCATGGGAAAACATAGAAAGCCCCTTGTGGTGTAAATGTTTTAAGTCCCATTTCATTAAATGTTTTGACTAAGAAATTTCTTCTTGCAAGATAAGCTTGTCGCATTTTTTCAATTTCTTCGTCACAATGTCTCATTGCTTCAATGGCACCATATTGAGCACATGTTGGTGCTGACATAATGACATATTGATGAATCTTTTTCATCATTTTAACAAGATATTCATTAGCAAGAACATAACCTAAACGCCATCCTGTCATCGCATAAGCTTTTGAAAAACCACTCACTAAAATAACTTGATCTTTGATTTCATCAAAAGATGCAATTGAACAGAATTTATGTTCATAAGAAAGTTCTGCATAGATTTCATCAGTTATGATCATAATTCCTGATTCTTTAAAGATAGGCACTAATTTTTCATAGTCTTCTTTTGTCATAAATCCACCTGTTGGATTACTTGGATAATTTAAAAGAATGGCCTTTGTTTTTTCATTGATAGCTTCTTTTAAAAGTTCAGGTGTTAATTTAAATTCATTTTCTTCAGTTAAAATAATGTTTCTTACTACTCCACCAGCAAGTGCAACACCTGGTGTATAAGCAACATAACTTGGTTGTAATAAAATGACTTCATCACCTGGATTAATAATTGTTCTAAAGGCTAAATCGATTCCTTCAGATCCCCCAACAGTGACAATACATTGTTCTGGTTTATAATCTAAATCAAATCTTCTTTTTTGATATTTACAAATTTCTTTTCTTAATTCTAATAATCCTTGATTTGCAGTATAGAATGTTTTTCCTTTTTCAATTGAATAGATTGCAGCTTCTCTAATTGTCCAAGGGGTTGCAAAATCAGGTTCCCCTACCCCTAAAGAAATAACACCTTCCATTTGATTGGCAAGATCAAAGAATTTACGAATTCCACTTGGTGGAATATCCTTTACAATAGGATTTACAATTTTTTCAAAATCCATTATGGAGTTACCAATAATCTTTCTGCTGCATCTTTATTATCATCCTCAACAAGTCTACCCATGTTTTTATATTGTTTTAAAACATACATTGTGGCAGTTCTTTCAATACCTTCAATGACCGCTAAACGACTATTTACAAATTTAGCAACCTCAACCATTGTTTTTCCTTTAACAATTAATAAAAACTCATAATTTCCAGCTAATAAATACATTGTATCTACTTCCGGGAAATTATAGATTTTTTTCGCAATACGATCATATCCATAATCTCTTTCAGGTTTCGCATTAACTTGAATCACAGCTGTACACACATCGTGATTTGTTTTATCCCAATTGATCAAAGTATGATAACCATAGATTGTTTTATTTTTTTCTAAATCTTTAATTGTCTTATCAACATTTTCTTCTGTTTCGTTTAAGGCGGCCGCAAGATCAACGACTTCCATTTTCGCGTTGTTTTCAATTAATGATAAAAGTAAATTTTCATCCATATCCTCTTCCTCCTTATTATGACTCTAATTATATACTAATTTAAAGGTAAGGTAAATTGAATTTTTATTAGAAATAAGAGGAATTGTTGCTTGTCTAGATAAGTGAAATATTCTATAATAAAGATGAGGTGAAATTATGATTATACAAAGTAAAAAAGTCTGGATTGCGGATCAATTCACGCCAGCACAATTAGAATTAGAAGATGGAATTATTAAAGAAATATATCCTTACAATGAAAAAGAAGTTACGAAAGATTATGGAGATTTAAGAATTCTTCCTGGTTTTATTGATATTCATTGCCATGGAGCTTATGGTTTTGATACAAATGATGCTAATCCAGAAGGGTTAAGAAAATGGGCAAAAGGAATCGTTGATGAAGGAGTTACTTCTTTCCTTGCGACAACTCTTACTCAAAGTGAAGAAGTTCTTACAAATGCGGTAAGTAATGTCGCAAAAGTTGTAGAAGAAGGTTATGAAGGTGCAGAAATCTTAGGTATTCATTTTGAAGGTCCTTATTTAAATAAAGCACATAAAGGAGCTCAACCTGAAGAATATTGTGTAAAACCTAATATTGAGCAATTTAAAAGATATCAAAAAGCTGCTCATGGTTTAATCAAATATATTACTATGGCTGTTGAAAATGATGAAGATTTTACTCTTACAAAATATTGTAGTCAAAATAATGTAGTTGTAAGTATTGGACATTCTAATGCTACTTATGAACAAGCTGTTCAAGCATATGGCCATGGAGCAAGAAGTATGACTCATGTTTATAATGCGATGACACCATTTACGCATCGTGCAAATGGTCTTGTTGGTGGTGCTTTACGTATTAGAAATATGTATGGAGAAATTATTTGTGATGGAAATCATTCTACTCTTGCCGCTTTAAATAATTTCTTTACTTCAAAAGGTCCTGATTACAGTGTTATGATTACAGATTCCTTAATGTGCAAAGGATTCCCTGTAGGTACTAAATTTGATTTTGGTGGACAAGAAGTTGTTATTTATCCAGATGGAAGTGCTCATTTAGTAGAAGCAGGTAACTTAGCTGGTTCTACTTTAAATGTAAACAAAGGATTAAAAATCTTAATTGAAGATGCTTTAGTTCCTGTTAATTACGCGATCAATGCATGTACATCAAACCCAGCAAGATGTTTACATGTTGATGATCGTAAAGGAACAATTGGCGTTGGTTATGATGCTGATCTTGTTGTTTTAGATAGAGATTATGAAGTTGTTCAAACTTATTGTAAAGGCGTTGGGCAAAAATAATATTTGAGATGCTTCATGCATCTCTTTTTTTCTTATATAGAAAGCTTTTTATAGTTATTTTATGGTACAATTATTTCAAAAGGAGGCGATTTTGTGTATCGTTTTTACGTATCAAGTTACGCTAAAGGAAAAGAAAAAGGTCTTTATGTATGTACTCTAGATGAAACTAAAAATGAACTTCATTTAAATAAACATATTCCTACCGAAGATTTTCCTTCATATGTTATTAAAAAAGATGATTATCTTTATGTATCTTTAAAAGATGCACGTGTTGGTGAAGGAGGAGGTGTCGCAAGTTATCATATTGAAGAAGATGATTTAAAACAACTTTCTTTTTATAATTCCCATGGTCGTTCTTATACTCATTTATGTTTAAGTCCTGATCAAAAATATTTATTTACTGCAAATTATCACGTTGGAGCAACAGCTGCTTTCCCTTTAAAGGATCATAAAATTGGAGATAAACTTTCAGTTGTTCACCATCATGGTTCAGGAATTGATTTACTTAAAAGACAAACAAGTCCTCATGCGCATTATGTAGGAATTACCCCAGATCAAAAATATCTTTATAGTATTGATTTAGGTGCGGATAAAATTGTCATGTATGATTTCAAAGATGGAAAGTTAGAAGAAACCTCTTTAAGTCAAGCTGTAAATCCAGGTAGTGGACCTCGTCATATGATTTTTTCTCATGATGGAAAATACTGTTATCTCGTCAATGAAATTAGTAACAGTATTATGGTTTACCAATATCATGATGGACACTTTACTTTGGTTCAAGTTATTCATTGTGTACCTCGTCATTTCCATGGCTTTTCAAGTGCTGCCGCTATTCATATGACCTCAAGCGGTAAACATATCATTGTTTCTAATCGAGGTCATGATAGTATTGTCCTTTATCGTGTTAATCAAGAAACTGGAAAAATAACTTTACTTTATATGGTACATACTGGAAAAGGACCTCGTGATTTTAATATTATTGATGATCGTTATATTGTCGTTGCTAGTCAAGAAAACGATTGTTTAGAGCTTTATACATTTAATGAAGAAAAAGAAGAAATTAAGCCTACAGGAAATACCTTAGATATTATTCAACCTGTTTGTGTGTCTTTATAAAAGGAGAAAGATTATGGAATACGAAATTGTTGGAGATACTCTCCCTGTTGTTATTTGTCATTTAAATAAAGGTGAAAAAATGATTAGTGATAGTGGTGCTATGTCTTGGATGGATCCATGTATGAAAATGGAAACAAATGGTGGTGGTGCTGGTAAAATCATCGGTAGAATATTTTCTGGTGAAACTTTATTTAGAAATAGTTATACGGCAAATAAAGATGGCTTGATTGCCTTTGCCTCAAGTTTCCCTGGAAAAATTGTCGCTATTGATGTAGAACCTGGAAAAGAAGTCATCATTCAAAAATCTGCTTTTCTAGCTAGTGAAGAAAATGTAGAAACATCGGTTTTCTTTAATAAAAAATTTTCTTCTGGTATATTTGGTGGTGAAGGTTTTATTTTAACAAAGATTTCAGGACACGGAACATGTTTTATTGAAATTGATGGAAGTACCGTAGAATATAATTTACTACCAGGTCAACAAATGGTTATTGATACCGGTTATCTTGCAATAATGGATGCCACTTGTAAAATGGATATCCAATCAGTTCCTGGTTTAAAAAATAAATTTTTAGGAGGAGAGGGATTATTTAATACCGTGGTTACTGGTCCTGGTAAAATTGTGGTTCAAACAATGCCTATTTCAGCAGTCGCAAATTCACTTGCAAGATTTTTCCCTCAGGGTAAATAATGAAGAAATTGTTTTGTTTTGATATTGATGGTACTTTAAGAACAACCACAGATCATCAAGTACCAGAAAGTACCATCAAAGCTTTAAATTTATTAAGAGAAAAAGGTCATCTTTTATTAGTATCTACAGGAAGAAGTGTTGATTCTTTAAAGAATACTCACATTTATGATACTTTTGCCTTTGATGGGTATGTATGTAATAGTGGACAAGCTTTATTAGATAATGATTTAAAACTTATTCACAAAGAAAGTTTATCTAAGGATGTTGTTTTAAAAGCTTTAGAGGCTTCTAAAAAACACAACATTCCTTTAGCTCTTAAATGTACCCCAAGAATTATTAATATGGAACCCAATGAAGATGTCATTCGTTCATGTAATTATTTCAATAATCCAATTCCCCCTGTTGGTAGCTACACCAATCAAGAAGTAGGTGCCATGATTGCTTATGGTCCTTTAGGTTATGATTATCAAGAGTTTAAAGATATTGAAGAACTTGATGTGATGGTAGGAGAAAGTAGTTATGCGGATATTACTATTAAAGGGATTTCTAAAGCAACTGGCATTGCTTATTTTATGAAGTTATGGGATATGGAAAGTTATGTGGCTTTTGGGGATTCTTTAAATGATGTTGAAATGTTTAAACATGCTTCTTTTTCGATTTGTATGGGACAAGGAAATAATGATTTAAAGGAATTAAGTGATTTTGTGACAACTTCTATTGATGAAGATGGTATTTATTATGCATGTAAAGAATTAGGCTATATCTAAAATAGCCTTTTTTATTTCTTCTAAGTTCTTACCTAATAAAAGTAAATCAAAGAGTTCTTCATATTGTTTAGTTGATAGATTTTCTAAAAAAATTGGATGTTCATCAGGAAAACGAATAAAGAAAAGTTTGAGAGCATTTCTTCTTGCAATTAGTTTTTTTTGTTTTTCAAAAGAAGTATTTTCTTGATTCATAAAAAACCTCCTTCTTTCATTATAGAAAAATATATTTTTTTATAAATGGACAGATAGTCCAAAATACTTCTTTAAAATTATGCCCAAAATAAAAATGGTCTTTCGACCATTTTTAAATTATCTTAATTTTGTAATATCAATTAACGATGGCACACCTTGTTTACGTTTTTCAAGGGAATCAATAAGTGCTTTTGCTGTATCAAGTGACGTATAAATTGGAATACCTGCTTCTACAGCAAAACGTCTAATTAAGAAGCCATCTTTTAAGTTATCATTTCTTGTTGGAATATCGATTACTAAATCAACTGTATCCGTAAACATTAAGTCAAAGATTGTATTTGTTTTTTCACAGATACGATTGACAAAATGTACAGGTACATCATGTTCTTTTAAGAATTTATATGTTCCTTCTGTTGCATATAAGTCATAACCAAACATATAATATTGTTTAGCGATTGGTAAGAATTCTTCTTTAGAAGAATCTTTAATTGTACAAATGATATTCTTTCTCTTAGGTAATTGAATACCTGTTCCCATGAATGCTTTATAAATAGCTTCATCTAAGTTTTTAGAAATACCTAAAACTTCACCTGTTGATTTCATTTCAGGTCCTAAAGAAATTTCTGCACCTTTGATTTTTTCAAATGAGAAAACTGGCATTTTAACTGCAATTGTTTCTTTTTCTGGAACAATTCCATAAGAATATCCTTGTTCTTCAATCGTTTGTCCCATAATAGCTTTTGTTGCAATGGCAACAATTGGGATATCTGTAACTTTTGAAATATAAGGAATTGTTCTTGAAGATCTTGGGTTAACTTCAATAACATAAACTTGATCTTCATAAACAATGAATTGAATATTGATTAATCCCACAACGTGTAATGCTTTAGCAAGACGTTTTGTATAATCAACGATAACATCTTTAATTTCTTGTTTGATTTTTTGTGGTGGGTAAACAGAAATACTATCTCCCGAGTGAACTCCCGCACGTTCAACGTGTTCCATAATACCTGGAATTAAGATACCATGTCCATCACAAACTGCGTCAACTTCAACTTCTTTACCAGATAAGTATTTATCAATTAAGATTGGATGTTCTTGGTATTGTCTATTAATGATTTTCATGAACTTTTTAATATCACCATCATTTAAGGCAATTTCCATACCAGCACCACCTAATACATAAGATGGTCTTACTAAAACTGGATATCCTAATTTATTAGCAACTTCAATTGCTTCTTCTGCAGTAAAGACTGTTGAACCTCTTGGACGATCAATATGACATTTTTCAAGAATTTCATCAAATCTTTCCCTATCTTCAGCAGCATCTACATCATCGGCATCAGTTCCTAAAATTTTAACCCCCATATCTGTAAGTGCTTTGGTAAGTTTAATGGCTGTTTGTCCCCCAAATTGCACGATGGCTCCATCTGGTTTTTCAATATCAACAATGCTTTCTACATCTTCAGCAGTTAATGGTTCAAAGTATAAACGATCTGCAATATCAAAGTCAGTTGATACTGTTTCAGGGTTGTTATTAACAATAATTGTATCGTATCCTGCTGCTTTTAAGGCCCATACACAATGTACCGAACAGTAATCGAATTCAATACCTTGTCCTATACGAATTGGTCCTGATCCTAAAACCATGATTTTTTTCTTTTCTTTTTGTGGTTCTACTTCATTCACTCCACCTTGAATTGAATAGTAATAAGGTGTTTGTGCATCAAATTCTGCCGCACATGTATCAACAACTTTATAAGCTGCAACAATATTATTATCTTTACGCATTTGATGAATTTCTTGTTCTGTTTTTCCAGTTAATTCAGCAATGACTCTATCTGGGAATTGTAATCTTTTTGCTTGTTTTAATAAATCAACTGTTAATTCTTCTGTTTTAATTCTTTCTTCCATTTCTACTAAATGTTTGATTTTATCAATGAACCAAACATCAATTTTAGTAATTTCATGGATTTCTTGTTCAGTAATTCCTTTTCTTAAGGATTCAGCTACTGCAAAGATACGTTGATCATCAACATCTTTTAATTTTTGTTTTAATTCATCATGTGTTAATTTTGTAAAGGCATCTAAATGTAAGTAGAAAACATTTTGTTCAAGAGAACGTAAAGCTTTCATTAAAGCTCCTTCAAAGTTATTACAGATTGACATAACTTCTCCAGTTGCTTTCATTTGTGTTCCTAATTTTCTTGAAGCATCAACGAATTTATCAAATGGCCATTTAGGAATTTTACATACAACATAGTCTAATGTTGGTTCATAAGAAGCGTATGTTTTACCTGTAACGGCATTTTTGATTTCATCTAAGGTATATCCTAAAGCAATTTTAGCCGCTAATTTAGCAATTGGATAACCTGTTGCTTTAGAAGCTAAAGCTGATGAACGAGAAACACGAGGGTTTACTTCGATAACACAGTATTCAAAACTATTTGGATTTAAAGCATATTGTACGTTACATCCACCTTCAATATTTAAAGCTGTAATAATATTTAAAGCTGATGAACGTAACATTTGATATTCTTTATCTGATAAAGTTTGGCTTGGTGCCACAACAATACTATCTCCTGTATGAACACCAACAGGATCTAAGTTTTCCATGTTACATACAGTAATGCAGTTTCCTGCACTATCTCTCATTACTTCATACTCGATTTCTTTCCATCCAGCAATACATCTTTCAATTAAACATTGACTTACTCTTGATAGACGTAAACCATTTGAACAAATATCATGAAGTTCTTTTTCATTATTTGCGATACCTCCACCAGTACCACCTAAAGTATAAGCAGGTCTTACAACAACTGGATAACCAATTTTTTCTGCAAATTCTAAAGCATCATTAACATGGTTAACAACGATGGATGCAGCACATGGTTCGTTAATTCTTTCCATTAAGTTTTTAAATTCCAAACGATCTTCTGCAAGTTTAATGGTATCTGTATTTGTCCCAATTGTACGAACATTGTGTTCTTCTAAGAATCCTTCATCCGCTAAAGCCATAGCGATGTTTAATGCATTTTGTCCACCTAATGTTGGTAAAATACTATCTGGTTTTTCTTCCATGATTAATTTTTTAACAACAGGTACAGTTAATGGTTCGATATAAACTTTATCTGCGATATCAGCATCTGTCATGATAGTTGCTGGGTTTGAGTTAATTAAAACAACTTCTACCCCTTCTTCTTTTAAAGCACGACATGCTTGTGTTCCAGCATAATCGAATTCTGCTGCTTGACCAATGATGATAGGTCCTGAACCGATAACTAATACTTTTTTTATACTTAAATCTCTTGCCATCTTATTTACCCTCCATCATTTTTTCAAATTCATCAAATAAAGCATCTGTATCTAATGGACCAGCACATGCTTCTGGATGAAATTGTACTGTTTTAATATTTTTACCAGTATATTCAACACCTTCGATTGTTTGGTCATTTACATTAATAAACCAAGGTTTTGCGATATTTCGATCAATAGAATCATCACAAATTACATAGTTATGGTTTTGTGTAGAAATATAAACACGCCCTGTATTTAAATCTTTAACAGGATGATTTGCACCATGGTGTCCATATTTTAATTTTTCAGTTTTAAATCCATGAGCTAAAGCCATCAATTGATGCCCTAAACAGATTGCAAAGATTGGTAAACCACTTTCAGATAGTTTTTTAACTTCTTTAATGATTTCAACATTTTCGCTTGGATCTCCAGGACCATTTGATAACATCACTCCATCATAGTTTCCTTCAATGATTGTACTTGCAGGAGTAGATGCTGGATAAACTGTGACTTCTATATTTCTATTTGCAAGTGATTTAGCAATATTTTTCTTAGCGCCAAAGTCTAATAAAGCAACTTTTCGATCTCCTGTTCCTACTTTATATGGTTTGTCACATGTTGTTTTTTCAACAACACCTGTTACCTTAAAGTTATGTATTTTTTCCATGACTTCACTTAAATCATCATATTTTGTTGTTGTAATCATTCCATTCATACAACCTTTATTTCTAATAATTTTAGTTAAATGTCTTGTATCAATTCCTTGAATACAAGGAATATCATGTTCAATTAAATAATCTTTTAAATCAACATTTTTTCTAAAGTTACTTCCAAGTCTTGCAAGTTCATTTACAACAAATCCTTCAACATGAGGTTTTGTAGATTCTTGATCTTCTAAACATACTCCATAATTTCCAATCAATGGATATGTCATAACAACTGATTGTCCTGCATAGGAAGGATCTGTCAGTACTTCTACATATCCTGTCATTGAAGTATTAAATACAAATTCACTGACAACTTCTTTGTCAGCTCCTACGCTTTCACCTTCAAATACGTTTCCATCTTCTAAGATTAAATAGGCTTTCATATATTGTCCTCCTTTTTTTGTTATAAAAAAACATATCAATTAAAAATGATATGTTAGAAACAATGAGAATATAAAAATGAGGTACTCGTATTCAATTGTAAGCAATCATATTTGACACTTTGTTTTAACATAGCCCTCATCTCCTTTTGTTCTTGAATAGTATAGTAGATTTAATAACATTTTTCAACACTAATT
>ERZ779894.4091-NODE-4091-length-10484-cov-2.915524_pt1 | contig 10484 bp, 9 predicted proteins | sample MGYA00511587_ERZ779894 | MGnify/ENA primary metagenome ERZ779894 (study PRJEB29588, sample SAMEA2160490) | human gut metagenome | biome: human gut; feature: human-associated habitat; material: faeces | place: Denmark | collected 2008/2010 ... | reverse complement strand
GCTTTTGAAGCAGGGGTGTACCCTGCAGGGCGTCCCCGGATTTTATCTGGCGGAGGACGGCAGATGGACAGTACGCTTTGGGACACGCACGGCTGGGATTTTGATCCCGGCCAGAAGCGCGGACGGACTGGTCTGCGGCGCACAGATCCGGCTGGATACCTCCATCCGGGAGGAAAACGCGCCTGCCGACAAGGAGGGCACGAAGTACCTCTGGCTGTCGTCGAGCAGCAAGCCGATGGGAACGTCCTCAGAAAGCCCCATCCACTTTGTCGGTGATCCGTGTTCCAGAGTGGTCTATGTGACGGAAGGGTTACTCAAGGCTGACATCTGCCATGCGCTGATGAACCGCACCTTTGCGGCGACCGCCGGGGCGAACAACGTCTCCAAGCTGGACCAGCTGTTTGCGTTTCTCAAAAAGAACGGTACGGAGGAGATCATCGAAGCGCAGGACATGGACAAGTATCGGAATGTGCACGTCGAGAAAGGTGCGTCGAAGATCTATCTGATGGCGCGAAAGCACGGACTGCAATGCCGCCGGCTGACATGGAACCCTAATTATAAGGGCCTTGACGACTGGCAGCTTGCGCTCCGGAAGAATGCTGCGAAGGGGCCGAAGACAATGACGTTCCGGGAGCGGTATCTGTATGGCGCGTGTAAGTTTTCCGAGATAGACACCTGCGTGGAACGATGGCACAAGACGCAGCCGGATAGCGTGTCCTTGCAGGCATACCTCGGCTTGCCGGATGAAGAATATCAAGCCTTTTTACAGCCCGGCGGCAACGCACGGCTGGCAGAGCTTCTGAACGCGCAGCGTAAGCAGTTCGGCTGCCGCATCTATCAGCTGGAATTTACGGACACGGAGAAGACAAAGCCGTTCGCATTCTCCGGGATCGACGCGCTCCACAAGGCAGGCTTTCAGCAGCCGCCTGCGAGCGAGTACCGGCTGGTGCGCGACGAAACGCTCTATTGTCCGAAGGATGAACCGGATCTGGCTGTGCTGGAACGTGTCTTTGAACGCTATAACGGCAAGCTGCCCGCAGACTATCCGGGGCGCTGCATTGCGCCGTCCGATGTGTTGGAGCTGTACGACGTGGAAAAGCGGCGGTATTACTATCGGGATATGAAGCAGTTCGTGCCGGTGGCGTTTTCTCCGCTGCTGGCCCGGCCAATACATAAATGAATGGAGACAGCATATGAGAAAAATTACAGTTCTGGATTTCGCAAATCAGATCGGCGTTCTCAGCGACGAGGTTCCTGTGATCGTAAAAACGGACAGAAAGGTCATTGGACGCTTCCGCTGCTTATACGAAATACCGGAAACGGCGATGCCGGGCGTGCTCGAAGCGAAGATCGACCATGTCATTCTGCGATCCGACGAGATTACGATTCAGGTCAAGCTGAAAGCAGTCACGACCTGAATCGCTACTGACGCGGATAAGGAAAAATAACGAAAGGAAGAAAAATCATGAGTTTTTTCTATGAGATATTAAACGACGGAACACCCTACCGCAGAAAGAAGCTGCGCGTAAAGAGGTTGATCCTGACGATTGCGGCTGCGCTGTTTATGCTGATTACGCTGCTTTGCAGCTTCGCAATTATTCCATCCGGTTACACCGGTGTGAGAACGACTTTTGGACAGATCGATACAGTGGCAGTTTCCAATGGGTTTATTGTAAAGATCCCATATGTGCAGAGCATCAAGCGCGTCAACAACAAGCAGCAGGAAGTATCCTATACGGATCAAATTTGGGGCGAGAGTTCAGAGCGCACAGTCGTTTATGCCGCGGGCGTGACGGTTACATACCGGATCAACCCGGACTACTCCGCATGGATCTATGCGAATGTGTCCGACTACAAACAAAACGCTTTGCCGCAAACGCTGCTTTCGTCGGCAATCAAGGCGGCAATGGTGTCATTGCCCTCCGACGAGGTAACAAATCGAGCCAAAATCGAACCGATTGCGCGGCAGCAGCTGCAAACGGCGATCGACCAGAAATACGGTGGGAATCCGGTCATCAGCATTGTTGCTGTGAATATCGATGATATGGATTTTGAGGAATCGTATAATCAGGCGATTGCAGAAAAACAAATTGCGCAGATGGTGTTTGAGAAGCAGCAGATTCAAAATGAAACCGCCGTCAGCGCAGCCGAAGCAAAGGCAAAGGAGCAGTTGATCGCGGCAGAAGCCGATGCGAAGCAGAAGCTTGTTGCATCCAAGGCAGAGGCCGATTCTGTCCGTTCACTTGCCGAGGCGCAGGCAGAAGCGAACCGCAAGCTGGCGCAAAGCGTTACGGATATCCTGATCGAGTATGAGAAGATTGAAAAGTGGGATGGCCGCCTGCCGGCTGTTTCGGGCAGCGGCACGCTTGTTTGCGTGGATGCGATTGCCGGTGAGTGACGCACGGGCGGAAAGCAAATCCGCACTTCTGCAGCTTCGCGCATTTTGCCGCAGCCTTGGCGCGCACGTTCGCGAAGTGCAGGATGGCGCCAGCTTTACGGCAATGCTCTGGGAGGACGCAGACAGCATGAGCGAAAATGCTGCCGCTGAAATTCAGAGAAAAATCAAACGAAAGACCGCAGAATATCCGGGATTCGTATGCTACTGCTTCGACGCATTCAGCACGCTGATCTACCGGGTATAACACATGGATGGGCGCAGCAGGATCGCTGCGCCCATTTTCTATCGAAAGGAGTTTTTATCATGGGCGTATTTTCAGAGCTTGATCTGGAAAACCAACAGGCGGAATTGGACGGGCACGATTCCAAGGCGGCCGAAATGCAGACCTTGCAGGCAAAGCTGATCCAGCAGCACGAGCAGAAAAAAGCTGCCGCCGCTTCGGAAGCGCAGAGCAAGGAGCCTGCGGCGAAGCCGGTTGCCAAAACGGAAGCAGAGCAGGAAGATCCTGCGGCAGCAGAAACAGAACGGCGCCGCCAGCACGAGGAAGCAGAAGCCAAACGGAAAGCAGAATGGGAGCGGCAGCAGGAGGAAAAGCGCGCGGCTGAACAGGCAGCGTTGGAAGAAATTGCGCGGATGAGTGAGACGGAGCTGGTCAAAGCATCCATGGAGCGCATGAAAAAGGAAACCGAGCGCCTGACGCGGCGGAATCTCAAGGAATGCGTTTCTGAGTATGTGCAGACGCTCTGCCTCAGTGATCCTGCGTTCGCGCGGATGGTCATGCACCCGCGCAAGAGTATGGCACATTGTCTGCAATTCATCAACCGGAAAGCGCGGGAATATCTGCTTGCGGAAATGAAGGATAACGGCATGGAGCCGCAGCCAAACGGCATTTACGTCGGCGATGTGCCGGAGGATACCTGTTATGACTGGGCAGAAGAGTATTTCCGGGATGCAAACGCCGAAGAGGATGAGATCAAGGAGGAACCGTTTGTTCCAAAACCGTATCCGGGTGCGCCAGTCAAATCCAAGCGTCAGCCCAAAAAGGAGAAGACAAAAGCTGAGACAAAGACTGCAAAACCGGAGCAGGTCATTCAAATGCCGCAGCCGGAGAAATCGCCCGATGAAGAACAGTTTTCTATGTTTGATCTGATGGGAGGCATGGCCGGATGATCGCTTATAAAGGAATGTGCCCAGGTATGGTCTGCCTTGGCTATCAGCTAAAGATGGGCTTGAATGTAACGGAACAGGCAAATTGTCAGGCGAGCGGGTTTCACTGCGCAGCAAACCCGATGGACTGCCTGCGCTATTATGGGGATTTTCAGAACTCGGAATACTATCTGGTTCGTCCGTGCGGCGATCTGGATGAGGATGCGGTAGATTCCAGAATCTCCTGCACGCAGCTCTGGGTGCTCCGAAAGCTGGAGCCGCAGGAATTTTTCCTGCACGCGCTTGCGTATATGGCAGACCATCCGCAGATGCCGGATGGCTGTGATGTCAAAAGAGAACGTGCGCAGGCATGGAATGGCTACGCCGTCGTGCGCGGCAAGCACCCGCGCGCAAAGGGCAAGCTCGGAGATATTCTGGCATTTGCCAGAGAAGCTGTGAACGGACCGAAGATCGAGCATCTTTCGCTGTGCGTGATCGACGGCAAGGAGCGTCTGCCGGATACCTGGTATGATGACAATTTTGAAGAATGTGAGGCGGTATAAACGAATGAAGCGAAAAGAATTAGAAAAATTGCCTGTTCTGCGGGCAACGACTGCGATGCTGAAGCAGGCGGAAAACGAACCGATGATAGAGAGCGGATATTTCCGAAAAGAACTGCGCTATGAACACGAGTACTACGCCAGATGCAAGCGGTTTGATCGGATTCTGAAGGTCGCGATCTATCTGACAAAAAATCTGGCTGCCGGCGGCAGAAAGCCAGTGTATGAGCTGTTTCTTGACTATGATGCGCAGGATTTCCTGACATACAGCTTTATGGAAAAGAAGTGGCGTACCGCGATGCTCCGCAATTTACCGCAGCTGGGATTCGGTATCCATGATGTGCAGATATCATCCCGTGATTCCACTGTGATCGGTCAATATCTGCATTCCAAATGGGGCGCGATTGTGGCGATCCGGGAGTTTCAGGAAGGGATTCGGGAAAAGCAGCTTCTGGCCCGACACAAGAAAGAAACCGATCCGTGGGATGCGGCAATGGCGCTTGTGCCTCCGCTTCCAAAGGACTGGGACAGATGGGTCAGCAAGGTCGGCGTCGAGCAGAATTATATGTTCTATCAATACCGGCGCGGCGGTACCAAAACCGGTTATTGCAGCTATTGCGACCGCGAGGTTCCGATTCGGAAGCCGAAGCACAATGCGTTTACCAGATGCCCCAGATGCAGAAGAACGGTGCAGTTCAAATCCTTCGGCAAGATGGGCCGGCTGCGCACAGGGCGAAATATCCTGTATCTGATGCAGCCCTATCCGGGCGGCTTTGTGGTCAGAGAGTTCTGGGCGGAGCGTTCTTACAGTAAGGAAACATACCGAAATGTCAAGGTGTTTTACCACGAACTCCGCCGTGCGATCTTTGACGCGGACGCAAAACCGGTGCAGGCATTTTACTGGGGTGTTTATAAGCAGCGCGCATCGCGTTGGATCAAAGGCTGCAACTGCTCTATCGGTTATATGGGAAACGAGAGCGGCCGCGTGTATGGAAAAACGATCCCGTACCTTGCCAAAACCTGCTTGCAGTGGACCGGCCTTCCGGAATTGATTCATGCAAACATGAAGACAGACCCGGAAAAATATCTTGTCGTACTGAAAAAGATGCCGGATTTGGAGCAGTTGGTAAAGGCAGGTCTGTTCCGGCTTGCGGTGGAATGCACACAGGATTACTACGGCATGGAACGGATTTTCCAGAGAGCACCTGCACAAAAAGGGCTTGCGCCCAAACTTGGCCTGAATCGGCTGGAGCTTGCACGGCTGCGGAAGAATCAGGGTGGGCGTGCATTTCTGGAATGGCTGCAATTTGAAAAGCAGGCAGGAGGGCCGATCTCAGATTTTGCGATCCAGTGGATGTGCAAAGAGCATATTGACCCGCAGCAGCTGCAATTCATTGCAGATCGGATGCGCTATGGGCAGATCCAGCATTACCTGAACAGGCAGATGCAGGAACTGAATTTGAGCAGCGAACGTGTCATTGAACTGTGGCGGGACTACCTTTCCATGGCGCTCCGTTTCGGTTATGACACAAACGACCCCATCGTGTATCGTGTACGCAAACTTCAGCAGCGGCATGACGAATTGGCCGCCCGCGGAGAGGAAATGCAGTTGACCCTTCGTGCCGGAGAGCTCCTTCAGACATATCCGCATATAGAACAGAATTTGCAGGCGATCCGGGAAAAGTTTGCGTTTACAGGCAAACAGTTCCAGATTCAGGTTCCAGATAAGCTGGAAGATATTTTCATGGACAGCCGGAAGCTCTGCCACTGCATTGCCAACAGTGATGTCTACTGGGAGCGTATGGAGCGCAGGGAAAGCTATCTGCTGTTTCTGAGAAAGACAGCCGAACCGGACATCCCCTATTATACCGTAGAGGCAGAGCCGGGCGGCACGGTACGGCAGTTTCGCACCCAGTATAATCGCCAGAATGATGATATTGGCGAGGTACGCGCGTTCTTGAAAATCTGGCAGAAGCAGCTTGCCAAGCGGCTGACGCAAAAGGATAAGCAGCTTGCGGCCGACAGTCACGAACTGCGCATCAAAGAACTGGTGCAGCTGCGAAATGATCAGGTCACGATTCACACGGGCGACCTTGCAGGTCGTCTGCTTGTGGATGTGCTGACAGAGGATCTGATGGAAGCGGCATAACAAAAACGGAGTGGGAGCGCAGCGGCGCTTCCACTCCCATAGAAAGGACTGAAAACATGGATCATATCACAGAAGCGTTTTACAACGTCATGTACCAATACAGGTTGACCTTTACGCCGGACGGCGTGCAGGCAAACCTCAATCAGTGGCGGAAGCAGAAAACGCTGCTCCTGGAGCTGCTGCGCCGTCACCCGAACTGGCGGGAGCAGGAGCTTGCGGTTGTGTTCGATCTATCCGAGCAGCGGCAGCTTGACCGGGCCTGCGTGGATGAAACAAAGTTTGAAATGTTGACGCTCGCGGAGGAAGCAGGGCTGACCGGCGAACGGCTGGAAGAATTTCGGGATGCGCTCGACGCTGCGACGGCGGATTATGCGACCGTTCCGGATGAATCCCGGCTGCCGGTGATCCGGAACCGCGGACATATCAAGTGTGACGTTGGCATGAAGGCAAGCCGCATCATCAACCGGCTGTGCGCAAAATTTGGCATCGACCAATATGAAACAGAGCGGGAGCTTGGACACGGGGATACGCTGCATACCGCGCGGGTCAAGCCCTACAATGCGGTTTTCGCACGGCTGGCTGACGCGCTCAATCCGGTGCGGATCAGCAAGACCGGCGTATTGTCCGTCCATCCGTGCGACTTTCTGGAGATGTCAGCGAAGAAAAACGCATGGCATTCCTGTCACTGTTTAGCAGACGGCGGATGGCGGGCCGGCTGCCAGTCCTATATGGGCGACGGCGTGAGCATGGTATTCTTCACAGTCGATGATGAGGTCAAGGATCACTTTTATCGTGCGCGGCGGCTGACGCGGCAGATCTTCTGTTATCGAGATGGCGTGTTGCTGCAATCAAGACTATATCCGCAGAACGATGATGATGTACGGAAGCTGTATCGAAGCGTCGTGCAGGGCGTCATTGCAAGATGTCTTGGACTGCCGAATCTCTGGAAAACGAATACGACACTTACAGAAATCCGGCCTTATTGGACAACCGTGCAGGGCAGCCTGCATTACACGGATTATGAGAACGGCTATGCCGCGTTGTCACTGATGAAGGGCTATGGAGACTATGGGCATTTGGATATCGGAAGCGCGGCGCGCTGCGTTGGCTGCGGTCGGCTCCATGATCGACGCAACTCAACGCACTGCGGCGAATGTGAAGACATGTGTGTTTGCAAGGCGTGCGGAAGTGTGGTTCCGAAAAACAGCGGCCATTTTTTAGACGGCGACGGATTTTACTGCACGGAGTGTATGCAGCCGTGCAGCTGCTGTGGGAAACTGCTTCCGAGAGAAGCGCTGCGGCCGGTGCTCAACCGGCGCGGGCGGACAAATCAGCTTTGCCCATCCTGTGAAGAAGCAGAGCTGGCAAATTGCCGTACCTGTGCGGCGCATAGTTGCTGTAAGGATTTGCGCGGCTTGCTGTTTTGTGAGAGAAGCCGCTATATACAAGTGGAATTGGAGGAACAATATGCGTAATTTATATGAGCAGTGCTTAAAGCTGACGCAGTTTGCGGCGATGGAGTTTGAAGAGATTTTTCAGTTTTCACAGGAACGTCTCAAGCAGGCGTTAGAAACAGAGTTGATTGAGAACGGATATGCCGTGCGGAAGCAACGAGGCTTTTTGTACGCGGAAGGGACGGTGCCTGTCCTGCTGGTTGCGCATTTGGATACCGTCCATCGCACCCAACCGGAAACGATCTGCTATTCCGCAGACGGCACGGTCATGATGTCACCGCAGGGAATTGGCGGCGATGACCGGGCGGGCGTGTATATGATCCTGCGTCTGATCCAGAGCTGTCATTGTCACGTCCTGTTCTGTGAGGATGAGGAAACCGGCGGTCACGGTGCACGCGCATTTACAAAGTCCGGAATCAAACCGGACGTCAATTATATCGTGGAGTTGGATCGCACGGGCAGCAACGACGCGGTATTCTATCAATGCCGCAACCGGCAGTTCGAGCGACATATCAACAGCTTTGGCTTCCAGACAGCGTTCGGAAGCTTCAGCGACATTTCCATTTTGGCGCCGCATCTGAATCTTGCCGCGGTCAACCTCAGCACCGGCTACTACCATGCGCACCAGCCGGGAGAATATGTCCGGTTGGACAAGGTGGAGGAGTTGATCGGCCGTGTGGAGAAGCTCCTGCAAACGAAAACGGAACGGCTTTCTTACACGCAGAAGTTTACGGCAAGAAAGCTGGGTGAACCAAACGATTTGCAGCGGAAACGGCTCATTGCATTGTCTGACGCGCATTTTGTCCGGATCAATCACCAGAATGTTGCCGACGGGCGTGGATATTATATGGACATAAGCGGCAGAATTTATCTCTATCTTGAGGAATGTGACCGTATGGTACATATCCGTGACGCAGAAGCATTCTGCATGGATGGCTCTGCCGCTGCGTATCAGGCGGGGTCAGCAAAAGAATACAAGACCATAGAAATGGAAGAAGCCATGCGCCTGCTGGAGCAGGAGCGCGCGGCGGGATAATATACCGCCCACCCTGCAAACAGGCATCCATCTGCTTGCAGGGTGGGCATACTTCTGATATAATAACTAAAGTTGTAAAGGAGGCGGGACGATGATAAACGGATGGATCATGAGCGGAGATACTGCGGTTGCGTCCTTTCATGGCAGAGTTGTAACACCGATTCTGCCGGAGCGATGCCCGCTTTGCTTCCAAAAGGGCGGCGATCTTGAAGCGTGGCTGGAATCAAGAGCCATTGACCGTCACCGCACAAACAGCAGAATACTGAAGCGGATTTTGCGTCTTGGCGATACATCCGATCTGAACACGGCGCTCCATGTGCATGGCGCAACGATCACGGACAATTACTGGGTCAAGACGGAGGATGAAGCCAATCTTACATGGGCGGATGTTGGCTTCCGGGAAAATTATTTTGCCGACCTGGCACTCAGCGGCCGGTTTAGCAGCATCGCAAAGAATTACACGCCCGAAGAGCTGCGCACGGCAACGCCAGAGTTGACGAACATCGGCAGCTATGAAAAGTGTTGGCGGCAGCAGGATGGCCATTGGGTCATGGTGAAAAGCGGAACGCTGGAAGAACATTTCTCCGAGATTTTCACGGCGACGCTCGGCAAGCATCTCGGCTTCGATATGGCAGAGTATGCGCTGAGCGGCGCGTATGTCGTTTCAAGGGATTTTACGGAGGGGCGGCTGAATTTTGAGCCGATGGCAAATCTGGTGCAGGACAATGAAGAATACGATTTCAACTATAATGTCCTGCAAAATTTGAATCCGTTGCTTCTGCGACCCTATCTGGACATTCTGTTTATGGACGCGCTGGTATTCAACGTTGACCGCCACACGCAGAACTATGGTCTGCTCCGCTCCCGCGAGACAGGCGCGATTCTCTCAATGGCGCCAAATTTTGATAATAACATGGCGCTGATTTCCAGAGGCTACGCAAGCGACCTGAGTAACATCGCAAATCCGCTCATTGGGCAGTTCCGGGAGCTGCTGCGAGAGAAAAACATCCAGTATGCTGTTCCGACGCTGACAAAAAAGACTTTGGAAACCATCGTAAACGAGATCATGCCGGACGCGGAGATTCGCAGAGATTATGTTGTCCGGTTCGTCTGGCAGAATTATGAGCGTCTGTGCGCAATGTAAGCAGGAGCCGAACCGGCAGTACACTTCAACATGTGCTGCCGGTTTTTTGTGTGCCTTTTGTTGAACCTGCCGTACTCCATACGTATAAGAAAAGTACGGGAGATAAAATACAATGCTAATTTCTATTGACCACGGGAACAAACAGGTAAAAACGATCCACCATGCGCCGTTCACATCCGGGCTGGTATGCAGCGAGGTACGGCCATTTGGAGGTGAAACGCTGACCTATCAGGGCAAATACTATACGCTCACAGACCAGCGGATTCCATATCGCCGGGACAAAACGGAGGACGAGCGCTTCTTTGTGCTGACGCTTTTTGCGATTGCGTATGAGCTGGAAGCTGCGTCCTTCTACGGAGCTGGCCCAGTGCGGGTGCAGCTTGCGGTCGGCCTGCCGCCGGCGCATTACGGTGCGCAACAGAAACGGTTTGCAGAATATTTTCTGAATCGAGGGACGGTCAGCTTCACGCTTCATGACAGGCAGTACGAGATTCTGATCGACGAGGTCAGCTGCTATCCGCAGTCGTATGCCGCAGCCATTACCGTATTCCAGACGCTGCAAAGCAGCCCCAGGGCGCTTATCATTGATATTGGCGG
>ERZ779894.4088-NODE-4088-length-10495-cov-2.650287_pt1 | contig 10495 bp, 6 predicted proteins | sample MGYA00511587_ERZ779894 | MGnify/ENA primary metagenome ERZ779894 (study PRJEB29588, sample SAMEA2160490) | human gut metagenome | biome: human gut; feature: human-associated habitat; material: faeces | place: Denmark | collected 2008/2010 ... | reverse complement strand
TGGGCGGACGGTATCGGGGCAAGGAACCCGGTTGCACGGAAACGTTTCAGAGCTTCGTGCGTTTGAGGGTATAGTTGAGTTTGGAATCGGCTCGTTTGAGGTCTTTGCCGACCATCGTCAGGCTGCCGTCTTTCTCCTTCAGGAAATAGTGGACGGTACTGTCGTCGGAGGGGGTGAGCTCCAGGTATTCCGTCCCTTTATTCGGACCCTCGCCCTGGAGAGTGACGAAACGCCCCGTTTCGGTAAATATCGCATCCCGGCCGTTTTCTCCTTCGATATAGGTCGTTACGAGCGCATAGACACCCCGCGTGACACCCTCCTGCCGGACGATGGTAAGGTCGTAGTCGATGCCGGGACCGTCGGCGGCCGGCAACATGCCCGTGTAGCGTTCATTGATGACCGCACCGGCTTTCGGGTCTTTTACCAGCGAATCCGCAATTTTTATCCGCGTGGCTTCGAGGTTGTGGTCGCCCTCGACGGTGGTGAGCTCTATCGTCTCCTTATAGACGCTCTCCTTCTGCGCCTTTTTGTTCCTGTTTCCGCAGGAGCACAGCAGCGCGCCGCACAGGGCGGCGATGACAATGAGTCTGGTTTTCATAATCATGTATTTTTGGTTTGTATTAATCGGCGGACGCACCGCACGTTTCGGGTACACCCGTTTCCTGTTTCGTGTCAAATTCCGTGCCTTTCCGCCGCCGCGCCAGTTCGTTGATGAAGTCGCTCAGGACGTTCATGTAGTTGATGAATGCCTCGTAGCTCGACGGATAAGGGTTTTCGCCGGTCTGCTGGCCGTCGTCCGTGAACCATTTGGTGGCCATCCAATAAAAGTTGTCGGCCGTCTGCAGGAAATTCCAGACGTGGTTGAAATCGGGGTCGCCGAGCTGCCGGACGTTTCCGGCCTGGGCATAGAGTTTGCCGAAGGCTTCCTGCTGGAGTTCGTTGCCAAGCCAGGCAGATAGGTCGCGTTCTTCGTCGGCCCACGTCACTTCGTGGTTCGCGTAGAGTACCCCGACGGGCTGGTGACGTGCGGCGCTCTCCGATACGGTAGCGAATTCGAAACGGTCCGAGGCGGCTGCCCCTTCGGCGAAGGCGCGGAGGAAATCGAATATTCCCGTGTCGGCCCGCTGCCACGAGCCGAATGCTTCGTAATCCGTACAGAGATTGACCACCTCGCCCCGGTCACCCGCTATCCATTCGAGGAACTTGTCGGCCGTCAGCGGCCATTCCGACCACCTGCGGTCGGAGAAGCGGAACGCCAAATCGTCGCTCAGGCGGTAGTTGCGCAGCAACAGACGCAGTTTCTGGTTCGTGGCACCCGCATAGACGTAGTTGGGACTTTTCCAACCGAGCAGGTGCTTGGCGCCTTCGGCCAGCATGGTCTTGTAGCCGAGCGAAGCGACCGTCTCGCCTATCGAATCGGAGTAGAGCATCGCGGTGTTGAAGAAGGCGTCCGGCGTCTGGCCGAACTCCTCCCGTATCATCTCCGCATGGCGCTGCACTTCGGCGGTGAACTCCTCTCGGCCCGCCAGAGCGGCGAGCGAATAGGAGTAGGTGCCGCCGACGAACTCTGCGCACCCGGTGGCGGCCAGTTTTCTGAAGCCGCGCAGTACGTCGGGAGCGTAGGAGCGCATCTGCTCCAGGGCTGTCCCCGAGATGTAGAAACTGACGCGGAGTCTTCCTCCGGTGGATTTTATCAGCTCCAGCAGCAGGTCGTTCATGGGCAGGTAACACTCCGCCGCCGCGCGCTGCATGAGGGTGCGGTTGCGGGCGTCGTCGAGGTAGTTGTGGTCGATGCCCATGTTGAAGAACCGATAGGTCTTCAGCCGCATGGGTTGATGCACCTGGAAAAATAATGAGATGGTTTTCATATATGGCAACTTTTATCGTTTCGGTTCGTATCCTTTCCGCCGGCTGCGGCGGGTCAGGCAGGCGGTACCATCGGCTGCCGGTTCCGGCGAGCTGTTCATAGACCGCCTTTACCTTTGCCGCAGCGTTGCTCCACTTGATGCCCGTGACCTCCTCGTGTCCCTTGCGGGAGAACATGCGCGCCAGGGCGGGGTAGGTGACAAGGGCGTAGATAGCGTCGGCCATGGCATCCACGTCCCAATAATCCACCTTCAGCGCGTAGTCGAGCACTTCCGCGACGCCCGACTGTTTGGAGATGATGACCGGTACGTTGGATTTCATCGCCTCCAGCGGGGATATGCCGAAAGGTTCCGAGACCGACGGCATGACATAGACGTCGCTCATGGCGAACATGCGGTTCACCTCGGCACCCTTCAGGAATCCGGTGAAGTGGAAACGGTCGGAGATACCGAGCGTCGCCACACGCCTGACTACGTGGTGCATCAGGTCGCCGCTTCCGGCCATGACGAAACGGACGTTCGGGACCCGTCGGAGCACCTTCGCCGCCGCTTCGACGAAGTAATCCGGCCCCTTCTGGTAGGTGATGCGTCCCAGAAAGGTCACGATTTTGTCGTCCAGGCCGCGTACCGCCTCGCCCTCGTCGTTCTCCGAAAAACGGACGGCATTGTGGACGGTAACCACCTTTTCGGGCGGAATGCCGTACTTCGTTATGACGATGTTGCGTGTCAGGTTGCTTACGGCTATCACCCGGTCGGCAGCCTCCATGCCCGCCCGTTCGATGTCGTAGACGGCGCGGTTGATGTGTTCGCCGCTGCGGTCGAACTCCGTGGCGTGCATGTGTACCACGAGCGGTTTGCCCGACACGGCTTTGGCCGCCATGCCGGCATAGTAGGTGAGCCAGTCGTGGGCGTGGATGACATCGAATTTGCCCGCCAGGTCGCGGGCTACCTGCGCGGCCACCGTGGCGTAGCGGGCCACCTCTTCCATCAGGTTGGCGCCGTACCGCCCTGAAAAGTTGTAGCGTTCGCGCCAGACCTCTCCCGGGAAGGTACGCTTTTCGCCTGCCTTCCTGTAGGCCTCACCCAGCGAGGCGAACTCCTCCGGCGAAGAGTAGGGGACGAGGTTGGAGTCTATCTGGATGAACGAAACCCGTTTCCATAACTCTCCGGCGTATTCGCCGCTTTCGTAGAGCGCCTCCACGTCGCTGGCATTCACGATGCGGACGAACCGCTGGTCTTCGTCGCCGTAGGCTTTCGGAACGACGAAGATGACCTCCACGCCGTTCCGGGCGAGCCCGCGCGTCAGTCCGTAGCTCGCCGTACCCAGTCCGCCCGCGATGTGGGGCGGAAACTCCCATCCGAACATCAGTACCCTCATGTTTCCCTCCTCTTTTTGTCTCTTTGCTGCCGTATGTGTTTCTGCATGGTGTATCCTTTGCGTTTTCGGAACGTGCCCCGCACTTTCCGAAGCCTTCTATTCCCTCTCTTTCCAGTAGTCAATCATGTCGCGGATGCGGAGCAGCGCCCCTACGCTCCAAGCCTGAGAGATGGCACCGCGCTGCGCATGGGGCGGGTCGCCGTCGTATATCTCCGGTACCGAGCCTATGCCGTAGCTGCTGATATCCTCCTCGAAGGCGGCGAGCAGCTCTTCCGCTTCCCGTACGAACGCTGCTCCGCGCAGGTCGAATCTCGCCTTGACATAGTGTTCGAGCGGCCATACCCATACCGTTCCCTGATGGTAGGCCGCGTCGCGCGTGGGCTGGTCGCCTTCGTAGCGCCCCTTGTAGAGCGGATTCCGGGGTGAGAGCGTGCGCAGACCCCGCGAAGTCAGCAGATGCTGCCGGACGGTGTCCAGAACGGAGAGCTGCATCGCTTCGTCGGGCATCTTGTAGGCGAGCGAACAGGCGAGTACCTGGTTGGGGCGTATGAAGGTGTTCTGCGTACCGTCGGCAGCGACGTAATCGGCCAGGTATCCGCCGTCGTCGTACCAGAACATCGTGAGAAACGAATCGCGTACGAGGGCGGGTATATCGTGCCACGCTTCGACGAATTGCCTGTCGCCGAACTGTTCGGCCAGCTCCAGCGTATAGCATACGGCATTGTACCAGAGTGCATTGATTTCCACCTGGTAGCCGTCGCGGCCCGTGACCGGACGGCCGTCCACTACCGCGTCCATCCACGTCATCGCCAACGACGGGTGCGAAGCCCGTACGAGTCCGTTGCGGTCGGTACGGACGACTTCGCCGATGCCTTTGCGGTAGGCGGCGAGTATCTCTTTCATGTAGTGGCCGTAACGCTCCCAGACCTCCCGGGCGGAGGTTCGGGCGGCGAGCTGCTGGAGTACCCAGAAGAACCACAGCGGAGCGTCCGCCGAATTGTAGGCGGTGCCCATGTTCGGGAAAAGCCCCTCCTGCAACTGTCCGGTGAGTGTGTCGAGCACCTCCGTGCAGCTTCGAATGTCTCCCTGCGAAAGCGTGACGCCCGGCAGGGCGATGAAGGTGTCGCGGCCCCAGCGTCCGAACCACGGATAGCCTGCGACGATGTCGGTACCGCCGGCATTGCGGACGATGAATTGCCGGGCCGAGTGACGGAGGCAGGAGAGGAAATCGTCCTTGCGCGACCGCCGTGCCGCTTCGGCTTCGAACATCTCGTCGAGCATCGCCGGAGAGGAGACCTCTTCGAGCGAGCAGGAGAATACGACGGGCTTTCCCTTCGTGATTTCCGTCTCGAAATAGCCCGTGGTGAGCAGGTCCTCGAGGTAGTCGTAGCCGCGCTCGCGCTCTTCGGTGTATTCGAAATTGTAGTACCAGTCGGGCGCCGGGATGAACTCCGCCCCGGCGTCGGTTTGCAGGTAGAGCCACGGAAAGCCTTCGTAGAGCCGGTTGCGGACGCCTCCGGTGACGGGGAAGGAGCGGCCGTCGGCATAAAAGTTGGCCTTGCTCAGGGTGTGTTTGTCGCGGAAGGCGAGGAACGGCCTCAGGCGCAGTATGGTCTGCGAGCGGGCTTCGAGCAGCGTGTAGCGGATGAGCAACTGTGCGTGGGCATGTATCCAGAGAATCTCCTTACGCAGCAAAACGCCCCCTACACGGTAGGTCAGCGCCGGCAGCGGCGTATAGGTGAAATCGACGAGATATTTGTGCCCTTTCGGCTCGTAGGTCTCCGGAAAACGGTGCAGGGCGAGGTTGAAGGAGTGGTCGTGCTGTACGACGGTTTCGTCCAGCGACGAGAGCATCACGTAGTCGTGCTCGTCGCCCTCCCTCACCGGGCCTACGAAGAGGCCGTGGTATTTCCTCGTGTTGCAGCACACGATGGTGGTGCTCATATAGCCGCCGGCACGGTTGGTCGAGAGCATCTCGCGGCGCAGGGCGTATTCGAGGTTTCCCAGTTGATTCTTGTCGAATTCGAGGACTGACATAAGGCTTTGTATTTTACTGTTCTGTTCTTTGTCCGTTCGCGGCGGGTCGGCCTGCTGCAGGGAATGTTTCCCCCTGAACGTTTCGGAAAGGACGGTTCCGTATCGTATCGACGGACCTGTGCCGTTTCCCTCTCTCCCAGCCGTGTTACGCCCATTTCACCAGCGCGAAATCCATGCGGTGGGGCAGCAGGTCGTTTTTCGGATAGACCCGGATGGCGACGTCGAACGAGCCGGGGAAGGTCGGTATGGAATTGACCGCATACCGGACAAGGCTTCCATCCGTTTCGGTGACGTTGAGGTCCATCCGGTCCAGTATTCGCACCTGTGAATCCGGTTCTATCTGGTCGGCGATGATGAGCTCCACGCCGATGTCCTGTGCATCGAGACCGTCTACGTCCACGACGGCTTCGATACGGTAGGGCGTGTTGACCATGATGGCCTCGCGGCCCACGTCGAACTGTTGTACGCTGACTATCCGGACTTTGTCCCACGCCGCGCTGACGCGTCGTTTCCAGGCGGCTATCCGGCGGGCCATGTCGTAGTCGTCCTTGCGCATCTCCAGGGTACGTGCCCACAGTTTACTGTAGTAGCGTTCCTGGTAATCGGTGAGCATCCGGTTGGTGGTGAAGTTGGCTGCGATGTCGGCCACGCAGCTCTTCATGGCGGCTACCCAGCCGTGGGGAATGCCGTCTTCCCCCCTGTCGTAATAGAGCGGAACGATTTCCTCCTCGATGGTCCGGTAGAGAAGCGCCGCATCGAGTTCGTCCTGGTAGCGCGGGTCTTCGTAGGTCCGTTTCATCGGAAGTGCCCAGCCGGCCCCCTTGCGGTAGCCCTCGACCCACCAGCCGTCCAGCACGCTGAACTGCATCACTCCGTTCATGGCGGCCTTCATGCCGCTCGTACCGGAAGCCTCCTGCGGCCGGGTGGGAGTGTTGAGCCATACGTCCACCCCCTGCACCATGCGCCGGGCGATGTCCATGTCGTAATTGGCGAGGAACATGATTTTTCCTGTGAACTCCGGCATGGCCGATACCTCGATGATGCGTTTGATGAGCTCCTGTCCCGGAATGTCGTTGGGGTGTGCCTTGCCGGCGAAGACGAACCGTACCGGGCGTTCCGGGTTGTTTACGATGGCGGAGAGCCGCGCAAGGTCGGTGAAGAGCAGGTTGGCCCGCTTGTAGGTGGCGAAACGGCGGGCGAACCCTATCGTCAGGGCATCCCGGTCGAACGATTCGATAATTTTCACCATCCCCTGTGGAGAGGTCATGTTGCTCTGTTCCGGTGCGAGGTAATAGTGGCGGATATTCTTTATCAGTTTGGCTTTCTGTTCCATGCGCGTTTGCCAGAACCGTTCGTCCGGAATCTCCCTGGCTTTCTGCCAGGCCTCGATGTCGTATTGTTCGCCGGAGAAGCCCTCCGGGAAATATTCCGCGTACATCCTGCGCATGCTGGAGGCCGTCCAGGTCGGAAAATGAACGCCGTTGGTAACGTAGCCTATGTGGAGTTCGTCGTGGAAATAGCCAGGCCATATACCGCCCAGAATCTCCTTGCTTACCTGACCGTGCAGCCAGCTCACTCCGTTGATTTCCTGCGACATGTTGCTTGCCAGAACGCTCATCGAGAACTTCTCCGACGCATCGTTCGGCTTCGTTTTGCCCAGGTTGATGAACTGTTCCCAGGTGATGCCCAGCCGGTCGGGGTAGTGTGACATGTACTGCCGCAGCATGGATTCCGGAAAGGCGTCGTGTCCGGCCGGTACGGGAGTGTGGGTAGTGAAGAGCGACGAGGAGCGCACGACCTCCAGCGCTTCGCTGAACGACAGTTTGTGGCGCTCTATTAGCCTGTTGATGCGTTCGATGCCGATAAAGGCCGCATGTCCTTCGTTGCAGTGGAAGATGTCGGACTGTATGCCAAGCTTGTCCAGTGCGCGGATGCCGCCTACGCCGAGCAGGATTTCCTGCCGGAAGCGGTTCTCGAGGTCGCCGCCGTAGAGGTAGTGGGTGATGGAGCGGTCTTCGACGAGGTTCAGGTCGTGGTCGGTATCGAGCAGGGAGAGTTCCGTGCGGCCTACGTCGCATTTCCAGATGCGGGCCGTGACGTAGCGGCCGGGAAACGAGATGCGGACAGAGCACCAGTTGCCCATGTCGTCGCGCACGGGTGTGATGGGGAGCTTGTTGAAATCCTGCGCTTCATAACCCGCCTCCTGGGCTCCGTTGGCCGAGAGCCGTTGGGTGAAGTAACCGTAACGGTAGAGCAGACCGACACCTACCATGGGGACGTTTTTGTCGCTCGCCTCCTTCAGGTAGTCGCCCGCCAGGATGCCGAGGCCTCCCGAATAGATTTTCAGGGAGCTGTGCAGACCGTATTCCATGCTGAAGTAGGCGATGCGCGGCGACTGACGCCGCTCTTTTCCGGACATGTAGCGCTGGAAGTCGGCATAGACTGCATCCATTCTGGCGAGAAAAGCGTCGTCCCGTTCGAGTTCCTGCAGTCTCCGGACGTTGAGCTGGTCGAGAAAGGCAATCGGATTGCGGTTACACTTCTCCCATAGCGGCGCGTCGATATATTCGAACATCTCCCGTGCGCCGGAGGCCCACGACCACCACAGGTTTTTGGAGAGTATCTCAAGCGGACGGAGCCTTTCGGGCAGGGAGACCTCCACGATGAGCCGCGTCCAGGTCGGGCGGCTGCTTACGAGCTGCTGCTTGACGAAATTGACCTGTTCGGTGTGGGCGCCGCTGTCGTAAACGGTACGCTTGCTGCGCCCTCCGGCCGCACGGAGGGCTTTGTCGTATGCCTGCCAGTAGTAGACTACGAGATTTTGCCACAGGGCCGTCTGTGCCGTTTCGCAGGCCGAGTGCCTCGCGGCCTCGTATCGCTCCGCATCCATGGCGGCGTATCCCTCGATGGCGCGGGCGATTTCGTCGATGACTTCGGCATCGTTGTCGTCGGTGCGTCGGATGACCGTTACCCCCTGCGTCTGCGGCAGGTGGTCGGCCACCCAGAGTCCGAAACCCGCCAGCGAAGTCGTGATGGTGGGTACCGAGAAGGCGACGCTCTCCAGCGGCGTGTAACCCCACGGTTCGTAGTAGGATGCGAAAACCGTTGCGTCCATCCCCACCAGCAGTTCGTAGTAATCCACATTGAAGATACCGTCCTGTCCGTCGAGATACGACGGTACGAAGATGAGTTTTACGCGACTCTCTGCCTCCGTGAGGCTGCTGCCTTCGACGGAGCGTACGATGGGGTCCCATTCGGGGGATGTCAGATGATGCGTCACATAGGGCAGGGAAGCCGTTCCGACCGGTACCGACGGGTCGGCAAGATGGGCGGCGAGCTCCTTGCGCGGGCCGTTGTTGCCGGCCGGAACCATGATGTAGGCGAGTATTTCCCGCTCCTGCCGTTCGGACGCAAGCCGTTTCAGCGATTCCAGAAATACGTCTATGCCTTTGTTGTGGAATTCGTAACGACCGCTCGTTCCCACAATCAGCGGTTCGCGGTCGAATGTATGACCGAGGCAGGCTTCGGCTACCGAAATCAAGAGCCTGCGCGCTTCGGCCCGCTTGCGGTCGAACATGGCGCCCTGCCAGACGAAATCGTCTTCGAAACCGTTGGGAGTGACCTCGTCCGGTTCCCTGCCGAGCAGGTACCGGCATTCGCGGGCCGTGATGTCGCTGACCGTACAGAAGCAGTCGTGGTTGGCAGCGGCAATTTTCTCGAGCGAGTGTTTGGCAACTATGTTGAACTGACGGGCGAGGTCGTCCGCATTCAGGTCGGGCAGTTGTCTGTACAGTGGGATGCCGTTGCCGGCAATGCTTCTCCCTACGACCGTGGCGTGCGTCGAGAAGACCGTGGCGGTGTAAGGAGCGTGCTGCCGCAGGTAGAGACCGCCGCTGGAGGTCATCCATTCATGGAAATGCGCTACCGGCATTTCGTTGGGGGTACAGAACATGTTGCAGTAACTCTCGATGACCTTGCCTGCGGCATAGCCGAACAGCACGGGTTCGATATAATCCCACTGGCCGCTTATCGAATCGACCTTGTAACTCTCCCAGAGAGCTTTCAGAATGTCGTCCTTTTTGTTGAAGAACGAGCTGAAATCCACCAATATGGTGATGGGGCGCCCATTGACGTTCCATCGTCCTATCCTGATACGTATGCCTTCGCTGTAAACCATCTGCTTCCATTCGGCAAGCAGGCCGGTATCCTCTTCGAATTCCGTATTGTCGTTCTCGCGGTGGATATCCGGACCAATGGTTATGTAGCGGTTCCCGAGTGCTTCTACCATCGTCTGTGCCTTGGTGGCCACTACCGTATGTATCCCGCCCACCTTGTTGCATACCTCCCAGCTCACCTCGAAAAGGCGGTCGGGCCGTATCAGGGTTTCGTTGTTCTGATTTTCCATAGTTATTTTTTTGCTTCCGGGGATGTGGTGTCGCTCCCGGAATTCTCTCCGATAACGGTTAAAGGTAGGGAATATTTTGAGATTCTTCCCTCTCTTTTGGCCGATTTAATGACATTGTTTCCGCTTTTTAATGGAAATTTTCTATCTCCAAAAATGGCGCCAAGCCGGTTGTCCGGATTATAAAATGGCATATATATTAAAGGTATGATTTGGAAAGCGGAAGAGGTGGGAGAACGGTTGGAGAACGAGCCGCGTAGAGGATGGCGTGGAAGCGTCTTTTTTAGTGTTAATAGTGGTTTGATAATCAATTATATATGAAAATGAAGAAAAAAAAGCTAAAAAAAAGTTTCGGATTGATTTGGAAGTTTGAAACGTTTGCGCTTATCTTTGCACCCGCTTCCGGAAATCAAACGGAAGACAACAACGAGGTTCTTTACAAAAACAGGATATGTTAGACGTGACAAAATGACGGAATGTCAGTGCGTTATGGCGACAAAAAGAATGATGTGCGTTTAGTACGCAATAATCCGGCTTCGGCAGACGTTCTTTAAAGCATATTCGAAAAAAAAGTGGTTCGCCGCTTTGGAAATTTGAAAAAAGCCTTTACCTTTGCAACCCGTTTCGATAAGAAACGCAAATTGCGGAGAAAGCAATAAAGAAACAAGTTCTTTGAAGATATTTGAGCAGCTAAAGTTTATCCAGGTCAGCAATGACCGGATATCAAAAATACCTTTGAGATATAGCCAAGATTTATAACAATTCATTACAATGGAGAGTTTGATCCTGGCTCAGGATGAACGCTAGCGGCAG
>ERZ779894.4080-NODE-4080-length-10505-cov-12.559617_pt1 | contig 10505 bp, 11 predicted proteins | sample MGYA00511587_ERZ779894 | MGnify/ENA primary metagenome ERZ779894 (study PRJEB29588, sample SAMEA2160490) | human gut metagenome | biome: human gut; feature: human-associated habitat; material: faeces | place: Denmark | collected 2008/2010 ... | reverse complement strand
TCTTCTTATGATTTGTCGGAAATACCAACAACACATCTTTTCCATCCAATGCATTCAACGATTCTTTTCTTATACGCTGTGTTGATCTTTTGAAGCTGGTACAGGACAAAGATTATTTTGTCATCACCACGAATGTTGACCACTGCGTTCAGAAAGCTGGCTTTGATAAAAAGCGCCTGTTCTACACGCAGGGCGATTATGGTCTGTTCCAGTGCAGTGAGCCGTGCTGTCAGGAGACCTTTGATAATGAGGAGGTCATTCGGGAGATGGTCAAGCGGCAGGAGGATATGAAAATACCGACCGAGCTTCTTCCGACCTGTCCCCACTGCGGGAAGCCTTTGACCATGAACCTGCGCAGCGATGATACCTTCGTGGAGGACAAAGGCTGGCACAGAGCAGCGGAACGGTATGAAAACTTTTTCCGGACCCGCGCAGGGCAAAAAATCCTCTTTCTGGAATTGGGCGTTGGGTACAATACGCCCGTTATCATCAAATACCCGTTCTGGCAGATGACAGCCAAGAACCCAAACGCCACCTACATCTGCATCAACCAAGGGCAGGCAGTTTGCCCACAGGAAATTGAGCTGCAGTCCGTCTGCATCAATGCAGATATTGGGCAGGTTTTGCAAAGCCTGTCTGATGCCGCAGTCGAATAGAATATTCTCGCAAATGGAGAGCCGACCTCTCACGCCACCGTGCATACCGACCGGTACACGGCAGTTCCACCGCATAAGTACAGGGACTCGTAGTAGTTGTGGATACGAAAGTATCCCGCTGCTGCGAGTTTTTTGAAATTATTTATTATACCCTAATAGCTTTTCAGCTTCTTTTGGCGAAGCAGAAATCGGCAGAGCCGAATCATAGGACCACTGCAACTTCCATTCAAAATATTTGTCGCGGGAAATTTTCCCGGTGTGGTAGGCATCTTGCATGGCGGCAAAGGACTTAAACAGGTAATTCAGAAGATCGTTCTCAGACCAAAGCATAGCGGGCTGTGCGCCGAAAGGAGATGTTTTAGCGTTTGTCTGGATGACAGGTGCTGTGGCTGCATTTGCAGCTATCTGATTTTTGTCAATTGGCGAGGATAGAGAAAATCTAAGCACATCCGGCATATCCTCGTCAAGCCAGAATAAAGTTTCCATTATGCCGCCAAGGTTGCCGGTATCCGGTTCAAGCAGTGCGCACTCTTTTACATGGAGTGCGTCTGCTATTTTTTTTACCATATCCTCTTTCGGAACGCGAAACCCGGATTCATACTGTGCGATACGGTTGGCAGCACCATCCGTAAAACCAACCAGTTCACCTAATTCACGCTGCTTCATGTGACGATGCAGCCGGACGCGCTTGATTTTTTCTCCGATTTTCATGGGATGACCTCGTTCGTTATTTTATGCTGTCATTATACCACATTAGAGAGAAAAATCAACAATTTAATAACATATATGTAAAATCATTGACAAGAATACTGCGGAGGTGTATTATCAATATAACAGATATGATGTAAATTTAGGCAAGGAGGTTCCTATATGAAATCCATGATGCAACCCAAGAAGGGCTATATAGTAGCCTATTATGCTAAAAATCCTATTTGCAAGTAACCTTTGTTTACTTGCGCGAGGGCCGCCCACACAAAATATTTTATCATTTTTGTTGTAATGAATCAAATCTGATTCACTATTCAGAGGATGAGGCGTAAAAGTGAATCAGTTCTGATTCACTCCCACATTTCGCCCAGACGCGCCCTGTGAGGGGCGGATGCCCCGCATCGCACACGGACGCGATGAACTCCGCAAGCCTGCCGCTTGGCGCGTTTGTGGGGCTGTGGGGCGGCGTGAGCCGTACAACTTAACACTGGAGAATAAAACTTACTACACACAAAACGACGATAGTATGAGATAATAGATGTATACCAAACAAGAAAGGATGATGCAAATGACTTTTACAAAACTTCCGAAAGCAATCTCCGCAGAGGAACTCCTCTCCACGCCGCTGCCACCCGTAAAGTGGATTATTCCTGGCCTGCTCCCAGCCGGATTGGCGCTGTTTGCCGGTCCCAGCAAGGCAGGCAAAAGCTGGCTGACCTTGTGGCTGTGTTTGCAGATCGCGCAGGGTAATCCTGTCTGGAATCGAGAAATAGAGCCACGCACCGTGATTTATTTCTCGTTGGAAGATACATTTAACCGTCTGCAAAACCGAATCTTCCAGCTTATCGACGGCAGGGATGCTCCGGAGAGGCTGATTCTCCAAACGGAATGTCCGAGTATTGGGCAGGGCTTAGAGGAACAGGTAGAATCTTTGATTCATACATACTGCGATGTTGGCTTGATTGTCATCGATACACTTCAAAAAGTGCGTGTGAGCGATGGAAACGGCGGGATGTATGCAAACGACTATAAAGAAGCGGGGGCATTGAAAAAGATTGCCGACAAGTATGGCATCTGCATATTGCTGATTCACCACTTGCGCAAGCAAACTGCATCCGACCCATTTGACCAGATTTCAGGCTCCACAGGTCTTATGGGTGTGGCAGATACCAGCTGGGTTATGCAGCGCAAGCGAATGAGCCAAACTGCTGACATTTTGCTTACCGGACGCGATATGGACGATAGAACGCTGCATTTGCGGGAAGAAAATTGCATCTGGACTTTGGAAGATGAAGAAACCGCAGAGGAACGAGAGATCAAGGCTGTGCCGGACTACTTGTGGAAAGCGGCGAAGTACATCGAAAGTGTCGGAAACTGGCAGGGAACAGCCTCCGAGTTGCTTGCAGCGGCAGGTATTGAAAATGCCAAGCCGAACCAGTTCACCTACAATATGGCCAAGTATTTTGATAAAGTATTTGAACCGAAAAACATCCGATATAAAACCCATCGAAAAAACAAGGTTCGCCTTTTGAACTTCTACGGTGACGATGGTGACGGTGGTGACGATGATATTGACATAACTCAATTATCGGGGTGGGGTATCCCAGAAAGACCGTCACCATCGTCACCATCGTCACTCGGAGCGCTTGAGGGAAGCAAGCATGGGCGAAGTGTTGCCACAGGGCAACCCGCCGAAAACCCTACGGGGCCAGTCCCGAACCCCTGTGAGGCTGCGAGCGCATGAGAAATCGAACTGTCGGAATCAACATCCGGGTGACCGTCACCGAGAAGAAAAAGGTGACGATGTTGGCTCGGAAATGTGGTTTGTCACTTTCAGAATATTTGCGCCAGCGGGCGCTGGGATATGAACCGGGTGGACATCCACCCAAGGAGGTATTTGATGTGCTGGACAAGATTGACGAGATTGCAGAAAACTGTCAACCGAGTGCAGTACTAAAATTGCAGCCTGTGCAGATGAAATAAGGAACCTGCTCATTGGCGGTAACTAAGATTTGGACCATCAAGGACAGCTTACAGCGCGCCCTTGATTATGCCGCCAACCCGAACAAAACCGAATACGATGCCCTTGCCCAAACGCTGCACTATGCAGAAAATGATGCCAAGACCAAGCTGAACGAGAGTGCCCAGCTTGTCACCGGCATCCATTGCAGGGCAGACCATGCGTGGGAAGATATGCGGGCGGTGCAGGAACGCTTTGGGAAAACAGACGGTGTGGTGGCGCTCCATGCCTATCAGAGTTTCCGCGAAGGAGAGGTTACTCCGGAGCAATGCCACGAGATCGGCGTGGCACTGGCCCGCAAGGTTTGGGGCAAGCGCTTTCAGGTGCTGGTCGCCACCCACATGAATACGGATAACCTGCACAACCACTTCGTTATCAATTCTGTATCGTATGTGGACGGCAAGAAATACGAGCAACGCCGCAGCCAATATGCGGAATTTAGAGAAACTTCAGACAAGCTGTGCCGGGAGTACGGCTTGTCGGTAGTGGAGCAGCCCAAGACCAAGGAACCGGCACGGTACGCCCGGATGCGGGAGGCCATCGACCAAGCCTGTGAGGATGCCAGTACCGCCGAGGATTTTCACAGAGCGCTGTATCGGCAAGGGTACATCTTCGGCAGTGACCCGAACCGAAAGTACGCAACCATCCGGGCGCGAGATGGTGGTCGAGCCGTGCGACTTTACAGGCTGGGAGAAGAATACGATCTTGCAGCCATAGATGACCGACTGCGCGGAAACTACTTGCTGTACGGGCCAAGGCTGTATGAGGTGAAGCATCCACCTCGGCAGTATACGCCGAAACGGTATCGCCCCAAGGATGGCTGTGCGGGAAAAGGTGTTCTCCAGATTTTCTTCGAGGTATTCTTCGGGGAATCACAAATGCACCGCTTGTATCTGTACTACTGTTATCAGCTGGGCATCCTGCCCAAGAAACAGCAACTGCACATCAACCGCCCGGAACTGGAGCGCATCTGGAAAGACACCGAGAAAATCCTTGCAGAACACGCCTTTGTCCGTGACCACAAGTTTCCCTCTTTGCAGGCAATCATAGATTACCGTATGGTCTTATCCCGGCAGATAGAAATCCTTGCCGCACAGCGGGCTGAAATCGTCAAACAGATACGCCGGAAAGATGCGCCGCCGGAACTGGCAGACCGCCGTGCAGTGCTTACCTGTAAGATTGCCGAACTTCGTAAAGAGGATAAAATTGCGGAAGGAGCCATCAAACGCATTCAACGCACACGCGAATCCAACCGCATAGACCACGAGAATCAAGAACACCATACAAATCATAACCGCCGCCGAAGCCGTTCTCGGCAGCGCTGACAAGGAGGTACAATGGCTTACATCAAGAAAAAGTCCGAACGAAAATTCAAAATCACTGTCTGCAACGGCTACAAGGTCAATGGTCAGAAGCGCATGAAGGCGCAGACCATCACCGTGCCGTCAAGCGTACCTAAGCGTGGTATCCAGCAATATGTCATGGCTGAAGCGGAACGCATCGAGAAGAAGTTCAAGTATGGCGTAGAAGAAAGCGACCAGACCCACTTTGAACAGTACGCCGAAAACTGGCTCAAGCGGCAGGAAACGTTCTTTAAGGCTACGACATACGCCGGGTACAAACGAAATCTGTGTATTGTTTACCCGCTGATTGGCGGTATTCTGCTTGCAAAACTGTTGCCCATGACGCTTGAAGAAATGTGCGAGGAACTGCGCAAGCGCCCGGGGCGTGGTGGAAATTGCATCAAGGAAACAACGGTGCAGAAATATCTCGAAACGGTTTCCTCGGTGCTGGAGGATGCCAAGAAAAATGACATTATTCCGTTTAATCCGGCGCACCGCGTTCGGAAAAAGCATTTTGAAAAGGAGGCGCAGCATATTCCGCAGAAGTATGAAATGAGTAAACTAATGCGGGCGATTCAGAACGAACCGATTCTGTATCGCGCCTATTATACCTTGGCCATTACAACCGGTCTGCGGCGTGGTGAACTGTGTGCCCTGCAATGGAGGGACATAACCGGTGCTTGTGAACTGACCGTCCGCCGTTCCCGCAGCTGTGCATCCGGGAAAATCGTAGAGAGTGACACCAAAAGCCATCGGGAACGGATTGTAACCATTCCGCTGGGGATATGGGAACTTCTGATGGCGCTGCGACAGCAGCAGGTGCTGCATAGCGGTGTTCCGGATAGAGAACAGCCGATTTTTACTGACCCCGATGGTCATGTGCCGCACCCGGATTCTTTTACACGGCATCTGCGCAAGCTATATAAAAAGTGTGGGCTATCGGAAGATTACCACCTGCACACCCTGCGGCATTTCTACGCAACATATCTGCTGCAGGAAGGCACCAGCAAACAGGTGGCGGCATCCCTGCTGGGTCATGCGGATACGGCATTTTTGGAGCGCACCTACTGCCACCCACAGGACGTGGCGAAGCGTCAGGCGGCAAACCTGATGCAAGATTTGCTGAACAACCAAAATCCGTGCTATGTTGCATTTATGAAAAATAGGAATAGAAAACCTAAGAAAGCAGGTTAAATAACAGGCGGCACCGTCAGAGATGGCGGTGCCGCTTTTGTCAGTAATAGGCAGAATTTTGGGCGAAAGATTGTTGGGTGTGGTGATAGCTTTCTGTCGCAGTTGTCGGTATGCTTTGTAGTACCGCAGGTCAATAAAACATACAAAGGAGCGTTGAAAACAATGGCATCTATCAGAAAACGCGGCAGTAACAGCTATTTGATTGTGGTATCTCGCGGGTACGATTATGAGGGCAATAGATTGAAATCCGTACAGAAAACGGTCAAGCCACCCAAGGAGTACACACCCAAACTGGCAGAGAAATGGGTAAAGGAACAGGCAATCCTATTTGAACGCGAGGTTCAGCATACGCCTGAACCCATCAATCGAAGCATCACGCTGGCAAAGTACATCGAGCATTGGGCGGCTGACATAGGACCGAAGAAGCTGGCGGACTCCACATACCAACGAGATTTGCAGGATGTTCGGCGCATACTGCCGGCGCTGGGCAACTATAAACTGACGGATTTGCGCAAGGAAGTCATCCGAGATTTTTACGAAGAAATGCGGCACAGCCCGCGTTTGGACGGCAGAGGGAATCTATCCGAGAAGTCGGTCGAAGGCTTACACAACACGCTGTGCAGCGTTCTGTCCTCCGCTGTTGACGAGGGATATCTTACGCATAATCCCGCATGGCGGTGTTACAAGCCAAAAGGGCAGAAGAAAGAGCGCCCGGTGGCTGACGAGGAAACCGTTAAAAAGCTGATTACAGCGTTTGAAGGTCAGAGTATGAAGTACGAAACCTATTTCAAGCTGGTGCTGGCAACCGGTCTGCGGCGCGGTGAAGCCTGTGGACTGAGATGGAGCGACATCAACTGGCGCAAACGGACGATTCATGTACAACGCGGAGTCGTGAAGTTGAGCCACCAAGAGTCCATCACGAAAGACCCTAAGACGACAAGCGGTGACCGCATGGTGTATTTGAGCAAAGAAATGTGTCAACTGCTCAAGGCGTGGCGGAAAGAATGCGAGTGGGATAGGCAGCAGACCGCGAACGAAACTGTGGACGAGGATGACTACTTATTCCGTCAACCTAACGGAAAGCCTATGTGTCCCAGTACATTCACATATAGATTTAAACTGATTCTGAAAGCAAATAATCTGCCGCTGGATTTGAATGTGCATAGCTTGCGCCACACCAATGCCAGCCTGCTGATTGCACAGGGAGTGGACGTGCGCACGGTGGCTAGTCTGTTAGGACACGCACAGGCAAGTACAACGCTGGATATTTATGCCCATGCATTTGACAAGAACAAACGCAAAGCACAAGAGAAACTCGGAAAGGCGATTGGATTATGATGAGGAAAATCAAATTAACCAAAGCAAACAAAATTATTACGCTGAAAGCTCTCGCACCTTATTATTACCGTGAAAAGGCGCTTGGGCATGGCACACAAGAAGTTGGAAAGCTAATACTGAAAATTGATTCTCTCCCAGCTGATAAAAAAGCCACTTTTTCCACAGAAGAAATTTTCCTTATGCGAAAAACTATAAACAGACTGAGAAATGAACGATTAGCAAAAGGTCAGTACACGGACGCGGCAGACGATATGCTGCTAAAATTATTCTGAAAATCAAACACTAACAAAAACGAAAAACCTCATTGCAAAAAACACATTGCAATGAGGTTTTCTGGTGCGACCGGGAGGATTCGAACCTCTGGCCTTCCGGGTCGGAGCCGAACGCTCTATCCAGCTGAGCTACGATCGCTTATATATGAAAAACGCCGTTACAGCGTATTTCAATCTTGTAAAGTAGTCAATTTTCAATAGTGGTCAATTCGTGGTCTGACTACCGCTGACCACCGCGTTTTTACGAGTGCAAATAACGCTGCAACGAACAAAAACAAGCCTAAAACCTGCCGTGTCGCAGTTGTCGGAGCCGAACGCTCTATCCAGCTGAGCTACGATCGCTTATATATGAAAAACGCCGTTACAGCGTATTTCAATCTTGTAAAGTAGTCAATTTCCAATAGTGGTCAATTCGTGGTCTGACTACCGTTGACCACCGCGTTTTCACAATCACAAACGACGCTGCATCGAACAAAAACGCATCGAAAACCCGCCCTGTCGCAGTTGTCGGAGCCGAACGCTCTATCCAGCTGAGCTACGGACGCAGGTTGATGAATTACTGTCAAACAGAACCAAGACCCCGAATGCCTTTATAGTATACCAAATCCGGGAGCAAAATGCAAATGTTTTCTTGAAAAATCTCGTGTCATATTCTAATCTGCATTCTAATCTGCCGGGGACATACCATTTTGAAAAAGCAGCGCTTCGCTCTGAAGCCTATGCCCATCGTTAGGGCTATGCCGGCGGCTGGCTTTTTGCCCCGCAGATCACACCTGCCCATGCCGGTCTGATCTTCTGCCCGGGCGGCAAGGCTGAGTGCACAGCCTACGCGCCGCTGCTGCATGAGCTGGCAGAGGACGGCACAAAAAAGACCCGGCATCCGCAACGGGCGGGAGCCGGGCAGGGAAGTCAATCCTCGAGGGATTCCTCTAAGATGGCAACACAGCGCTTCATCGAAGCGTCAAATTCGTCGTCGTTATTATTCTGGAACAAAATCAGATTGTCCTTGTGCTGCGGGTCGGCGAGATTCTCCGGGATGGCAAAGTTGCACCGGCGCAGATACTCATCCCAGTGAGCCAGCTTCCAGGTGTCGCGGTCCGAGTTGCGCTCGATCATTCGCTGGTGGACGACCTCGGGCGAGGTTTCGACCCAGATGACGGCCAGCGTTGCGCCCTTGGCGGCCAGCTTGGCCTTCAGGTCTGCGATAAAGGCGTTGTCGCGCACCTCCTGGGTGAACGGCGCATTGATCAGGACAATATCGTCGTAGTCCAGTGCCTCCATGGCCAGGGCCAGAACGCAGTCATACTCATAATCGCGGATGTTCTGCTGGAAAAACGCGCTGCTGCGGTCATACGGCTGCCCGGCAACCTTGAAGATCTGCTTGGAGAGGACGATGAGCGTGTCCTTGTCGAGGTAGACAACGTGCTTTAAATTTTTAGCCAGCGCCTTTGCCACGTAGGTCTTGCCGCAGGCGGGCGGGGAGGTGACAAGGATGAGTTTTTTCTCCATGAGGAACCCTTCTCTATGTTAAACATTACACGCTTTGCGTATGATTGTATTATACGACAATAATTTAACATAGTCAACGAACCAATCCGCAAAAAGGACAGAATACCCGTTCTGTACGAAGAAGTGCGCGGTTTACAGTGGAAAGCAGAGCAAAACGCATGGACATTTGTGCGCAGTCTGCACGATTGGTGCGCAAAGAAAAAGCGCGGCCCATTGAAAAGGCCGCGCTTGAAGTTATGAGGTGTAGAGATTGCAGGGGGCAGTGATTGCGTCGCACCTGCAAGCTGTTTCCGATAGGTACGGCACATCAATCCCTGCGCAGCCTCCTGCCCAGCAGATAATATCCGGCCCAGTCCAGCTTGCCGAACAAGGGAGAGCCGGTCCGCCTGGCCTCGGCCATGACCCAGACAAGGCGGATGCTGCGCCAGCGGCAGGGGAGGTAGTAGGCGCAGTAGCAGCCCTCAATGCGCATCCGCTCCAAAAGGGCGTGCAGCCACGGGCTGCGCAGGGCGGCATAAGCCTTGTCCCGGCGCACGGCCCTGCGCTTGGCGGGGTCGCGGCGCAGGATGTCTGCCACGCCCTCGGCGTAAACGGTCAGCTCGGCGCGGTGCAGGGGGCGCATATCCTCCTGCGGGCAGTGCGCCGTGTAGCACGCCTTGTTCAGCCGGGCAAAATGCTCGGGCCAGATCTTGCAGTAGTCGGCGTGGTATTTCGTCGAGAGTGTTCCCTCGCGGCTGCAATCGTAAAACGTCAGCGGTGCAGTCAGGATAGTGTAGGCAAAATCGGGGGCAGTCCTGCCCAGCAGGTCGATATAATCCAATACAAATTGTAAATCTTCACCTAAAGTATACTGTCTGTCAAATGCTAGCTGCTTTGCCAGCGCGGTGCGGTAGAGCTTATTCCACGGCATAGCCAGCAGACAGTCAAGCCAAAGCCGCGCCAGCATATTCAGCGGGCGGGTGGCAGTATCCGAAGTTACCGCTGCAGCGTCCTGCTCGTCGGTGGTGTAGTGCCAGAGCACAAAGCTCTGCGGCGCAGCGTTCTGGGCGTCAAGCGCCGCCTGCAAAGCGCCGGGGCGCAGCGCGTCATCTGCGTCGAGAAAGACAAGGTACTCGCTGTCAGCCGTAGCCAGTCCGGCGTTGCGCGCGGCGGACACGCCGCGGTTCTCCTGATGCAAAACCGTCACGCGGGGGTCTCTGGCGGCCCAGGCGTCGCACAGGCCGCCGCTTTCGTCGGGGCTGCCGTCGTCCACGAGAATACAGTGCAGCCCGCCTGCGACCTGCTGGGCCAGAACGCTGGCCACACAGCGGTCCAGTGTCGCAGCGGCCTTGTAGACCGGCACGATCACGCAGAGGGTCGGCTTGCTCACTGGGCACCTCCGTTTTCCGTCACATCGCGCACGATGCGCACAAATTCCTCATAGTAATGCGCGGTGGAAAACTCCCTGCCGCGCGCCGCGCCCGCC